>TARA_R110000782_G_scaffold108929_1_pt1 | contig 14335 bp, 11 predicted proteins | sample TARA_R110000782 | Tara Oceans TARA_R110000782 (sample SAMEA4397859) | marine metagenome | biome: Polar Biome; feature: [SRF] surface water layer (ENVO:00010504); material: water (ENVO:00002006), including particulate matter (ENVO:01000060) such as... | depth 5 m
TTTGTCAGGATTAGAATTTAATACATGTTTCATTTTTTTACGATCAATTGCAGTCCACCGACCTTTTGTTTCTATATACATCAATTCGCCATTCTTTTTTGTAAACACAAAGTCTGGTGTATATTTATGTTTTGATTCTGGAACGGTATAATGAATCGTTTCAGTTTCATAATTTACATCGTAATTGTTTGATTTGATTTGTTCTGCTACAGTTAATTCCAAGCCTGATTTATAACCGTATTTATAAGCTGCCTGTCGTTTTTTGCTGCCGGCAGTGTGCCAATGATTTTTTTTCATAATATTATAACTTTAATTAATTAAATAAAGGCTTTTTTTGGTGATAATGCATTCAATTGATTAATACGAGTTTGATGTGATTTGTCCAATGGACTTAAAGTTTGACTAATTTTTGTATTCCATATATTGCCAAGTTCAAATATATCTTTACTCATATACTCCCAAAATATAACATCGTCACTAGATTCTGGCTGTGATAGTTTATAAACCATTTTATCATTTGGTAATTCATATACATCACCAGTAGTAGTTTTATATGGATATTCTATAGACACATTTGGATCGATGACTTTCTTCCCTATAGGTGTTTCTATCCCTTTATTAATCATACCCAATTTTTTAGAAGGTATAAAGTGTAGATTATATTGTGCCCAACGCATCACTTCAGCATCGCCTATCCTAGCAAAATTACCGTGTACCATAGTTTCATCAAAAAAATAATCGGGATTGGTATCAAATATTACTTGGTCTTCTTCATCTCGAAATTTAGAAATTGAAAACAATGTTTTTTTAGAAAAAATCCAAAATAATATTTTATTCTTTTTTGCCGCTTCTGCAATATTACCCATTAAAAAAATATAATCATCTGTTGCATATTTTTTAATTGATGGATAACTATTATAATGTTTTTGTAAAAATTTTACCACATCATTTTGTACCCAAGTAAATTGTGGAAATGGTTTGTTCTTATAATATCCCGGACGACTACTCTCTGTATTTTTAGATTTAATCATGAACGCAAACTCGGCGCCTATTTGTTTAGCATTATTGAAATCTTTAACTGATGCTGATTTTAATACATACTTTGGTTTTTTAGACTCAAATAATGTATTTCGTATAATATGTTCTAATAAGCTATTCATTCTATATATAAATATCTACCAATCTATTAATACTAATTTTCCTTGCCATCTCATAACATTATCAGTTTTAAAATCTAAATTTAATTCTAATTCTGAAATACCCATTTTACCAACATCAGTTTGTAATGATTTTAAAAATGAAACTACTTCCTGATCTAAATCTCGAGCACCATCATCACTTAAATAATCAAATATAGAAATTTCTCCACCTTGGCCACGAGCATATGTTTTATATCCTTGCAAGAATTGTTCTATATTTTGTTTGTCTGTGTTTGATAATTGATCTGCTTTAGACATTATATATAGTAATTTTTTTTCATTGATATAATAAATTGGAATAAATGCACTAAATTCACCTTTACGTCCAACAATTACACTTGCTACTTCAAATTCTTCTGTTTCGGTAGTAATTTTAAAAACTTTGTCTTCGCCATCAATTTCATATACACGACCATTATCACCTTGTGCAAGAAACCGGAATTCATCATTCTTTATTTTACCTAATAACACAGATAATTCATTGTCTGATAATTCATTTAATATGTTTTTAAGTCGTATCATTTTGTTATAGTTTTATCTAAATCTAAACGGATTAAAAAATTCATATCAACATCACTACGTTTTTTAATTGGTTGAGCTAATTTACCAATAACTAACAATTGTCCTGCTTCATTATATAATCCAATTGTAGTTATATAAGGTGAAAAATCACTGCCGGAAACAAAACTTCGATATGTTTCATTATTATCTTTTGTTAGTGTTAAATTTGTCGACATATTAAAATCGCCAGCATCTAATTTAGTTATAGCACTCAATTCATGTATCGTAACTGTACTTTTATATGAGGCAGTATATGGTGTATTTAATAGATCATTAATACGGTAATCAACTGACGATAAAACAACAATTCCTTGTTTTCCAAATACATTGCCGACAAATTGTGTTTGTAGTGCAGTACCACCTTCAGTTCGATTTGCTAAGTAACCAACCTCAGTTGCAGTTAATGCTTTGTTATATATTCGTATTTCATCCAATTGTCCTTGTAAATTCATACTAGAACTACCAAATCCGCCTATTGATAAATTTTGTAAATTATCTATTCTAGAGCTAGCCGTTAATGGAGATTGAATATCTTGTAACAATATACTAGATTGTGATGCATGTAATGTACCATCAATATACATTTGTAATTCACTACCTGTTTTTTGACAAACTACATGAGTCCATGAACTAGACACATCAGCCGATGATGTAATCATTGTATTGAAATTTTTACTTCCTTGTGCACTAAATTTTAATTGATTACTACCACTTAGTTCTAATCTAAACGGGTATTGTTGGGTCAATGAACTAGTTGCTTTAGTTGCTACCAATTGATCGTTAGACGTTGAATTAGTACCACTAATAAACATTGATATCGAGTAATCCGAGTCACGATTATATTGGCCGTCTAAATTAGATTCAATATAACCAGCTCCACTAAATTTACCCGATAATCCTAATGGTAATTGTTTAACATTTGAAGTTGGAATTCCCTCGACATATGTAACACCCGCAGTTTCATTGTGAATTCTACTAGGGTCAAAATACTCATTAAATCCTTCGTAAAATTTAACGTCGCTAATAATAGATGAAGTATTAATTCCAGAATCTAAAATATTACCATATCTGTCAGAGTGGTATGATCCTGATACGCTACTTGTAAACTGAAACGATGCAGGTTTAATTCCTTCACCAATTTTATTTTGTGGAATAGAAAAAACCGAAGCTGATTCAAATAAGAATTTTTTTGTTCGATTTAAATTAGTTGGACCAAATGTATTTGCTGGTTGTGATTTACGTTTATAATATAAATGATTAATTGAAAAATACGTAACACTCTGCAAACTACTGTCTATATTCGATGCATCATTATATACTAATCCAGATCCAATTGCTGGTAAATTAGTTAAGTCAGAATATATACCTTGTAATGGCAACGCGCTACTAGTAGCACTTCCCGAAACAAATTGAAACGTTTTAAAAACTTGAAATGGATTAAGTTTTACATCCGACTGATCAATTTTTTTAAAAACGGTTGGGTATGCTCCTTGATATGGGTTTTCTGTATTTTTTATTTTTATTTCTGACATAATAGTAAAAAGCCCCGAGACATTTAATATAAATATACCGGGGCTTAAATCTTATGGTTTAATTTAGAAATCTAACTTAACACGTATCAATGCTTCTCGTTGAAATGATTTTAATAACGGTTTAGATAATTTAGCAACTGCTAATAATTCTTGTGAGCCATTATATAAGCCTACTGTTGTGATATATGTTTTAGGATCACCTACAAATGTAGTCTGCGATAATTCCCCAACACTACCAGTAACATATGATGGGTTGTTTGAGAAGTTATATTCTGCATTTTTAATCCTTACAAAATAATGTGTACTTGTTATTTTTTCAGAATTCCTAGCTAGGAAGCCATATGGGTCACTAGTTTCAGGATTTGTTAATAAAGACGATCCAGATACAGAATGAAATAAACGGAAATGATTATTTCCTTCAGAACTAGAACCAGTATTTGTTTGGAAATTAAGTTGTTGATCTAACATTTTACCGTCTAATATCAATGTCCCAAAATCTGGATATGCTAATCCATAATATACTGGTGCGGTAGGATTAAATACTCCACTATTAATAGATCCAGATACTATATTATAAACTCTGCCAGAATCGCCAACCGTTGCACTTGCAAGAGATGAGTCGTCAATTAAAGAATATACAACACTACTACTAACAGCAACATTACTACCGGTAGCATTCGTGTCTAATGAAGCAGACATAAATCGTAACGGTAATTCAAAATTACCAGCATCTAATCGTTCTTTCAGTCTATTACGTTTAAAATTAACCGCATAAAAATAATCAGTACTTCCAGAGCCGGCAGTAGTAAATCTACTATCATTTGGATTTAATAATAATTGTCGGTATTGAGAATATATTGCTTTAGATGGAGAGTCATTAAGTTGCCCTTGTGAATCCGAACCACTTCCTAATGCATGACCGAATGCCAATGAAAATTGAACTGCCGAATCTGTTAAACTAGGTGCACCATCATATGTGTCTATATAATATCTACGTTGTGATATGGTTTCAACTGAACTAGTAAAATATGTAGTTAAACTTGCGGTATTACCACTCCATAAACCAGCAGTAACAGTTTCAGTTTGATTGTCTACAATATCATTAACAGTATCGAATTTTGTAAACGTTCTACCATTCCTTGCAATAATTTGTGCTTGTTGTTGTTCAGCAATAATTTCATTAGCTAATTGTTGAGCCAACTGTTGTACTTGCTCATTGATTGCATCTGCCCCGACGGTATTTTGAGGAATACTTGTTCGATCAGGCTGACGTTCACTTCGCGGAGGAACCCCACCTAGTCGTTGTTGTGTTTTTAATTGTATAATTGTTTTCATATTCATCTTTTTATGATGCCGATAAAGCATTCACGGCAGTTATCCTATTCACAGTTAAATTTATAGTAATACTACCACCAGTTTCATTTCCAATAACAGTTATAGTAGCAGTTTTATCAGTATTTAATAAATCTTTTGCTACAACTCTAATTGAGAATCCTGCGACTGCAACACTTTGGGCATCTTCATTATCTCCAATAAATCTAGGAGTCGTAGGTAGTACTGAATTTTGCAACGCTTGATCTATCTGTAAAGTTGCTGCGGTAGAATCGGATAATATAAATGTATATCCTAAATTAGAATTACCACCTTTTATATTTGTTGTATCAGGAGAAATAACAGAGCTTTGTCCTCCAGTTAATATAATAGATGTATTACCTACACTAACAACCGGTAAATTAGTAGTTTGTTTTGGTAGTGTTACTAATTTATATTTTAATGCTTGTGTTTCATCAGGTATTGCTTCTGTTATAGGCATATTTTCTATAATAGTACCATAATAGTTTGTACCCAATGGATGATCTGGATTCCATAATGAATAATCTATTTCATCATCTCCTACTGCAAATTGTGTAATATTAAATGAATTACCACCCTTTGCTAATAATTCTCGTCCTTTAAGAGTTAATATCGCATCAACCGTTACCGTTGAATTATTTAAATATCCCATATTGTTTTACCTTAATTTTATATAAATATAACTAATGTTATTTTCTGGTGTTTTATACTAACACAAAACTGCCTTGTTCGCCATTATCTTGATATATCAATTGATTTGGATTAGCTGAGCGATATTCTACCGGTGCACCACCATCAACAGTTTGTCTTGATGCTATATTAAAATCTGCACTCGTTAACTTAGATCCATCGTATTTTTGTCGAAATATTCCCGTTGGTAAATAATCTTGCGTTTGAGCAAATGCTAACGATCCAGTTATACCATATAATCCAACGCCATATGAATATCCACCATAAACCCCGGCCGGTACTAATGTAACCATTTTAAATTCAGATAAACTTGCTGATATAATTACCGGCAAATCTCCTTCACTTCTCCAATACGGAGTAGATGATGTTATATAAGTACTACCAGATCTAATTAAATTTTCATATATATAGGTCGTTCCACCGTATTTTGACGCAACCGATGAAGTTAAATATCCTTGCCACTGATCATCATCATTTGCAGATAAAGTTAAAATTTTGCCATCGACACTGCCAGTATATTGTAAATAATTAGCAGATGCTGTCGGATCCATATTAGCAATAGTAACTGAATATGCATCATTAAATTTTTGAATAGTAGGTAATATTGTATCTTTATTACGTTCAAGTATATTTGGTTGAATTAATATACCAGTTAATTTATCAACACGAGCAGGTAATAACTGGTCTAATTGTTTAAAGAATGATAAATCAAATAATGTAAACATATTAATATATGCATTAATGTCATTTTTATCTGCATATTTTTTCCAATATTCTTCTGCTTGTTGTATTAATTCTGGATATGCATTTTTATTTACACTGCCAGGATCTCCTATATATTCATCTAGACTTGTAAATCCTAATTGAGCAATAATATCTTCATCAACCATTGTTTGTGGAGAAAAATATACTCCTAGTTTTTTACTATCTAATGGAGCTTTATCAAATTGACTACGCTCTGCTCTAGTTTTAACGTCTAAACTTCCTATTAAGTCATTATCTTCCAAACGAATTTTATTATCATCAAATGTTCCAGCGCCTAATGATATACCGTCATAATAATATGTTTCTTCAATTGAATCATATGGAGTATTATTAGTCCAACTAGCAAATGATGCAGATATACCAGATGCGTTTGGCTCTACACCAATTAAACTACTTGTAGTTGCATGATCAATTTTTTGTGTTAATGGTAATCGAAATACCAATTCATCATATGCATTTATATTACCATCATATGCAGCTGGTGCAGTTACATGGTTGTTAAATGCCGAATCTCCAAGACTAGAACTCCAAAATCTTAATTCTTGTAATTGTCCTTGTAATCTACTTCCGCCAGTAGTGCCACCTAATGTTAATGTGCTTTCAAAATCAAAAGAAGCAGTTGCTGATGATGAAACTGCTGCTACAATTTTTCCATATTTAGATTTTTTAGTAACAGCTTCTAATTTATTTCCATTTGTGCGTAACATGGTAGTTAAATATCCACCATCAAATAATTCAATATTTGCACTACTAGTACCATTAATTTGAACCGTACCTAATGTGCCACTTGTATAATCTAATGTTACTGTATTACTACCAATTGTAAATAAATTCATTGTGCTTGGTAATGTTGGAGTCTTTATTACATCATCTGTACGGAAACGTAATTGTACAGTATCAATTGATTGCGAGTAATTTACAGTGACAGTTCCTGCCGTATTTGTAATTAAATCTAATGCATAATCGAAATTTAATTTTTCATATATAGGAGCTCTGTCTAATCTAGGTCCACCATATTCATTAATTGTAATAAATGACTCAGGTATGCCATAACAAGATAATAATGCTCTTATACTTCGCTTAGTTCCCTTAGACTTTAATAATAATGGTAAATTATTTACAATACGACGCCATACAGTATATGTCATATTCTGACCTGGGACGGATGGATCTCCAACCGAGTTTGATCCAGTTAACGGAGTACCGGTTTCACTTACACCTAAAGCATATTCCCATAATTCTTGATATTGATTGCCATCTGTTAAATTCCAACCAAATTGCTTTGCTACAGAATATAATAATTCATTAGGCATTCCTAATTTAGGATTTTCTTCCCGATTATTAATTCGAGTCATATTATTAATATATGTATATAACACATCATAATGTTGTGCTAACATATAAACAAATGTACTAACTTGTGAATATCCTGGGTTTAATTTTATATGTTCCGGGACAGCATATATCAATGCATTATTATTTAAATTATCATATAATGATGCACTTTCATAAATTATATTATACCAAGATGTAAATTGACTACTAGTAATGGACGTTAACGCATACGGAATTGTATTATTTAATTTTGGAACTGGTTGTATATAACTGCCGGTTACTTGTGGTACGGTTGCATCAATTACTGGAATTTCATGTGTAGTTAATTTAGACGATGATTCATAGTAAAGATAATGTTCAAATTTATCAAATCCACCAATTAGATTAGTTTTGAGTGTATTAAAATCAGACTGATTTGTAGTAGCAACACTACCTGATATACCAGATATTACAATGCTTTGTGATGTATAATATTCAATTAATTCTAGTTTATATTTAAAATTTTCTAATCGTTCAACTGCCGAACTATAAAATACAAAATTATTAAAATCAGAATAATCAATATTTAATGACATTCCAGATAAACTACCTGAAAAATAATGATCGACTACTTGTTGTGATGTTTGTATTGATGATCCTAATAGGTCCGTCCAATTTTTAAGTCCAGTTTCTGCAGAAGTATCATATGAATAATTTGCTTGCCAATTTGGGTTTGATAATGCAGTAAATGTTTTTTTAACTTGCGATGCTAATATATTAATTCGATCGATATATGCATCTTTCTGCTCTTCTACAATCCAACATTTAAAATCAGTATCAAATTGTTCTGGTAATGCATCTTGCAGTTTAACATAAACATATTCGCCAATAACAACACTATTAACAAAATGAACACATTGATTTCTACTAAAATTTAATAGATATGATTTATATATACCTGTATCTGATGTTTGATTAACAGATTGAATATAATTTGTAATTTGAGTTAAAAATTCAGGATTTGTATCGTCAATCGCTCTTAATCGTATTTCTTTCCTATCTGGCGAAATTTCATCTATACGTAAATGTTGTTGTTCAAAACTACCAATTAAATTCTTAAAGAAATTTAAAACAATACGAAAATTACCAGATGTAATATTTAATTTTTCGAATTCATTATAAATATCAAATCCAATTGCCGTATTAACATTGATACTCTGATTGGTTATAGAATCTTTAAATTCTGGGATTTGATTTTGAAATGAAATTTTATGATTTCCAGATATCCATGTATCATTTGAATAAACATGAAATTCAATTCTATTATCTACAGTGCCAGTTAAAATATCAGTATTGGGAATTACTGTTTGATTTGCAATATATGAAAATAAATCAGATTTAGATTTTACAAATCTAGTTGCTGCCACTGATTTTGCAGCGGTATTAATTCGGTCGATATTTTTATATTGTTTTAACATTATGTAAATATTTGAACTTCTTGGTTAGTTGTTGCTGATCTTTTTGCTTTTGTAATTAATGCACCATCTCTTAATAAAGTATTATCACTAAATTGATATACACCAGCTGAATTTGTTATATTTTTACTACTTGCTCCATATATACCAGGATTTGTAGGAATATCTACTATATCAATATCCCAATATGAATTTTGAGCTAATATAAATCCTTCATTAGATGATAGTGCTGAAAAGTTATATGTATCCCCGGGCTTAGTATCATCCATGTCTATTATGTATGTCATAGACAATACCGGATATGTATTATTTCCAAATCCGTGTGGATTATTTTCTCCTTCAACTCCTGCTACAGAAACATTTTGTTCTGTTAATAATTCTACTGTTTTAAATTCATGAAATATTTTTCTATTACTTCGATTTAATCTCATACGAAATTCTGTTCTATTAGTATTTCCCGTACGATACTGTGTTTGTATTTTAAAACGCAATGTTTTATTTTGTTCTCGTAATGTATTTAATATTTCCTCAGTTACGGTATAGCTATTTGGGTTAGTTTGATTCCCACCGGTAAATTGTAGTTGTTTAAATACACCATTAGTACTTTCTACTCCATCATAATACCATGTATTGCCTGGCAATGCAACATCAATTTTTTGAAAATTAATAGGTTGGTTTTTACTATCTAATGGAATTGGTATAGTTAAATTTGCAGATATATTATCCGTTTCAAAATCTAAATCTAAATCTAAATCTAAATCGATCGGAGATTGTATAACTCGAACAGGAAATTTAAAATAATTAAACTGTGTGTCAATAACTTTTATTACCGATCGATTAATTAATTGTTTTACAACGGGTTGTATTATTAATAATGGATTTGATTCATTTTCTATTAACACTACATTGCCTGCACTGTCTCTATTCACTACGGAATTATTATTTGACAAATAAGTAATACCTAGTTCTTGATACTTTGATTGTAACTCTAAATCAATTGGATCTAATAATTTTTCTTTATCGATTGCCATTATCTAACTACTTTAAAATAAATTTGGTCGTCAATATACTCTTCGGTAAATCCATCTATTACTTTTAATTCAATGCGGTAATATCGTTCCGGCATAAAACTATTCATATCTACATAGATAAAATTACTAGTAGTATCACAACTTACTTTATTATAAATATTATCAAACGGAATAATGTACTCATCTGTAGCGGCATCTCGTATTGCGTAATATGTAGTCGACGGTAAATGTTTAACTGTTTGGGTAGGAAATAAATTTGTCGGTGACTTTTGTGGATATTTATCTCGAGCATATATCCTAACCTTAGTTATCTCAGTATCTTTATACGTTGGTTTTGTCTTGCTATAAGTTAAATATGACTCAAGATCCACAGACGACATTGATCCTGTTGTAAAAGTGCTGTTATCCCAGTACATCGTTAATCTAGGAACATATATAGTATGTGTTTCTCGACTAAAAAATCTAATGATCCCGGTTTTAGTAGCATCGGCTTCATCGGTATCGGAAAACTTAATTAAGAATCCATTATTTTCGACATCAACCCCGCCACTACCAGATATCCATGTTTTTACAGCACCAGTAACATCCATGTTAATATCAGTTGGTCTATATGAGAACGCTTCTGCTTCATTTAAACCTGGTTGATAAAAATATACTGAGTCAAATGATGATGTGTTAAAATATCCACTTCCAGACTGCCACAACCAACTACCACCAGCTCCACTTCCAGATATATATAAACTCGGAGCTCCGGTATTGATTACTTGACTACTAGATATCCACGATGATCCAGAAACCGTCGCAGATCCTGATGGTGAAAATGACCATGAGTCAAACGGAGTAGCCCACGATATACCATCTGTAGTAGCAGCACTATCATTTTCAAACCCGGTTCCATTAATCCATGGTTGTGCCATTATTTTAGAATCCAAGGTATAATCTGCCGGTAAATTTTTTGCGTGGGTAGTAAATAATTGAAGTACAAATTTACATGAATTTAATTCTGCAGAATATTTTGCAAGTGTGTTTTGAATTTCAGACATATCAAATTTTACAACAAATCTAGACTTAACTAATGTTTCACCATCAGTGTCTAATTGCTTACCAACTTCGAGTATTTCGTCTAATCCAGTATTATAATTTATAAGACTTGTTGCCTCATACATCGTTGCATCACTATTTGCATAAAATATTCTAAACATAATTAACTTCCTGATCCGGTGCTAATCATCAAATAACTACCACTTCTCCAAAGTTGTCCTTGTGTTCCTGGATTTGCAATAGGTAATGACGCGGTATAAATAAATGCTGTTCCTTGTGCGATAAAATTAGAAGTAACAGATACATATTTTATAGACGCGGATTCTGCTGTAATACTAGATCCACTCATATATGAACTTGAAATTGCATTAACAACATATGATGCAGTAGCGGCTGTGGTTACATATGATGCACTTTGTGCATTCATTACATAACTAGCAGTATCAGCAGTACCAGTTAAATTTGCAGTTAAACTACCACTAACACCTAATGATCCTGATAACACAATATCTTCAACGGCATTAGCAGTTAATACATCATATACATCCGAAACGTAACTTGCTGAGATAAGTCCACCGGCAACGATACTTGTGCGATTATTTCGTATTACGCCCATTTTATAGTTCCTTTATTATAAATATGAATAGGTTAAGAACTTACTACTCTACCGCGGATGTCTTGATTAGGAAATTTTACTTCGAATATACTAGGATCTAATGACGGATAAATTACTCCATTTCTAGTTGCAGACGCTAAATCATATGTATTTCCTGAATATCCTTGTGCCGTGTCATATTTATTTTCGAAATAAACATTAACTACTGACAATACTCCTGGGATGTTTCCGATTAAATTTTGTACGGCAGATTTAACTATAGGTTGATTTATTTGCCAACTGTCTATATTAAAATAATTTTTAATTGAACTAATACATTGTAATAATACTTCATTACTATTATAATTCGATAATACCGAAATTTCAAAGCGTAATGCCATATTAATTATAAATGCATCCTTTATATTAATAGCATCAGTCATCATTCGATAATATCCTAAATATGTTTTTAGATTGTTTTTAATTGCATCATTTAATGCAACCAATTGTTTCGATGAATTGAATCCTAAAACATACATATTCATTGCTAATGGATTAGCTACTCTCGTTTCAATTAAATCCTGTTGAGATATTTGATCGTCTGGTACAATATATGCTTTTGCAATACTACCAAATTTTGCTGGCATTGAATATGTTCTAATTATATAGTCTTCCCTCGTTACCAAACGATTTTGAGTTGCAAAATTAGCTAATGCATTATTTTTTATGTCTTGAGCGGTATCTTGAGTCTTAGCCCCAACTGCTGGGGCATCGTTATTAATTGCAATACTATTTTTAACGAAGTTTATAATATTAAGATTATTGGTAGCATTTACATCGTCATTATATTCAATAAAATCTAATTTACTTATTACTCCTGCTGCTACATTATCTTGTATACCATTACCAACCGTATATGTTACAGTTAACGTTGTATTTGATGGAGCTTGACCATAAGTTCTTGTATATAAAAAATTTGATGGATCTATATCAACATCAATCGATTTACGAAACCCAGCTAAGCCATTACCTACATTATCAGGGTTAGGAACAATTTCTTCATCATTATTATCTGATATACCTGCTCCAAATTGTAATTCTATACGATTATCACTACGTAATCTGGTAATAAATCGTTTTGCTGTTTTTCTTAATTTTAATAAACTAGGAGATGATGATCTATAATTTACAAAGTCTGGGTCATTTTCTAATAGGTTAGGAACAGCTTCAAAAATTGTATCTTGGGCTAAATATGGAACTTCATACCACGCATCACCATCTGACTCAGTAACTGATATAATATCAATTGTATTAATATCTGTTAATACTACTTTATCATATGCGATTGGACTAGTAAATGTAAATGTAGATGTTTTTACCTCACCAGATACTGCTTTGGCAGTTTTCTTTAAAAGATAATATGTTGGAATATTACTTGTGCTATCTGTTTCATATATAGTTACTTCAGTAGTATCAATTGATGACGAAAATCCAAAATCAATTGAATCTAAGGTTCTAAATGTAGCAGCACCACTATCTTGTTTAACACGCATTCCCGGTTTAATTGATAATGCATAATTAAAGTCGGGTTTAACATCGTCACCAGTACCAGTAGCTGGCACCAACTGATATACACTCAATGTAACATATGCTGGGACTACGTTATTTGCTTTGTATCCCAATGACTTTGCAATATCATATATATTACCTCGTTCGGTTGCCTGCTCTAATAATGACTCTTTAAGATTATCATCAGAATAAAATGATAACACATCGCCTACATATGCAGCCATATCTAAAAATAACGACCCTGGTGATGATTCATTGAAATCAGTATATGTATCTGGGAAGTATTGTTTAGAAAATTCAATTAAATTTTGTTTAAATTGATTATAATCTTTTCCTAGATATGATACATCTTTTATATTATTCATTTGACTCTCCTATTTCAACGGTTCCATTTTCATTTGCTGTAATTGTTATGCTATTTCGTTCAAACCCATCAATTGAAAATGAAATTGTTATCATAATATGATGTTGTAATGACGGATCATCTTCGTGTGTTATAATATCAATATCTTCTATATTAATATAAGGTAACCAGAAATTAACTGGTTCTATTATAATATCTGAAATTTCATCTTTTAATTCAGTAACCGTTGGTTCAAATAATATATTTAATAACTGGGTTCCGAATGTTGGTTCTAAATATCGTTCGCCAACTCTTGTTAATAATAAATTTTTTAGATTCTCTAATGCTTGAGAATTAGTTAACCTAATAGATTTAAATACTCGATTATTACCACCATTAAATGATATACCTAACCCTGACTCATTGGTATTTATTTCAGCTGGCGATATAATCTCGTATCCCATTATTTACCTTTCTTTTTATCAATTGCTTTCATTAGGCCTCGATAATCACGATTCATTACATCGGCAATAAGTGGATCGACACTCATGTTTTTACCAGTTTCTGGATCTTCCATTATTTGTGGTGTTGTATTGTTTCGCATCACACCAAATACTTGAGCGTCACCGGATGAAAATGACATATCTGGCATTCCTTCTTTCATTAGTTCGGAATATGATGGAGTTCCTTGTTCGCGCAATCCATCCGTATCATTTAAAACATCGGCATACTTGTTTGTAGTATACATAGTTGATTTACGCTTTTTTGATTTTGTTACACCTCCATTATTAAATGGTTGTTTTGTTTCTGTTTGTAATTCTGTAACGGTGGATTGTAATCCTTCTCGAAGAATGTCTGTTAATTCTT
>TARA_R110000782_G_scaffold127940_2_pt1 | contig 14332 bp, 17 predicted proteins | sample TARA_R110000782 | Tara Oceans TARA_R110000782 (sample SAMEA4397859) | marine metagenome | biome: Polar Biome; feature: [SRF] surface water layer (ENVO:00010504); material: water (ENVO:00002006), including particulate matter (ENVO:01000060) such as... | depth 5 m
TTCATCAGTCCAAGCACCGTTAGCAGAACCATCAGTAGGCCATGGAGCTACTACATATACTGAACCATTACCAGCGTTAGGGCTGTACTTGATTGGAGTACCTGCAAGAATAATGCTAGCTGTTGAGTTGTATACATTAACTAGTACCTGCTCAGATGCAGCTCCACCAGCGTTGTCTACCCATTCAGCATTGTAGTCAGTACCGTCAATCTTTGATAGCATCTGTCCAGCAGTACCACCAATAGGGATACCAGCTCCATCTGCACCGTCAGCTCCATCTTGTCCATCAAGACCTGCTGTTCCTTGTACTCCACCATATGCAAGTGCCGACCACGATAGAACACCGTCACCAATCTTGAATGCTTTAGTATCTGTTTCAAGACCCATCTCACCTACTGCAAGGATTGGGTCGTTAGCTGTCCAGTTGGCAGCTGTGTCGTTTCTAAGTTGAATTTGAATTGCCATAATTAGCTATTTCCTCCGTTAATCTGAAGCATTCCTCCATAATTACTGCTTGATGTTCCACCATCAAGGTTACCAATGATTGCACCATCAGTACCATCAATGCCGTCTACACCATTAGCACCATTAGCACCAGTTGCACCGTCAATGCCGTCTGCTCCAGGAGCACCATCTAGGCCAGCTGACCCTTGGATACCCTGAATACCTTGTGGACCTTCTGGTCCTGCTACTGTTGAGTCTCCACCTGCTGGTCCAGTATCTCCTGTTAATCCTTGAGTACCCTGTATTCCTTGAGCACCATCAATACCATCAGTACCGTTAGTGCCATCTACTCCAGCTACACCTGCTGCTCCATCTACTCCAGGAGCACCATCTACACCTGCGGCTCCTGCAGCACCATCTATACCTGCAGCACCATCTACACCTGCGGCACCTGCTGGCCCTGTAGTACCAGTTAAACCAGTGTCACCCTGTATGCCATCTTCACCATCTAAACCGTTTGTTCCATCTACTCCAGCAGGTCCTGTAAAACCTGTAGGACCCTGGATGCCCTGTGTTCCTTGGATACCCTGAGAACCATCTAAACCGTTAGTACCGTCAATTCCGTTACTACCATCAATACCATTAGAACCATCGGCTCCTGTTGTACCTGTAAGACCTTGAACACCTTGAGGACCAGCTACAGTAGAATCAGCTCCAGCTGGACCAGTATCTCCTGTTGCACCTGGAGCACCATCTGCTCCTGCTGCTCCATCTAGACTATCTAGCCATTCAGTTTCTGTACCTGAGAAACCATTTTCTACAGCTACTTCGTATGCAGAAAGACCGTCAGTACCAGTACCTGTACCAGTACCTGTACCACCATCTACCCATACGGTATCGTAGTCTGTGTTTGATACCTTACCTAGAACCTGCCCAGTAGTACCACCAATTGGTACACCAATACCGTCAATACCATCTGTACCATTAGTGCCGTCTGTACCAGCTGTGCCATTAGCACCAGCAGGGCCAGTGCTTCCTAGGATAACTCCTAGTCCAGACAATTGTAGCTTTAGTGTCTCGCTATCAATTATTGTTACTGCTGCTTTAGAATCAGATTGAACGGTAATGTTTTGCATTATCTAGTCACGTCCTTCTCAGTGGTAATTGCACCCTTTAGGATGGTATTTACAACACCAGAGACGTTGTCTACTGTCTGTACATCAAAGAACTGAATCTCACCAAGAAGGTTAGTGTCAGCAATGGTTAATGTAACCAATCCCTGGCTGTTAGCAGATACTGCTATGGTAGCATCAACTGCCACCTGAGCCTTGTGCTCTCTAATCTGAGCAGTAATAGTGTATCCAGTCATATCAACTGCAGCATTATTAGCGTCAGTAATCACTAGCGTCAGCATAGCTGTATCGCCAGAATAAATTGCCCACTCAATAGTAGAAGGGATTTGGTTAATTAAGTTCATCTTAGACCTCTGAGTCCATTGTATCATCTATATGTAACGAGTCATCTACCTCAGAGGATGGTTCTACCTCTACTGACTCAGCAGCCTTTCTGACCTTTTTCTTAGGGTTTACTGCTAGTTCTTCTATTGGTCTTTCAAATTCAGTTCCGTCCTGCACAAAGCCATCTCCGTCACCGTCAATAGCTTCAGGCTTGAACTGTACTTTCTGAGGACCAATTGCCTCATTCTTAGTTGGCCTTTTAAAAGGCACTACATTTGCGTACATGTGTTTCTCCTTAATTTAGTGACAGAGTAGGAGCTATGGGGATAACCCCTACCCTGCCTGGTAACCCACGGCTAATGTGGGAATTTACTTAAGCTTTGTTTTAAGCTCAAGGTGTTCTTCATAGAGTTCAAAGTACTTGCCCTTCCAGACATTAACTTCTCCCCTCAATTCTTTAATCTCAGCCTTCATTGCATCTAGCTGTTCTTGTAACTCTTCACGAAGTATTTGCTCATTCGTTAGTGTCATACCTTTTCTGTTGTTCATAAACTTCAGAATAGGTTGCAGGATAGCTCCAGCAATTCCCCCTGATAGTAGTGTGACCCATAACTCAGGTGTCATTAGATAGTGCCTCCTTCAAGTGCAGCTAGTCTGGCTTCCAATGCATCATTCTTTGCAGAAAGCTCTTTGACGGCACTGATGAGTGGTGATATAAAAGCATCATAGTTAATACTTAGATACTCCATACCCTCTTCATCTGGTGACATCACATTCACAACGTTGTCAATATCATCAAACAACGGTTGAACTTCTTGAGCAATAAGGCCATAGCTTACTGGTCCTTCATCCTCAGATATAAATTGAAACTTTACAGGGCGTAGCTGGTTAACAATATCAAGTCCGTTGTTAACTTCTACAATGTTTTTCTTAATACGCTCATCTGAACCAGATGGTCCAAACAAACCTGTGCTTGTCTGCCTACCAACAGGGGTAGTAGTTCCAAGAGAAGCAAATGAATTCTGCCCCAGTCTTCCTGTAGCAAAGATGTTTGCAGAGTTAGCTGTAGATACGTTGCCATCAAAAACAGTAGAAGAGTTACCTATGGACATGCCAGCTGAGCCAGCACCAGTAATGTCTAGAACGCTTCCAGCTACACCAGCTTGCATTCTTCCAACAATACTTCCAGAACCATTGTAAAACACAAGTGAGTTGCTAGATTCGCTCATTAACACTCTTTGACCAGAGTCTGATGTTTGTATCCTAACACCAGTAATTACACCAGCACCAATAGATGAAGCACTAATACTATTAGCAGTAATCTTTCCACCGTCAATAGTGGTTGAGTTACCGTTGATATCTCCAGCTGCGCCACCCTTTGAGACGTACAAGTTACCTGCAGTAACAGTAGTAATAAATGTACCAGAAGATGGCTTTTGCTGGTAGCTTGTAGCAACTTGAGAGGATGTTATATATGTGTTGTTAGCAGATGACTGGCTTAGATAGATACCCTGAGCAGTTACGCTAGTTAGGTATGTGTTAGCAGCATCATTCTTATTTAAATAACTATTGTTAGCAGATGACTGACTTAGGTATAGTCCCTGTGCAGTTAGGCTAGCCAAGTATGTATTAGAAGCCTCTGTCTTACCAAGGTAGTCCTGTTGAGCATCTGTCTGAGATAGGTATAGCCCTGTTGCATCTAGCTTAGCTAGGTATGTACTTGCTACATCATCACCTGTAAGGAAGTCTGCAGATTCTTCTAGGCTTAGAAACAATCCTTCTGCTGTTAGTCTTGTTAGATACCTCTCATCAGCTGTATCCTGAGTTAGGAAACCATCTGATTCAAACTTAGCCCATCCACCTAGCTCTGTCCATAGCCATGCTTCACCAGTATCAACCGTAATAGCCATACGAACACCGTACTCTACTAGCTCTACTAGGTCGTTCTGACCATCTACCTGGACTACACACTGCTTTGCTAGGAAGTTGTTTAGGTCTCCTTCTGGAAGCCTTTCTCCATCAACAAATACTTTATAGTTAACAGCCATCATATCCCCTTCCAAAGCTCTGTGTTCATTACCCAGTTATCAGCACTGATTTCATGTGAAATCTTAGAGACAATATAGATATCGTCAATCGTGTGTGATGCAAAGTTTAGATGTACCTTAGCAATGTTTACACCTGGTTGTAGTGTCCAGCTATTGTTTAGTCTTCCATCTCTTCTGACAGGACTCCAGGTAATACTATTTACCCTGGTTTTCCCATCAGGAATGCTTAGGTCGTCTGCCCAGGACTGAATGTACTGGTCTGGTGTACCTGCAGGAGCATCTAGGTTTAGTGATACCTGGAAAGGCAGAGCACCCAAATAATTAATTGAACTTTGATTTCTTACCAGAACGCTAGTTCCTTCATCATAACTTAAACTAACTGTAATCTCATTGGCAGTATCAGACTTGCCTACCTGTGTTTCTACATCACCCATGCAGAAGTGGTCTAGTGATTCATTGTGTACATTTGAGAAGCCCCACCATTCTGGTACATCTAGTGGCTCTCCCTGGTCAAAGGTATTCTCATACCAAGTTTTAAGGATAGTTCCTTCTTCCATTAGGGCTGCATCAAAGTATGCGTTCTGTCCTACTGGGATAGTTGTGTTTGCATTTACTGTAAAAGCTGCGTGAGTTGCTCCAGCTGGTGCAGTTCCAGTTACATATAGCCTTGTCCAGTCACCTGAGTTGACCACAGTTAGCTGCCCAGCGGTCTCTGCAAGCTTAGCACCGCCCTCTACGGCACTGTACCATAGTAGAGTACCCCTCAATTGCTTAGTTAGTGTTGTACTCTTTACATACATTGATGATGTATAAGTCTTACCTGCTTCAACAGGTATTCTAGAACCAGAAGGACCAAAGTAAGGACCACCATTTAGTCCTGTGTAGGAAGCCTTGATGGAGTGTGTGCCTTGCCATGCTTCTTCTGTAGAGTATTCAATATTGCAGCTGTTTCCAATCCAGCCTTGTATACCAGTCTCAAGTGACGAATTAGCGATAAGGTTAGTAGAAATAGGAGGGACATAGGTAGGGTTAATAATAGCATTATCCCAATAGTATCTTCCAAAGCCATACACTTCTCCTGAGTTAGCTGCTACAACCATACCTGCTTCACCTTGTATAAGCTCAGTAAGCAAGTCACCGCTAGTTACGCTGTACCTATCTTCTGGTGGGAAGACAGAGCCTGTGTAAGATGGATACCAGTTAGTACCTACTGATAGGCTTGGATAGACTGGAAGGATGTAATCGTTGAACAATGCCTGTACCCTGACATCAAATGTCTCTGCAACGTCTCTTTCCCAAACATCAATAGTTACGTTCATAATCTTAGATATCCAGTCAGTGGCTTCTACTGTTACATTGATAAGGCCATCTGCCTGGTAGGATGTTTGTATATCATCAATAAAACCAATAAAGATAGTTTCAAATCCAGGAGCTGTATCAGGGTTGGCTTGTACCTTTACCTCTACCTGTGCATTCAATTGGAACAATGGGTTTAGTGTTGGGTCTACTGCAAATCCCTGTAGTTCAAACCTTGCTGTACCTACTTCTAGGTTAGCTAGGATACCCTGGTTAACAGAAAACCCTTTCTCTATTGACATATTGCTAACACCACATTCTAGTGGGTGCCAAGTAGGACTCTCATCTCCAATTAAGGCAGGACCATTAAGTCTGCTCTGACCAATAACAAAGCTTGTGGTGCCATATACGCTTATCTTCACATCTCTTGCTATGTCAAATACGTCTAGAAATACCATTAGCTAAATACCTTCCTACCATTGGTCTTCTCATACTTCTTGATAGCTGCAACAATCTGCTGTGGGCTTAGGTTGTTAGCATTTGCTACACTGATATTGTAGGTGTTGCCATATCCCCTGTTAAGAGTTGTTGTTAGACCATCAATAGCACTCTGTAGGCCACCTGTGCCTGTACCGTTAATTCCAAAGTTAGCTACTCCACCTGCACCAGCACCAATGCTGGATAGGTCTTTACGTAGGGCCATGAACTCATCTAGTCTTCCAGATGCCAGCAGACCACTTGCTGTAGCAGAACCTTCTAGTGCATCCATACCTAGTAGCTGGTCAATCAAAGATGCATCTGCACCCTGGTTCTGCAGCTTCTTAATGTCCTTAGCAAAGTTCTTAGCTGAATCCTTTAGTCTTTGCATCTGACGGATAACACGATTTACATCAAAGACAGCGAATGAACCGTTAGTTATAATACCAAATGATAGTGAGACTGTGTCTCTGAAGTTATTAGCTGCATCCTTGATACGGTTCTTGGCTGCTGTTAAAGTCTTTTGAAGGGTATCTATTAGTACCTGGATACGCTCCTGGAACACTGAGAGGCCAGTTGCCTGTGGAGAAGTTTCTACTTCAACTACCTTGTTAAGGCTTTCTTGTAGTGCTTTACCATATTCCATTGCCATAGCATTACGGTCAGGACCAGCTTCTGGGGCTAGGTTATAAAGCCTTCTATCAGAGCCATTAATGTTCAGCTTGATATCTATTGTCTTCTGGCTTGGTAGACCAGCTACGCCGCTTCTAATAGCACCTACTGCTGCATCTACCTTCTTTAGCTGTGGAAGATACTTATCATAAGTACCCTTTACCTTTACAGATGCATCATCCCATAGTCTGGTCTTCCTGGTTGCAGCATCAATAGCATCCTCTGCCTTGCCAGCTTGAGAAACAATTGGGTCAAGAGGGCTTCGTCTGCCACCAGCCTTGACCATAACTGCATCATACTTGTCAAGAGCCTTGGTCACATCATTAGTTCTCTTAGTAGCGTTACCAAAGAAGCCTGATATCCTACCGCCAACACCCTTAAAGAATTCAACAATCTTACCTGCAGTCCTGCTAAATACTCCTAGAACCTTACCAGCTATCTTAAAGCCTGCTGTGAATGGAATTAGGAAGCTGGCTACATAACCAAGTTTTTCTCCAAAGGTCTGCAAGAACTTTCCAACTGAATCAACTACTAGAGCAAGACCACCAAGGCTACCATCAACTCCTGGTATTATCCTTAGCCATCCAAACAATCCTTCAAAGACACCATTAAGAACAGCTATAACTCCCTTAGCTAGCTCACCAAAGGCTCCTAGGATTTCTATTACAGGACCTAGGCTTTCACTTATCTTTACAAATGTATTGTCTGCATCAGCTGTACCGTTTAGGAATTCAGTCAAATCAGTGATAGCAAGAATAATCTTTGCACCAAAGGTCTCAGCTGCACCACCTGTTGATGCAAAAGCAGCAGCTAGCTTGACACCAATAGCTTCAGTTAGACCATTGATAACTCCAATGTTATCTGTAATCCATGTACCAAGTCCAACTAGGGCTGGCGTAAAGCCTTCTCCTAGGGATACTTTAGCATTGTCTAGATTTGCTTTTAGTATCTGCATTGAACCAGCAAAGGTATTAGTCTCTCTTGCAAACTGTCCTTGTGCTGATGCTGTCTGACCATATAGTATTTCTAGGGCTGCTAGTGCTTCCTGTTGCTTTAGGGCTTCTCCTGTTAGGTTCTTGAAACCATTCTTAGCTACCCTGGCAGTTATGTCACTCTTACGTAGAGCAACACCGTACTTCTCTACCTGGTTGTACTCACCACGGAATACAGCAGATAGAGCTTGTACAGCATTTAATGTTGTGCCACCAAACGTGGCTGCTAGGTCAGCACCAAGAGCTACCAAGTCCTGAGACTTGTCAGTGTATTCTTGTTGTGTGAATCCTAGGTTAGAAAGCTGTGCACCAATAAGGTTAGCTGACTGTAGGTACTGTACAGAAGATAGACCAAAGGCACTAGCTGCTCTCTTTGATTCTTCTACAACACCATCTGCAAAGCCTTTGAAGACTGACTGAGCAGCTCCAATACCTTGTTCAAGGTTTGATGCCTCATTAACTACAGAAGCAATTCCATTCTTCAGAGCAACGAATGAGAGACCTACTCCAATGGCTCCTAGGGTACGGCTAATAGACCTACTAATTCCCTGAGTAGTAGACTTTAACTTGTTTAATTCTCCAGCAGCACCTCGTGTAGCTTTAGTTAGGTTTTTGTACTGCCCAAGGATTTGTACCTCTAGGTTTAGTGACATTAGACTAGGTCCTCCAATAATTCGTCAGGCGGTGAGCCTCTCTTCTCAAGAGCACTCACATAGGCATTGACTTCTGCTAGAGACAGCTTACGATACTCACTAGGAGACATCTTAGTAGCTAGACAGAAGTTAGCCATTCTTTCAGCAGCTAGCCTTCTGGTTGCTCTTTTGGGTCTGACTCATCACCATTCAACAATTCCATTGCCTCCTTAAATGATACCTTACTGGCATCCTCAAGGGTATATTTTGGGTTGTCTTTACGATTAAGAACAAACACGATAGCTTTCATCGTCTTGCCTTTTGGTGCTGCGTCATCCATGATTGAATCAATTGCACTTCCTGCAATCATCTCAATTGTTTCTACATCTTCTATAGTAAGTGATTCAAAATCAAACTTAGCCATGATTACCGTCCTTCTTATTTAGTGTATTTGTCTATTAGCTTTTGCAAGTTCTCAAAGTATACACTTGCAACTGCGTCTATGTTCTCAGCGATAGCTCTGCTGAAGAACTCGTTAGGCTTAATACCTCGCCTAAACCATCCCCAGTGAATAGGATTAGCATAAGGGATTCTTGCCCTACCTGCTCTTACTACCACTTTACTTTGTGCTTTACTGACACGGATGGAACTTCTTAGAGCACCTTCCCTGACAGGAACCAAGGAGCGAGCCTCTCTAGCTATTATGTTACCAGCATCAGTACCTGCCGAAGCAATTTCTTTTGCTGGAACACCTAGGGTTTTTAAAGCCCTAAGAGCCTGTGAGAGACCCACTACCTTGATGCCTTCTCTAGCCATTATTAAACAGTTACAACCGATACACCCCAGTAGATACCATTCGCAACATCGTGTGATGCGTTTGATACCTCAAGAGCAATAGTAAACGTTGCAATCTCACCAGAGGTGAGGGATAGAGGAGGAAGCTCACTGAATACAACAGTACCACTGTATAGTGGCTGGTCTGCTGATGCAGTTGTGTTTCCGTTTGGTGCAATTGTAAATGCAACCTCTGAACCATAGTTGTCCCATAGGACACGGTAGAGGGAGCCATCTTTACCAGAGGTGATACCCTCTAGGTTAAGTGCCCATTGCTTTCCTACAGAAGTCTCGCAGAACGTACGTACGTCTCCTGCAGCATCGCCTAGTTCTAGGCTTACTGAGGTAGCGTCACATGCGTAGTCTACAGCGTCAATAGTAAAGACAATGTTCTGGGCTTTGATGCGTGTTGATGCAGCCATCATTTTCTCCTTTATATTTCAATAGATAGTTCAACAAGGATTCCAACACCGAGATACTCAGCATTGTTCACACTCATTGACTGTGGGTTTTGAACGCTAACAATCCTACAATAAGCAGGAATGTTTTGCAGAATTGATTGAATCATTTCGTCAACTCGTTCAGTAGCAAAATCATTTGTAGCATTACTGGCAATAGCCAATAGCTCCAAGTTCATTAGCCAACCATTACCTAAAGTGTCAGGACTAACATATGGACTTCTCATACCAATAACAATTACAGGAGGAATTACACGCTCTGGAATGTAGTCTAAGACTTCATATCCAGTAACTAGTAAAGCATCCCTTAGTTGTTCTTTTGACAATGAGAGTTCATTCATTAGATACCTGGCTTTAGAAATGGCATTAATAGTGGGTAAACACTATTCATTGGGTCCTTTGCTACACGGACAGGTGAACCATCCATTGTTGCAAATTGAGCTATACCGTTGGGAGCAGAGCGGCGGTGGAACAGCTCAGAAGCTACCGTTAGTACAGCTTGGTCAACAAGGCTATACGGTACAGAGAATGTACCAATATAGTTGTTAACAATAACTCTAGAAGAGCCAAGACATTGTTCTACAAAGTCTCCGTCTTCTTTAGTACCTACGTAGTTCTGAAACTGTTCTACCGTCACACTCATGGAAACTCCTATTAAGCAGCTACGATAGGAACGATAGCAGTTGGGTTCTCGTGTGCTACAGCAGCGTACTGGTAGACAGAGAAGTCCTTGCTTAGGTTGATGATGTTCTCATCCTGTAGACGTACTAGTCCTGAAGAGTAGGTACGTAGAGCAGTTGTGTTAACGAATGCAGCCTTACCAGCAGCTAGACCAGCATCTACGATAACTGGAATGTTAGCTAGTGAACCACCTAGAGCAGATACGTTTAGGTTACCTACGTTGTTGACACCGTTTCCAGTTACCAACATCATTGGGCGACCATCAGTTCCCTCAAGAGCAACAAGTGCCTTGAACTCTGTTGGTGATACAACGATTGCCTCTAGGCCAAGACCTAGTACGTCAAATGCAACTGCACCATCTACGATAGCGTCTAGCCAGTCGGTAGCAGTTGCTCCACCTAGCTGAACTACGTTTCCATCTGTTACCTGAGCAGAGTGCTCTGTAACATAGTTGGTACGTACGAAGTTGTTTAGAGTCTTACCAGCAGCAACTGCCATAGCACGTAGGCTGTGGTCTAGAACTGCAACAGAGGACCTTTCAATCTCCTGACGGGTAAGCTGTGTGTAACCACCAAATGTCTTAATAGCTGCAGAAGCGATTTCTAGAGAAACCTTTCCGAAGCCTAGGTCGTCACCTTCAGCTGCTTGCTCAGCAACTGTTGTAGTGTTTGCGCTAAGCTGTGCATACTCTAGGGATAGACCAGAAGCTGGTAGCTGTCCCTTTGAGAAGCTGTTGTACATGGTAGCTGCTTGCTCTACGATACGAGTCAAATCTCCAACGAATCCTGGGATTAGAACTGAATCTGCAGTTGTTGCACCTTCGTATGCACGAATAGCTGTTTCGTCTCCTGAAGCGAATGCTTTTAGCATTTCTCCTGCGGAGCGTGTGTCCTGGGTTGGTGTGGAGGTGGTAGCGAAGCCCGTTTCTACGAGTCTACGCAACTCAGCCACATCTTCCTTAACACCGTCTACATCAATGTTGATGTTGTCGTTTACTGATTCCATTGTAGGAACCTCCTTTGTGTTAGTTGTGTCGTCCTCACGGACCTCTGTTACTGTTGCCCCAGCATAAGCTGGGAAAGGTACGATAGAAACTTCTCTAAGAGAAACCTCTGTACGTACTACTGTGTTGCCATCCTTCTCAGAATTAACTGGGACAAACCCCACAGAGAATTTGTTTAGAACACCGTCTTTCAACAATGTCCTCACCTCGTTTCCACGAGCAGTATCGCTAATCTTAGCGGTGATTTCAAAGCCAAGCTCTGTATCCCTACCTTCAATTACCCTACCAATTGGCTCTGCGTGTCCATAGAACAGCTTGACGTCTGTAACGTCCTCTGCTATTGAACCACGCTTGAAGGACTCAGTGTATGCTCCTCCAATGTTAGCTTCTTGGCCATAGGGAACAGCAATACCAGATACGGTGCGTGTCTCTTCGTCAAAACGAAACTCTACGTCACGTGTTTCTAAGTTATCCATCTAGGCCCTCCTTGGAGCGAACTTCTTCTGGAGACATCCATCCACCATCTACAGCTATCTTGTAATAGTTGTATCTAGCAGCGATGTCAGCTTTGAACAGACCTTCGTAGTCAAAGTTGATACTGGTTCCTCTAGGGAGGCAGTTAGACATAGCGTCTTCAATTGCATCTAGATAGGCCATCAACGTGTGACGATAGAAGGTTTGCTGCTCTTCTGACAAGTTTGTATACGTGTCAGAGTTACCTGCTACACCTGTAATCAACAGGCGAGGAGGAATACCAAATAGGCGAGATATTGTCTGGACAGCTTGGTCCTGTACCTCTGTGAACAATGCTTCCTTTGGAGACAATGCTACAGGGTTGTACTGGAAGCCATTACCAAGGACAGCAATCTGCTTTTTGTTCTGCTTCTCATGCCAACGAGATGTAATGTCATCTGCTTGTTCTGAGGTTAGCATAGTGTTTGTAGATAGCACGCCAGTAGGTATACCAGCAGAGCTGAACCATGTAGATGCATATGCACGTAGGTCTAGGATACCAGAGATGTCATCTTTACACATCTGGATTGGTCCTAGACCTCTATCATAGCCAGGAAGAGAGAACAGCTTGATGTGTTCAATCTCATTTGCTGGAATTACCTTAGTCTTACCATCTTTAAGGGATATTCCGTAATAGAGTTTACCTTGGTTGTCCGTGCTAATTGATACCGCTTTAGATTCAAGAATCTCAAGATTATTAACCTGTCCATTGCTACCATAAGTCTTGTACCAGAAAGCTTCACCTGTTAGGGCTAGGCTTGATACAGTCTTGAATAAGAAGTCCCTACGTGACTCGTATACATTTGGCTTGTTAACAATGACAGGGTTCAATATCTCAACATTCCGTCCATCTACAAAGCGGAAGGACTTGATGTCCATCTTTGAGATAGGGGTAGCCAGGATTTGGGTTGCTCTGTAAACTGCTGTTAATGAAAGTGCCTTCTCTGCAGACACAGCAGTATCTGTTCTAGGTAGAGGAAGGATGCTAGGGCTAACAGCTCTAGTCTCTTCGCTATCAGGAATACCTAATAGTCTTGTAAATAAGTTTGCCATATAATATATCTCCTTAGCAATTGTATCATGGATATCATTCTAGAATATTTGTATAGTAGGTGCATCAACGATTGAGGCTACATATAGTGCCATGATAGTTGACATTAGTGCATCTAAATCACCCTTTGACTCTCTTCTAGAGATGAGCCATGTTTCTCCACTGTACTTAGACACACCATTCTTTGTCTGTGCTACTAGTAGTGGGTCATTATTATGTTTAACCATACCCTCAGCAAATGCCCAATAAGTAAATGAGCTAGCTGCACTCACTTCTTTAGTCCATAGCTGATATGTAGGTATACCTGAAAGCTTAAGCTTCTTGCCAACGTTTGGCATCTGCCTATCATCCAAAGCAATACCTGCTGGATTGTATTTTGTATAAAGGTTAGCCAGTTCATCAAAGATAACGTTCTCTGTTGGATTAACAAAGCTAGCAACCAATTCTGTCTCAAATGTACTATCTGATAGCTTTCTAGCTGCTGCGATAGTAACGTATCCCCATCCTTGTGTTCTGTCTACTGCAAAGACTAATGGGTTGGTCTTCTCAGTTATACCCTCGCCAATGGCAGCAGTGAATAGGTCATCTGGTAGCCAGTTAGGAATGCTATTGCCATCTACGAACTGGTTAAGACGATACCTTCTAGCTTCTAGCTCAGGAATAGACTTAACGTCTGACATGATAGTCTCTAGAGATATGCGGCCAGCAGCCACAGCAGGGTTAGCGGCAAAGATAGCGTTAGGGTCAAGTAGGTCAGCACCTTCAGGTGCCTCCCAGCAGAAGAATCCAAATCGTTCAAAGTCTGAATCACCTTCAATAGCTCTTTCTCCGTTAACATAAAGCTCCTTTAGCACAGTAGATGTATCATCACCTGCTGTTGTAATCCCTACAATCATACCATCCTTCTTAGTGGAAGTACCTAGTGTCAGGGATGAGTAAAGACCTTTAGGCAGGATGTGAAGCTCATCTACGATTCCGAAGGATACTGCAATGCCCTGGAGAGCTGTCTCCTTGGCTGCCTTAATCATATAGCTGCCAGAACCATCCTTGAGTATCATTCCCCTGTGTTCTGTCGCTTTGTCAAATCTCTTCTTGAGCCATACGTTGTTATTCACGCTATAAAGCGTGCGATTATATACGATTCTAGCTTGGTCGACGGATGAGGCTACTCCCACCACAGTAGGTCCTACTTCATGCATTAACAATGCATATAAGGACAACGCTTGGGTGAGGGTACTCTTTCCATTCTGTCTTCCCATAGAAACTACAATTTGACGATATCTTAGCCTTCCACGCTTTGATTCTTCTTCATAGTCATCAGGATAGCGTTCCAGCATATGACGTAATAGCCATTTCTGCCATTCGTCAAGTATGATGGTCTCTTTACCGCTTTCTTGAGTACACATGAATGCTTCTACGAATTTAATAAGTAAATCACCATCAGTGACGAAGTTGTCAGAGAGTGGTCCTGTATACCGTGCTGGAAGCTGTAACATCTAGTTCCTTCTGGTCAACATTTCGGCAAGAGGGTCTATCTCTACCTTATTCTGCAATAGCTTCTTCAAATCATTGACAGAACGTCTCAAAGCTTCTGCTGTAGATGTGTGTCCGTCATTATCAAATGATTCCGCTAGCTTTAGGCATATCTGTGCATGGACAGAAGTTTCCTCATTAAGCTCTACCGTGGCAAGCCATAGTTGTATAGTATCTAACATTATTTCTCCTTCTATTGTGGATAACCTCCAAATAATTTACTACATCTCGTTAAAGATTC
>TARA_R110000782_G_scaffold27855_6_pt1 | contig 14309 bp, 32 predicted proteins | sample TARA_R110000782 | Tara Oceans TARA_R110000782 (sample SAMEA4397859) | marine metagenome | biome: Polar Biome; feature: [SRF] surface water layer (ENVO:00010504); material: water (ENVO:00002006), including particulate matter (ENVO:01000060) such as... | depth 5 m
GTCCATTATTTTTTTGTTTTATATCCACCACCTTTGGCTTTATATTGTTTAGCTAACATTTGCGCTTTACGTGCTGACCATTGTCCGGGTGCTCCACCTTTTCCTCCTGACTTAATAGAAGAGAATAGTTTTTTGCGCATTGTAGGCTTTGTGTAGTTCCCTGCTTTATTTACTGTACTTTTTTTTGCTGCTGCCATTACTTCTTTGATTTAGCCCCTGAACATTTCCATCTTTTACGAGATAAATTGTTTGGGGTGTTAGGATCATTTGCTTTCTTTTTAGATACTCTTTTTTTAATACCCAAGCTTCTTGCGCAGTAAGCATCTCCTTTAGAGGTGCCAGGTTTTACCCTTGGGCCGCCTCCTTTAGCTTTACCTGCCTGTCCATAACTAACTTTCTTACCGCTAGCTGTTACTTTGACTTTTGCTTTTCCTTTTCTAGGTGTTGCCATAATTATTATTCTGTTAATTTACTATCAGGGAAGTTTTCATACATTAAATCACGTAGTTTAACGCATCTATCATATTCTTCACGCTCCACATAATAATTTATCATAGTTTCTAATTCAGTTAAAAGAGGTCCTTGTTCAGGATTGTAAGCTAATATAGCAGTTAAGTTTTCATCAAACTTAGTTTCAATCATGTCATCTAAAGTTATTTCTTTTAATAATAGTTTATATGAATTACTAATAGCTTCATCAAATATCATATCATCTATTTCTTTTTGTTTAATGTCTGCCAGGGGATCTCGGCCCTCATCATACTCATTATCATTATCACTCATAAAGTTTATTTATTAATGAACACATCCTATACTGTAATATACAAAATTAATAGGATAGCTCCAATATTCCTAATTGGGTTTCTAAAAAAAAATTTTATTACCAAAAAAAAAAGTGTGTGTTTTAAATGCTTTGGAGGTACTATATTTCTGATCCCCAGCTAATTTTTGGCGCATGGGGTCCCCCTGTAAGTAAACGTCATCATTATTATTTATATTTATATTATGAGTGTATTCTTTAGAAAAGTAAACATCAACACTGAAAGAAACAGTGCAACAGTGATTGTGTCAAGTGCACCACTGTCAAACAAAAAATCAACACTAGCTGGAATGCCTGTGGCAACACGCACACAGAGTAACATAGTGTTTGGCGTACTAAGTCTTATAGACCCTGAAACTAATGAGACTATGAGAGCTGACCATCCAACTATCAAAGCCATTAAACAAAGCTACAATGTAGGAGATGAGCTTGATGGATTTCAGATGACTGATAACTACGTGAAAGATATGGAGAGCGGAGAGCCAACTACCCTGGTATGGGTAGAGGCTGTCTAAGCTATAATGGAGGAGTGTGTAACAGCACTCCTCTTATAATACCTGGCTTAAATATTATGAGTGTGCATCTATGCCCAACCGTTGGGCGGTGATTAAGCATGCGGAGTGAAGTACACTAGTTGTGACTCATAATATTTAAATCAGCTATAATAGAGGAGGGTGTAACAACTCTCCTCTTTTCAATTAATAATTATTAATTTAAAGCTGTGGAGCATTGTACTACATTATTATGGAATTATTTAAAGAAAGTATTATTTTAACAAGGAATTATACTAGATATGGAGGAGACTCTACATCTACATTAGGTCTTGTTGTTGATCACAAAGGCGTGGCTTATTTATTTAGTGATGCTGATAATGATGGGCCATTAGGAATGAATAGATTGTTTAGTATAACATCACAACCTGAATATGTAAAATGGCTAATAGATAACTCAATGGACTTATTGGAGATGGCAGATGGTGATTCTTTTCATGCTTTCTATAATGACAGAAATGTTGTTGAGGGTAGAAAGGATGAGTTTATATATATATTAGATGAAATTAACAAATAAAAATAAATAGTAACACAAAGGGTGCAGTTGATAGCGCACCCTTTATACAGTTACTGTTACTGTTACTCTTACTAAACCAAGCCAATACCAGCAAACAATCTGCAGTACTACTATTTATCTGCTCTTCAGCTGTTCCCTTCGGTCACTCTTTCTGCTCCCCAGCTAATGATTGCAGAGAGTTATTGGCAATAATATAACATTGTCTCCAGTGTGTGTAACAAGTAGACTAACTAATTGATAATCAAGGGTTATTTAGTAATTAATCCTTTATTAAAATGATATTTATGTTTATTTATGTGTGTTATTTAATATGTGACACCTCATATACCATAATCAATGGGTTGGCAATCATTAAAAAAATAGTTAGTGCATTTTATATATATGGCTAACTACAGCTATACTTACAGTTCATTACCTAATATAAGTTAGGTCTAAAGCAAACATAAACTAAAAGTATATCTTTAATTACTATTGTCTTTATCTCTATGTAGAGTATTAATATAATAGTAACCCGTTTATCAATTAATTTATACTCCTCTCTTTTATGGGCGAGGTTAGATAGATAAGTAAGGTGACTATGTTACGTGAGCATGGAGTAGGATTGCAATTAAGCAATAAACTGAAATACGCTTTACTTACTAATTGTGGTTCAAGTCCACAGGGAGTATATTATTATTAACCAATAGGTATAGCATTAAGACCTTAACAATGTTAGCCAGGATGTGGCAATGAAACTCGGACTAAAGGATAACCGGCAAGAGAGGTTTAAAAGCTCTCACTTTTTTAAAACTTAAACTATGAACAATAGACTAATGGTAAAATTAAGAATAGCTATTCATGAGGTGGATCCAAGCTTATCACAAATTGATTTAGCTGTTGCCATTGCACACATTATTAATGTTGATTATGGTACACATAACATTACACCCTTTTTGAATAGATTAAAATATGAACTTAACAAATAAACAATATAATATGGACAAATCAATACATGATGAATTGCGTAATCTTAGAAAAGAAATGGCAAGAAGAATCAAATGGCAAGAGTTAGAAATTACTAGACTCACCAATGAACTTAAAAAACAAAAAAACCCTATTCCTAAACTTAATCCAGAAACTTATAGAAAAAGTATATTAAACTAATCATTATGAAAACAATAATAATAACCATACTTTTATTTATAAACTCATGGGAAAATAGTATTTATAATCCAGAGAATGAAGAGTTTGTAGTGGAGGTAGCATTCAACTTAGATATAAGTGTTGATGAAGTAACTCAAGAACAATTTAATAATAGATATATTAATCATTAAATAAAAACAATTATTATGAAAAACATACACATAACATCCAAAGAATCGTTTATGCAACGCGGTAACCAATTAGGTATTGTATTGCATGATAATAAAAACCAAAACACTGTTAACTTTTTTACAGGTGGCAAACATCTCGTAGTAAAACGTGATGAACTTAATCTCGTATCATATCAAACAATTGAAGAAGAATTAATTGGTAATCCGGAATTAAAACAATTAGCACATGAAAATGATCTAATAGAACTACATAATCAAGATGTAGAAGGCTACCTTACTTATGCAAGCAGTTATTGTTAATTATTCACTTAAAATTAAAACAATGAAAAAATTAATTAAATATGTAGTAAAATTATTTTTTGTAATTATTCTACCAGTAGTAATATCATTATGCACACTTATTTTATTATCAGGAGAAACATCAATTAAAGGTACATTTCCTGTTACAGTAATCGTTGCCACTCTATTTGCAGTATGGATTAACGCATACTTATATCTTGTGATGATGCCTAAAACTAAACTAATACCAGGAACTAATATTAAATTTACACCTGCAATAGGTTTAGCAATTGGTTATGATAAAACAGGAATTACTCCTGTAATAGTTATTGTCATACCGTTTTTTGTAATTGAATTTAATCTCAATAAATAAAAATAAAAAGGGCCATACATGACACCCTAACAATACCAGTAATATAATACTGTATTAATACTAGGTAGTAAGGCTAGTCAAAAATCAATTCAAAGGGCTTAATTGTCCTTTGAATTTAAAACTATAATTATGAAAAATTATTTAAAAACAAAATTAATTAATACCACTACAATAGCATTTGTATTAGTATTAGGGTTAGCAACTTTAATTACCATATCAATAGTAACTGATAATATTTATTAAATATGGCAGATACATATAAAATTGGAAAAAATGCTGCTAAAGATCATTTAAGTTCTTTAATTAAACCTGATAGTTTAGGATGTAAAAAAAACATAACAAGTCTTGTAGATGTTTTATTTACACTTCCTGAAGATTCTATTAGCTCACTATTATCAATCTCTTTATTAAAAACAGAATATATACCTATTAAAAAAAATGATGCTGTTAAGTTTCAACCTAATTTATATTCTCCTCCATTTGACAAAGATGTAATGATAGATAAAGGGTTAATGACTGAAAATGGTTATGTATACGGTATTGTTGCAAATGATGCAGGATGGCAAAGTGATTTTAATCCTTACTCCGAAAGTATGAAAGTAAATATGTTTATCTGGAAAGATAATAAAATACAAGAATTTTCAGAAACATGCTTGTCTTCTAATTTAATAATAATTAATAAATCAGAGATACCAGAATTTAATACAAAAGAACAATTAGAATTTTTTAATGCTGAATCAACAGGGTAAAAATAATAGGTATGGTATAGTATCTCGTGATATAATACTTGCCCCTGATATAACATTGCAAGAAAAAGCACTTTATGCTGCATTATCTTGTTACGCAAATAAAGAAAGATCATGTTTTCCTTCAATTTCAACACTGTCCAATGACTTAAATGTTAGTGAAAGAACTATCAAACGTTTGATAAAAGAACTGAAAACAAAGAATCTTGTAGTAAGAATAGGCAGAAATTTAGTTATAAAATAATTATGTTAGCTATATATATGCCTATTAAATTTTGAATTTAAACAAATGAGTTGTAAATTAATACTATTCGTGCAATAATTGTTATATTTTTGTTAGACTTACTAGCATAAATAAAATGATAATACAATTGCCCAATGGTAGAATAATTGAATGCTCAGTTGAGCAATATTTATTTTTGTCAGATGATGACATTAAAGATCTCAACGGTTTAAGTACATCATATACCAAAGAAGTGGGTGATCCATTTTACAATAAGTTTTCTAATCATAAAGCTAAAGCTGATCCTATCATTGTTGAAAACATTGAAGAGTATGAGCCAGGTTTAGATGAAATAGAAGCTTTTGAAAAAATGAATGACCCGTATTTCCACTCGGATGATACCTAAAAGATAGGTACACCAATCATTTTATTAATTACACAAAACAATTTATTATGCAAAGTAAAGTAAACATCTTAGCGGATGACATGGGAAATGTTGTACGCCAATCTCAATCAAACCCTGAATTTGGTCATGTAAGACTACAACAAACAAGAGTAACGTTTGGTAATTCAGGTTGGGTAAAAAAATCAAATATTAGTACATTATTACACGGTAAACTTGAAGATTTAAATGAAATGGGTCTTGAATCAATGCAATCATTGCCGGGTAAAATTGTTATCAAAGAGCAATTAGAACCATTTAGCAAAAATGATCCTGATAGAGATTACAAAAAAGCAGGTGAAACTGGTATTATATGTTGTGTAGATGGCCAACCTATTTATAGGAAAACATTTTTTGTAGCAGACGCTACAGCGGAAGATGTATTAATTGCTCATAATAATGGTTTAGCCATTAAAGAAGCAAATGAATCTGGCAGTGCAATTTCTAATGCAACTGCAGCAACAAATGCAAAAGATTATGGATTTGATGATAGTGAAGAAGAAGATGAAGTTACTGATGAAGTAACTGCAGAAGAAGAGGAAGATGTAGTAGAAGACGTTGAAGAAACGTTTGAACTATAATAACAATTTCTAAAGAATGCTTGAGGTTTCCCTATAGGGAATTAATTACTGGTGGGATCATACAGTAGCCTCTCTCATTTTTATTCTTATTACCAATCACTAATCTTAAATAAAAAATATATATTATGCTATCTCAAGACCAACAATTAGAAATAAAAAAAAAAGAGAGTAAAGATTTATTATCTCAAGCACTACAACGTTATCATTATTATGGGTTATTAGAAGAATATCAACTACACCCTATTTTACTTACAAAAGATTTTCAATACAGCAAATTAAATTCATATCAGCATTTTTTATTTAAAAGAGTGTTGCACGGACTTAATGTTTATAGTAAAGAAGAAATACAAAAATTACATTGGGATAAAAAAAGAAGAATATCAAAAGTTTGGAAAAGAGCTCAAAAAGAAATTAACGCTTGGAAACAAATGATATGCAATAAAAAAGCCAATGATTACTTTAAAAATACATTTAAGGCCTCTTCTATTATAAATTATATTTTATCTGTTCCGGTAACAGAGGTGCTTGATGACTACAATAACAAATTAACATTTAAAGATTTAGGTGTAAAATATGAAGATGTAATATTATTATTTATGTCTAAAGGATTATTACCTAAAAACTATTTAACATTAAAACCTAATGCTTTACAGCAAAAGATTAGTGTATGATAAAACAAAAGAAAAAGCTATGCAATAATTGCAATACTGAACAATTTATCTGGAAAAATGATAAAGGTAGTAAGTATTGCAAAAATTGTTGGCAAAAATCCAAAGTTAAAACTACTAAACCATTAAAAAGAAAACCTATTAATCAGAAATCAAAAAAAATGCAAATTTTAGATCAGGCATACATTAAACTTAGAAAAAAGTTTATGGAAGAAAATCCTATATGTCAATGTTCTATGCATTGCTGCAATGGTGCAGCAACTGATTGTCATCATAAAAAAGGAAGAGGTAAATACCATTTAGTAGTAAATACTTGGATGTCAGTGTGTAGGCAATGTCATAATTGGATACATGATAATCCTAAAGAAGCACAAGAGTTGGGTTTTTTAGAATCAAAAGAATAAACTAAACCAAAACAAAGATGAATAAAATACATTATCAAATAAGAAAAACAATTATCAAAAAAAATATATCAGTTATATTAAATGATAGCATGGGATCTGTATTAGAACTTAAAAGTTTTGATGAAGCAGCATTAATGTGTCAAGTTATGAATGCAAATACAGATAGTAATTGCAAATATGAATTAATAACAATTGATGAAAAGTTATTTAAATAAAAATTATATTTAATTAAGTTATGAAAAGAGAAGAAATTCAAAAAGAAGCATTAAATCTTGCACTAAGTAATAAAAAATGTGGATTGGCAATTTCAATGGGTGTAGGTAAAACTAGAATAGCAATACAGCATCTGCAACGTTGTTATAATCCTTTAGTGGAGGCTTTAGTTGTTATACCAAAACATTCAGTAGCACAGGCGTGGATAGATGAACTAGAAAAGATGAACTTACAAGGTTTAGTTAAACATATTACATTTACTACATACTTATCATTAAAAAAGCATAATCCAAATAATTATGATATAGTTTATTTAGATGAATGTCATAGTTTATTATCAAATCATGAAATGTTTTTATCTAAGTTTACAGGTAAAATACTGGGATTAACCGGTACACCACCTAAACACGGTGATTCAGAAAAAGGTATTATGGTTGCAAAATATTGTCCTATTAAATATCAATTTACTGTTGATCAAGCCACTGATTCTAATATATTAAATAACTATAAAATTATAGTTCATCAATTAGAATTATCTAAAATACCCTCTTTAAAGAAAAAAAAGAAAAACGGTGGTCACTGGTATACAACTGAGCTAAAAGATTATAATTATGTAAGTTCAAGAGTAGCAGAAGCTCAATCACCTAAGCAAAAACAATTTGCTGCTATTATGAGAATGAGAGCCTTAATGGAATATAATACAAAAGAAGTATATGTTAAATTATTAGCAAATAAATTAAAAACCAAATGTTTAATTTTTGCAAATACTCAAAAACAAGCTGATAAATTATGTAAACACAGTTATCATTCTGGTAATAATAAAGCAAAGGATAATTTAGAATTATTTTCAGATGGTAGGATAGATAGATTATCATGTGTATTACAATTATCAGAGGGCGTTAGTATACCAAATTTAGAACAGGGTATAATTATGCATGCATATGGTAATGAAAGAAAGTCTTCACAAAGAATAGGAAGATTACTTAGACTTAACCCAACTAAAACTGCAGTGTGTCATATATTATGTTATAAAAATACACAAGATGAAATCTGGGTAAACAACGCACTTAAAGATTTTGACCAAAACAAAATTAAATATTATAACCCTTTAAATAAATAATTATGGAAAAAGAGTTTATTCCTTATGGAGAAGCACTGGCTTTAAAAAAATTAGGATTTGATGAATTATGTGGTCATGAATACAGTTTATCTTATGAAAAAAAGAAAATAAAGTTACAATATTGGGAAGATGGTACAACAAATACAGAAATTGAAAAGCTAACAGATGAAGTAAATGATGAACAAAAAGAAATGTGTTTAAAACCTATTGATCCAACTTTTACGGCACCACTATACCAACAAGCATTTAGATGGTTATATCAAAAATTAAATATTGAAAATGGTATAATGCCTTTAGATACTGAATTTCAACAGTTATTACTAAAAGAATTAATAGACAAATTGTCATTAAAAATAATTAAAAAAAATAGATATGGGAAAAATGAAAGAGGTATTTATGGAAATGATTGAACATGAATACAAAGGAGATCATGATGCATACTTACAAGATTTAGCTAGACAAACTTGTGAAGAGTTTAGCCATGTAAATGAGCAGCCTTGCCCTAATTGTAATGAATTTGCATTATCACGTATTGAATCAGAAGCAAGTTGTGAAGTATGCGGTCAAGCATTTATATATGTAAATAATGCATTAAGATTTAAATGATATGGAATATGAAACAAATATTAACGGAATAGATATTACCGTTGAATATATATTTGAACCTGCTGAAGAACAAATTTGGACTAGTTCTAATGGTGACCCAGGAACACCTGGATCAGCAGCTTCAGTAGAAATAACTAACATATGGACACCTTTAAAGGATACCAATGGTAAGTTTGTTAATGTAGACATTAAAGAATTAGTTGAAATTGAATATTTAGATTTATTAGATTTAGAAGAGCAAATATTAAAAACTATTGACTAATTTATTAATTAATAATAAGCAAAAAATAATGAAAGAAAAACATCCATATTATGATAATGAGCGTAAAAAAATAACAGAAACTTATGCGTTAAGATTAATTTTATATTCATTTATAATGCTGTTTCTAATAATAATTACAATGCTTATAACATGAAAGACAATATATACATAAAAGCTTTAATTAAAGATGGAGAGTTGCACTTTCCTATAAAAGCTATAGAAACTAAATACAAAAAGTTTCTATCACAATTACCTAATGATTCTAAATTAGAAATATTTATTGGTGTTAGCGGAGATAAAGGCAGTAATCCTCAATTAGCACGTTTACATGCAATGATTAGAGAAATAGCACAAGAAATTGGTTATACTTTTATAGAAGCAAAAATTGAAGTAAAAAGAGCTGCTGGATTATGCTTTGTAAAAAATAAAGAAGAATATTGCAAATCTTTTGCAGATTGTGATAAAGATGAGTTGAATTTAGCAATTCAAGCTTGTGTTGAAATAGGAAAATTTAATAACATGAATCTAAAATAATTATTTAACTATAGTCATTTTAGCATTTATATCTTTTAAAGCATTTGTAACATCATCTCCTTTTTCAATCATTGTAGCTAAATTAGCTAATTCTTCTTTAGTTACAGTGGTTTCAGTTTTAATTTCTAAACCTTGTTCATAAGCTTTAAACTTAAATAATTGTATTAAAGAAAACAAAGTGTAAATATCTGATTCAAAAGTATCTAAAGGTATTGGCGTTTGATCTTCATCCTTATTATTAAATTGTTTTACTATCTTGTCAAACTTTGCAAAAATAATAGGCATTTCAGAAGCTCTATCAGAATTAATAATAATGCTATTAGTTATTCTTTGCAAACCATTAATGTAAGCAGGATTAACCTCTATGTCTGTAATAGATTTATTAAAGTCATATGTTATTTGAGAATGTAATTTATCTTCTGCCATAATATTAATTTTTACAAAACAAATATACTAAAAATATGCAAGAAAATATAAATCTCATAAAGAAAAAATTAATGTCAGACTTTGAGGTTTCTGGTTGGAGTAATATACTTAACCCTTTTTTAGAAAGTAAAGCGTTTGACAGTATAACAAATAAGTTAAGTGATTTAATAAGCCAGGACAGAAGGTTTACCCCAAAATTTAAAAATGCATTCGCTCCTTTTATAGAAACAAGTTTATCAAATCTTAAAGTAGTGATTGTTAATCAGGATCCTTATCCTAAATATGGGATTGCAGATGGATTAGCTTTTAGTTGTTCAAACGCAGGTATAGAAGAATCAGCATTAAAGTATATATTTGATTATATAGAAAAACAATCAACTAATGCTTATAAAAGAGATATTGATTTAAAAAGATGGGCTAATCAAGGAGTGTTACTTATTAATACATCACTTACATGTGAACTTAATAAAATAGGAACTCATCAAGGTATATGGAAAGTATTTATTGAATATCTGTTTGAAATGATAAACAGAATGGATAAAAAAATAATATTTGTCTTAATGGGAAGAAAAGTTGAACATTGGCAATTACGTTTACCTAAACAAAAAATTTTTAAGTGTCCTCATCCAGCATCTGCTGCTTATGGAAAAGGTGAATGGGAAGCAGATAATATATTTAAAAAAATAAATGATGAGTTAAATATGCAAATTAAAACTTGTATAAACTGGTAAAATTTAGTATATTTATAATTATAAAAAAACCAATAAATGATTAATAATCAAGGACTTAGTCAAAAAAATGATATTGAAAATTTTAAACAATATTTTTTAAAAAAATATAAAACAAAAGTTTATGTTACTCCAGTAAAGTCATTAAAAAATATACTTATATCTTTAGAAACATTTTCAATTTGTACTCTCAATGCATTACATAATAATGAATGTGATTGTGAAAATATAACTACTTTAAAAAACAAAAGTAGAAAAAGACCTTATATATCATATATACAAATTATGACATATATGGCATTTAAACAAGGTCATAATAAATCTAATATAGGAAAGCATATTAATAGACATCATGGAACAGTTATTAATTCCATTCAACAAATTGAAAATTCTTTTTTTACTAAAGAATTGATGATAATAAATATGTATGATAATATTATAAAAGAAATAGAAATATATGTGGGAAATATTCCAGAAAATCTTAAAAAACAGGTTGACACCGAACCAAGCAGCTATACTGTTTGGAATGAAACTCAAGATAGCCTTACCTAAAATACTTAAAGAAGATAAAGACGCTTTGGTTGAAGCAGGGTATATTATACTTGAAAAAGAAATATATAAACTTACACCAAAAGCAAAAGTTTTTATAGCACATTTAGATAATTATTTTATAAAAGCAAAAAAGAAAACTGATATTCAATTAATGGGTAAAGATTTTTCTGAACAAATAAATATCTATAGAGAAACATTTCCTAATAAAAGATTACCAAGTGGTAAACCAGCTAGAGTGAATGTAAAAATGTTATCAGAATCATTCAGATGGTTTTTTGAAACATATGAGTATGAATGGGCTGATGTAATTAAAGCTGCTAAAATGTATGTAAATGAGTATAGAGATGCAGAGTATATGTATATGCAAACCAGTCAGTATTTTATTTGCAAACAAGATAAGCATAAAGTTAAGTCTTCTACATTAGCAGATTACTGTGATATGATCAGAGACGGCATTGATACTGAAGAAAGAACATTTAAAGAAAAAGTAGTATGAGACAATTTGCACCAACTTATGAATATAAATTTAAAATTCAAAAAATTTTACATGAAACAGATAAAGCTATTTTATTTTTAATGAAAAAAGATAATGTATCTATATGGGTACCCAAAGCTTGGATACAAAAAAGGGGGAAAACTTTTTTTGCTGTATCAAACAGAATGGCAACTGAAGTTAATTTAAAAATATACGCAGAATTATGACATCAGATAAAATTAATAAATTATTATCTAAGTTAAATCAGATATTACAAGATTTTCAAATGCTTAAAGATGAAACATGGGTTCCGGATAAAGACTCATGTGATTGTAGCATAGAAAATGTTAAAAGTATCATATATATAATAGAAAATGAGTAAACCAAAAGAAGGTTGGGTGGGGCAATATGCCGCATTTAATGAAGCATTAAAATACATGTATGCTAGGCAAAATGGTGAAGAAAAATCAATTTATACTCCATGGCCTAAATTTAATGACGCTGCTACTGATGGTTTAGAATGGAATACACTTACTGTAATTGGTGGTAGACCAGGAAGCGGTAAAACATTAATTAAAGATCAAATTATAAGAGAATCATTTGCTCTTAATCCACATGATGACTTTAGAGTATTAGAATTTCAATTTGAAATGGTAGGTAGAACATCAGCTATTAGAGAATTCAGTTCTTATACAGGAAAAACATATAAAGAATTATGCAGTGCAGGTAGTACTTTACAACCTGATGTATTAAATACATGTCATCAATATGCTAAAGAAAGAATTAAAAATCCTGTAGATATAATTAGTACACCATTAACAGTAAATCAAATGCGTGAGCAAATTGATATGTATATGGATCTACATAAAGGAAAAAAAACAATGATAACTTTAGATCATACCATGTTAGTTAAAAGAGCACCATATCAAAATAATACATTAGATATGATGTTTGAATTAGGAGAGTTTTTTACACAATGTAAAAGAGATTATCCTGTTTTATTTATTGCGTTATCACAACTTAATAGAAATATTGATAGCCCAGATAGAGCAATAGATGGTAAATATGGTAACTACATACTTGAATCAGACATATTTGGTTCTGATGCAATGTTGCAACATGCAGATATGCTTATAGGTATCAACCGGCCAGCTAAACAAAAAATTAGATATTATGGCCCTGATAGATATATTATAGAAAATGACAGAACCTTGGTATTACATTTTCTAAAAGCTAGAAATGGTGATGCAAGAATGAGTTTTTTTAAAGCAAAATTTGAACAAATGAAAATTGAAGAAATGCTCACACCTGGGCAACAAGAAAGAAGATAACTAATTAAAATTAAACAATGGCAATATCAACCGCAGACCGTAGAAAAAAAGTCTCTGATTTAAAAGAGCAACATGAAGATTACTTTCAAACAGAAGGTAAAATTAATGCGTTATACATACCTAAGATGGCATATAGACCATCAGGTAAAGATGAATTATATGTAAGTTTTTTTCCAAGTGAATTAGAAAAAGAAGAAGATATTTATACAGAATTTGTAAGTATAGATTATGAAAGTGAAGATCCAAAAAGAACATTGTATTTAATAAAATATAATCCGCATTGGAAATCTGAATATGAATTAATAACAAGTAATTCAGGATTTCAAAGACATTTAATTCCAGTAAGTGAGTTAAAAGTTATAAGAGATATAACTGATAATAAAGTTATAAATAGAATGAATGAGCAATTAGATGAATTATTAGGTAAAAAAACATTATCTACAAAATCTAAACCATCATCAGACTTATTTCCAAATATAATTAATCCAGAAGCTACATCTCAATCTTTAATTGTAGATAAGCTAGAAGACATTAATCAAACATTAATTATATTAACAAAAGTAATCACTAAATTAACCAAATAAATTATGGCACAACCAATATTAATTATAGCAGATTCTGGTACAGGTAAGTCTACTTCTATTAGACATTTAAATCCTGATGAAACATTTATTGTAAACATTGCTAATAAACCTTTACCATTTAAAGGATGGAAAAATAATTATACTACAATTAGCAAAGAAAACCCAGAAGGTAACATGGCTTCTACGTCTTCTGCAGCTGGTATTATTAAAGCAATAAAACATGTAGATGAAAAAAGGCCTGCAATTAAAACATTAATAATTGATGACTGGCAGTATATGAGTTCATTTGAATATTTTGACAGAGCAAATGAAAAAGGTTATGATAAATTTACTCAAATTGCAGCTAACTTAGCAATGGTTGCTAAATCACCTAAAGATTTAAGAGATGATTTAACTGTTTTCTTTTTAACTCATTCAGAAGATTCAACTGATATTAATGGAAATAGAAAAATCAAAGCTAAAACTATTGGTAAAATGATAGATAATACATTAACTTTGGAAGGATTATTTTCAATAGTATTATTTGGTAAAGTAAATAAAAATGATGATGGTGAACTTGAA
>TARA_R110000782_G_scaffold139692_1_pt1 | contig 14303 bp, 8 predicted proteins | sample TARA_R110000782 | Tara Oceans TARA_R110000782 (sample SAMEA4397859) | marine metagenome | biome: Polar Biome; feature: [SRF] surface water layer (ENVO:00010504); material: water (ENVO:00002006), including particulate matter (ENVO:01000060) such as... | depth 5 m
CCTGGAACAGATGGCCGACATCAACGGCGTCGGCCCGAAAAAGCTGGAAGAATACGGCCTGATGTTTCTGGAGCGTCTGTCCGCCGGGGCGGAGGCGTAGCGCCCGTCCCTTATGGGGGCGGCGGATGGCGGCGGTTCATGTGCCGCCGTAGGTCCGTTGCAGGGAGCCTTTCCGCGCCGCGGCTTCGGTGAGGTGCTGGCGCATATAATAGGACGCCGCGACGGGGTCGCCCTGACGCAGCAGGCCGATGAGTTCCAGATGGCCGGAAAACTGATCGTAGACCCGTTTGCGGTCGACGCTGGAGCGGATTTCCAGAAGCCGGCGCAGGCGGTTTACCCGGACAAGCGTCTGATGGAAGAAGATGTTGCCTGACAGTTTGATGATCGCCTCGTGGAAATGCAGGCCGACAAGGACCAGGCGATCGGCCGTTTCGGTTTCGACCAGGCCGTCGAGATAGCGTTCCTGGATGCGCTGCAATTCGTCCAGTACCTTGAAGTCGAGCTCGAAGGTGGGTTCCAGGAGGGCGGCCGGTTCGATCGCCGCGCGGAAGCGGTAGACCTGTTCGAAAGCTTCCGGCGTGTTGACCACGGGCAGGAGGGTCCAGCCGTAGCCCGGTTTGCGTTCGGCCCAGCCCTCGTTGGTCGCGCGGAACAGGGTGCTGGTGATTTCCGACCGTTTGACGTCGTAGTGCTGCAACAGGAATTGTTCCGTCACATCCTGGGAAATGCGCCCGGCGACCCAGTCGTCGGCCAGGCGGAAATAGAAGTCCGATGCGGATGAGGGTTCCTTGAAGTCCTTGATCTTGGCCGGGGGCGGGGTGTCCGCGACCGTGTAGCCGCGGTTCGGCCGGTGTTCGGCGATGCCGCTGTCGGCGAGGATCTTCAACGCCTTCAGCACGGGCGTGCGCGATACCCGCAGATCGCTGGCCAGGCATTGGGCGTTCAGTTTGTCCCCCGGCATGAATTCGCCGCCGCGAATTTTGCCCAGAATGTCACGGGCAAGCCGGCCGCTGAGTGTTTTTTCCGCCATGGCTGTCGGTTCTTCCCCCCGTGGTGCGGATGGCGGTTTCAGATGCCCGGACTCATCCGGGATGAACATCAGGGCCGGTCATCAGCACTTTACAAAATGTTTTTCTTGTGATGAATATGCAAAATAACCCTTGGCAGCGCAGGCCGCCAGTGAAAAAGACCAACAAGCCGGGCACGGCAAGACCCGGTTCGGAGGAGCAGATTTGTCCCATCCCAAAGGTGACGGACCGCGCGGTCCGGCAGAGAAAGAGGGCGCGCAGCGGTTCGCCTGCGATCCCCTGCATGCATTCGTAACCGACGTATTCGTTCATCACGGCCTGGACCGTGTGGATGCCGGTCATTGCGCCGATGTCCTGATCGCCGCCGATGCCCGCGGGGTTTGGTCCCACGGCGTGGCCCGCGTCGGCATGTATTGCGGCCGGCTTGAAGCCGGCGTCGCCAAGCCCCATCCAAACATCACGGTCGATCATGTCGCCGATGCCGCGGCCCTGGTCGATGGCGACGACGGCCTGGGGCTTGTCGTCGCCCGCCGCGCCATGGAAGAGGCCATCGAGATTTCCGGCCGCACCGGCATCGCCATGGTCGGGGTCAAGAACAGCGGCCATTTCGGCATGGCCGCCCATTACACGCAGATGGGCACGGATGCCGGCCGTCTGACGTGGCTGTACACCAACGCTTCGCCGGCTCTGCCGCCGTGGGGCGGGCGCAGCCAGTTGTTCGGCACCAACCCGTTTTCCTTCGGTGCGCCGACCAAGGCGGGCGAGGCGCCGTTCCTGATCGACATGGCGATGTCCGTGGTTGCGCGCGGCAAGCTGAAATTCGCGGCCCAGCGCGGCGACCCCATCCCCGAGGGCCTGGCGCTCGACAGCGACGGCCGCCCGACAACCGACGGCATGGCGGCGTTCAACGGCGTCGTGCTGCCGTTCGGCGGGGTCAAGGGGGCGGCGATGTCGTGGATGATGGATGTGGTCGGCGGCGTCTTTACCGGGGCCGGTCATGCGGGCTCCATCGCCAATCCGTTCAAGGAACTGGACCGGCCGCAGAACGTGGGCCATCTGATCGTCGTCGCCCGGGCAGACCTGTTCCAGCCGCTGGAAGGTTTCTTCGAGGCCATGACGAAAACCACGAACACGGCCAAGAATTCGCCCCGCGCGGAAGGGGTCGACGAGATCTTCGCCCCCGGCGAGATCGAGGCCAACAAGGTTGCGGACGCCGCCCGGCAGGGCGTGCCCCTGTCGCCGGACGTGGTCGCCGATCTTCAGGACCTGGGCCGCGCGGCGGGCGTCGCCTGGCCGTTCGACGATACCGGACGGACCGTGGCCGCGGAATGACGCGGCCGACCCGAATGGAACAGGGCTAGGAGACCCCAGAATGTTCGCGCCGCCACCAGAGCTGAAAACCGAGGTGTTCGCCCGCCTGCCCGAAAAGTATCGGGTCAAGGACCGGGTTTCCGAATGGGCTTTCGGCAAGGAAAATCCCAACCTGCATTCGTTTTTCGAAGGGCCCAGCTTCGATCGCGACGGCAACCTGCTGGTCACCGACATTCCGTTCGGGCGGGTGTTCCGCATCACGCCGGACGGTGAATTCGACCTGGTCGCGGAATACGACGGCGAGCCGAACGGCATGGCCATCGACGCCGAAGGACAATTGTTCCTGGCCGACCACAAGAACGGCATCGTCAAGGTCGACCCGCGCACGGGCGAGGTGACCTACGTGCTCAAGCGCCTGCGCCGCGAGGGCTTCAAGGGGCTGAATGATCTGGTGTTCGACGCCAAGGGCAACCTGTACTTCAACGACCAGGGACAGACCGGGATGCAGGATCCGACCGGCAAGGTCTATCGCCTGAACCGGGATGACACGGTCGACTGCCTGATCGATACGGTACCCAGCCCCAACGGCATGACCTTCAGCCCCGACGGCAAGATTCTTTACGTCGCCGTGACCCGGGCCAATCAGGTCTGGCGCCTGCCGATCCACGGCGACGGCAGTTCGACCAAGGCCAGCATCTTCCTGCACATGCAGGGCGGCCACACGGGCCCCGACGGCATCGCCGCGGACGTCGACGGCAACGTCGTCGTCTGTCAGTGCGGCACGGATTCCGTCTGGCTGTTCAGCAAGTTCGGCGAACCGCTTTACCGTATCCGGTCCTGCGCCGGGCATGACCTGACGAACGCCGCCTATGGCGGGCCGGACAACAAGCGCCTTTACATCACCGAAGCCTCGACGGGACAGATCCTGGTCGCCGACCTGGACGTTCCCGGCCTGCCGACCTACGCGCAGCAGACGGCGGGGTAAGCGCTCCGGTCTCAACGACAGCCCGCGGCGGAGCCTTCCCGAGTGCCGCCGCGTGCAGCGAACCAAGTCTCGGGGTTCATCCAAGCATCAAATCTTCAAAGGGAGGATAAGCATGCGTTTCCATAAAACTCTGATCGCCGGTGCCGCGGCCCTGGCGGTCACCGCGACCGGTCTGGCCACATCGGTCAAGGCCGACGAAATCGTCATCAGCGCCGTTTCCCCGACCAGTGACGACTACGCCTTCGCCGTGGTCTGGTCGAACCTGCTGATCAAGGCCGGCAGCAAGCACAAGATGACCGTGGTCGACAACGGCACGGCCGGCGGTGTGCGCAAACTGGCCCAAGGCAAGGTCGATATCGCCATGATCGGCGCGCCGCATTTCAAGGACGCGACCCAGAAGGCCGGCAAGTTCAAGAAGGATCCGGACGCCCTGGTCGCCAAGTACAAGAACATGAAGGCCTTGTTCGCCCTGCAGACGGCGGCCGCGCAATATGTCTTCAAGGCCGATCAGAACGTGAAGACCTTCTCTGACTTCAAGGGCAAGAAGTTCTCCATCGGCCGTCCCGGCGGCAACGGCGGGCGCGTGACCCAGACCATGCTGAAGGTCCACGGCATCGACATGGAAAAGGAAACGGGCGGCGTCTACATGAAGTACGCGCCGGCGCTTGACCAGATGGCCAACGGTTCCATGGACGGCGCCTTCGTGTTCGGCGGCATTCCGCACGCCGCCATCGACAATGCGTCCCGCAAGATGGAACTGAAATTCGCCTCGCCCGAACCGGAGAAGATGGCCGAGTTCCGCAAATCCATCACCAACGGCGAGTTCTATGTGCTGAAGCATATCCCCGCCGAAACCATCGAGAAGGCCTATGAGGGCCGGGTCAAGGCGAACGGCGATCAGTATTTCTGGGCCTTCCCCTTCATGTGGGTGGTCCACGACACCATGCCGGAAGACGTCGCCTACGATCTGACCAAGACCGTTTGGGAAAACGTCGCCGAGGTCAATAAGACCAGCCTGGCGCTGTCGCTGATCAAGCGCGAAGTGGCGATCGAAGGCCTGTCGGTGGACCTGCACCCCGGTGCGGCGAAATACTTCAAGGAAATCGGTCTTCTGAAGTAAGACCGACGCGTAATTGGTAGGGCGGGCGAGAGTTTCATGGACAAATCAGTGAACCTGAAAAACATATTCACGAATGCCTTGGGCGTGCCGGCGGATGCCGGCCCCGTCAAACGCCTGATGCATGTCCTTGGCGCTCTCGCCTGTTCGGCCATTACGGTCTTCATTCTCTACACCACGGCATTCGGTCAGCTGCCGGGGCCGGCGCAATACGCCGTCGTCCTGACCTTGGGCATGACCGCGATCTATTGTTTCTATCCCGGCCCGTTGCAGCAGGTGAACCCGGGGCTGGACAGCCTGTTGTCCGTTCTGCTGATCGTCCTGACCGTGGCCAGCGGCCTCTATTACCTGGACCAATACCAGGAAATCGCCTCTCTGCGGGAAGGCATCCCGACCCCCTGGGATCTGACCTGCTATGCCGTCGGCGTGTTTTGCGTGCTCGAAGCGGCGCGCCGGGTCGAAGGCTGGATCCTGATCGGCGTCGTCGCCGCCGCGTTCATCTACATGACCCACGGCGAATATATGCCGGGGCTTCTGCAACACCGGCCGTTCTGGATTTCCGAGGTCCTGGAATATTCCTACAGTTACCAGGGCATTTTCGGCATCGCGCTGGGCGCCGTCGTCGACGTGGTCTTCGTGTTCGTCATTCTGGGCGTCGCGCTGCGGGTGTCCGGGGCCGGCGACTTCTTCAATTTCATGGCCATGCGCCTGACGCGCGGGCGCAAATCCGGTCCGGTGCAATGCGCGATCATCGCCTCGGCCATGTTCGGCTCGATCAACGGCTCGGCCCCGGCCAACGTGTCGGCGACGGGGGTGCTGACGATCCCGATGATGCGGCGTGCCGGGTACCGCATGGAATTCGCCGGCGGGGTCGAGGCCAGCGCCTCCTGCGTCGGCCAGATCATGCCGCCGATCATGGGCGTCGGCGCCTTCATCATGTCGGAAATCACCGGCATTCCCTATTCCAAGATCATGCTGGCGGCGCTGGTGCCGGCCTTCCTGTTCATCATCTCGCTGATGATCGCCGTCGCCCTGCAGGCGGAAAAGCACGGCATCGAAAGCCAGGACGAAGAAACCGACACGGCAATGACGCCCGCACGTCGGGCGCAGGCGGTGACCCTGGTGGCCGGGTTCGCGACCTTGATCGCCCTTTTGTTTCTCGGGTTCTCGCCGACCTTCTGCGGCCTTGCCGCGACCGGCGTGGTGCTGGCCGTGGCGCAGCTGTTTGCGGACACGCGTCTGGACCTGGGCAAGGCCGTTACCTTCATCGTCGACGGTGGGCGCGACGGCATCGCCGTGATGATCGCCTGCGCCGCCATCGGCATCGTCATCGCGTCGTTCACCAGCACCGGCCTGGGGATCAAGCTGAACCAGATGATTGTTGCGGTGGGGGGCGATAGCCTGCTGGTCGCGCTGATCCTGGCGGCGACCTGTTCCATCATTCTGGGGATGGGGCTGCCGACGGCGGCGTCCTACCTGATGGTCGTGTTCGTCGCCGGACCGGCGATCATGAATCTGGGCGTCGAGACGCTGCAGACCCATCTGTTCGTGTTCTACTACGCGGTGCTGTCGGCGATCACGCCACCTGTTGCATTGGCCGTGTTCGCCGCCGCGGCGATTGCCAAGGTCAGTCCCTTGAAACTGGCGGCGCGGGCCCTACGTCTTTCTCTGGTCGCCTTCGTGCTGCCCATCGTCTGGGTCTACCATCCGGAAATCAACCTGCAGGACCTGAACGCGGAAACCTGGCTGCCGACGACCGCCTATATCCTGGCCCTGTTGCTGGCGGTGATTGCCGCGACGGCGGGGCAGATCGGGTATTTCAAGGTCAGGCTCGGCTATATCGAACGTGCGTTGATGCTGGCGGGGGCGGGGGCCATCGTCGCGCACGAAACCCCGGTGATTCTCACGGGTGTCGTGGCCGTCACGGCGTTGCTGGGATTCGCCTGGTTGCGCGGGGCGCGGACGGCGTCCTGAAGCGGCCTGCCTTGCCGGGGATTTAAACCCGCAAATATCAGCGCTGTTGACGTCACCGCTGCGCCCAGGCGTTCTGCGACGGCAAGTCCGGCATAGGGCCTGCCAAGCCGTGTGCAGCCTCTTTCACGCCGGTTCCCGGCTCGCCTGCTGGCGCTGCGTGTCGGTCCGCATCGCGTTTCCAGCACAATCTGGTGATCTTCGGTGCGCGTAATGCCGGGCGGGCGTGTGGGGGCGGATCAGATAGCCAAGTGCCCCTTTGTAATCAAAAGGGGGCTTTGGCGGTGGGGGCAGTCTTTAGCGAACCAGTCTCTTATGAAATTCCCTAATCAATAGGGAAACTATAGGGAAATATGGCGATATACTGCTCTCTATAACTCTGCTTCAACGGCCCTCTTCAGGAAAACCAGTGTTACTGGATTAATTTCCCTAAAATTTAAAACAGGGAATTGAATCAAGAAGTACAGGGCTTAAAAAGCCAACAACCCCGCATCAACCAGCGAACTAGGCCCGCGAACCAACCCATTGAGCATGCCCGCTCAAATAGGCTGTGGCCGACATCTACTCGCATCATCTCACGCTGGTAATAGCGTACCCCTTGCCCGATTGCACAAAGTCAAAGTCGACGGTTTTACCAACACTGAGTTTTTCCAGCAGGGCCTTATCCATGACCATGAAGCCCATCGTCATGGACGGCCAATTCAAGGTGCCGACAGGCTCGTGGGCCAACGTTACCATGCCACTGCTGCCATCGACCTTGGTCACCTTACCCCTTGTGGAATGGATCGTTTGGTCAGTGGCAGGCTTGTCCATCCTGTTGTTTTCCATAGTGCCCATCGGCATGTCCTTCATGTCGTTCATCATCTTTTGCTGAGCCGTGGCCGGGGCTGCGGCAATCGCCAGGAAGGCGGCACAAAGAACGATCGTTGATTTTTTCATCAAATTCTCTCCACAAGTTGGTGAAAGGTTGCAAGCTGGGGTCTGGCACCGCCGATTGACCCGAAGATATCCATCACGCGGTATCGGCAGATGACAGAATCAGTTGATCCGCCGCCTGTCGTCCTTTGCGCCGTCGGCGCATTAGGTAGTAGGCGGCGGGTATCACGAACATCGATAACAAGGGCGCGGTGATCATGCCGCCGACCATCGGCGCGGCAATGCGCTGCATGACCTCGCTGCCGGTCCCGACGCCCCACATGATCGGCAGAAGGCCGGCCAGAATCACCGCGACGGTCATGGCTTTCGGCCGCACGCGCAGAACCGCGCCTTCCCGAATGGCGTCGAGCAAGTCCGCCTCGCTTGTCAGACCTTGTTCAATCCGCGCGGACCATGCTTGCTTCAGGTACAGGAGCATGATGACCCCGAATTCGGCGGCTACCCCCGCAAGCGCGATGAACCCGACCACGCCGGCGACGGAAAGATTGTATCCGAGGCCGTAAAGAAGCCAGATGCCGCCGACCAGCGCGAACGGCAGGGTGGCCATCAGCAGCAAGGCTTCGCCGAAGCTCTTGAAGGTCAGGTACAGCAGCACGAGGATGATCAGGAGCGTAAAGGGTACGACAACCTTGAGTTTGGCGCTCGCGCGCTCGAGAAACTCGAACTGTCCGGACCACGTAACCGAATACCCCGGCGGCAGATCGACCTGTTCGCTCACCCTTTGTTGCATTTCGCGAACTGCTGAACCGAGATCCCGCCCACGCAGGTCCACGTATACGAACCCGGCCAACCTAGCATTTTCGCTGCGAAGCATCGGGGGGCCATCGTTAATCCGGATGTCGGCGACGTCACCCAACACCAGTTGCTGGCCACGAGGCGTGACGATGGGCAGGGCACGAAGCCTGTCGAGAGAGTCGCGCGTCTCACGGGGATAACGCAGATTGATGGGATAACGCTGCAACCCTTCGACCGTCTCACCAATATTCTTTCCCCCGACGGCGGAACTGACGACGGACTGAACGTCGGCGATATTCAACCCGTAGCGGGCGGAAAGCTCCCGCTTGATGTCCACATCGACGTACCGGCCACCCGTCATACGTTCGGCGAAGGCGCTGGTCACACCGGGCAGGTTCTTGACGGTCCGTTCAATTTCGCCGGTGAGCCTGTCTATGACCTTCAGATCGCTCCCGAGAACCTTGACACCAACCGGGCTCTTGATCCCGGTCGCCAGCATATCGATGCGGTTGCGGATGGGCGGTATCCAAATGTTCGTCAGTCCCGGCACGCGCACGGTTCTGTCGAGTTCCTCGACGATCTTCTCGGGCGTCATTCCGGCGCGCCATTCATCACGGGGTTTGAATTGGATCGTCGTTTCGAACATCACCAGGGGTGCCGGGTCGGTGGCGGTGACCGCCCTGCCGGCTTTTCCGTATACGGTCGCGACTTCGGGGACAGTCTTTATCAGGCGATCCGTTTGTTGCAGCAACTCGGCGGCCTTTCCCGCAGACAGGCCAGGAAGCGCCGTCGGCATGTAGAGCAGGTCGCCTTCGTCGAGCGGCGGCATGAATTCGCTTCCGATATGCTGCAACGGCCACAAACTGGCCACGAAAAACAGCGCGGCCACAACAATAGTCGACCTGGGAAACCGCAACACGACTTCAAGCATCGGCCGATAAACCGCGATCAGTCCGCGATTGATGGGGTTTTTGTGCTCATCGGGGATGCGGCCGCGAATCAGATACCCCATCAGCACCGGGATCAACGTGACGGCCAAACCGGCGGCTGCGGCCATTGCATAGGTCTTGGTGAAGGCCAGGGGAGAGAATAGCCGCCCCTCCTGCGCTTCGAGCGCGAAAACCGGCACGAACGACAGGGTGATGATCAGCAGAGAGAAGAACAGGGCCGGGCCGACCTCTGCCGCGGCATCACCGATGACCCGCCACCTTGCCTCTCCCGCCAGTGGCTCATCCGGGTGTTTATGACGCCAGTGCTCCAGGTGCTTGTGCGCGTTTTCGATCATCACCACGGCGGCATCGACCATTGCTCCGATGGCGATGGCGATCCCGCCCAGGGACATGATATTGGCGTTCACACCCTGCCAATTCATGACCATGAAGGCGGCAAGAATACCGATAGGCAACGAGACGATCGCGACCAACGCCGACCGAAGATGAAACAGGAAGATTACGCAAACCGCCGCGACGACAAGAAATTCCTCGAACAACTTGAAGCTCAGGTTCTCGATGGCACGTTCGATCAGACCCGAGCGGTCATAGGTCGGAACGATTTCAACGCCGTCCGGTAGGCTCGATTTCAGGGTTTCCAGCTTGTCTTTGACCGCTTGGATGGTGGAAAGGGCATTCTCGCCGGATCTCATCACGATCACACCGCCCACCGCTTCGCCCAGTCCGTCCAACTCACCGATCCCGCGCCGCATTTCCGGACCGATCTGGACATGCGCGACATCGCCCAGGACCACCGAGACACCGGCATCCGTGGTCATCAGCGGTATGGTTCGGAAATCGTCCAGGGATTGAAGGTAGCCGGAAGTCCGAACCATGAACTCGGCCTCGCCCATTTCGAGAACCGAGCCCCCGGCCTCCTGATTGGCTCGACGAATGGCGTTCACGACAGTTCCGTGGGCGATCCGATAGGCGGCCAGCTTGTCGGGATCCAGAACCACCTGGTATTGGCGCACCATGCCGCCGATCGTCGCCACTTCGGCTACGCCGGGAACCGTCTTGAGCTCGAATTTCAGGAACCAGTCCTGAAGGCTTCTTAGCTGCGACAAGTCCTGCCGGCCGGACTTGTCGACCAAGGCGTACTGATAGATCCAACCGACACCCGTGGCATCGGGCCCCAGGGCCGAGTTGGCACCGGGCGGCAGGCGTGATTGAGCTTGGTTGAGGTATTCAAGAACCCGGGATCGCGCCCAATAGAGGTCGATTCCGTCCTCGAACAACACGTAGACATAGCTGTCACCGAAGAAGGAATAGCCGCGCACCACCGCAGCGCCGGGCACCGAGAGCATCGTGGTCGTGAGAGGATAGGTGACTTGGTTCTCCACAAGCTGCGGCGCCTGGCCGGGCCACGTCGTCCGGATGATCACCTGGGTGTCGGACAGGTCCGGAAGCGCGTCCAGGGGCGTGCGGGTCAATGAAATGATCCCCCAGGCAGTAAGCAGCAGGGTGGCCAGCAAGACCAAAAAACGGTTGGCGATCGACCAGTAAATTAGACGGGCGATCATTTCGACTCTCCCGCGGAGGGTCCGTTCCGGGGCGTCAGGGAAACGATCATTGGCGCATCTCCCTCCTGCAACTGGAACCTGATCTCAATCTCGTCGCCGCTCCGCACGCCGGGCATCTTGATCTGGGGGGGCAACTTGAAATCCATGGTCATCGCCGGCCATTGCAAGGCCTGGATCTCGGGATGCACCAAGGTCAGGGCATCGGCCGACACTGCCTCGACACGCGCGGTCGTTTCATAGGTCCTGGCCGCATTGGACTCCGGCGTGCTCATTGGCGGCGGGGACATGCGTGCCTCGACTCCCTTCAGGCTGGCCTCGGAATCGATAAGAAACTGGCCGGATAGGACAACCTTCTGGCCTTTTAAGAGACCGCTTATGATCTCACTCCGGCCATTCTGCTCCCTACCAACCTCTACTTCGGTGGGACGGAACCCGTTATTGTCCTCGGCCACCATAACCAAGGTGCGTCGGCCTGTTCTGATCAGCGCTTCGGAAGGCACCAACAAAACCATTCTGCTTTGCTCATCCAGAAGACGCATCCGCACGAACATTCCGGGGACAAGAAGTTCCTCTGGATTTGCCAATTCCAAACGCGCCTTGCGCGTTCGGGTCGTGGGGTTCACCTCGGGCAGCAGGGCCTGTACCTTGCCCTCGAATATCTTCCCGGTCAGGCCGGGCGCCTGCGCCGAAACCGGACTTCCCGCGCGCAATTTCGCCGCCTGGCTTTCTGGCACTTCGGCATGCGCCCACACCGTCGAAAGGTCGTTTATCCGGGCCAGAAGCATTCCCGAATTGACCGTGCTGCCCTCGCGGGCCGTCAATTCGGTGACGACGCCGTCATGCGGTGCGACGATCGTGGTGCGCGCCTGCACCTTGCCCGTGCGTTCGACATTCTCGATCTGGCGATCATCCATGCCGGCTTGCCGCATGCGTTGCAGAGAGGCCTCGACAAGAGGTTGAAGATCGCGCCCTTGCATTCGACGGACGCTAAGGTAGTCCTCCTGTACGGCAACCCAGTCGGGTACATAAAGTTCGAACAACGGTTGACCCTTGGTGACGCGGTCCAACGTCGCGCGGACATGCAGCTTCTCGACAAACCCGGTCGCGCGGGCCTGGATGGCAGACTGACCGCGTTCGTTCCAGGCAATGGCGCCGACCGCCGAAACTTCCTGCGAGAGGACGCCGTCAACGACCTCCCCGACGCGAAGGCCGAGATTTTGCTGGATACGCGGGCTGATGGTCACGGTTCCTGGGTCCGATCCCTCGCCCCCCGAATACGCGGGGACGAGCATCATATCCATGAACGGCGACTTGGCCGGGGAATCGAACTTTTTCCCCGGCACCATGGGGTCGTGATAATAGAGAATCCGACGATCTGTCAGGGGGTCCGTATCACCGGCCTTGAGGCCGCTTTCCATGTGGCGGCGGGTCGCCCTTTCGCCTTCGGGAATTCCCCAACTGGACGGATCTTCCGGCGCCGCGGCGGTCATCGCCTGCGCCTCCATCAAGCCGGCCGAGGGAGATTGAGTGACGGCATGCGACATGCCGAGACGATAAAGCCCGAAACCGGTGGCGGACATGACGCCGACCGCGAGAAGGCTCATCGATATCTTTTTGCGGTTCATTGTCCCGGCTCCTTGTCGGATTTCGAATTGGTTGCATCGGCTGAAGCATCGGATTCAGGTATGAGAAACTCCAGCCACGCCCAGATGGCCGCGGCCTGTTTCTCGATTCGCAATCGCTCCAACTGGGTGTTGAGTTCCATTCGCCGGGCCTCCAGCACGGCCGCCAGCGTTCCCTTGCCTCCTCTGTACGCTGCAAGGGATGCGTTGGTCCGTTCCGTGGCCAAATGGATTAGCGATTGGTCGTAGTCTTGCACTCTCAACAGGTTGGCGCGCCAAGTCGTCAGCATGCGCTCGACTTCCGAATGATGCTCGCGGCGCATCTCCTCCCGCTCGGCCCGTATCTCGGCGACTTTTGCGAGTTGCGCGGCGAGCTCCCGATCCTGGCGGTTTTTTTGGTTCCATTGCAGCGGAATTGAGGCGCCGACGGAGACCATGTCGCTAAAGTTGTCGCCGCGCCTGCTGTACATAAGCGACAGGCTCCAGTCGGCGTTCTTGTCCTCTCTCGCGACCCTCACCTTGGCCAACGCGACCCGTTCCCGTGCGCTTAATATCTGAATGTCAGGATGCAAATCGATCTGATGCGCCATGTCTTGCATTTTCAAGCGCGTGCCGTTCACCGCGGGAATGGCGCCCAGCGGCAGTTTCGCCGCGTCTCCAATCCAGCGCGCCAGGAGAGTGATGGAATTGTCGACCTCCGCGCGCACCTCATGAAGGCGGTTCTCGATGCGGGCGATCTCTTCCCGGGCCGAGAACACATCCTTTTGGTCTCCCCGGCCGCTTCGATAGGCGGTTTCCACCGCTTCCGCCGTGAGCACGGCTTCCCCGCGCTGACGTTCGAGCAGGGTCAATATGCGCTGTTGATAAAAGCGGTCGAACCAGGCACGCGCGGTTTCGGTTCGAAGACGCGCCAATTCCATGGACCGCATTGCCGACGCCAATTCTGCCTCGCGTTCAAACCGGTCGCGTCGGGCATCCCTTTTGTCACTTCCGATGAATGTCTGCGTAAGGCCGACCGAACGCATGGTCATGAAATCGTCGGTCAGGCTATAGCGCATCGAACCGGTGACGGGGAGATTGTCGACCGAGAACCGGAGAACGGGGTCGGGCAGGCTGCCCGCCGACACGGCCCTTTCCCGGGAAGACCGGCCACTGGCGTCTTGAGCCTCCAGGCTGGACGAACGTTCTTCCGCCAACCGAAGGGCGTGTTTAAAAGTTAGTTCCGCCGAAGGTTCAGGCGCCTGCGCGAATGGCTCTTCGGGAAAGCCGATCGTCAACGCGGCGACGGCAATAACAAGACTTGAAAAACCGCGGAAGGATTGAGCGAGAAAAGTCGTGGGCCCTTTGGCTTCCCGCAGGGACTCTTCACCCTTCGGCACCGATGCGGCGGTCGGGAATTCATGCTTCTCCCTGCCGCCATGAACGGGCGACACAAGCGCGGCGAGGGCAGGCCCGGGCATCCCCGTAGCCGACCTCTTGATGATGGTCATATGTTCGATCCTTCTTGGCGGACGGCGATGGGACGCCGTCGAAAACGGTGCACGCATGCGCGGGGCCTGCGGCCAGGCCCATCAGGCCCGGTCCAAGGCACGCGCAGGGGTCATCGAAGGATCAGGTTCGTGGGGGAGGGAATAAAAGACCGATTGCCCACGAACGCAGGTGCTCGGCTTTAACGATTCGAAACGCGATGGTCTCCTGATCGGGAATTTCGTGCGTCGATGCACCAATGATCAAGGGGACAAGACTAGTTGAAACGCAGAACTGAGGCGGGCAGGACTGTTCCGGCGCGCAACAAGAATCTTCCGCTTCTCCGTGTCGGGCCGCATCGTCCTGACAACTGATGACGTCCACTTGGCCCACGCTGGCGCCGCCCGATGTCGATAAGCTATCCGAGTCCGCCCACGCAGCTACCACAGGTGGAAGCAACAAGGCAGATACCAGTAAAATCGCTGAGATCAGACGAGGGAAGAATCGCATCAGGGTTACGGAACCAACAATCTGAAGCAGGAAAGGCGGTAGGCACGATATCAAATTTTTTTTCGCGGCGCACCATCTTTGTTTTCGCAGGGCATCATATTTTTGTGAC
>TARA_R110000782_G_scaffold19101_17_pt1 | contig 14301 bp, 13 predicted proteins | sample TARA_R110000782 | Tara Oceans TARA_R110000782 (sample SAMEA4397859) | marine metagenome | biome: Polar Biome; feature: [SRF] surface water layer (ENVO:00010504); material: water (ENVO:00002006), including particulate matter (ENVO:01000060) such as... | depth 5 m
TCAGCGGTCCAGCTCGGCCGCGACGACGTTGATCGACCCGATCACCGCCACCATGTCGCTGAGCAGGTGGCCCTCGATCATCTTGGCGACCAGCGCGTAGTTGATAAAGCTCGGCGGGCGGGTCTTGACGCGCCAGGCGCACTTGCCCCCGTCGGAGACGATGTAGTAGCCCAGCTCGCCGTTGGCCGTCTCGTTGGCGCCGTAGGACTCGGCGATGGGCGGCTCCCAGCCCCGGTTGGTCATGATCAGCTCGAAGTGCTGGATGAGCCCCTCGATCGAGCCGTACACGTCCTTCTTGTTCGGCTTGACCATCTTCGAGTCGGCGAACGCGTCGATCGGGCCGCCCGGGATGTTGTCGATCAGCTGGTCGATGATCTTGATCGACTGCTTGATCTCCTCGAGGCGGACCAGGAAGCGGCAGTACGCGTCGCCGTCGGTGGCGATGGGCACGCTGAACTTGACCGCCTCGGCACCCTCGTTGTCCCAGTTGTCCTGGTAGCACAGGTACGGCTCGTCCTTGCGCAGGTCGCGCCGCACGCCGGAGGCGCGGGCGATCGGGCCGGTGGCCGACCACGCGATGGCCTCCTCCCGCGTCAGCACGCCGATGCCCTGGCAGCGGTCCATGAAGATGCGGTTGCGGTTGAGCAGGCCCTCGATGTCCTTCATCGCCTGCGGCAGGTCGTCGTGGATGAACGCCTTGACCATCCGTTTGAAGATCTCCTCGTCCGGGATCTCCTTCATCAGCCCGCCCACGCGGGTCCAGTCCGGGTGGAAGCGCTGGCCCGAGATGTAATCGACGATGTCGTAGATCTTCTCGCGCGGGTTGAACGCGTAGAGGAACACCGTCAGGGCGCCCAGGTCCAGCCCGGCCGCGCCGCAGCACAGCAGGTGGTCCTGGATGCGGGCCAGCTCGGCCATGATCGTCCGCAGCACCTTGCACTTGGGTGTGATGTCGATGCCGAACAGCGTCTCGACCGAGTGGTGCCAGCAGATGTCGTTGGCGATCGGGCTGAGGTAGTTCATGCGGCTGACGATGGTCACGTACTGGTTGTAATCCAGGTGCTCGCCCAGCTTCTCGAAGCCCGAGTGCAGGTAGCCGATGTGGGGGGTGCACCGGGCCACCCGCTCGCCGTCGAGTTCGAGCACCAGGCGCAGCGTCGTGTGGGTCGCAGGGTGCTGCGGCCCGAAGTTGAGCACCCACCGGTCGCCCGTGTCCACGTGCTCGGCCAGATAGTCCAGGTTGTCGGCGTTGGGATCGATGCCCTGATCGGGCTTGAGCGTGTACGGCATGGGCTGCTCCGGGGGCTCCGTCTCGTCGGCACCGGGGCGGATTCCGCTGATCCGGCCCGGGGCGGTGGGATGATAGAGGGGCCCCGGCGGGTTCGCTCTATGATCCGTGGTGGACGCACTTTCCGCATTCTGGACCGAGCTGAGCCACATCCTGCTCGAATCCGGGATCTGGCTCGTCGCCGGCCTGGCCATCGCCGGGCTGATCCACGCATTCGTGCCCCGCGCCTGGTTCATGCGTCACCTCGGCGGCCGGGGTGTGTGGCCGGTGATCAAGGCCAGCCTGCTGGGCATCCCCATGCCGCTGTGCTCGTGCTCGGTGATCCCGGTCGCCGCGGGCCTGCGCCGCCAGGGCGCGGGCAAGGGCGCCTCCGCGGCCTTCGCCATCTCCACGCCCCAGACCGGCGAGGAGTCCATCCCCATCACCTGGGCCCTTTTCGGCCCGTTCTTCGCCCTGGCCCGCCCGGTCATCGCGGTCGTCACCGGGCTGATCGCCGGCCTGTGCATCAACGCGGCCGACCGGGGCGACCCCACGCCGGAACCCGCAGCGCCGGGCCCCGACGCGTCCGAAGACCCCACGCCCCCGCCCGCATTCGCCCGGCGCATGCGGACCGCCTGGACCCACGGCTTCGGCACCATGCTGCGGGACCTCGCCCCGTGGCTGGCGATCGGGATCCTGATGGCCGCCGTCATCGCCGCGGCCGTCCCGCAGGGATGGATCGCCGAAAACATCGGCACCGGCCTGTGGCCCAAGGTCGCCATGCTCTTCGTGGGCATCCCGCTCTACATCTGCGCGACGAGTTCCACGCCGCTGGCGTGGTCGCTGGTCATGGCCGGGCTCTCGCCCGGCGCGGCCATCGTGCTGCTGTTGGCCGGCCCGGCCACCAACGTCGCCACCATGAGCTGGGTCGTTAAGGACCTGGGCGTCCGCTCGCTGGTGATCTACCTGCTGGTGATCGCGGCCGTGTCGCTGGGTGCGGGCGTGCTCTTCGACGCGTTTTTCGCCGACACGCTGGTGCTGGCGAGCCGGGCGGCCGAGTCCGCGGCCCAGAGCAGCCTCTGGGGCTGGGTCAAGATCGGCGGCGCGGTGCTGTTCGTGATGCTGCTCGTCAACGCCCTCGTCACGCGGTACTGGCCGGGCGGCCGGGATGACGCGACCGCCGACTGCTGCGCCGACCCCGCCCGCGACGTCCCGCTCCCCACATCACCCGGCTGCTGCGGTTCAGAGCCCGCCCCCGCCCCCGCCTGCAAGGATCAGCCATGATCGCCCCGCCCTCCAAGAAAGACGCCGGCGAACGCAACATCCTCGGCGGCCCGCTGGGCGTCTGCTCGATGGACCCCAAGACCGGCTTCACCCGCACCGGCTGCTGCTCGACCGGGCCCGAAGACCTCGGCTCGCACACCGTCTGCGCCGTGATGACCGCCGCCTTCCTCGCCTTCTCCAAGTCCCGCGGCAACGACCTGAGCACGCCCCGCCCCGAGTGGGGCTTCCCGGGCCTCAAACCCGGCGACCGCTGGTGCCTGTGCGCCGCCCGCTGGCTCGAGGCCTACGAAGCGGGCATGGCCCCCAAGGTCAACCTGCAGGCCACCCACGAACGGGCCGCGGACATCGTGCCCCTCGAAGCCCTCAAGGAGCACGCCCTGTGATCGGCGACGGCTGGACCGACAGCAAGGAGCAACGCGCCCGCGACGCCCGCCCCGACCCGGGCGGCCCCCGGCGCATCGCGGTCGTCACCGGCACCCGCGCCGAGTTCGGCCTGCTCACGCCCGTGATGCACGCCATCCAGGACCGCCCGGACTGCGAGCTGCTGGTCATCGCCGCCGGTTCCCACCTCGTCCAGCCCGCCCTGACCTTCCGCGAGGTCAAGAAAGTCTTCGACGTTGCCGACTCGATCCCGATGCAGACCGTCGGCAAAGTCGGGCGCCTGCACGACGTCGAGGCGCTGGGCAAGGGCATCGGGCGCTTCGGGCGTTCGTTCGACCGGATCCGCCCGGACTGGGTGGTGGTGCTCGGCGACCGGATCGAGGCCTTCGCCGCCGCCTCGGCCGCGTCGGTGGGGGGGTTTGCGCTGGCCCACATCCACGGCGGGGATCGGGCCGAGGGCGTGGCCGACGAGGCCATGCGCCACGCCATCACCAAGCTCGCCCACCTGCACCTGGCCGCCACCGAGACCAGCGCCGACCGCATCCGGCGCATGGGCGAGAAGCCCGAGTCGGTCGTCGTCATCGGCTCACCCGCGGTCGACGGCCTCGACGCCATCGCCCCCATGGACGACGCGGCCTACGCGGCCCTCGGCTCGCCCCGCGCCGTCGTCCTGTTCCACCCCATCGGTCGCACGGACGAACTGGAAGAGCACGCCGCCCACGCCGTGCTGGAAGCCGCGGCCGCCGCGGCCGGGCCTGATCGAACGCTGGCCCTGCACCCCAACCTCGACCCCGGCCGCAAGGGCATCATGCGGGCGCTGATGGACGCCCCGACCGGCGTCCGCGTCGAGTCCCACCTCGAACGTGCCCGCTTCGTGGCCCTGCTCAAGCGCGTCGCGGCCGAGGGCGGGGCGATGGTCGGCAACTCCTCCGCCGGCCTGATCGAGGCCGCCGCCATCGGCTGCCCCAGCGTGGACGTCGGAGACCGCCAGAACGGGCGCGAACGCTGCGACGCCCTGACCGCCCACGCGAGTGAATCGGTGCCCGACATCCGCGCCGCGTTCGGACGCATCACCGCCGCCCGCCCCGAATCGTGGCAGCACCCCTTCGGCGACGGGCACGCCGGGGTCCGGGCCGCCCGGGCCCTGGCCGACCGCGACCCCCACGCCGCGGGCCTGCTCCGCAAGCACTGCGCGTACTAGGGCCCAATCCGGACGCGCCCGGCGCGGCGCCACAACCCGGCCCGCTGGGTCGAAGACCGCTGCTCCGCCGGTTATCAGACCCACGAACGCCGCCGGAAATCTGACGCTCTCCACGAACCCCGGTCTTGCCGGGCAAGTCGCGGTCTCGGATCGCCGATGTCTCGTGACGAGTCCACCAGCTACAAGGAGCGTGGGATGCCTGTCACGGAAGAACAGCGTCAGCAGGTCGTCGACAACGCGATCCGCGAGATCTCGCACATCGCCACCCTCCCGGAGGTCACCCTTCGGATCATCGAGCTCGTGGAAGATCCCACCAGCACCGCGCAGGACCTCCACGCGGTCATCTCCAACGACCCCGCGCTCTCCAGCCGCATCCTCAAGGTCGTCAACAGCTCCTTCTACGGCCTGCCCGGTCAGATCTCATCGATCAACCGGGCCATCGTCATGCTGGGGCTCAACGCCGTCAAGAACATCGCCATCGCCGCGTCGCTGGCCAAGCTCTTCCGCGGCGGCGAGCTGACGCCCACCTTCTCGGCCAAGGAACTCTGGAACCACTCCAACGCCACCGCCATCGGCTGCAAGCTGCTCAGCGACACCATGGGCATGGGCCTGGGCGACGAGGCCTACCTCGCCGGCCTGATCCACGACATCGGCATCATGGTCGAGATGCAGTACGACCGCTCCAAGCTCATCGACGCGCTGGACAAGACCGGCGCGGGCCCGGACGGCATCCCCACCACCTCGCTGCTCACCACCGAGGAGACCGTCTTCGGCGCCAACCACGAGCACTTCGGCCAGGGCCTGTGCTCGAAGTGGAAGTTCCCCGCCCCCTTCGCCGCCGCCACCGGCTACCACCACCACCCGCTGTCGGCCCCCGCCGAGCAGACCAAGCTGGTCGCCGTGGTGCACGCCGCGGACTGCCTGGCCGGACGCATCGAGGGCGGCTTCCGCCTGGACAACCCCGACTGCGTCATCCAGAAGGAAGTCCGCGAGCTGCTCAAGCTCAACGACGACAAGGTCAACGAGCTCGTCGAGAAGCTCCAGTCCATGGTCGCAGACGCCGCCAACATGATCTGATCGCAAGGACGCGATCGCTCGCCGACGGCCCACGCACGCGTGGGCCGTTGCTTTTGCGCCAGTCCTACTCCGCCACCCGCTCGCGCCAGAATGACAGCCGCCCGTGGTCCGAGAGGTCGTACACCAAAGGCGTGACCGTCACCCGGCGTTCGAACAGCTCGTGCACGTCCGTGCCCGCGTCCGTCCCCCGGAAGTCCAACCCGTGCCCGGACGCCCAGTAGTACACGTCCCCCGCGGGCGACAGCCGGCGTTCGTACTTGTCCACCAGCGCGTGCGTGTTCATCGGGCAGACCACCACGTCGGGATCGTCGACCAGAAACTCCGTCGCCGGGATGTTGATCGACAGCGCCTCGTGCGCCCGGGGCAGGCCCCCCGCCAGCAGCCGGTCGATCACCCGCCGCGCCGCCGCCGCGCCGCGGTCGTAGTCCGGCGTTTCCTGGTCCATGTGCAGCGAGACGGCGATCGACGGCACTCCCAGGAACGCCGCCTCCAGCGCCGCGGCCACCGTGCCCGAGTACAGCACGTTGATCCCGCAGTTCGCCCCCGCGTTCATGCCCGAAACCACCAGGTCCGGGCGCGAGCCCTCGCCGAACTTCTCCGGCCACAGGTTCGTCAGCGCCAGCTTCGTGCAGTCCGCCGGACGCCCGTCCACCGCCACGGTCTCGTGCCCGTTGAGCCTGGCCGGGCGCGTCATCAGCGGCTGGTGGAAGGTCACACCGTGGGAAGTGGCGCTCTGCACCGTCAGCGGCGCCACCGTGAACACCTCGCCCAGCGGCTCGGGGCCGGTCAGCGCCCGGTGCATGGCGGCGATGCCCGGCGCGTGCATGCCGTCGTCGTTGGTCAGCAGGATCCGCATGGGGGCAGCGTAGGTATCGTCAGGCATCCGACGCGCCACCGGCCGCGGGCTCGCCCCCCGGCCCGAGCCCCAGCGCCTCGTACAGCGGCCCCAGGTGGGCCGCGTACGCGGTGTGCTTGCGGACCGAACTGGTGTACAGCGGCCGGCGCACCTGGTCCCGCGACGAGGTCCGCACCGCCCGGTCCGAGCGGTGAAACTCCAGCACCCGGTCGTCCCACTCCAGACCGATGAACGCCAAGGCCCGGCCCAGGTGCGTCTTCGGATCCCGCACCAGGTCCTCGTAGCGAAGCTCGATCATGTTCACGTCCGGCAGCGCCCGCCAGGCCTCCGCCATCCGCTCGTAATCGCGGTAGTACCGACCCAGCCACGCCAGATCGTGCGTCTGCGGATGCGGGCGGCCGAACGCCTGGAAATAGTTCGAAAGGCACGTGTCCACCGGGTCCCGCGTCGTGTGGACGATTCGGCAGCCGGGGAACAATCGCGCAATCAGCGGCACGAAGTACACGTTCTCCGGCTGCTTGTCCGTCACGAACCGGCTCGTCGTCGAGACCTTGTCGTACGCCTGCCAGGCCCGGGACGCCATCGCGGAGATCGTCTTCTGGTCATACCGCTCCCGCGTCAGCGGCAGGCGACGAAGGTCGCCGGCCGGCGGCTCCACCGAGCCGACCTGCCGGCCCACCGCGTTCATCTCGCCGCCCGGCGTCACGTCGTCGAGCTGCGCGAGCATCTGCTCGGTCAGCGACGTGCCCGAGCGCATCATCCCCGTGACGAAGACCAGGCGCGAGCCGTCCCTTTCGGCGAACGGCACGCCGCACCCGTCCTTCCAGCATTCGATCAGCGCGTCGATCCTCCGGCTGTGCAGGTCCGGGTCCCACGGGTGCTTGATGATCGACTTCGACCGCGTGTGGGCCGCGAACGCGGCGTCGGGTTCGTCCAGCCCGTCGTACAGCCGCCCCAGGTGCCAGTTGGCGGCCGTCCGGACCGGCGGCGAGACCCGCTCGTCGCCGGCGAACTGTTCGAGGTCCGCGATGGTCTCCCGGGCGTCGCGGTGGCCCGGCGCCAGGCGCGCGCCGGTGTTGGTGATCACCGCCCGCTCGCGGACCGGCAGCCCCGCAAACTCCGCGGACCGGCGCAGCTCGTCGAAGGCCGCGCCCGCCTCCTCGTTGCGCCCCATGTCCAGCAGCAGGCTGACCCGCATCCGTCGCAGTTGCAGATCGCCCGGGCGCTTGCGGAGCAGTCGATTGGTGTGTGTCAGCGCGTCCTCGTGCCGCCCGCCGCGCTGCAGGGCGAAGATCAGGCCCATCACCGCCCGCGGCTCGTCGGGCAGGCCGTGGACGGCGCGGGTGAACGCCTCGATGGCCTCCGGGTAGCGCCCGAGCTCACCGTTGCAGGTGCCCAGCATCCACTGGATCCTCGGGTCGGACGGGTGACGCCGGGCCATCGCGGTCAGCGCGCCGAAGGCCTGCGGGTGCCGCCCGGCCGCGATCATCCGCCGGGCCTGCTCCAGCGCCGGCGCCAGCGGGTCGGACTTGGCGTTCGTCAAGGGTCGCTTCGCCATCGTTCCTCAGGACATCATGGCCGCGCAGCCGGGGGTCGACCGCACGTAGCGGGCGTGCACGTCGGTGTAGTGCCGAGCATAGATCGCGTCGATCTCCTCGGTCGAAGGGAACCCGCTTGAGAAGCCCGGCACCTCGTCGTCCAGCGTCGCCTGGGCCGCCCGGATGACGTGGGCGATCAGCGACCGCGGGTCCTCGAGCCCCACCGAGACCCGCGTGGTGGTGGGGGTGATGCCCGCCTCGGCCATCGCCTCCCGCGAGAGCTCCGAGTGGCTCGTGATCGCCGGGCACAGCACGATCGTGTTCGGGGTGCCCAGCGACACCTGGTGCCCGAACACCGGGTCGAGGTGGTCGAAGAACCGCTCGAAGGTCACGCGCGAGAACACGCCGGGCGCGCCGTTCTTGGCGTCGCCCTCGAAGTCGAAGGTGAACAGCGGCGCCGGAAGCCCCATGAACAGGCACTTCTCGCGGATCGCCGCGTTGGGGTGCCCCGGCAGCGCCGAGCAGCACACGTTGATCTGCGGGTGCCGCCCGAGCACCTCGGCCAGCGTCATGGTGCTGATGCACTTGTGCAGCATCCGCTGCTCGAGCGTGTGCAGGCCGACCATCACCTCGAACGCCTTGTCCGCGTCAAGGAACGCCCCCTTGATGTAGTAGACGTTCCAGAACAGCGTCTCGTCCCAGCTGAAGGTCCGACGCGATCCGTCCACGTCCATGCCCTCGCACGAGTCGTGCTTGCCCATGAACATCCGCTCGTTCCGCCCGATCACGCACCCGGCCGTGGTGGTCCCGTGCCCGGAGATGTCCTTGGTGTACGAGTGGATCACAAAGTCCGGACGCTCCATCGGGTCCTTGCGGCGCAGGGGACGATGCAGGAAGGGCGTGCCGACGGTCGAGTCGCAGATCACCGTCAGCTTCCGCTCGTGCGCCATCTTGCAGATCGCCGGCACGTCCAGCACGTACCCGTGCGGGTTGCAGGGAGATTCGAGGAACACATAGATCTGCCGCCCGGCGTCCAGCCGGTCCTTGTACTTCTCGCTCACCGTGTCCAGCGCCGCCCCGAACGCCTCGGCGGTGTACCCGTCGAAGAAGTGCAGCCCGATGTCCAGGTTCGACGGCTTGGCGAACCAGTCGTGCAGCAGCTGGTACGTCCCCCCGTACACGTTCCGCGAGGTCAGCACGATGTCCTGATAGCCCAGCAGGTGGCTGAGCGCCCCGTCCACCGCCGCCATGCCCGAGTTGAAGTTCCACGCCATGTACGACGCCGACTCCGGCCCGCACTCGATGTCCACGATGTGGTTGGCCAGCGAGACCGAGGTCGGGTTGAGCAGCCGCGAGTAGATCTCGTGGAGCATCTCCTTGCCCTGGAACGCATCGTCCACCCACTCGGCGCAGGCGTAGATGTAGGTCGCCGTCCGCGTGATCACCGGCTTGGCGCTGAACAACGCCGTCACATTGTCGAACACCGGGTAAGGCCCCTTGGCCGCCCGGTCGCCCGGCGCGTCCACCACCGTCTGGTAGGTCGCCCGCAGCGGGTGCTGCAGCGTGTCGAGGATCTTCGCCAGCTGGAACGCCATGAACCGCTGCGCGCTGAACCGCTCGATCCGTTCCTGACGGGACAGCGAGGCCAGCTCCCGGATCCCGATCTGCCACAGGTCCTTCAGGTCCGCCTGCCCGGCGTAGAGGTGCCGGGCGAACGAGGCCATCCGCCGGCCGAAGTCGCTGTCCTGGTCGATCCCGAAATGCGCCAGCTGCTCGGCCACCAGCCCGTCGAGGTCGCCCGCCTCGGTGGTCTTGCGCCTCGGTGAGATCAGGCGGGCGGCGTCGAAGTCCTCGCCCACGCTTTGCAGTCGGTTCTCTGGCATGTTCGGCATATCGGTCGGTTCCCTCGCTCGGATCAGTCTAGCGAACGCATCCCAGCGCCCCCGGGCCCCGAACCCGCACGCCGGCGAACGCACGCGATTTCGCGGGCTTTCCCGCCCGTTCCGGCGCGGGACGCGGCCCTTTCCGCCCCCCGGCGCTACCCTTGATCCTTGGGCCGCCCGCACCGCCGGGACCGCCCGGAGGGACCATCCTTGCAGACCAAGAACACCATCCTCGACGCCATCGGCAACACCCCGCTGGTCCGCCTCAACAAGGTCGTTCCCCCCGGCTCGGCGGAGGTCTACGCCAAGTGCGAGTTCATGAACCCAGCCGGCTCCATCAAGGACCGCATGGCCTGGTTCATCATCGACAAGGCCGAGAAAGAGGGCCTGCTCAAGCCCGGCGGCACCATCGTCGAGAACACGTCGGGCAACACCGGCATGGGGGCCGCCATGACCGCCGCCGCCAAGGGCTACAAGGCCGTCTTCACCATGCCCGACAAGATGTCCAAGGAGAAGATCGACGGCCTCCGCGCCTTCGGCGCGCAGGTCATCATCACGCCCACCGACGTCCCCGGCGACTCGCCGGACCACTACGTCAACGTCGCCAAACGCATCGCCGCCGAAACCCCCAACTCGTTCTACCTCGACCAGTACCACAACCAGTGGAACATCCAGGCCCACGAGGAACTGACCGGCAAGGAACTCTTCGAGCAGACCGACGGCGGCCAGATCGACGCCGTCGTCATCGGCACCGGCACCGGCGGCACCATCTCCGGCGTCGGACGCTACTTCAAGAAGCACGGCTCCAAGGCCAGGATCATCGGCGTGGACCCGCTGGGTTCGGTCCACTACTCCATCTTCTACACCGGCGAGCCCAGCACCCCTTACGTCTACAAGGTCGAGGGCCTCGGCGAGGACATCGTCTGCCGCGCTTTCGACCCCTCCGTCGTCGACGAGATGCACCAGGTCAACGACTACGAGTGCTTCACCGTCGCACGCCGCCTCGTCCGCGAAGAGGGCCTCTTCTGCGGCGGCTCCTCCGGCGGCATGGCCCACGTCGCCATCAAGGTCGCGCAGGAGATGGGCCCGGGCAAGAAAGTCGTGGTCATCCTGCCCGACAACGCCGGGCGGTACCTGACCAAATACCTCGACGACGCCTGGATGAAGATGCACGGCTTCCTCGAAGAGCCCCGCGGCCTCGGCCACATCGAGGACATGCTCAACCCGACCCGCGAAGTCGTCACCGCGAAGGAGTCCGACTCCATCGGCGCGGTCATCGCCCTGCTGCGTGACAACGGCATCTCCCAGGTCCCCGTCACCGACGCCCACGGCAAGCCCGCCGGCCTCGTCCACGAGATCGACATCCTCCGCGGCCTCCAGCGCGGGCAGGTCACCACGGACTCGCCCGTCAAATCCGTCGGGAACAAGATCGGCGGCATCGTCAGCCCCAAGGCCCGCGTCGAGGAGCTCTACGGCGTGTTCGCCGCCGAGCAGGCCGCCATCGTCATGAACGACGGCAAGATCGTCGGCGTCCTCAGCGAGATCGACCTCATCGAGCACTTGGCCAGGCACGATCAGCACGCCAACAACCCCGCCAAACAGCCCGCCCACGCCTGAACCAGTCCATCCAAGAGGGAACACACTTGCACACCAACGAGCACCACGGCTTCGGCACCCGCGCCATCCACGCCGGCCAGGCCCCCGACCCTTCCACCGGCGCCATCTGCACCCCCATTTACCAGACCTCCACCTTCGTCCAGAAGTCCCCGGGCGTGATCGTCGAGGAGTACGACTACTCCCGCGCCGCCAACCCCACGCGGACCGCGCTCGAGGCCAACATCGCCAGCCTCGAGGGCGGCAAGCACGGCCTGGCGTTTTCTTCGGGCGTGGCCGCGACGGGCGTGGTCATCCACCTGCTCAGCGCGGGCGACCACGTGGTGCTCTGCGACGACGTCTACGGCGGCACCAACCGCATCTTCCACCGCGTCTTCGCCCAGATGGGCATCGAGATCACCCTGGTCGATATGACCGATCTTGAAGCCACCAAGGCCGCATTCAAGCCCAACACCAAACTCGTCTGGATCGAGACGCCCACCAACCCCATGCTCAAGGTCGTCGACATCGCGGCCGTGACCAAAATCGCCAAAGACCACGGCGCCATCACCGCCGTCGACAACACCTTCTCCTCCCCCTACCTCCAGAACCCCCTGAGCCTCGGCGCCGACATCGTCTGCCACTCTTCAACGAAGTACATCGGCGGCCACTCCGACGCCATCGGCGGCGTGCTCATCACCAACGACGCCGACCTCCACAAACGCATGAAGTTCATCCAGCTCTCCGAGGGCGCCGTCCCCGGCATCATGGAGTGCTTCCTCTTCCTCCGCTCGACCAAAACCCTCCACGTCCGCATGGACCGCCACTGCGACAACGCCATGACCGTCGCCAAGCACCTCGAGGCCCACCCGAAGGTCGAGAAGGTCATCTACCCCGGCCTGGAATCACACCCCCAGCACGCCATCGCGAAGAAGCAGATGCGCGCCTTCGGCGGCATGGTCACCATCTACCTCAAGGGCGGCCTGGCCGAGTCCCGCGCCATGCTCGAAAAAGTCAGGATCTTCGCCCTGGCCGAGTCCCTCGGCGGCGTCGAGTCCCTCATCGAACACCCCGCCATCATGACCCACGCCTCGGTCCCCGCCGACCAACGCGCCAAACTCGGCATCGCCGACAACCTCGTCCGCCTCTCCGTCGGCATCGAGGACGTCGACGACCTCATCGCCGACCTCGATCAGGCCATCGGGTAAGTGAGATCAAAGAGCCCCGACCGGAAGGGAGGGGATGGCTTGGACGTGCCTCGCACAATCACCAGCCAACCCGCTCAATGGCTCCGAAGCGCTTGGATCAAGCGGTCCTTGTTCATCCCGCTCCGCCCGTCGATCCCGATCTCCCGGGCCCGCCGGAGCAGCTCGTCCTTGGTCCAGTCCTCGTACGGCGCCGCGTGGCCGCCCTTCGACGACGGGTCGCGGTCCGGGTCCGCCTGGGCGTTGGCGATCCGCGCCGACTTCTCCTTCGAGTACCCCTCGTCCCGCAGCGCCTCGTACGTGTCCTTGTCCTTCACCGAAGGCCCCGGATCTCTTCCGCCCGGCATGGCACACCTCCTTTATCCAAGGAGCGTGCCCGACGAGAATGAGCCCCCGATGAAACCCGCGTGAACCCCATCAAATCATGGACCAAGTAGCCCCGACCGGAAGGGAGGGGATGGCTTGTGCCTACCTCGCTCGATCAACGCTCGTTCCCTTCAATGGTTCCGCAAACCACCGAGCGGTCAACCACATCTCACGCGGGCACTCTGCCATGAGCCGAGGGAGCACGCCGAGTCTTGATCAAGCGATTCACGCCGAGAATCACAAGCCCGATGGCCAGAATCTGAAGGCTTGCGAGCACACCGACTGCCGCGAAGGGAACACGCGTGGACCACTTCGTCACAAAGAGCACGACCGGCTTCGCGTTGCCGCGGGCCTCCACTCGATAGGCGCCCGCCTCCTCGGCCCAGAACCGCCCGACGGTCACCCGCTGCGTCGCGCCAACGTTCATGGTGAACGAGTCATCAGCCTCGAACGCCACCGGCGCCCCGTCCGATGCCCGTGTCACCGCGATCAACACCCCCCGGGCATCGCCCAAATCGGACGCACGCCGCTGCCCCTCGAATGTGCCCGCGGTCTGGTGCATCACGGTGAAGTCGCCCGGCGTGGCGACATCCACCACCACGGAGCCCGGCGATTCAAATCCGGTGCCGCCCATGCTCGGCCGAACGAGCAGGGTGTACACGACCGCCAAGTTGATGACAAAGACCAACACCCCCGCCACGATCAGCACGATCGGGACCGCGGATCCACGCCGCTCGTCTTTGTACAACGCGCTCATCTGTTCACACCCCCCGCCTCGTCATGTTCATCACCGCGTTATCCCGCCCCAGCACCAGCAAATCCGCGATCTCCACCGCCTCGGAAAAACTCTCCTGCGCCGCCTCGCGGCTCCAGCAGGTCGGCAGCACCTTGCCTTGGTCCAGGTGGTCCTGCGTCGGGATCGCGTCGCCGCACACCAGCACCGTCCGCGTGGCCTCGCCGATCAGCAGCCCGGTCATCCCCGCCGTCACGCCCGGCAGCGGGAACAGGTCCACCCCCGGCGCGATCGAATCCGGCGCCACCTCGAAGCGCGCCAGCAGCGCCACGTCCTGCCGCACGATCTCCAGCATCGTCGACTGGTCCTCGTCGAGTTCCTCGCCCGCCGAGTCCAGGTCCTCCTTCGTCTGCGCCAGCCGGTGCAGCGACTGCGCCAGCGGCACGCCCACGCTCTCCCGCTCCCGCTCCGAGATCAGCCACGCCGCCTTGTCGAACATCGTGATCGCCCGGCGGCACTCCGGACCGAAACTCGTCAGGAACACGTGCGTGATGTCCTTGGGCTCCAGGTTCACCCGCTCGACCAGCCGCGCCTTGAGCGCGGGCGCCGGCAGCCCGGGGTCCACCAGAATCACCGCCTCCCCCGCCCGGATCAGCGTGGTCGTGGCGTGCCCCGTCCTCCGCGGCTCCCGCTCGTTCCACAGGTGGTTCGTCCCAAGAGCACCGATCGAGATCACGCGGATATCCATGGCCCCATCGTAAGGCACGCCCGCACCCCGCCCCGGCCCGACGCACACGCCCGCCCGGCGCTCAGATTTGCCAACAAACCGCCACCCCCCGACAAGCATGTGTTAAGACGCCAAAAGCCCGCAAAGGTCGTTCCCGCAACAAGATACGATCGCCCGCGAGCCGTTCCCG
>TARA_R110000782_G_scaffold265932_2_pt1 | contig 14196 bp, 12 predicted proteins | sample TARA_R110000782 | Tara Oceans TARA_R110000782 (sample SAMEA4397859) | marine metagenome | biome: Polar Biome; feature: [SRF] surface water layer (ENVO:00010504); material: water (ENVO:00002006), including particulate matter (ENVO:01000060) such as... | depth 5 m
CGACGGCACTGATCGCCGCGGTGGGACATGCCTCGCAATTCGAGTCTGCACGCCACTTCGCGGCGTGGTGGGCCTTACACCGCGCATGTCAGCGAGTGGAAATTGAGAACGCATCGGACGGATCAGCAAGGGCGGCGATCGTTATCTGCGAACGCTGTTGATCCATGGCGCAAGGGCGATGGTCGGCACCAGTTTCCGGCGGGGTGTAACGCCGCGTCCCTGGCTTCAGACATTGATAGGCCGACGCCCGGTCAAGGTTGCTGCAGTGGCCGTTGCACACAAGACGGCTCGCGCACTTTTTTGGGCCATGATCCGGCGTGAGGAGACGTACCGGAAGCCCGCCGTGTTAGAAGCCGCCGCCTGACAGAGATCGGCGCCGCTCAGGACGCGGCGCTGGCTTGCAAGGGAAGCAAGCGATGATGGCAGACCCGAGCAACCGGGGTTTGGCAAAGGCCCATGAAATGACATGAGCCGACGTGAGCTCGTCCATTTGTCTGGCCGCCGAACCGCGGAAACCATCAAGGCCAGTGACGATGACGATGACGCCGCACAGGCAGGCCGGATACACGACTGCAAGCACGGGTATCGCCATGGTCGAATAAATCCCTTGCAAAGAAGAGGTGGTCCATACACGTCGTTCTGCTCGCACAGCACGGCGCCGATCAGGCGCATGATGGACGGCTCGTCGAGAAAGATGCCAACCACGTCTGCGCGGCGCTTCAGCGGCGCATCGAGAAATCACTTGCAGGGGAAGGCAGTTCATACATACCCCAAAAATCGGACAGTGACATAAGCTACGATGTGACGTCTGCTGGTCGCCAGAACGAGGACAAGATGAATCACCAACGAGACTTGTGCATCAGAGCCCCTGTGGAGGGTACACGATTGTACGAATATTTTAAGAAATGGATGCCGGATGTTTGCAAAGTGGTGTGACTTTGACAGACATATACGGAAACAACGGCAAGGATGTCAGGATCGCGTGTAGTTCATCAGTGCTGTCGACATCGAACAGGCTGACGTTAGCGTAGCGCCCTACCACGCGATATATGCCAATCCACTGGCCGCTGGTCTGATAACTCTTTGCCAGTGCGGCCTCTGCCGTCTGAAGCTGCTTCAGTTCATCATTTCCGATGGTGTTTGGAATGGAAATGTCGATTTCGACCATAAAGAACATCAAATCTTCCCTTCTGTTGAGGCACTTTTGTAGATTCGGCGTCACGCGCGTGCCAAGCGACAATTCATCAGCCATGCTCACAGTTTTTTTCATGCAACCTAGGATCCGTGGACAATCATCGTGAGGCGATGAGAGTTGTTGCGAGGTTACAACAGGAGGCATAGCTGCAGTCTGTCTTCAAAAAGCGCCAGATCCTGTCCAGGGAATGGGGAGCACCTCACCTCGCGCGCTCCGGCATCCAGATCGACCGCAGCACCCTCGCGGATTGGGCCGGGACAGCCGCGTTCCACCTCGGCCCTGTCGTTGATCGGCTTTCCGAGCACCTGAAGAGATCGGCCAAACTCTTCATGGACGAAGCGACGGCGCCTGTTCTCGACCCCGGCCGGGGCCGGACCAAGACCGGCTACCTCTGGGCCCTGGCTCGAGATGATCGAGGATGGGGTGGCGATGACCCGCCCGGGGTCGTCTTCACCTACCAACCCGGCCGTGCCGGTGCCCATGCCGAACAGATCCTGCAGGGCTTCGATGGTATCCTGCAGCTCGACGGCTACACCGGTTATGACCGGCTGACGCGCCCCTCCCGCAAGGGCGGCGCGCCGATTACGGTTGCCCATTGTTGGGCCCATGCGCGTCGGAAGCTGAAGGAAGTCTTCGACCGCGACGGCTCGGAGATCGCCGCCGAGGGCTTGCGCCGGATCGCCGAACTCTACCGCATCGAGGCCGAGAGCCGTGGCATGGGCCCCGGTCAGCGTCTCTCCGCCCGCCAAGCCCGCAGCGCACCTATCGTCGCCGAGTTCGGCGACTGGCTGCAGGCACAGCGCCTGCGTGTCTCGGCCAAGTCACGGCTGGGTGAGAAGCTGACCTATATCCATCGCCAGTGGGGCGGTCTGCAAACCTTCCTTCACGATGGCCGCGTCGAGATCGACTCCAATTCCATCGAGAACTTGATCCGTCCGATTGCCCTGACGCGAAAGAATGCGCTCTTCGCCGGACATGATGAAGGCGGCCGAACCTGGGCCCGCATCGCCTCACTGATCGCGACGGCAAAGATCAACGCCGTCGAGCCCTTCGCCTATCTGAAAGCTACCCTCGAGGCGATCTCGGCCGGTCACCCGGCCAGCAGGACCGACCAGCTGCTTCCCTGGAACTTCACCACATCAAGCTGAACAAGTGTGAGGCGCAGACACCGCTTACCGAAATTGGGCTATCTCAGCCCTATGGCATTTGAGGAAAGCGCTGTGCAAACCTAACTCTGTGTCCACGGAACCGGCAGCAGGCCAAGTAGCTCATGGAGCCTATTCGTTGAGTTTTCGTAACTGTTGCATTGATAATTTGTGACGTGCACATTCAACCCCTTTGGCAGTAAAGTCTTCCACTAAATCGGCCTTCAAAATGCTTCTAGGCCTGTTTGGGAGGTGGCAATGAAATAGTTCGGTGCTTGGGCTAGTGGCCTTTCAGGGCCCAGTGTAAGCGAACGAAATCGTTAGCTTGGCTTTGAACAATCCTAAGTTTGTGGTCTCGCGTTATCAGTATGTGTTAAAGGTTTGGCCCTCTTCGGCCCCCAAATTGCGACGACCTCTTCGGTGAGGCCGAATTTCTTCTATACTCTTTCGTTCCTTTGGGCGCCGTGTGGCAAAGACTGGTCTGACTGCGACGGATGAAACATCTTCCAATACCCGACGATACGAACCGGCTGTTCGCGTGTTCAATCGCAGCGACTGCCAATGATTAAGGAAAAAGAGCATGCCCGCAGACACTACCACCTACAAAATCTTTATTGAAAACGAATGGCACGATAGCGCTTCGGGTGAACATTTCGAAACCAGAAACCCCTTCACGGGCGAGGTTTGGGCTCGCATCCCGAAGTGCGGCCCTGAAGATGTGAATGTGGCGGTGGAGGCAGCCCACAAAGCGCTGCGCACTGGAGCATGGCCCAACTTGACAGCTACACAGCGCGGCCATCTTTTGCGCCGCTTGGGTGATCTCATCAATCGTGACGCCGACAAACTCGCCGCAATCGAGGTTCGCGACAACGGGAAGCTTTTTGCTGAGATGTCTGCCCAGCTTCGCTACCTACCACAGTGGCTTTATTTCTACGCAGGTTTGGCTGACAAGATCAATGGTTCTGTCCCACCGATCGACAAGCCGAAAATGTTCACCTATACGCGTCGCGAACCGGTGGGAGTAGTGGCTGCGATCACTCCCTGGAATTCTCCCTTGATGCTTACGGCATGGAAGCTTGCCCCGGCGCTGGCGGCGGGCTGCACTCTAGTCGTTAAGCCGTCCGAATACACTTCGGCGTCTATGCTGGAATTCGCGGCCCTAGTCGAGGAGGCGGGCTTCCCGCCTGGTGTAGTCAATGTCGTGACTGGCTTTGGCGCCGATGTAGGTGATCCTTTGATTCGCCACCCCAAAATCAACAAAGTGGCCTTCACTGGTGGCGAGTCAACCGGGAGCCGAATCGTAGAGGCCTCGGCACAAACCTTTAAGCGGTTGACACTGGAGTTGGGTGGCAAATCTGCCCAGATCGTTTTTGCCGACGCGGATTTGTCATCCGCAGTTTCGGGGGCAGTCTCGGGGATCTTCGCTGCAACTGGCCAGACCTGTATCGCGGGATCGCGTCTTCTTGTCCATGAGAGCATACTGAAAGAGTTCACTGAAAGCTTCATCGAATTGGCCAGAAGCGCGCGCATGGGTGATCCGATGCTGCCCACGACGCAGGTTGGTCCCGTCACCACACGCCCTCAATATGAAAGAATTTTGTCCTACATCGACATTGCCAAAAATGAGGGTGCGCAGTGTCTACTTGGCGGGGTAGCTGCTCAACGACCCGAATGCGGCAATGGTTGGTTCATTGAACCTACGGTTTTTGGAAATGTTGACAACTCCATGCGTATCGCTCAGGAAGAAGTTTTTGGCCCGGTTGTCTCTATCATACCATTCCGCGACGACGAAGACGCGTATCGTATTGCAAACGATACTGATTATGGGCTAGCCGCCGGCATCTGGACCAACAGCTTCGAGCGCGCGTTTGAAGCACCAAAGCGGCTTCAGGCAGGCACGGTCTGGGTCAACACTTATCGTGCAGTCAGCTTCCTGGCGCCGTTCGGCGGGATCAAGAATTCGGGGATAGGTCGCGAAAGTGGGACTGAAGGTATCAACCAGTATCTTGAAACAAAAACCGTCTGGCTTTCGTGGGGAGAGACGCCTGCTAACCCCTTTGTAATGCGGTAGCGTGTTGATTTGACCTAATGGGATGAACTGCCTTCCCACCAACCCGCTGCTACCGTGGCGGGCATAGGTGGAGAGAGGAGCATCTGATGGACATCAAGGTTCTGGGCATTGATTTGGGCAAGACTGTTTGCAGTCTTGCCGGGCTGGATGAAGCGGGAGCGCTCGTGTTTCGCCAACGCCTCTAGCGGCATCGGCTGCTGGACATTCTTGACACGCTCCTGCGCTGCATCGTTGCGGTGGAAGCCTGCGGCGGGGCGCATCGCATCGGGCGCTTCTGCCTTCAGAAGGGGCATGAACCTCGGTTGATGTCGCCTCTGTATGTCCGGCCTTATATGAAGGTTCACAAAAACGACGACCGTGATGCGGAGGCCATTGCCGAAGCCGCGACCCATCCAACGATGTCATTCGTCGCAATCAAATCCGAGCCAGGGTCACAGACTACAACACCGCAAGGCCCCCTTCGGCCCTCGGCTATCAGACCCCGGCAGGCTTCGCCCTGCACCTAACCACCGCAATCACCCGACCCGCTGCACGCGACAAAAGTTCCCCGCGCCGGGCGATGGCTCAAACCGCGCCAACAGGTGTAAATAACCACCGGGCTCTTGTCGCAGCTGAATGAAAGTCAAGTGGCAGTTAACGCTTTGCGAAAACGTTTCCAAAATTTGGATACCCAAAATTCGGCTCACCAGTTGCAAGCGCTGAACAGCTAGGGTAGTGCGTGCACACGGTCTACCGCTGCAATGGAGGCCTTCGGGCTGCGTGCCGAGTGGCATTCTGCCTCTAGCCAGCACTGGAACCGGCGCAAAGCGACGTTCCGAAGTCGATTGCGTGGATATACAAGATAGTATGTAAAATCCTCGCGGTCCACGGTCGGTCCGAAAGGTTGCACCATAAGCCCGGCGGCGAGTTCGCGCTCAAAGAGACTTTTCTGTGCCAACATGATGCCCTGGTGATCCAGTACAGCCTGCGCCACTAGCATCGAGCTTGCGTATTTTGGCCCAGCGTACCAGTCGATCTGCCCGGCCATGCCCGCAGTCTCTATCCAGCTTCGCCAGTCCTCGGGCCGTGCCATCGAATGCAGTCGCCGTGTTCGAATTAGATCCCGTGCAGAGCACAACGCCACCTGGTCAGCATATTTCGGCGTGCAAAGCGGAGCAAGATTGTTCTCGACCAACCGGATGGTTTCGAGCCCCGGAAATCTGCCATCCCCAAGCCTGATCGCGGCATCCACGCTTTCGCGCTCGAAATCCACTGCCTCGACAGAGGTTGACATGCGAATCTCGATCTCCGGATAAGCCTCCGCGAAAGATGACAGACGGGGAATCAGCCATTGCCCGGCAAAAGTGGTATAGACCCGTAGATGAACGATTTCTTGCAGTTTACCTCCAACCAACATCTTCGTTGCATGGGCAATCTCGTTTAGGTGTAGAGTGATAGATTCGAAATATTGGTCTCCTTCAGCTGTGAGAGAAATCTCACTCGGTAGGCGGTGGAAAAGGATATGCCCGAGAAAGGTTTCGAGCGCCTTTACTTGCCGACTTATAGCCCCTGGCGTCACAAATAATTCTTCAGCTGCCTTCCGCATGGATTTGTGTCGGGCGGCAGCCTCAAAGGCACGAAGTGGGTTAAGTGGCGGAAGGTTCTCCATTGCCAACCTTTTTTCCATCAGTCCGCACCATGCGAGATGATCTGGCTCCGAAAGATCCTAAAAGCGCCCTGTGCTGTGGCGATGAGTTGGCCATCTTCGCAGGTTACCTCGCCTGTCGCGAAATACAGTCTCTTACCCGTTCGTGTAAGATTTCCTCGTGCAATTAGACGGCCTGTGCTGACCTTGTTCACGAAGCTAACGTTGAGGGTCACGCTTGCCGAGTTTTCAATTGCAACGCTGTGGGATGGATCCAACCCGCTATACCCGCAGGCAACGTCCAGCAATGTAGCTAGGACACCGCCCTGAAGATTGCCTTGTCGGTTTAGATGGTGCTTCGTTATCATAAGGTGGAATTCGGCCTCCCCATGCTTCCAGCTGTTCAACTGAACGCCAAGGTATTTGAGAAGCGGGTTTGCCAACGGCACCTCACATACCGTCGTAGGCTTTGGCCTTTTGGCCCTAGTCCCCAAGGTACGCGACTGACGCTCAATACGAATTCGCGAGGAGTCGTGCGACATTAGATAATAACTCCTCTTCTTGCTTGCGAGTTCGGCTTCTTCTTGCACGATACAGATACGAACAGCGAAGAAGCGCTCTTTATTGGCGCAAAGTCTGCCTGCGTCACATCACTTTGTGCGAACAATTTTTCGTATGTCTGGACATTTAGGGCCGGGGAGGCCGGGAGTCAACTATTTTTGCTCCTTGCGGAGATATGTTCGGACATTTACTATGGACTGATGAAACATCCAAGGCGCTCACGCATCCCCCGCTATCAGCAGCTCCGCGAGACCCTGTTGAATGAGCTGGCCGAAGGGCGTTATCCCGTGGGTAGCAAGTTTCCGACGGAATATGAGCTTTGCGAGCGATATCGGGTCGGTCGGCATACCGTGCGCGAGGCACTGCGGGGCCTGCAAGAAGCGGGCATGCTGTCGCGACATGCCGGATCGGGAAGCGTCGTCACCGCGCTCACTCCCCCGGACGACTACGTCTATCGCATTGATTCTATAGACAACCTGACCAATTACGCGCATCGCGCACAGCTTCACGTTAAACAGGAAAACGTCATTGTCATCCACGAGCAGCTCGCCCAGGATCTGGGCGTCGCTGTCGGCAGCCGATGGCTGAGGGTGGCGGGCTTGCGCCAATCCACGCATGACGAGTTCCCGATCGCCTGGACGGATGTCTTCATCGCAGAACCGTATATCGGCATCAGAAGCGAGATCGGGCAGGTTGTCCATGCGATCTACCAAAAATTGTCCGAACAATATGGGCTAAACATCGCCGAGGTCGAACGCAATATCTCGGCCAATGCCATGCCCACGGCTTATGCTATGGCGCTGAATTGTGCCCCGGGGTCTCCGGCGTTGGTCGAGCGCCGGAGCTACTGGTCCGATGCTGGAGAGCTTTTCGAGATCAGCGTTTCGTTCTATGTTGGCAGCCGCTTTTCCCAATCGATCCGCCTGAAACGCTCCACCTGATCCGCGCCCCGGAGGCGTGCCGACCGCTCTAACCCCCGACCGGCCGGAATAGCGTGGCAGCGCCCGAGAGTTCGGGCAGCGCTTCAAGTCGCTTCAGCCAGGCGAGCCGCGTATCGACGGCCGCGTTTGACGCTATCTCGTAACGACAGAGAGATTCCGCCTTTGCGAGCAGTTCATCCCAACCAAGCGGATTGCCGGGGTCGCCCTTCGGATCGTCGATCGCGCCGCGCAGCACTCGGCCGTCGCGCGTATGAACCGTCACCCGCCCCAGCCAACGCGACGGGTAGGCAACATCGACCTCAGGGTCGAACTGCATCTCGACCCGGTCACGGAATGCCGCGACCGCAGGATCGCTCAACGCGTGGCTGTCGAACTCCAGAACTCCGGCCTTTCCATGCACCGCAATCAGCCCCAGCACGGTTCCCATGGAGAACTTCGCCTGATGTACGCTCTCAGGCACCCGCACCGCCCCCAACACGTCGATGGCACCTTGGTGCACCAGGGCGATAACCTTCTCGATATCGTCGGCCAGCAATGCCTCGCGCGACAGCACCTCGGCGAGAGCATCCGCCGCGGGATGGGTATGACGGCACGAGGCATGCCATTTGTACGACATCTCAAGCGTGGCCCAGCGGCTCCCGAGCCCGGCAGATAGGCGCGCGGGATCGGCATCCTGCGACAGCGCCGCGGCCATGCCATGCGGTCCGTCGAAGATGCGCGCCGCTCCTGTCACGCCCTGTTGGGCTAGGAAAGCCGCGAACATCCCGTTCGCAGTCGCTCCGGCGGTGTGCACCTGCTTGGAATCCGCCGCATCGGCGAGAAACTCCCACAGGCCTGCCGCCTGTGTCCCTGCGGTGCCGAATGCGTGCAGCACCTGCCGCGCGTCCAGCTTCAGGAGTTTCGCGACAGCAGCGGCACAGGCCAACGTTCCCGCCGTACCTGTCGTGTGGAAGTGAACGTAATGCGAGCGGCCCAGGAACTCGCCGACACGGATGCCGACCTCATAACCGCAGACTGCGGCCTCGATGATCGCAGGGCCGTTCAGGTTGCGGGCCTCGGCCAACGCGAAAACCGCGGGGAACACCACTGCTGCGGGGTGAAACACGGCACCATTGTGAACGTCGTCTTGTTCAACCACGTGGCTCGACGCTGCGTTGATCATCGCTGCCGCATAGGCGCTGGCGCGGTTGCCCGACGACAGGACAGTGCTTTCGGATTTGCCAGACACGAGCGTGCCGCAGACGGCTTCAAGCGCCTGGACGGGCCTTGCGGCATGCCCAGCAACAGCCGAGCCATACCAGTCGACCGCAAGATCCCGAATCATCCTGACCACAGATTCGGGCAAATTGTCATATTCTAGATCTGCTACAAAACCTGAGAGCAGCGCGCCGTGCGAAGCCGTTATCTCCATTAAATATCTCCAGAATGCCGTATGACCGCTGAGCTCTGTTCTAAGCCGCCGCACCCGTAAATTGTACGGATAACTTGCGGTGTCCAATGAGACATAGTCGACGAAACCTCAGTTCGTTGCCTGAAAAAATATCAAACCGGGGTCAGGTTAACTCAATTGCGATGCCGCGCGCGTTCCAAATATGTCTGGTCCAACTAGGAGATGGTGCCGGAGGGAGGGCAATTTATGGATTTCGACCTGACGGAAGATCAACGGATGATCCGGGATGCGGCTCGTCGGATGACGGAAGAGACCCTGACGCCGCTGCTCGCCAGAGAGCCGCAGGACCAGCCACTGTCAAAGGCTGCGATGCAAGAAGTCTATGGCTATCTGTCCGATTTCGGGATCACCGCGATGCGCCTGCCGGCCGAGCAGGGCGGTAGCGGCATGACCATGGTGGACTATGGCCTTATTATGGAGCAGCTGCCGCCCGTCATCGGGCTGTCCTTAATTTCGCATGACGGCTCGACCACCCGGATCAGCACGGGTGCGACCCCGGAATTGCGCGCCGCACATGTGCCTGACCTCATCGCGGGCCGAAAAATCGCTTGCACGGCCACGTCCGAGGCCAATGCCGGATCGAACTCGAACGCGATAAGCACCCGGCTCGAACAGGACAGAGGGATGCTGCGCATCACGGGCCGGAAAATGTGGATAACGAACGCTTCGGTTGCGGATGTCTTCGTCGTGACCTGCACGTCGGGGGTGGACGAGCGCGGCAAGCCACGCAACCACCGTGTTCTCGTTGAGCGCAACACGCCCGGCGTCGAGGTTACCGAAATCCCGCTTACCGGTTTGCGCCAGGGACACCTCAGCGAGGTCAGCCTTGATGGCGTGGAAGTGCCTGAAGGCAACGCCATCGGCGAGCCGGGCGATGCGGGCCGGTTCATGACACTGGTCTGGAACGGCAACCGTCCGCTGCTGGGACTCAGCGCCCTGTCGATCGCGCGGCGGGCCTTCGACATGGCGCGCGAGCATTGCGGCACCCGGCAACAGTTCGGCCGGCTTCTGTCGCAAATGCAGTTAATCCAGCAAGATCTTTCCGAAATCGAAACCCTGATTGAGAGCGGTCGGCTGCTGTGCCTGAGCGCGCTGCATGCAATGGACAGGGATCGGCGCGCCAACGGCACTTCTGCCATGGCAAAGAAATTCGCGACAGCCAATGCCAACCGCGCCATCGACCTAGCGATGCAGTTGCATGGTGCACTCGGAATCACGACCGAGCTTGGCATTGAACAGATGTGGCGTGATGCGCGGATATTCCAGGTGCCCGACGGCACGATGGGAATCCTGTCGCTGATCCACGGTCGCGAGCTGACCTCGAAGGCAGCATTCTGAATGTCGCGCGCCGAAGAGCGGATGACCGTCTCGGTTCTGGGCGACACGCCTGAACTGCGCATCTACGCCGACTTGATGTCAAAGGCGGGCGCGGCCGTGCGCCGGGTCAGGCCCGACGAGAAACCGGCGCCGGCCGGCGTCCTGGCCTATTCCTCAGACGCGCTGCCGCAGGATATGGTCGCCTGGATCGATGCGCAGCGATCCGCCGTCCTGTGCGACATAGCAGGCGGCCGGGACTTGCTCGGGCCTTCGCAACAGCCGTTGACCGAATACCAGATGCAGGCAGCCGCCGCGCTGACCGAGACGACAGGCTTTCCAGGAGCCGCTCCGACGCGCAGCAAGGTTCCGTTCATCGCGGTTTCGACCGCGCTCTACGCCGCATCCGCCACTCTGTCTGCAATGATCGCGGCCCGGCCCGGCGATGGGAGACGCAAGATCGTGACCTCGCGGTTTCTGAGCGCCCTGAACGCCTTGACCACCTATCTGCCGTCCGCCCTGCAAGGCGCGACCCCAACCCGGATTGGCAATCGGCATCCGTCATCCGCCCCGTGGAACAGCTATCCGACATCGGACGGCTGGATTCTGATCTGCACCAGCAAGGACGACCAGTGGCAACGTCTTCGCGACCTCAGCGGACAGCCCGAACTGAATGATCCTCGGTTCGCTGTTCAGACCAACCGCATTGCTCTGCGCGAGACCATCGATGCACACTTGGCCCGGTGGACCCGCACTCTGACAACCGGAGAATGTGCCAAACTGATGGAAGGGGCCTCGATACCGGCCGGTCCGATCCTCGGACTCGACGAGCTGTTCGAGGATGCGAATTTTCGGCACCGGCAACGACCTTTTGTAGAAGCGCACCGGCGCCAGTCAGATGCGACACAGAGTATTTCGCTCTTCCGCATCACTGAAGGTTACCGCACTCCGTCCTCGTTCCGTCCCCTGAGGCTGAACCCTGAAAAACCGCTTGCCGGTTTGCGCGTGATCGAGCTCGGTCAATTCACGACGGCTCCGCTCGCTTGCCGCCACCTCGCGGCGCTTGGGGCGGAGGTTCTGAAGATCGAGCCACCCTCAGGCGACGCAGGCAGGACCTGGGAGCCGGTTGTCGATGGTGTCAGCCACTATTTTACCATCTCCAACACCGGAAAGCGGTTCGAACGGCGAGATCTTCGCGATCCTGCGGACATGGCCTGGCTCAAGGGAGAGATCCGAAACAGCCATGTGTTGATCGAAAACATGCGGCCGGGCGTGCTCGCGAAACTCGGACTATCGGCTGCCGAGCTTCGGGACGTGAACCCGCGCCTGCTGACCTGCAGCGTGTCCGGTTTCGGCGCAGACAGTGCCTATCCCGGCCGCGGGGCCTATGACACCGTGATCCAGGGCATGTCCGGCCTGATGGCACAAACCAAAAGCGGCGTTCGCCCGGTCAAGCTTGGGATTTCGGCCTCCGACATACTTGGGGCACAGGTGTCGTTGTTCGCAATTGTCTCGGTCTTGAGTGCATTGGAAACGGCGGGAGGCAAGGCGATCGACATTTCGATGCAGGATATCTCTGCCTATGCCGCACTTCGCGGGACCAACCCGGAGTTCGAGGTGGCCTATGAGGCCGCAGAACGATGGCCATCGCGAACCGTGCGCAGCATCACGGAACACGCATCCTTTAGCGAATCCCTTTCGATGTTCGTACCTGACGACAAGGGAAACATGCGCCATGCGATCCGCCTGCCATATTCAATTTCGCTGATTTGACCGTGGTCGTTTCTCACGCGGAATACCTTGGCTTGCCATGTAGGAAAAATATAACAGCGATAAGGGTATATATGCGGATCATTGTGCCTGTAAAAAGCGTGATCGACTACAACGTAAAGATTCGCGTGAAGGCGGACAAAAGCGGTGTCGATCTTGCGAATGTGAAAATGTCGATGAACCCGTTTGACGAGATCGCGGTCGAGGAAGCGATCCGGCTGAAGGAATCGGGCAAGGCGGACGAGGTGATCGTCGTGTCGATCGGCGTGAAACAGGCGCAGGAGACGCTGCGCACGGGTCTGGCCATGGGCGCCGACCGGGCGATCCTAGTGGTCGCGGCCGATGAGCCTCATACCGATATCGAACCGCTGGCCGTGGCCAAGATCCTGAAGGGTGTGATCGACGCGGAACAGCCCGGGCTGGTGATTGTCGGCAAACAGGCGATCGATAACGACATGAATGCCACCGGTCAGATGCTGGCCGCCCTGCTGGGCTGGTCGCAGGCGACCTTTGCCAGCGAAGTCGGGATCGACGGCGACAGCGTGACCGTAACGTGGGAGATTGATGGTGGGTTGCAGACGATCAAGGTCAAGCTGCCGGCGATCGTTACCGCCGATTTGCGCCTGAACGAGCCACGCTATGCTAGCCTGCCCAACATCATGAAGGCCAAGAACAAGCCGCTGGAGGAGAAGACCGCTGCCGATTACGGCGTCGATGTCACCCCGCGCCTGACGGTCATCACGACCACCGAGCCGGCGAAACGCCAGGCCAGTGAGATGGTGGGCTCGGTTGACGAACTGGTGGCGAAACTCAAGGAAAGGCGGGTCGTGTAATGGCTGTTCTTCTTCTGGCCGAAGTGAGCAATGGCGAACTCAGCGTGGATGCAACCGCCAAGGCGGTGACCGCGGCCAAGGCGCTTGGCGATGTGACGGTGCTGTGCGCGGGGGCCTCCGCCGCGGCGGCGGGCGATGCAGCGGCCAAAACCGACGGTGTGTCCAAGGTCCTGGTGGCCGAGGATGCCTCCCTTAGTCATCGTCTCGCCGAACCGGCGGCGGCGCAGATCGTATCGCTGGCGGGGAGCTATGACCATATCGTTGCCCCCGCCACGCTAGACGCCAAAAACATCATGCCGCGTGTTGCGGCCCTACTGGAAGTGATGGTGATCTCGGACGTGTCGGGCGTTGTCGACACCGATACCTTCGAACGCCCAGTCTATGCCGGCAACGCGGTGCAGACAGAGAAATCGACAGACGCCAAGAAGGTGCTGACGGTGCGGACCTCGACCTTCGAGGCCGCCGGTGACGGCGGGTCGGCTTCGGTGGAAGCCATCGGCGCGGCCGAAAACCCCGGTCTGTCCGAATGGGTCGAGGACAAGGTTGCCGCCAGCGACCGCCCCGAACTGACCAGCGCCGGCATCGTCGTGTCGGGTGGCCGCAGGTTCGGGTCCGAGGCGGACTTCGACCTGATTGAGAAGCTGGCTGACAAGCTGGGCGCGGCCGTGGGCGCGTCGCGTGCGGCGGTCGATTCCGGGTATGCGCCTAACGACTGGCAGATCGGTCAGACCGGCAAGGTCGTCGCGCCGAACCTCTATGTCGCCGTCGGCATCTCTGGCGCCATCCAGCACCTTGCCGGCATAAAGGACTCGAAAATCATCGTTGCGATTAAGAAGGATGAAGAAGCGCCGATCTTCCAAGTCGCAGACTTCGGTCTCGTCGCCGACCTTTTCGTTGCCATTCCAGAGTTGGATCAAAAAGATCTGAACATCAGATGAATTTACATAACCCTTATTACGCGATTTTTGGCCAACCCCAAATTTCCTTGTAGAATTCGTCCTCTACACCCTCCCTGTAGATGACTGACTGGCGGCACCGGTATTGCCGGTGCCGCCCTTTTCCGAAAGAACGATTAAACGGCCCAGAATGTTTGCGAGACGGATTATCCCGTGACCTGCGTATCGGCAGGCATCCCATTCCGGCGATCTCGCGCCGTTCCAAGAATTCTTCTCCGCACCTCTGAATGTAACATATATCGCGTGGTGATATTTCGCGCATCGTGTCCGTTTCGCGGGCATGAACTTGCGGGGGCTCTGTTGCAAAAATCGTGAAGCTTGAGCATGCTTGGCGGA
>TARA_R110000782_G_scaffold44079_4_pt1 | contig 14171 bp, 10 predicted proteins | sample TARA_R110000782 | Tara Oceans TARA_R110000782 (sample SAMEA4397859) | marine metagenome | biome: Polar Biome; feature: [SRF] surface water layer (ENVO:00010504); material: water (ENVO:00002006), including particulate matter (ENVO:01000060) such as... | depth 5 m
CACTCATAATGCTGCCATTGGACGCCAAGGGATTGGCGCCAAACATTAAAAAATAATCGCTGTTATCGATATCTGGCACCGGAATTCGCAGCTGATGACCAAATAACTTCCACGACACTATATGGTGTGGCAGTTGATCTACCGAGGTGGCAGAAAACTTGTTCTTAGTTTTTAACGCTCGCAACATCCCGCCGCTCATTAATAACGATCCGGTGTTGTGAACATTGGGATTGCCGAGATAGACACCCAGCGCGTCGTTACCGTGCTCAGCCTGCAAAGACGTAATGCGCGCCGTAACCTTGTCTAACGCCTGCTCCCAAGACAGTTCGCGCCACTGGCCATTTACCTTCTCCATGGGCGTTCGAATACGATCGGGGTCTTCGTACAAATCCTTTAATGCAAGTGCTTTTGGGCAGATATGACCGCGGCTAAACGAGTCTTGCGGATCACCTTTTATACTGGTGATCGCATTATCCTCCAGGGTAATTTCGATGCCGCACATGGCCTCACATAAATTACAGGTGCGGAAATGTTTAGTTGTAGATCCCACAGCATCACCTCTATCTGACAACGTTATTATTATTTGGCACGCTGAACCCGCGCACAAAGTAGCTCGATGTTATCAGCGAATACACCTAATTAGCTAATTTCAATACTATTTGCCTATTTCCACTACGACACACCGCTAAAAACACCTCGGAAGATGCTAAGCTGGCGACATATAGATCACATTAACCTCCCCGCGAAGATCATCCACCTTTACGCGAATATTTATGGGCAAACTAATATATGTCTATGCTGCCGAGGCCTTAGGCATAAAATTTGCTACAACAAAAAGACCATGAAAACGACAAGAAGTAGGTGCTATGAAACACACTCTGACTGAAGACGAGGATGTCCTCCACGCGTTGTTTGAAGCGTGCAAAAGTCTAGGCATTGACCTCAAGGACGCCGCGAGTAAATCTGGCCTACCTGCTAAATTACTAACACTGCCCAATCATTTTGTGTCCAGCCATTTATTTAACTACCTGCTTGAAAATATCGCCAAAACATACCACTGCCAAGACTTTGCTCTCCATCTTGCGAATAACCTTCAAACTCCAGAGCTGGGCCTACCTACTACGGTAATGTCACTAAGCTCAGATTTTAAAGCTGGATTAGAGCGCGCCAGCCAATACAGTGCCTATTACCAAGACACCGGATATTGGCGGCACCAAATCTGCGAAGAGCAAGTCACACTCATCAAATCAGCCAATAATCTCAGCAGCAAATATTACCGACAGAGAAATTTACTCGGCACCGCACAGATGTTTTTGCTGCTCAACACCCTGTCCAGTCACCTCTGGCAACCAAAGAAAGTCTGCTTTAGCTTTTCCGATCCCGGCGCCAAATTTTCCGATACATTCCATGAGTTCTTTAATTGCGAACTTATTTTTGATCAGCCCAATGACAGCATTTCTTTTCCTGCAGAGTATTTAGAGTTCAATATTAGCAGCAGTGATCCTGTGCTATTGCGCAGCATGGAAGTACACATAAAAGGCTTACAAGATGAATTACTCCACGACCGGGATATCGTGGAACGCGCCCGTTTGATAATCGATGAACGACTGCGGTTTGCCCATTGCTCCGAGGACGAGTTGGCTTTCTACCTAAAGCTATCGGCCACCGACTTGCAAGGTGAGCTTGCCAAAGCCAAAACCGAGTTCACTGAGTTACTGGAACAACAGATAAGTGCCAGAGCAGCCTTTTATAGCCAGCGCTGTCATGTACCGATGGATATCGTTCTCACATCTCTAATGCCATACGATGAAGACCGGCTATACGACTTACTCAAGGAAAGAGAAAAGGAGCCCACTGAACCAACCTTGCGGCAAGACGACAAAGTCAAAGGTGGTATCAGCAAGCCATTCTCCACCTAAGCAAACTCCAGGTCAGACAAATAAACCCCGTCGACAGGCAATAAAAAGCCGGGGTGATTAGCTCCGGCTTTTTATGTTAAACGTCAAACGAGGAAGCCTTCGCCTTACGCCTTGGCATCTTCAATTTGATAGTAGTCCATCAAAATCTTAGCGACTTCAGGGCGCGAGAACTCTGGTGGTGGTGCAATGCCAGCACCCAACATTTCACGCACTTTAGTGCCGGACAGCAATACGAAGTCTTCTTTGCTGTGATCTGGCGCATCGCGCATCATCACAACTTTGTCGAGTTTCTTCGAGTATGCGGTGTGGTCTGCGCGGTAAATTTCGATATCCATTGCGCCTGCTGGCACTTTTTCGTCGAAAATCGTTTGCGCATCAAAACCGCCGTAGTAATCGCCCACACCGGCGTGATCACGACCAACAATCAGATGAGTACAGCCACAGTTCTGACGGAACAGTGCGTGCAACACCGCTTCGCGAGGACCAGCGTAAAGCATGTCGAAGCCGTAACCAGTGATCATCACTGTGTTTTTAGGGAAGTAAACGTCAACCATTTTACGAATAGACGCATCGCGGACGTGAGCGGGAATATCGCCTGGTTTCAATTGACCCAACAGCATGTGAATCAAAATACCGTCGGTGCCAAGGTCTTCCATTGCCATGCGGCAAAGTTCTTCGTGGGCACGATGCATTGGGTTGCGAGTTTGGAAGGCAACCACTTTTTCCCAACCGCGCTCGGCAATTTCATTGCGAATTTCAACGGCGGTGCGGAAGGTATCCGGGAAGTCAGCCTGGAAGTAAGAGAAATTCAACACTTGAATCGGGCCAGACAACATGGTGTTGCCCTGCGCTTTAAAAGTTTGAACGCCTGGGTGCTTGTCATCCAATGTGCCGAAAATGTTTTCAGCCATAAAGTCGATTTGCTCTGCGCTAACCGTCTCAACCGCTTCCACGTCCATGATCGCTAAGACAGGATTGCCTTCAACGTTGGGGTCACGCAGGGCAATACGCTGACCAGCCGTAATGCCCTGCGCATCTTTAGTCAGGTTAACGATAGGCACGGGCCAGAACAAGCCGTCAGTGGTGCAAAGGTCTTTAGCAACGGCTAAAGAGTCGGCCAAATTCATATAGCCTTTTAAAGGGGTGAAGTAACCTGCACCCAGCATAACTGCGTTGGCTGCCGCAGCAGAACTTACTAACAGCGATGGCAGGGTTTCTGCCTCTGCATTCAGCGCGTGGTGTTTTTCAGTGTCGTATACGAATAATGGGCTAAGCTCGTCGGCGCCATGTGGTTTGATCATTTTTGTAACTCCGTTAGTTAGAAAGTCTGACGTCTAGTGTCTGACGTCGGACGAAAACATAAATGCAACTCGGGCGTCAGTCGCCAGACGTCCGTCACGCTTTAAATAATTCCGCGCTCGGTCATCATCGCCAGCAGTATTTCCACTTCTTCTTCCAAGCTCTGCTCGTGGCTATTCAACACCAACTCAGCTTTAAGAGGTGCTTCGTATGGATCAGAAATACCAGTGAAGTTTTTGATCTCGCCCGCACGTGCTTTTTTGTACAAACCTTTTGGATCGCGCTGCTCGGCCACATCTAATGGCACATCAACGAAAATTTCGAGGAAATCCATATCGCCAGCATCATGCAATTCGCGAACGATGTCGCGGTCAGCGCGGTATGGGCTGACAAAGCTCGACAATACAATCACACCTGTGTCGACAAACAATTTAGAAATCTCACCGATACGGCGAATATTTTCAGTGCGATCTTCGGCGCTGAAGCCTAGGTTTTTGTTGATGCCCAAACGGATGTTATCACCGTCTAAACGGTAGCAAAGATGGCCTTTTTCCATCAGAGCTTTTTCCAAAGCCACTGCAACGGTGCTCTTGCCACTGCCAGACAGACCGGTGAACCAAAGGGTGGCGCCTTTTTGCTTAAGTAGCTTATTACGGTCTTCGCGGCTGACTTCGCCATCATGCCAATACACATTCGTTGCTTTTACTTCGGTCATTCTTCTATCCCCACAGAGTAGTGCTAAATTGTCTTGCTAAAGCTCTTTCATACCAATTTGATTGCATTTATCGCGAAAAACAAACGGCGACCATCGCTTTTTCAGGCGGCCATACTAAAAGCATTATGATCACAAGTAAAACGGGATATTATTATAGTCAGTATCGATTTTATCGATACTGACGCCCTATTCAGCTACACTTCAGTACGCACTTAAAAAGTGGAGTTATACTCGGTGAATTTCAGCATCCGGCAATTGGAAATCTTTCTCGCGGTCGCCAAATACCAAAGTGTATCCAAGGCGGCAGACCAACTGTGCCTGTCCCAATCTGCGGCCAGCGCCTCGTTGCAAAACCTGGAGAAGGCTTACGGCGTCAACCTATTTGACCGCCAAGGCAATAAAATTAAGCTCAATGCGATCGGCCACACCCTGCGCAAAGAAGCAGAAACCTTGTTCGCCCACTGCCAGCAATTCGACGACGCCTTAAAACGCCATGCCGATATCGGCCACTTGCGGGTCGGCGCCAGCTTTACTATCGGCAACCATCTAGTGGTGCGCTACCTCGCGGACTATTTAGCAAGCTACCCCGACGCCGACGTGCAGTTTGAAACCGCCAACACCCCTGACATCGTCGCTAAAGTCCTTAACTATGAAGTCGATGTTGGCATGATTGAACGGGAAGTTCAGCACCGCGAACTAGAGCTAATACCTTGGAAAGAAGATGAACTCGTGGTCTTCTGTAGCGCCTCACACCCGCTCGCCAAAAAAGGCGTACTAAAAGACAAAGATATAAAAGAGGCCCGCTGGATTTTGCGCGAGCCGGATTCCGGTGCGCGCTTCACCTTCGACCGTGCGCTTGCAGGCTTATTACCAGACATCGAAATTTATCGTGAATTCAAACACAATGAAGCGATAAAAAGCGCGGTGGAGTCGGGGCTGGGGATTGGTTGCTTATCTAAGGTGGTACTGCAAAACGATTTTCGCAACGGCGATCTAGTACCACTCACCCTAGCAAATCGCGATATGACACGGACCTTCTACTTTGCCCTACCCAAGCAACGACACAAAAAAGCGGCCGTTGAGTTTTGGGTAGAGCTGTGTAGAAAAATGACTTAGGCGATAGGCGGATATTTCTCTGCCATCATCACCCGAATATCCTTCTTCAAAACCTTGCCAGTTGGGTTACGAGGCAGAGCGGCAATGTACTCTACTTTGCGAGGAATCTTGTAACCCGCAAGTTTGCCACGACAAAATTCCGTCAACTCTTCCGCGCTAAGCTCTGGCTGACCACCAGACACGAGTACCGCAAGAGGTATCTCTCCCCACTTTTGATCCGGCACACCGATAACAGACACGTCTTGAATCTGTTCATGAGACATTAATAAATTCTCAATTTCAGCAGGATATATATTTTCGCCACCAGAGATGATCATATCCTTAACCCGATCTTGAATATAAATGTAGCCTTCTTCATCCATGCGCCCAGCATCGCCGGTATGCAGCCAACCATCGACCACTGTTTTGGCTGTCGCTTCTGGATTTTTCCAATAACCCTGCATCACCTGCGGACCTTTGGCAACGATTTCGCCAATCTCACCTAAGGGTAGTTCTTGACCGTCATTACCGACAATTCGTATATCGGTACCAAATACAGCCCGGCCGCATGAGCGCAGTAACTCAGGACGCCCCTTCAATGCCTTTTTATGATCTTCGGCAGTGAGAAAGGTTAAGCCCATCGTCGATTCTGTTTGACCATAGCCTTGGACAAAATCACAACCAAAAGCATCCATACACTGCTGTAATAATGATTCTGAGATAGGTGAAGCACCATAGTTAATCGTATGCAGCTCAGAAAAATCATAGTCCTTAATATTGGGAACCATGGCTAATGAAAACTGCAACATAACGGGAATCACCGCTACGGTATTTATGTGCTCTTTCGCAAGGGTTTCAATCATGCCCACAGGATCGTAATCACGATGAATAATCAAAGAGCTTCCGTAGATGACACCCATTAGCGACCCGACTAAACCGACCGCGTGAAAGGTGGGCGCTATTACCAAAGAGCGTTCGCCAACACGGGCGCCAACACCTGTCGTCATCGGTGCTTGATAAGTATTGGCCAGTACATTGTAGTGGCTAATAAGAACACCCTTGGGCAGACCGGTGGTGCCACTGGTATACATTTGAAAGAGTATATCGTCACCGCTGATCTCGACTTCGGTCATGGACGCCGGACCCGACAACCAGCTATCTAACTTGGGCGCACTGCTGTCGCTATCAATACAAACACAGGTTTTTGAGCGCAAATATTCGCCGCGCAGTTCGTCAAACTCTTGGTCAAAAAACAACATCTGCACGTCAGCATTACTGGCAATAAACTCAACCTCGGCAGGCGCCAGACGATAATTTAAACCGACAACAACCGCACCAATACGCGCACAGGCTAAGAAGATACAAAGATTATCTACCGAGTTTTTAGCCAACACCGCCACGCGATCGCCTTTGGCTATACCACCAGTCTGTATATGTGCAGCAATGACATTGATATAGTCCCAAGCCTCACCATAGCTCAGGGTCTTGTTACTATCGCTGGCCATCATCATGTGACCACGAATACCAGCGTGAAACTTGGTATGATCGTTCAAATTATTAAATAGCTTCATTATTTCTCTCTGCTATGTTGTTATTATTTATTGGCCAAAGCTTAAAGATATCGCATGTCGCTAAAGCGACGGCGATGGATATCTGAACCACCAAAGTACATATCGATCATCATAAGACGCTTTAGGTAATGGCCTATGGGCATTTCATTCGTCACACCCATACCACCATGCAATTGCACCGCTTCTTCAGCGATTTTACGGCCATATTTACCAACCATCGCTTTCAATACGGCAACGTCTTGGCTGCGCTCCTCGCTACCATCCAATATAGCGCATTGCGCTCTAACAAGCAGTGAGCGGCATTGCTCTGTGGCCATAAACATATCGACCATGCGGTGCTGTAAGGCTTGGAAACTACCAATGGTTACCCCGAATTGCTTGCGCGTATTCGCGTAATCGGCTGTCGCCTTATATAGATAAGTCATCGCACCCACAGCCTCTGCACACAAGGCCACTAAGGCTTCGTCAACGACCTCAGCGATTAAAGGATACGCCTCACCCTCCTGGGTGAGCATATCAGCGTGACCTACCACAAGATTGCTAAACTGAATGTTGCAAGCATGCTGTCCGTCCATCAAACGAACGGTTTCTATTTTCAGTGCCGGATTAGTCACATCTACCACAAACAAACTAATACCAGACTGACTATTCACATCACCAGAGCTACGCGCCGCCACAATAAAGTGGCTGGCTTTTGCGTTGAGTACTAATTTTTTCTCACCGCTTAGATGATAACTATCACCCTGTTTAGTTGCCTTTGTACTCACGTGACTGAGCGAAAAACTGCTTTGCGCCTCTAGCCATGCAAAACTGTACTGGGCTTCACCAGATATTACTGTCGGCATCTCCCGGCTTTTAAGATCGTTGTTTGTTGAGCGCGCGATTAGTTGGCCGGCCAATACAATCGATGACCAATAGGGTTCAACAACCAACACTTTGCCAAACTCTTCCATCACAGCCGACACATCAGCGACATTGCCACCAAAGCCACCATCAGCCTCAGAAAAAGGAATGGTTAGCCACCCCAGTTCTGAGAACGTCGCCCAGTGTTCCGGGCTATATCCGGCCTCATTTTTTACGATAGCTTCTCTTTGCTCCGGGGCATAATTGTCCGCTAAAAATTTTGCCACGCTGTCTTTCAGCATGACCTGTTCTTCAGTTAAAGAAAAATCCATTCTTAAATCCCCTAACGCGCCTGTAGACCGAGCGCAAATTTTGCGATGATGTTGCGCTGCACTTCGTTGCTGCCACCGAAAATGGTGCAGGCGCGACCAAACATATATTCACGTCGGGCTCTATTGCCTTCGCTTTCCCAGAGTTCATCGTCTGCGGCGGGTGATATTCCACCGAAACCAGCGGCAACATCCCACTGTAGAGACTGAACAGCCTGCTGCATTTCTGTGCCCTTTAATTTGAGCAATGACGACTCCATTCCCGGTGCACCGCCACTATCAATCGCGCTTAACACCCTGAGTTCTAAAAATTCCAGCGCCATTACTTCCATTTCCACGTCGGCTAAGCGCGCACGGAAATCACAGTCGTCAATCAAGCGAGTCCCACTTGCAGATATCTGATTCGCCAGTTGACGAATATTGGTCAACTTACGTTTGCAATAACCCACACCCGACAGCGCGGTACGCTCATAAGTCAACAATGCTTTTGCGTAAGTCCAACCCTCATTTTCCTCGCCAATGCGATTCGCCACAGGCACTCGAACATTCTCGAAATTCACCTCATTCAGGTGATGTTCGTCGTCCACAGAAATAATGGGGGAAACGGTAATACCTGGGGTTTTCATATCGATCAGCAAAAACGAAATACCCTGCTGCGGTTTGCCGGTGTTGTCGGTGCGCACCAAACAAAATATCCAGTCCGCGTATTGCGCAAAGGTGGTCCAAATTTTAGTGCCATCAATAATATAGTCATCGCCATCGCGAACCGCGCGGGTTTGTAGCGCGGCAAGATCAGAGCCAGCACCAGGCTCGGAATAGCCTTGGCACCACCAAATATCGGACGATTTTGTAATTGGAAGAAAGCGCGCCTTTTGCTCTTCTGAGCCGTAGCTGTACAGCACCGGCGCTACCATTTTTATACCCATTGGCACTACGTCGGGCGCACCAGCCGCAGCTAATTCGGTGGTATAAATATATTTTTGAGTTGCACTCCAACCCGTACCGCCGTGCTCTACGGGCCAGCCATTTGCAGCCCAGCCCTTGCCATCAAGAAGCTTCTGCCACTCAATACTGGCATCGCGGAAGGTTTTGGGATGATGAATACGGGCGGCCAATTCCGGCGTAAAATTATCGCGCATAAAGCCGCGTACATCTTCCTGAAAGGCGAGTTCCTCAGGGCTGAATTTAGCGTGCATAAAAGCTCTCTTTTTAAGTGATATGCAGAATTTGATAAACCTATTGTGGCAGCGAGTTGATTCAACTCGCTGCCAAGAACGCTACACAAAGCTCACCGCAATTAACGAGGCTGCATACGAATAGCGCCATCGAGACGGATGCACTCACCGTTCATATACTCGTTTTCTGCCATCATCACCGACAGATGTGCGATCTCTTCCGGACGACCAAGCCGCTGCGGATTTACCACGCTGGCCTCCAAGGATTTGTAAGCAACTTCAGAAAGTGTTTCGAACAAGGGCGTATGGATAAGACCGGGCACAATGGTGTTAACCCGAATACCGTAGGACGCTAAATCCCGCGCCATGGGTAAGGTCATGCCAACAACACCGCCTTTAGACGCGCTATACGCAACCTGACCAACCTGCCCTTCATAGGCGGCAACCGAGGCGGTATTAATAATAACGCCGCGGGCATTCGCGCCGTCGTAGGGTTCATTTTTGGCCATTTGCTCAGCAACCAAACGAGCGACATTAAAGGTACCGACCAAGTTAACGTTGATCACGGTTTTATACGCATCCAATGGAAAGGCACCGTTCTTACCCAAGGTCTTCACGGCGTTACCAATACCGGCATAGTTATTACAAATATGGATTGCGCCAAATGTTGCCATCACTTCTGCTATGGCAGCGGCAACCGATTCTTCATCGGCAACATTTACATTGTGAAAGCTAACATTGTCCGCACCCAGCTCCGCCACCAGTGCGTTGCCGCGCTCCGCATTCATATCGAAGATCGCTGCTTTGCCGCCTTTTGCAACGTAAGCGCGCACAGTTGCTTCGCCCAAGCCAGATGCGCCACCAGTAACAACGGCAATTTTTCCATTAATATCCATAACGATTATTCCTAATAATTATTCAAAGAATGAAACGAATTTGTCTGAGTACAAATCGCGTCCAATGATTAATTTCATTATTTCTGAACTGCCGGCAAAAATCCGTGTAATACGCGCATCGGTATACATACGACTGATTGGGTATTCATCCATAAAGCCGGCGCCGCCGTGCAGCTGAACGCCTTCATCTACCATTTTGCACAGCAGCTCGCTGGTGTATAACTTGGCTTTAGCCGCGTCTTCTGAAGTCAGTAAGCCCGCATTGTGAGCAACAACACACTGATCGACATAGGCCTGTGCAACATCTATTTCGGTCCGCAGGTCCGCCATTTTAAATTCGGTGTTCTGCATTTTAGACAACGGTTTACCGAAGACTTTACGCTCCATGGTAAATTCACGGGTGACTTCAAATGCGCGATGCGCGCCCGACAAGAAGCCACAAGCGCCAATCAAACGCTCTTCGGCTAAACCTTCCATCAAATAGATGAAACCCTTAGTGGCATCGCCCAAGACATTTTCTTTTGGAATGCGCACATCTTTGAAAAACAGCTCAGCGGTATCCTGTGCTTTCATACCCATTTTTTTAAGATTTCGACCGCGCTCAAAACCTTCCATGCCACGCTCAACTAAAAACAAGCCAACCGCATAGGGGTTATTTTCCGGATCCGTCTTGGCGGCAACAATCACCACATCAGAGTTAATACCGTTGGTGATATAGGTTTTTGTACCGTTTAACAGCCAGTGGTCACCCATGTCTTTGGCATTGGCACGCATACCGGCCAAATCCGAGCCCGCATCTGGCTCTGTCATCGCGATGGCGAGAATCGTTTCACCGGTGGCACACTTGGGGAGAAAACGCGCCTTCTGCTCGTCATTACCGAAACGATTAATATAAGGACCGACCAAACGGCTGTGTAAGGTATTCGCCCAGTCGCCACCATGAATGCGGCTGGTTTCTTCAATAATGATTTGCTCAAAGCGAAAATCATTATCGCCCATGCCGCCGTACTGCTCCTCTGGCCAGATCATCAAAAACCCTTGCTCGCCGGCTTTAGTGAACGCGTCGCGATCAACAATGCCCTGCTCCCTCCAACGCTCTAAATTTGGAGCGATTTCTTGCTCCAAAAATTTGCGGTAGGCAGAGCGAAACATGTTTTGTTCTTCGGTAAAACTACGTGGCAACATAGGAATTGTGCTCCGGTTTAAATACGTTTCGATGCATCACATCGGAATTTACTAACTATTTTTGAGCGGTGAGACATTCCCACCGCCTCTTTTATAGGCAAGCTAAGTTAAACGAACTGTTCGCCAGCAGCGGCCTTTTCCAACAACAGTGCTGGTGGTGTAAAGCGTTCGCCGTATAGCGCGCTTAACTCGGCAGCACGGTCCGCAAACTTCTGCACGCCGTAGGTATTGATATATTGGAAAACACCGCCGGTGTAAGGAGGAAAACCTATTCCCATGATTGAACCGATGTTGCCATCCGCAACCGATTTCAATACGCCTTCTTCTAAACAGCGAACCGACTCAACAACCTGCCTGAACAAAATACGCTCTTTAATATCCAGATTCGGAAGTTCTATTTCCGGCTTAACAAAACGCTCACGGATTGTTGGCCAGATCGCCTTGCTGCCATCTGCTGCGTAATCGTAGTAACCACCTTCATAGGCTTTACCGTTCCGCTTGTATTCCTCAACAAAGATTTTAGACATACGACCAGTTGCGGTATCGACGTTCATATCGTCGCCGAGGCGCTCATTGAGCTCACGGTTGGTGGCCACAATCTTCGTCGTTAATTGCTGGCTTACTTCATCGTGCACGGCTAATGGGCCAACCGGCATACCCACTAATTTAGCTAAATTTTCAATCAATACCGGCTCTACACCTTCTTCAATCAGCACCGCGCCTTCATCGACAAAGGTGCCAAATACCCGCGAGGTAAAGAAGCCGCGAGAGTCGTTAACGACAATTGGCGTCTTCTTAATTTGCTGCGCGTAATCAAAGGCCTTCGCCAAGGTTTCCGGAGAGGTTTTATCACCAACTATAATTTCCACCAGCGGCATCTTGTCGACCGGTGAGAAGAAATGAATACCGATGAAGTTCTCTGGCTTAGCAGAGGCTTCTGCCAATAGGGTAATTGGCAAGGTAGAGGTATTCGAACCCCAGACGCCACCCTCTGCCAACAGTGGCTCCAGTTCTTTTGTCATTGCATGCTTAAGATCTACGCTTTCAAACACCGCTTCGATAATTAAATCGCAGCCCTGCAAATCTTTCGCATCTACCGACGCAGTGATGCGGCCGAGAATGCCAGCCTTCTTGTCTTCGGTCATACGACCGCGTTCTAGCGCCTTGTTCAACAGCTTTTCGGTATACGCCTTGCCTTTATCTGCGGCATCTTGGCTAATATCTTTCAAGACCACATCCATACCAGCAAGAGCAGAAACATAGGCGATTCCCTGGCCCATCATGCCCGCGCCCAAAATGCCGACTTTCTTAACTTTGCTCTTAGCAATGTCTTTTGGTCGGCTACCACCACCATTAACCTGATTCATTTGCAGGAAAAAGGTCATCATATTTTTAGCTTGTGGCGTCGTGACCAAACTGGTTAAAGCACGGCTTTCAATACGCAAAGCGGTATCAAAATCTACCCGCAAGGTATTCGCTATGACATCCAAAATTTTCGCAGGCGCAGGCATTAAGCCTTTGGTTTTTTGCGCCAACATGGGCACCGCACCTTGAATCATCTGGGCGATATTTGGCTTGCGCAAATCACCACCGGGTATTTTAAAGCCCTTAATATCCCATGGGTTTGCCGCTTCCGGATTCGCTAAAATCCAGGCCTGCGCCTTGGCCATCATGTCGTCTGTATCAGTGGCCAGCTCTTCTACCAAACCAAACGCAGCCGCTTTATCAGCCTTAAAACGCGTGCCTTCAAGCAGGGGCATAATCGCTTTTTCAACACCCATTTTACTGACCAAGCGCACGACACCACCGCCGCCAGGTAATAATCCTAAACTCACCTCGGGCAAACCAATCAACACCGCAGGCGAATTCAGCGCGACGCGATAATGACAGGCTAGACAGATCTCATAACCGCCACCTAATGCCGCGCCATTGATAGCCGCAACCACTGGCTTACCTAACTTTTCTAAGCGGCGTAACATGCCTTTAATTGACTCTGCTTGCGCAAACAAAGCGGGCTCGTCTACGCCGGGCACTGCTTTAAGCATGTTTTTAATATCACCGCCGGCAAAGAAAGAGCTCTTAGCTGAGGTTAAGATCACACCAGCAATGTCGGCACGCTCGGCTTCCAAGCGCTCAATTGTTGCGCTCATTAATTCAATATATTCATCGTTCATTGCGTTGACTGGACCACTCATGTCCATGGTCACCGTCACAATATTATTGCTGTCTTTTACGTAATTAAATGTTCCGCTCATTGCGCTACCTATTCATTCATTTTGTCGTCAATGCCAACTGGAGGTACCTGTCAGCCGCCAATTCAAATTGTGAATTCTGACCCTATACCCGCTCGATAATGGTCGCGATGCCCATGCCACCGCCAACACATAGAGTGATCAAACCAAAGCGCAAATTACGACGCTCAAGTTCGTCTAAGCAGGTACCGACCAACATGGCACCTGTCGCGCCAAGAGGGTGACCCATGGCGATAGAGCCGCCATTGACGTTAATTTTCTCACTGGGAACACCAGTTTCTTTTTGGAAACGCATCACTACCGATGCAAACGCTTCATTGACTTCGAACAGGTCAATGTCGTCGATAGACATACCGGCTTTTTCCAACACTTTCCAAGTTGCCGGCGCAGGACCAGTCAACATAATGGTCGGCTCGGTACTGGTAACCGCCGTGGCAACAATGCGGCCGCGGGCTTTTAAGCCCAACTCGACGCCAATTTTCTCGCTGCCGATCAGTACCGCTGACGCACCATCTACAATGCCTGAGGAGTTGCCTGGAGTATGGATATGATTGATTTTAACCACCTGCGGATACTTACTAAGCGCGATGTCGTCATAGCCCAGTGAACCGTGGAACTCAAATGATGCCTTTAGCCGCGCCAAGCCCTCTAGGCTGCTGTCGGGCTTTATAAACTCGTCACGCTCAAGAATGGTTACGCCGTTGTCGTCTTTAACCGCCATAACGGATTTATCAAAGTAACCGGCGTCTCTTGCAGCCGCTGCTTTTTGCTGAGAATGAAGTGCAAAGGCATCAACATCTTCACGGCTAAACCCAGCCAAGGTTGCGATCAAGTCGGCGCCCACACCCTGCGGTACGAAGGCGCTATCAAACGCGGTTTGCGGATCTTCGCC
>TARA_R110000782_G_scaffold161688_1_pt1 | contig 14138 bp, 7 predicted proteins | sample TARA_R110000782 | Tara Oceans TARA_R110000782 (sample SAMEA4397859) | marine metagenome | biome: Polar Biome; feature: [SRF] surface water layer (ENVO:00010504); material: water (ENVO:00002006), including particulate matter (ENVO:01000060) such as... | depth 5 m
CTAACAGTCTGGTTAAACTGAGCAACATCAGGCTCTAAGTCAAGAATAGTAGCAGGGTTTGCTCCTTCAGTAAGAGTACCTGCATTTATTACTGAAAAAGACAGTCTACCGCTTTCAGCCCCATCCGTCTCTTCATAAATAGTACTAAAAATCTTAGCATATTTAATTTTTTCGGGCGTACCTGCATCATTATTACCATAAAAGTCAATAGTGCCTAATTTATCGGCGTTAGCAATAAGAGTGCTGCTTGCATCACCATCGCCACCATTTCTATACAGCTCAATGGTTGGGCCATATACACTAGCAGAGTTTGTTGTAGCATCAGTTAAGTCAAATTTAGTGGCGTTTGAGGTTATAGTACCTGAAGTAAGCGTATCAGAAATTGTAACGGGTTCGGAGAATACCGTAGAGGTGTCCCCTAACGTGAGAGTGGTGGTGCCGTCCGCAGTTATAAAAGTTCCACAAGATAACGTACTGAGCGTAAGATTTGCAGGGGATATAAAAGGGGCTATCTTAGAGCCCGCAGTTGTCTCAACACTTACGCTTGGACCAGTTGCATTAGTTACTGTAACTGTAATAGCCATTATCTAGTTACTCCATCTAGTACTGTGACAGTACCTTGCAGTATACGCACGGCAGCCCTAGTAGTATCGTTAAATGCCTCTAGGTCATAAACATAGACACCTCCAGGGATACCCGCACTATCGTAGTTTGGTAGAGTAACTTTTATATCTCCTCCAGTACTACTGCCGCCCGAGACCTCAGTAGTAAAACTAGCCAATAATACATCACTGGTTTTCGTAGGGCGAATTTGCCCTCTGACCGAATACCCATCTAGGTTCTGCCCCGCTATAGTTAGATTAATCTCGAAATCAGACCCTTGGTCTATCTCTATATTGTAAATACCTGCACTCATAATAAAGTCTCCATGGTGAAATTATATATCTTGTGACATTTTTTGTCAAGTTGTTTTTTACCTTATGTATCTTACGAGGCAAATATCATGCTCCTCGTCTTTTACTTTTACCTGCCTCTTCCTCCCCGACGTAGGGGAGTTAAGAAAAACACAAGTAATCCAGTTACCTGTCAAACCTTTCTTGTTTTCAGGTTCTCCCATAAAGATTCCGTTTTCATATCTTATCCACTTATTCTCGAATACTCTTCGTGTTGTCATACTTTTAGTTCTCCGTCTAATACTACTGAGGTTATTGTTGTTGCTGTCTCTCCTACCACAAATCCGTTTGAGCCCCTTACAAAACCAGAAGCCCCAGGTGTCCCGTAGTCTGTAGGAGCTGTAAGGCCCGTACCGACTACTGCACTTGTAGCAGTGTAGTTATCTGATCTAGTTTTAAATGGCTTTGCAATGCCCTGTGAATCAGCGCTCTGGGGGCCTTGGTAATATGTCGTGCTATCTCCAAGGTTGGCGCCTACTATCTTAAGGGTAGATCCCTCTCCTAAATGCGAATGGAGGTTATCACCTGAAAAAAGGCTTATAGAGTTGCTCGTCCCATAGTTAGTATAACCACCTATTTCAAAGCCCGAAGCGGTATCCATGAAGCCTCTAACTACAGCTTCGAAACTACTATTTGTTTTAGTAGTTAGAGATCCTTCTAAAGAGGCAGACGTGTTGTTTCGTATTCCAGTTACCTGATCTACTATTATTTCTGTGTCTCCTCCATATGTAACGGAAGCATTAAGGCTAGTACTTGTATCTCCGTTTATATCTACATACAATACTATGTCGCCTCTAGTTGATCCATAATCTCCTGAGCTACCATCGGTGGGAGTTAAACCATTTAAATATCCATCCGTAAAAGTTAATACCTCTGCCTCTTTAAACCCTCCTGCACCCTGACGAGCTACTGAAATGGAGTTTACAGATCCGTCTTCTCTTACAGTAAAGTTCACAAGTAATCCGTCGCCCCCTGCTATGTCACCTGCGCCGCTAGTGCTGCTAGGTACTACATTAGTAAAGACTAAGTCTCCTGCTCCTGTGTCTGCTAAAACAACAGCTGCTGCGCCGCTAGTGCTGCCAATTGTTTCATGTATTCCTAAAGGATCTGATTGATTATTTAAAAATACTTGGGTCAGCGAGCCTATATTTATAGCGTTAGACGTATCAGTAAAAAAGGTTCCTTCGAATATATCCTGAAATACTACTCTAATTTTCGTACTTGATAACGGAAACACAGTTACAATATTTGCATGGAAAGTCTGATCATCTCCATCAAATTGGTTAAAGTCCGCGCCATTAAACAAATTATAAGTAGACTGTGTTAAAGCATACCCTACGCCTGAGTCCTCTACGTCTATATAGGCATTTGTTATTCCGCTTAAGCCAACATCGTACCTATACCTACCTTTTGCTACAATTAAGCTAGCAGGTAGTGTTTTTGTGCTTTCGGGGAACGTTCCTACGACCCCTAAAGTCAGGTTAAGGGCATTTTGCTGGAAAACCTCGCCACTGGCTGCGGACTGAGCCGTTATTCCCTCTGTACTTATATAATCGGCTAGCTCTTTTGCTCCAGGTACAGTACCGCCCCAGTTGGTAGTTATTAAGGGAGTTTCTGGGTATACTAACCTGAATTTAGTAGTTTTGTCTGCTACTATCAAATCATCATGATCGCAAAGGAATGTAAAGGTTACTCCGCCTAGAGCTATGGTCACAAAGAAGTCTGTATCATTGCGATAACCCGCTCCCGGAGTATCTACAGAAATAATTGTTAGAGCTGAGGTAGTACAGCTTACAGTACATGTTGCGTTAATTGCACCCACAACGTTAATAGACGAATTTACTATTTCTACGCCAGCTGTTGAGCCTGTAGCAGTTGGAGTGCCTGTCTTGCTTACAAACACAAACTCAGCAGCCTGATTCCCTGTACTCATGCCTCCAGAACCTAGTACTACCTTGGCTATAGTTCCGTTTAGTAGATGAGTAGGATAGTTTGCAGCTATCCCAGATAGCTCCACTTCTTGATAGTCATATAAACCGTGAGCTGCATTGGTCTCAAATACAGCAATAGAACTACTGGTTATAGTTTTTATATCTCCTGACTTAGACCTAACACCTAGGCTGCCTTCTACTGTTGCACGGGCTGAAGCAGTTGCCTGCACCCCTGAGCTATTAGACATGTTAAGACGGGCCATCTCTCCTCTACTTCCTTGATCGTCTACAATAAATGTTGACCCCGCCCTTACTGTGGCATACTGTGTAATGGACTCGCCTTCAGAAGTATCTAAGCTTTTAAAGGTTGTATCATACTCAATGCTAAAAATATCTGCCGCTTTACTAATCTTAGCAAGTATAGTATCATTTACAATGCTTATTTTTAAAGTTTGAGTAAAAAGATACGCATTAGTATAACTGCGAGTCAAAGGAGTAACTAGATTCAAGGTGTGATCGTCTACTACTAATTCTATCTCGCAGTACTCTGAAGTAGCTACTTCTGTTCCTATAGAGCTACTAGTAGTGATCTTTATTAAGTCTCCCGACTTAAAGTCTGTAGTAAATGAAGTATTAACTCCTTTAAGTGTAGGACTGTTCTTAGTTCCAGAGCCTCTAATTTCAGAAGATGTAGTGACGACTCCTCCAGAGGCATAGTCACTAAGCGTAGACCCATCAATCAATCCTGAATTATCTGAAGTATATAATACTACTTGATTCTGTACAGAGGAATGATATATTCTAGCTACTACTGTTTGTCCGTTTAACTCTGACATACCTTGTATACCTGAAAGAGATATAGTATCTCCATCTTCTAAATAGTTAGGAGCAGTAGTTGTTAGTACAACTTTACTATTAGGTTGAACTACTTCCAGTTTTGATACAGCAAAAGCTCTGCCACTACTTAAAAGGCTTAGGCCATTATTCGAGGCTCCAAGTTCTTTTAAGTAAGGAAAACTAGTAGTATTCTCTGTTAAGCCATCCTTAGTTACACTATCAACATGTATTTCTGCTGCTTTCCATGGGTCTCCCGATAGCGCAGATGAATGGCTGTAAAGCCAATATGCACTGCTACCATTTGCCAAAGAACTAAAAGATTGCTGAGATGTAGAACTATTAGATGACGTTACGTCATAGTTATAGTTAGAAACCGTTTTAAATAGGTAGTTAGATTTCAATATAGTTAGTAGGCCGGAAGAAGTGCTAAAATCTAAGGTTGAGTTTATATCTCCTCCTCTTGGGATTCTTCCTACTTTTCCTACTCCAACTGGAGGGGAGACCGTCTTAACAAATACTAAAGGCTCTGAGTATCTTAGAGGTTTTCCATATCCAAAAGACCTTATTTTAAAAGTATAAGTGCCTTCATCAACATTTAGAAGTTTTACTTGGGTATTGTTAGAGCCAGTAACAGTAATAGTATCTGTGCCGTTAGGACTAGTTGTTTGGTACACATCATGTTCTACACTATACCCTGCAATGTCTCTTGCTTGTATATCAAAGCTATTTCCATTACTATCTGTAACAGTTGTAGAAGGTACGTTCCACTGCACTATTAAATCATAGCCCCCCAAAGAAGACCCTGCTCCAGTTTCCGTAACCAAATCTGCCGTCATAGATGCAGATGCATTTACAGGTATAGACATTACAGAACTTGCTAGCTCGTCGTCAAAGAAAGGGTCAGACAAAGTAGAATTTTTAGTATCTATCTCTCCAAACTTTGACCTGTCAAACAGGACGCCCTTAAACTCTACGTTCATGTTGTCACTAGAGTGCGTTATTGATATAATTCTGTAATCCTCTATTAGTGAATTTTCTAGCTCTGTATTCTCTGCTATGGCCCAGACATGCTCTTTAAGTTGGTCTGTGCTAGAAGGTTCATGTCCACGGTAAGGCTGTGTTGACTGGTATTCGCGTTCGCTAGTTACAAAATAGTTTATAGGACTAGATAGAAGTACCGTACTTGACTGCCCAGGATTTATTATTTCTTTCTTTATTATAGAAGTTCTATCTGTTTTTTGAACGACCACAGTATTATTGCTATCATCCACTACCTCCATATCGCTTAAGTTGGAAGAGAATAAGGGCTCTCCATAAGCACTCTTTTCTATTATCTGACCTCTTTGGTATCTTATTCCGTCTATAATGGCTGTGTCTTGTTGAAGATGAAACACGGAGTCAGATACCTGTACGCAAAATAAATAAGATTTAGCAGGGTCTAGATCGGCTATCCGGTCTAGCTGTACAGTATTATCTCCATCATACGACTCTACTCTTCCCGAGCTTGAAATTTTTAACCCTCTTTGCTGGTCCTGTATAGTAACTACATCACCTATTTTTAAAGAGGCAGAGTTTAAAGACGACTTAAACGAAACTATCTTACCCTCTCTAGTATTACTGAGCATGTGCCATTCGGCAGCTCGTTTTGCCTGACCTTTAGAAGTACACCCATATGCAACAGACTTTGTACTTGACACTCTTCCCAATTGTAACTGGCTATCCAAATCGTCTAAAATCAATACATCCTGCCTGTACTGCTGCTCTGGATCATTCCAAGTAAGTTCTACAGAGTTTGTGCTGGCTGCAATGCCTGTACGCTCATAACTAAATAATCCATCTAAAACATTTGCTTGCGTAAATAAGTAAAGAGGCTCTTTAGGTCTATCTTGAACGGGAGATATTTGAGAATTTTGCCACACTGTCATACCTCGGAACACAGAAGCTAGATCCTTAAGGACTTTGTACGCTTCAGTGCTTTTAGTGATATAAGTATTGCACGTAAATCTTGGCTCTAGGCCACCTTTGCCGTCGGGTACTAATTCATCGCAGTATCTTGAGATAGCATACAGCTCATATATGTCTATATCTTGAGGTTTTATATAGTCACCTAACCCATACTCTACATTTGTTAAAATATCATAGAAAATCCAAGCAGGATTGTTTGTGTATACGTTAGCGTCTCTAAACGTGCCATCCCACACTACGTAGTCGTTTGGTCTTATTATGTCATTTTTAAAATTGATCTTAACGGTGTAATTCTGCCCGCTGACAAGGTCCGCAGTTGCAGCGTCTCCGCTAAATCCTACAGAGAGAAGAACCTCCGAAAGCCCATCACTACTGGTAGTATCATAAGTAGTATATGTAGTGGTTAAGCCATTACTATCTGTAATATCTACTGAATCTACCTCACTAGTTAAGTTATACCCCGTAGTCCCATATATCGAATACTGAGGATTAAGATTCAAAAACAGTCGCTGAGCAAAGGGGTTGACGCGTGGCTGAACCTGCATCAGTCTAGTAACTAGACCATCTGGGTTTGGTTGCATGTCGACCGAGTTTCCTTGTCCTTCCGAAAACCCTAGACCACCTGGAATACTTGCGGCAGTCATTGTATTTGTTACGATATTTCTTAGAACCGTCTTCTCTTCTACTGTGGTCTCTCTATTATTTATATCAATATCGGCTAGTTGTAGTTTAAGTCTAGAGTATCTTGCTACACCTGTTTTTGTGCCCGACATTAGGGCATCTTCTTCTCTGGTTACATAGTTACTAGGTACTTTTATCTTCAAGCCTCTGCAATGGTAGCTTCTTGCAGGCATTGAGTCAAAATCTGCACCTGAAAAAGTTACAGCTGCATAGGCAGTTAAAGGGTAAGTGAATTTATCATAAAACAGCGCTTGCACATACTGTACACTAGCAGTTAGAGACGCCTGTTTGATGGTACTGGAGTTTGCTCGATGAATATTTGAGGTATAGTCTTCATAGTTATCGGGAGTAGTTCTATCTATCTCTATTTCAAAATCTGTGAAAGGTTGAAATCGTGTTAGATCGAGTTCTACTTCTCTTGAGAAAGTACCTTTTCGATTTTCACTTATTAAGAGACCAATACCCTCCTCATCAAATAGCCCCGAGTACCCGCCATTGTTTGACACGTCCCACCAATCTCTTTGCTGAACTACGCCTTTAACTACTTCTTCTTGAAAATCTTCGGTTATACTATTTCTATGTCTAAACTTAATAACTGCGTCAAAGGGAGCTTTACTGTAGTTGCCGTTTTCACTCACTCTATATAGCCCGCTAGGGAATAGTATATTTAAGCGAATAGCATCTACTTGAGCAGCTTGCAAAGCAGACAAGCCTAAAGACGCATTGCTTGTACCTGATGAAGTATAAATAGTAGGAGCAGCTGTACCTCGAGCATAGTTATTCCCCCACAATAGCTGAGTGTTGGGGTTAATGATAACATTCGTTCTGGGAGGGTTAACTCCTGACTCATCATTTCCTATTGCCGTTTGCCCCCTTTCTCCGTTTCTAAACTCGGAGGTTCCTCTAAATTTAGCTGCAGATACGCCCTCTGAGAAAGTAGTAAATACATGTGCTCGGGCTATTTGCTTACTTAATGCAGGTGGAGCAGGTGCCCAAGAATTAGCTTCATTAGATACTTCTATCTCTAAATCATGAAACCCTGCCTGCGAACTAGGAGTAATGTCTATGATCTTTGCTAGTAGGTCAAATCGAAGCCAAGAAGAATCGTTATCTCCTACGGGATATCCAGAGGGGTCAGTACCTCCATTTCCTAGTTTTCCTGTTCTACCATAGGCTTTTGGAAGGGCATCTGCATCTCCAAATTTGTATTCACCTAATGTGAAAATATCCCATAGCTGGGCAGAGGTAGCACGACCTAGGTTTAGATTATCTGTATCTCTAAACACTTTGCTGACACTAGACAAGTAATGGGTTCTAGTGTAAGAATTGCTCCCAGATCTCCAAGTCTCGTAGTTTACGTGTGCAGTAAAAGTTTGCTTAACTTTAGAAGTTGCACCTTGTACAGCAAATGAACCTGTTCGTGCAAGATACTCTAGATCAATAGTCTCTTTAAGAAACAATTTACGGTAGTCCGTCCCTAAGGCTACCGGATCAGCACGATTGCTATCAAATCCATTGCCCGTCCAAGGATATACTTGGATTGCCTTACCTGTAGACTGTGAAGTATCCTGTCTCATCCACCCTTCGCCTTCGTCTTGGCTCCCTCTATTTTGCCCATCTACTACAGCAAGCCCTCCGTATACGGATAGCTCTACTTTTCTTCCTACACCTTCGACCCATAGCCATCTAGGGTAGGTGGAAATAGTAGACACATCTATATTCTCTACTGAAGCGGAAGGAACTCGTACTATATTGCTATTAGAGGTGACTGATGCAACAGTGTTTATAGTAGTTGAGTCTATTACATCGCTTTTTGCGCCCGCACTTTGTATTGCGGTATCATTAAAAAAGATGCTTTCTTTACCGTTTACCAAACCCTCTATTGGGCCTGCCGATATAGCATCTAATACTCTTCCTGACTGATTACTTACTCTTGACATAGTTATAAAGTTCCTAGTGTAATGTTACACTTGCGTCTTGGATAGAGGATACGTTTGGTAATACGTCTATCGACTGATCTAGTTGAAAAAATTCTGCGCTGATTGCTGCGCCGCCTACTACTAATTCTCCGTATAATAAAGGTACGGGAGTTCCATTCTTACTTACATTTACAGGGCCATTAAACATCTTATCTATGCTCTCATTGGGGTCTTCTCCTACAGGTATGTCTGCTGCTGGATCTGGTGCCATCAACTGCGTTATACCTGATATGGCCAAATTCACTGCCAGCCCGTACACAAGATTTTGCATAAGTCCTACCGATGCATGCGGTGCGATGAAAAAAAGCACTACGCTGAGTGCTATAGCAAGAAATTTACTCTTGCTTCCCGCAGGAACTATGGTTATAAATATATCTTCATCAGATATATTCATTAATAGCTCTCTAGGGTCTACTAATATGTCTGACCCTCGTACGATTTCTATATCTAGTCCTGCTTCATCACACTCTATTAGGTATTTTCTAAATCCGGGGGTCTGGCAGTCTATAAGCTTTAGTATATCTTGTATAGTCCCACACTTAATATGCCATTCTTTGCCGAACTGCTCTAATCCTCCCATTAAAGTTACTTTTTGCATCTTATGTACCTCGTAATAAACCTGCCCCAACCTGTATAAATACTTTCGGTACAAGAGAGTCTATCTTTCATGTGATGAATATATTGGCCGTTTCCGATATATACGCCACAATGGTTTTCTATAGTATTGTGTATTTTGAATATTACTATGTCACCTTTTTCTGGGGTTTCTACTTCTACACCTTTCCAGCATGTCTCCGCTAGGTTCTCGAAATACGCTACTCCCTTTTCGTAAAAATCTTCCTCAAACTCTACCATCGGTAGCTCTATATTATATTCCTGCAGATAGTAGTCTCTTATTAGAGTATAGCAGTTTGCAGTTTTAAAGTCATACACCCTACCTGCTAAAGGTCTCTTGTGGTCTACTGGAAGGTAGACTGACTTTTCTATTTCGGGCAGAGAGTATATATGATAAGGTATTCTCAAATGATCACTAGCTTTTTTATCTGCGGGGCTTGCTTCGCAGGTTGAATCTGGATGGCTATGTACTATAGCCTCTATGTCGCCTTGCAAGCCTAGAGATACGAAGTCTTTTGCTGCTATTTTAAAATTGTTAAACTTGTCCTCTGCAATATTGTCGCAAGGATGCCATTCTAAAGTACCTTTTCTATTTAATATGATACCACACCCCTCTTCGGGGTATAGGTCACCAAGGTATCTTAATATATCTTGTTCCATTATTTAAATCTCCTTGAGCCAGGGAAGCCACCAAAAGGTATAGCGACCGAAGATCTCACAACAGAGGTTGAGGCTGTAGTCTGTGGACTAGATGAGGCTGAAAACGAAAATCTAACACTATTTCCTTCCGAGTCTACACAAGCGTCTACTACCTCTCCTGTTGGCCCGAATAATCTAGGTTTTCCATTCGCGGCGTAGTTTAAGCCGGTAGGGTGCGCCCCAAAAGGGTTTCTAGGAATTAGATTATGCCAAGGCCCAGTAGTATCCAGGATGGGATCAGGAATTGGAGATAAAAATAAGCCGTTAGTGGCTTGTCTAACAGGATCTCTCTGCCAGCGCGCCAACGCTCGCTCGTCGTAGAGGCCAAAAAGTTGCTCTTGCGACCAGCCGTCTCTACCACCGTTTTGCCAACCCCCTCCAATATCTGCACTGGCATAAATGCTCTGGGGAGTCCAAAAAGGTGGTCTACCTGAGGGAGTAAAGGGTCCGTCGTGCTGACTTGGAGGGTTTCCTTGGGAACGCAAATACGTTGCCATTCCAGAAGTACCTTCGTTTTCCATTTTCATAAAATACAAAGTGTCTATATTAAAGCTCAGGCCTCCCGTAATGCCTGCCATCGTAATTTCCTTACCTCTGGTACTACGGTCAAAGATACCGTTTTGTCCAGGATAGTATACAAACACACCTTTTTCATTTGCAAGAGCTTGGCACTTTGAAACACTTGTGTCCCAGTACGGCCAATTTTGTACGTAGTTTCCATCTATAAATACAGATACATCTACGTAACCTTCATCTCCTAAAGCGGAGTATACGTCACTGTCTACTCTCCAACCATCTACATTTAATGTGCCCATGTGGTAGTAATTAAGGACAGGTATTTCGAAGTAGGCCTGATTATTCGTATTGCTTACATCAAACTCATACTCAAAAATACTGTCCCCAGGTTGAGCAGTTACATCTGCAACGATATCTAGCTCTGACGCTCCAAAACGTAGTACACAAGCATTCAAAGTTTTACTGCAAGAGTCTCCTCTTTTCCAATACTCGGATATAAGGTCACTTTGAATCTCTCCGTATTCTAGCTGTCCAACCTCTCTAAATGGAGTGTGCTTATCAATAGCTAGTAGGTTAGGGTCTACGGAACGGTTGGCTACTTGGTACACTTGAGAAAAGGGAAGGTTCTCTGATCTACTTATCCAAGCATTTACTACCTTGAAGCTAATATTTTCATCAGTTATGTCCCCTAGTCCGACTAATATATAGTATTGGTCATCGTTGTATCGCCATAGAGTGGCTTCAGCTTGCGCTAACCCGGCATTGAGCTCGTTTCTAAAAGCAAAATTAAAGCTTATAAGCCTGGGAGGGGTGTATATGGTTCGTTTAGTATCGTTACGCGAAAGCACTGTACCTAAAGCTGTTACCGACTCTGTACGCTGATATCTTATACTATAAGCTTCTCCATTAAGTATGTTCAAAGCTATATCTTCGTCTATTTTTATTGCGTGTACTCTTCCAGTGGCTCCGGGTGTTATATACGTAGCCTCGAAAGTTTCTCCAATTACCGACGTTATAGGCTCTTCAGAGAACCCAAGCTCTAAGCTGTGATGAAAGCCGTCTGTAGCTAGCTGGCTTACATACTCGTTGTTTCTCTTATCTGCGTACCCTTTATAGTATTTTGTTTTATCGTATGCAGAGTATACACGAACTTGCCTCCACTTAGAAGAGCCATCCCTGGGAACTTCTCTGTCTACAGGTACAATCATATCTTTTGTGGCCTGCCAGTAGTGTTTTATAGAGCTGGCAGATGCTAGTTGAATTCCATACTGATCTATTTCATAAGCATTCGCATATGTAAAACAATAGCTATCTTTTAATATCGGCTGCGCCTCGGGTATAAGGTTAAATTGAGTTGTTATCAACCTTGAGTCTATAATATACTCGTCTGCCGGACTCATATTCACAGTAGTGTACCTACTGCCTGTCCATAATTGGTTCGATCGAGGGAAAGTGCACCCTCCTCTAGGCTCGGAACCCCTAACAGGATCAGCGGGACTGTCGAAGTTATCGAGAGACGCGCCTTTATACTTCCAAGGGCATTGTCCTCCAACAATTCGTCTTCTAGGTAGTTTTACTGCTTCCAAGTCATAAGGAGCTGCTAGTTCATATACTAAAGTTTCAAAAGTCTCTCCTGCCAGTCTATCTATTACATAACTCTCTACAGGTAGGCAAGACCCCGCTCTTCCTTGCTCGTTGTCCCACAGGTATTTTTTAAACGTCTGACGTATCTCTACACGCCCTCCCACTAAAGACTCTGGTTTTATATCGAATATAGATGACAAATTACTTAGTGTCAGCTGAGGTCTCGGTAAAGAAGAGGCCGCTGAGTTCTCTACTTGGGAAACCTCCACCGGAAAGGGGCTAAAGGTCACCTTTCTACTCTTCTCTGTAAACCAGAAAGATACTCTTTCATCCTCTTGTACCGAGGGAGTGAGATTATATGTAGGAAGATTAGTGAGCTCTCCATTCTTATCTAAGGCGTATATAGAGATTAAAATGACAACGTCGTCCATCGCCAATTTTTGCGTTTCATTGGTGAAAGTTTGGTTGGTGTTTCTTTGATAAGCCATTATATGTCGTATACCCTTCTAAATGTAGCTGTTATAGTATTATAGTTATTAAACTCAAAAGTACGATTATAGTCTTCGCATACTACACGAACAGTTTCGTAATTTGAAATAGTGTCTGCAGGTAGGCCAAACTCAAAAGAAGTTACCCCCATTATACTGTCAAAATATGTAGCAATAGCATTTACTTCAGTAATAGGCCTATTCGAAAGAGTTATAGAATACGTAGCATCTAAACTATTTATACCTTTTCTAGCTCTCGCCTCGTATCCATCTCCGAATTTAGCCGATACTACTACGGGCTTGGCCGTTTTAGTAATGTTTTTGTCTGGTATTACGTTAAGCCCAGTTGGTAAAATAAACCCTATCATTACATTGCTCCATAAGGGCTTAATAACCCACCAGGTCTTTTCTGTTTAACTAACTCTTCTTGCACTGCTTGGCTTAATGCTTTTGCTAATGCTTCATCATTACCTTTACTTTCTCCACCGGAGCTAGAAGTATCTGTTGTAGAAGAACCTTCTTTACTTATGTTTACAGTTACATTATTAGTTATATTGCCCCCGCCTCCGCCTTTCATTTCTACAGGTATTTTATTGCCATCAGGTAAAGGAACGACAGCTTCGGTGCCATGTAGCGTTGCTGCATATCCAGCTCTACTACCTTTAGCTATGCCGCCAGTTGCAAATTGTAAGCCCCCAGGCTGATATAGCGCTCCGACAGGTGCACCAGCACCAGCACCTGCACCTGCACCTGCACCTGGAGCATAAGCAGATGCAACAGTACTAATGATCATAGATAGTACGCCTGAGTCTGAGCCCCCGCCTCCGCCTAAAAGGTTACTTAACATACCAGAGAAGCCAGTACCAAAATTGCTAAACATATTGCCTAGTCCGGTAAGAAAACCGCCTCCGTTAGTGCCTAATATGCCTTTGAACTGGCTACCAAAATCTGTAAAGTGGCTTTTCAAAGAGTCTACCGGTCCTTGCAACTTATCTGATACGGCGCCTAACAAGCCTGCGTCTCCTTGTTTAGAGGGGTCTATTGTGACAGAGCTACCTTGAATAACTGCACCGCTAACGGTTGTTTGAGCTTCTGATATACCGCCTGCAATTCTAACACGTAAAGCATCGCCATCAAGAACTTTTTGCATTATATCTTCTGTAGACATAGTTTGAGTAGCAGCTTTATCTCCGAATAAGAAACCGGTAACACCTCTAGACATTTCTTTCGACAGTGTCTGAGCCTGTGCTTCTAGACCTCCTTTTATCGAGCCTAGTGCGGCATCTGTTCCGCTGCTTGTCTTGCCTGTAAGTAAATCCTTTATTCCCGAAGTAGTAGATCCTTCAAAACCATCTTTAAAAGATTGATTCATTTGCTTAACTAAATCTAGTTGATCTTCTAATAAGGTTTTTTGAATCTCTAGATTTTCCGTTTTAGAGTGTTGAATATCTAAAGCTCTTTGGTCTGCTACTAGATCTCGTTCTCCTCCCATTCTCATTTCTTTGCGTATGTTATGAGAAGCATCCTCACTAGTTTTTATTTGGAGAGTAAGCTGATTTATTTTATATAGTTGAGAAAGTCGTTCCTTTTGTAAAGGGGTTCGCCCTCTTGATTCCTCTAAAAATGCTGTATTTAGCATTTTTTGAGCCATTAGTTCTCTATGTTTTGCCACAGCCATAGACTTCATCAGTATAGCTTGCTTTCTAATTAGCGTTAAACGTTCTCGGTCCTCTTTAGATAGTTTTTTAGCATCCTTTCCCATTTCAAGAAGTAAAGCTTGTTCTTCTTTGAGAGCTTTATGTAGTTTATCATACTTACTCTCGGGAAACAAGTCGGATAAAACAGACTTAAATGATATAGAATTATCTTTAGCTGCAAGACCTGCTGCTG
>TARA_R110000782_G_scaffold270452_1_pt1 | contig 14130 bp, 11 predicted proteins | sample TARA_R110000782 | Tara Oceans TARA_R110000782 (sample SAMEA4397859) | marine metagenome | biome: Polar Biome; feature: [SRF] surface water layer (ENVO:00010504); material: water (ENVO:00002006), including particulate matter (ENVO:01000060) such as... | depth 5 m
AAGGAGCAAAAGCCAACTGTTTTTTGTCCTTTTAAACGACTTGTTAGTTTTTGTTTAGCAACACTATTTTCCTATTTTTCCCATAGATTTCATGTAACTATCCAGTTGCCCCATAGAACTTAACATTCTAAATGGGTTACTTCTAGCAGCGTCATCCTCATGGGCTTCGGTTATACTACACCAAGGACATAAATCGCTCTCTGCTACTAGTGGCTCTGCACAACTATCACAAATATTGGGTGCAATTAAAATATTGTTTTCAGAGAATGTGAAAATATCCTTAGACTCATTTTTCATATATGGTTTCGGGTGGCTTTTACCGATGACTAACTCATACCAAGTCAATTCATTTTCATCAGCTATTTCCTGAGCTAAGCCAACCTTTTCCTTAGGGTATTTTGAACCTATAATAATGCCCGTTACCAAACTACAAGGAATGTATAAAATATCGTTTCCAGCTACTTTCTCAGTTACCTTTTTTAAATCAACAAACCGACACTCTTGCTCGTATTTCCAGTCATCGTATTTAGCAAAATATGATTCAACAAAAATATATTCTTGTAAGGCATAAGAGTAACGTGGTTTTTTTAAAACAGCGGCTCTTTGGAGGATCGGTTGAAGATGTTCACTTGGTGCATCTCTATAAGTAACATCCCAGATTGGGTTACCTTTAAAGTGTTCTTGCAACTTATCTAAATCAAACTCTAATACGAACCCTGTATGATTATTCGCATAATGCGCCCACATAGGGGAAACAATCGGAGACTTAGAAAAACAGGTTGTAGGACTTTGTGGAATATCAGAAATAATATCATTATAAAAAGCAAGTTGATCCGCAGGAGTGTTCAAATCCATACCAAGGAAAAGCTCATACGGATCATTATAATCCTGTGGTAAAGAGCATTTTACACCGCAAAAACCTTCTTTTTGGAAAACTAGTTCGATTACATCATTTGAAAAGTATTTATATATTTTTGACATTTGAATCGATCATCCATGTACGAAAAAAACTAACGCCCGCGTAATAGGCGCGAGCTTGCGAGCGTCCTGATTGACGCGATTGTTATCTGTTTCACCTGCCTTATTACGACAAACATGAATAGCATTGCTCACCCTGCTAGGAATTTAGAAACTTCACTTGAATACTCTTGAATAAATTCAAGTTTATTATCTAGTGGCTCTACTGTATTCGGCGGAGCTAAATCCATGAACGAAAAATGACCAGCGCCGTTAGTGATGCGTAGATCTGCTTTTTGCGAACTAGATATAGCTTGAGCCAACCATTCACTTTGTGATGGTGGGGTAATGTTATCTTCAGAGCCCACCCAAACTAAAATCGGCACTTTTAGAGCATCAAGTGCGCCCGGAGCTTGGAAGAACCCAGTAGGTGGCGCCAAAAGGGCTAGGCGAAGCAACCTCTTTTCCCGGCTAATATTGACCTGCCGGCCAGGACCCAACCACATTTGCGCCCCAGCTAGAGCGAAAAGAGTAGTGGCGCCAATTGAGTGACCTACACCAACTACTTTTGCGCCAGGTTGACTGAACGCTGAGAGTGCGAGAGACAAACGCCTTCCTCGCAAAGCCAACTCTTCCTCTCTCGGGTGTGGCGAAAGTAATCGCTCGAAATGAGGAGCAATGACGGTGAAATCAGATTCGACTAATTCTTTCAAAAATGTACTGTATCGCTCAGGTTGACCTCCAGAGCCAACAGCAAAAAGTACTACAGGACAGTTTTTGTCGCCCTCATGTATTGAAACATCGAATGGCACTCCGCCATCTTCAATTATTTCCAATCTCATAAATAATTTGTTCCTTTGGCTCGATGCCGGACAAATAACAGCTTATTATGAAGAAAAAATCCTTATTTAAACAAGGAAAAGATCCTTTTTTCATATTTTTAATAATCAAAACATACCTTATTTATCTATTATCTACAATAAGTTACTAATAAAACATTTCGTTATGCTAAAGACATAAACGAGAATATTTCCTTTTTATTGGATAAAAGCAGGATACCTCACTAAACTGTATAAATACACAGTACAATTAATGGCGTAACAAAATAAATAAGGATAAATATATGAGCTCTCTTTTTCTTACCCATATTAAAGAGCAGATGTGGACAAAAAGATATGCAAAACGCACTATCGAGTCTTATTTATATTGGATAAAAGCGTTTATCATTTTTAATAATAAGCGGCACCCTAGCACTTGCCATAATCATGAAGTTGAGTCTTTTCTCTCTCATTTGTCTAATGTCATCAATGTGGCGCCTAAAACACAGGCATTAGCATTGAATGCCTTATCGTTTATGTACAAATATGTGCTTAAAAATGAATTAACATTGGAATTGAATTTTAATAAAAGCCATATTCAGCAAAAATTGCCTGTCGTACTAACGCAAAAAGAAGTATCTGCACTGCTTCGACAAATTGACGCTAACTTTCAATTAACTTGTCAACTTATGTACGGAAGTGGCCTGCGCTTAATGGAGGCTGTTCGTTTACGAGTACAAGATATAGATTTTGATTTTTATACTGTTAGAGTGTGGCAAGGTAAGGGAGGAAAAAACCGCTGCGTGACTTTAGCAAAAGAGCTTGTTGATGCATTAAAGATGCAAATAAATTACGTTGAACTACTTTTTATCTGTGACTCTAAAAACACTAATTATCAGGGTGTTTATTTGCCTTTCGCATTAAGTAGGAAGTACCCTAACGCACGAAAAGAGTTAGGATGGCATTATTTATTTCCTTCAAAAAGACTAAGTATAGACCCTGAAGTGAATGCGCTTAGACGGCATCATATAAATGAAACATCGATAAGAAAAGCAGTAAAACAAGCAGCAAGGAAAGCCCATATCGAAAAAAATGTAACTTGTCATACATTGCGTCACTCCTTTGCTACACACTTGTTACAACGAGGTGCCGATATTCGTACGGTACAAGAGCAATTAGGGCATAGTGATATTAGAACAACACAAATATATACACATGTCATTGAATGTGGTGCTGATGGTGTTACTAGCCCGTTATCTGATCTAATGAAAATAATGCCAAGTTAATTAATTATCTGCTCATTTTTAATGGTTAAAATGAAAAAATAGTTCGCTTAATTAAAATGATTTTATATACAACAAAAAAAGCGAGCCGAAGCTCGCTTTTTATTATTCTATATCAACCAGTTAGTCTTGATAAGTAGAAACCGGAGGACAACTACAAATCAAATTACGATCCCCGTATACATCATCAATACGGTTAACCGTTGGCCAGAATTTATTCGCTGCTGCCGCAGGCACAGGGAATACCGCTTCAGCAATCGTGTAACCACGATCCCACGTATCGGTAATATCTGCTAAGGTATGCGGTGCATTGTGTAATGGGTTGTCTTCACTTGACCATTCACCTGACGCTACTTTACGCACTTCATCACGAATACAAACCATCGCTTCAATGAAACGGTCTAATTCAACTTTTGACTCAGATTCTGTCGGCTCAATCATAAACGTACCCGCTACTGGAAACGACATGGTTGGCGCATGGAAACCGTAATCCATTAAACGTTTTGCCATATCAACTTCAGTCACACCTGATTCTGCTTTAAGTGGACGTAAGTCGATAATACATTCGTGAGCAACTCGGCCATTTTTCCCCGCATATAAAATCGGGAAATGTTGGCTAAGTTTGGTTGCTAAGTAGTTAGCGTTAGTGATCGCATACTTAGTCGCATCCGTTACACCTTTACGGCCTAATAAAGCAATGTATAGGTAAGAGATACATAAAATACCGGCACTACCGTAAGGAGCGGCTGAAACTGCGCCATTACCTTGAGTGCTTTCGCTCACGTTGATTAACGCATGGTCTGGCAAAAATGGCGCTAAATGCGCTTTAACGCCGATAGGACCCATACCTGGACCGCCGCCGCCGTGTGGAATAGCGAAGGTTTTGTGTAAGTTTAAGTGTGAAACGTCAGCACCGATAAAGCCTGGTGAAGTCACGCCAACTTGCGCGTTCATGTTAGCGCCATCAAGATAAACTTGACCGCCATGCTGATGAATAATATTACAAATTTCAGCAATAGTCGTTTCGTATACACCGTGTGTTGACGGATATGTGATCATGATACATGACAAATTCTCGGCTAACTCGCTAGCTTTGCTACGCAAGTCGTCCATGTCAACGTTACCTTCTTTATCACAGGCAACAACAACCACTTTCATGCCAACCATTTGCGCTGACGCGGGGTTAGTACCATGTGCTGAAGCAGGGATTAAACAAATGTTACGATGATCATCACCACGGCTAGCGTGGTATTTGTGAATCGCGATAAGACCGGCATATTCACCTTGTGCACCCGAGTTTGGTTGCATTGAAATGTTGTCGTAACCTGTTAGCTCAATTAATGCGTCGCCTAACTCGTCAATCATTTGCTTGTAACCTTGTGCTTGGTCAACAGGTGCAAATGGGTGCATGTTAGCAAATTCAGGCCATGATACTGGGATCATTTGCGCTGTCGCATTCAATTTCATGGTACAAGAGCCCAATGAAATCATCGAATGGTTCAATGCTAAATCTTTGTTTTCTAACTTTTTGATGTAACGTAGCATCTCAGTTTCACTGTGATACGAGTTAAATACTGGGTGGGTTAGAATCGCTGTTTCACGTTTTAATGCCGCAGGAATTGAGTCACTGCCTAATACACGCAACTCAGCGTCAAGTAATTCGATATCTAAGTCGTGATCTTCACCAAATAAAATAGCTAATATTGCGGCAAACTTAACGCGGTTAGTGGTTTCATCAAATGAAATACTGATTTGATTTTCAACGTCAGTACGAAAGTTAACACCTTTAGCTAAGGCACGCGCTACGATGTCAGCTTTTTTCTCGTTTGATAAATTAAACGTTAAAGTATCAAAAAATTGTCCGTGTAAAGGTGTTAAACCTTTAAGATTAGCGGCATGCGCTAAAATATCAGCAAAACGATGAATACGTTCAGCAATCACTTTTAAGCCTTTCGGACCATGGTAAACCGCATAAAATGCCGCCATGTTCGCGAGTAATACTTGTGCGGTACAAATGTTTGAGTTGGCTTTTTCGCGGCGAATATGTTGCTCGCGCGTTTGCATGGCCATACGCAATGCTGGGTTACCGCGAGTATCTTTTGATACCCCGATAATACGACCCGGCAATGAACGCTTGTATTTATCAGACGTTGTGAAGAATGCGGCGTGTGGTCCGCCATAGCCCATAGGAACCCCAAAACGTTGGCTTGAACCAATAACCGCATCTGCACCTAATTCACCCGGTGCTTTTAATAACACTAAGCTCATAATATCGGCGGCAACGGCAACAATACCTTTTTTCTCATGTACTTTAGCGATTAACTCACTGATATCAGTAACTTCACCCGTCGCACTTGGGTATTGTAATAAGGCACCAAATACGTCGTGCTCTACCACGTCAACCGCAGGTGCTACAACAATGTCAAAACCAAACATCTCGGCACGTTGTTTAACAACGTCGATAGTTTGTGGGTAAACATCACTTGCAACGAAGAAGGTATTTGATTTTTTATTTTTAGATACCCGTTTTGCTAATGCCATGGCTTCAGCAGCTGCTGTACCTTCATCAAGCAATGACGCTGATGCTAGGTCTAAACCGGTCAGGTCTAAACACATTTGTTGGTAGTTTAATAATGACTCTAAACGACCTTGAGCAATTTCTGGTTGGTATGGCGTGTAAGCCGTGTACCAGCCTGGATTTTCTAACACGTTACGTAAAATAACATTAGGCGTAAGTGTGCCGTAGTAACCTAAACCAATATAAGTCTCGTTGACTTTGTTTAAGCTAGCCACCGCTTTTAAGTCGGTTAACGCTTGTACTTCGGTTTTGCTTTCTTCAATCGCCGGTAAATCTGCTAAACGAATATCGCTTGGTACGATTTCATTGATCAAGGCATCAACAGATTCAGCACCGATATCGTGCAACATAGCTTGAGTTTGCTCGTCATTTGGACCAATGTGACGACGAATAAAATCTTGTCTTTGCTCTAATTCAGCTAAAGATAAAGAGTCATTATATTGAGTAGTCATAAAACAGCTTCACTTAGTATTTAAACGTAATATAAAAGAAAGCCCCGGTATTCAAGTGAATCTTCGAGGCTTAAAATTCTTTTCGTAAACAGTTTGTTATTTATACACAGGTTAATTGTTCCCGACTTAACCTAAGTACTTACATCCATGTAAGCAAGGCGCTAAAGTTATCAGTCTTATGAGCTTAGTGAACTAAGTGATTGAGACGAATAACAAAAGCAACGCAGTATAAAGACAAAATGTGCCCGAAAAATTAGCGATATCAATTATGTTTTAGGCAAAGCGGTCAAGTTGCAAACCGTTGGAGCTTACTGGTGTAAGTGACAAGGTGAGCAACGCCGACAATGCAAACTAAACTTAATTGACGAGGCTAAATTAGTCTTCGTCGATCGAGTTTGCATAACCTTCAGCATCAAGCAAGCTGTCTAGCTCGCCTTCATCTTCAATTTTTAACTTGAATAACCAACCGTCACCAAACGCGTCTGAGTTTACTAACTCAGGTGAGTCTTCTAGGTCTTCATTCACTTCAACAACTTCGCCCGTTACCGGTGCGTAGATGTCTGATGCTGCTTTTACTGATTCTGCTACGGCAACGTCGTCACCAGTACTTACGCTGTCACCAACTTCAGGTAATTCAACAAATACCATATCGCCTAAAAGGTCTTGTGCGTGCTCAGTAATACCGACAGTAACGATACCGTTACCTTCGTTACGTACCCATTCGTGTGATGTTGCATATCTTAGTTCTGAAGGAATGTTGCTCATAGTTTTGTTCCTAATCTTTATTTTTAAATTTTGTGTAAATTACTATAGTATAAAGCTATGCCTACGCTAATAACGTCATACTATAGCTTAAATTTTTAGCATTTTTAAGCACATTTTATCGCCAATTTATTGTAGCGAATGGGTTGTAAATTGCTTAAAAAACTTTTTCACCGTTACGTACAAAGCTCGGCTTAATCACTTGCACTTTAACTAATTTTTTACGCATTTCAACTTCTACTGTAGTGCCTAACTTTACGCTACGTGGTACGCGTGCCATGGCAATACTGTGCCCTAGCGTTGGAGAGAAAGTGCCTGAAGTAATAATGCCATCACCGTCTTCAGTGATCACTTTAAGACCGGTGCGTAATACGCCTTTTTCTGCCAGTACTAAACCGACTAATTTAGCTTGGTCGCCCGCTGCACGTTGTGCTGCTAATACTTCACGACCGTTAAAGTTACGATCTTCTGGTTCCCAGCTAATGGTCCACGCCATGTTAGCGGCTAATGGCGAAACGCTTTCGTCCATGTCTAAACCATAAAGGTTCATGCCCGCTTCTAAACGTAGGGTATCACGAGCACCTAAACCACAAGGTTTAACGCCGGCATCAAGCAAGTTTTGCCATAAATCAGCGGCTTGGTCAGCAGGTAAGGCAATTTCATAACCGTTTTCACCGGTATAACCTGTAGTAGCAATAAATAAGTCGCCAGTTTGAGCTGAGAAGAATGGCTTCATACCATCAACAGCGGCAATTTGTTCAGCCGTTAATAACGTCGCTACTTTAGCTTTGGCTTGTGGGCCTTGCACAGCGATCATGGCAAATTCAGGACGTTCAGTTACGGTGACGTCGAAAGCAGCTGATTGCTCAGCGATCCAAGCGAGATCTTTTTCACGTGTTGCTGAATTTACCACTAAGCGGTAATCTGTATCAGTGAAGAAATAAACGATTAAATCATCGATAACGCCGCCTTCATGATTACACATACCGGTATAGAGTGCTTTACCAGCAACGTCTAACTTGGCGACATCGTTGATCACTAAACGGCGTAAAAATGCTTGTGCATCAGTACCTTTAACATCAACGATGGTCATGTGTGAAACATCGAACATACCGGCATCTTTACGCACCGCGTGATGTTCTTCAATTTGAGAACCGTAGTTGATTGGCATTTCCCAGCCGTGGAAATCAACCATTTTAGCGCCAGCTTCTATGTGCTTAGCGTGTAATACTGTTTTATTTGTCATCGTACGTTTCACTCACGTTAGTTGTTTTATCTAAATTTTCAGCGCTAAAAGCAAGCACAGAGACTAAATCTAGGATAAAGACGGTAGATTTACAAAAAGTGAGCAAGATTATATCCCTCAGCAGCTGTTGATTCAACAGATAAGATGGCTATTTTAAAATTTAAACCCGACTAAAGAAACTATTCCAAATTAAATTTTCAAAAGTCTACCTTTTAAAAATTTAATTCCTTAAGTGTCGATAAAGGCAGCGATTGGCAAATTTAAATTTTATCTTGTCGGTAAATAATGACAGAAATGAATTTCTCAAGCTGCCAATTTAGTATCAACAGATTGAGAAAATATCGACCTTTCTTGACCTAATGGTCAATAAAAACAAGGTAAGAGTGCGATCATTGTGTTTTTTTGTTGGCTAAGTATTGTGACCGTGGTTTGGCTAATTCAGGTAATTGCCCCTTAAAACCCAACGCTTGATTTATCATTAAAGCTTTAGCCGGTTTAATTTTATTAAGTAACGACATACCAACACCACGAATTAATTTAACCGCGCTTTGCTGCGGAGCAAAAGCTTGTTTAATCGCTTCCATGGCGGCAATCATTTCTGCCGCTTCGCTTTTACGCCAACGGGCAAACTGCTGCAGCGATTTATCACTATACCAACCGTGATCATTGCCATTGCTTTGGGCTTGCGTACTTTTAAGTTTTACTTGTTCAACAAGGGTTTGTGCCAACGCGGCAGCATCAAGTAAACCTAAGTTCACTCCTTGCCCCGCTAACGGGTGTATTGTATGTGCGGCATCGCCAACCAGTACCATACGACTTTTCACAAACTCTTGGGCAAAACGCATAGTTAACGGGTAAGTAAAACGTTCACTGACTAGGGATATAGCACCCAACTTACCGTCACTTGCCGCGGTTATTTCTTTGGCAAAATCTTCGGCTGATAACGTGCTTAATCTTGTCGCTTCTTCAGGGCTTGTTGACCAAACAATAGAGCATAAATCGTCTTGGTATAATGGCAATAATGCTAAGGGTCCCGTTGCTAGAAATACTTGCCAAGCGGTATTTTGATGGCCTTGTTGGCATTTAACGGTCGCGACAATGGCATGATGATCATAATCACGAAAGGTTAACGGTACGTTCATTTGTTGGCGCACCCAAGAATTTGCCCCGTCAGCACCAACCACTAATTTTGCCACTAGCGGCATCGCTTGCTGGCCAGTTTCGCGATTAACTTCAAAGGTGGCGAATACTTCGTTATCACTGAGGTTTAATTGCTGTAGTTTATGCTCAGTAAAAAACTCAATGCCACTGTCTTGTGTTGCTTTGTGCCATAGCGCATTGCGAATTGCTTTGTTTTCAACAATAAAGCCTAATTGTTCGGGGCCATGCCCTACGGTTTTGTGGTTAACATCTTTTAAAGCAAAGTCTAATTGACCATAACCGGCTTTATCCCAAATATGCATGTCATGATAAGGCTGAGCGCGTTGAGCGATTATATCTTGCCAAACATTGAGGTTGTTAAACAGTTGCACACTGACGGCATTAATAGCACTCACCCGTACTTCGGGCTCATCAGTGAGTTCAGTTATCGGCGAGTTGTCAACAATCGCAACGCTTAGCTCACTTTGCTGACGGATCGCTAAGGCAAGCGTTAAGCCCACCATACCGCCACCAACAATTAACAGATCAAATTTTTGCATTATATTTCACATTTATTTGTTTAATTCTAATAGCCCGACGGGCTTTTTAGTTGTCGCACTTAGCTTATAACTGGCGGCTAAAAGCTGGCTGCTAATAACCCATGGTTTTCTTCACCAAGGCGTTTTTCAACATCGGCACATAATTCAATACTTTCAAGCCAATATTACGCCCTGCAACTAATAGCGGTAATTGGTTGGAAAACAAGGTCACTAATGAGTCGGTTAAGCTGATCACTTGTTGTTGGTCTTGCTGTCGAGCCTTGGCATATTGCATTAAATTAGCAAACGAGCCAATGTCTTGTTGGCTCTCTAAAGCATTTTTGATCACTTGAGTCATATCACTGACATCACGTAAACCTAAGTTAAAACCTTGTCCGGCAATCGGGTGTATGGTGTGTGAAGCGTTGCCAATTAAGGCCATGCGATGATAAACCTGCTCGCTCGCTTGCACTAATTTTAACGGATAAACCACCCGTTTGCCGACATGCGTTATCTTACCCAGCCAATGACCAAAAGCTTGCCCTAGCTGCTCAGCAAATTCATCATCTGACAAATTTATCATTTTTTGGGCTAACGCTGGCGTTAACGTCCATACCAATGAACAACGTCCTTGATGTTGTTGATTAGCATTTGGCGATAGCGGTAACATGGCAATTGGGCCAGTTTCGGTGAAACGCTCGTAAGCAATATTATTATGTTGATGAGCGGTAGCGACATTGGCAATTAATGCCGATTGTTGATAATCACGGCTGGTGGTCGCAATATTGGCAAACTTGCGACAAGGTGACTGCACACCATCACAAGCTAACAATAGCGCTGTGGTTAACTTAATTCCCGAACTTAACGCAATATTGACTTGCTCGCTTTGCCATTGCACATTTTCAATGCTGTCAGGAGTAAACCAAGTAATGTGTTTTTTTGTTGCTAAGGCTTTTAATAAAGCCGCACCAATAACCGACATTTCAGCGACATAACCTAGCGCGTCAACTTGTTGATGTTTTGCATATAATCGAGCTTTGCCATAATGACCACGGTCTGAAATATGAATATTTTGAATTGGCTCAGCGTATTGATACAAATACTGCCATGCTCCAACTTCAGTTAAATAAGCGGCACTACCATGTGATAAAGCTAATACCCGATCATCGAAGCTACGTGACGGATCAGTTAAGATCGGATTCGCTTCAATAATCGCTATTTTCAGTGCGGCTTGCTGCGAAGTAACTAAAGTGGATAAACTCAGTGCCATTAGTGCGCCCGATAAACCGCCGCCCGAAATAACCACATCAAAGTGCTTAGCCGTATTAGCAGTAACCTTGTCTTTATTTACGCTTGTGTTCATCGTTAACCTTTAATTTTTATACTGCTTTAGCGTTTTTTTGTTACTTTAGCCTTATTAACAACAGGCATAATTAACCCTAAGCTTATCTTTTGATCAGGTTTATCACTTTGTTTTTAATCAACTGATTTGTTTGCAATAAAAAACAGTTACTTCGACATCAGTGTTTCAATTTCTGCAATGGTTTTCGGTGCATTAACGGTTAAGTTTTCAAAGCCTGTAGGCGTTACTGCAATATTGTCTTCAATTCGTACGCCAATACCACGCCATTTTTCATCAACACTTTGATCGGTTAATGGGATATAAATACCCGGTTCAATGGTCATCACCATGCCCGTAGCAAAAGGTCGATGTTGTTCACGTTGCTGATTTGAGTGATAGTCACCGACATCATGCACATCGAGTCCTAGCCAGTGTCCTAAGCCATGAATAAAATACTTTTTGCAGGCTTTTTGTGCCAACAACTCACTTAGGTCACCGGTTAAAATACCTAAGTCATATAAGCCTTGGGTTAAAAAACCACCAACAAGACGGTTTAATTCTGCAAAGGTTTGCTGTGGTTTTATCGCCTCGATAGCAAGATTTTGACTGTCGAGCACGAGTTGATAAATTAACGCTTGTGGCTCAGTAAACTTACCACTGATTGGAAAAGTACGCGTAATATCGGCGGCATAGCCCGCCAATTCGCCGCCGGCATCAATAAGCAGTAAATCACCATTATTTAGCGCGTCATCATTATCGGTATAGTGCAAAATATTGGCGTTATCACCACCGGCAACAATAGTGCCATACGCTGGGTAACGGGCACCGTTGGAGGCAAATTCATGTAGTAGTTCTGCCTCAATTTGATATTCAAACTTACCGGCTTGGGTTTGCAACATTGCGCGTTGATGAGCAGCACCACTGATCACGTTAACTTGTCGCATAATATCAAGCTCTGCTGATGATTTGTGCAAACGCATTTCATCAATCAGTTCGCTACAATCAATTAAAGATTTTGGTGCTTTAACACCGCTGCGAGCAGACTTTCTAACTTGGCTCAACCAATTTAGCACTTGTTGTTGAAATTCAGTCAGTTCTGGTTGGCAAATCAATACTGCACTTTTGCCCGCAATTAATGGCAACAGTTGCTCATCGACTTCTGCTAAGTTAAAACAGCTATCAACTTGATAATCAATCACGGCTTGTTTTTGACCGACTCGTCGGCCATGCCAGATTTCTTGCAGTTGATCTTTCTCTCGAGAAAATAAAATACTTTGCGCAGACCTTGATTGCCCGTTTTTGACTAATGCCAAAATAGCATCGGGTTCATTAAAACCCGTTAAGTAGTAAAAATGCTTACTTTGGCAAAAGGGGTATTCGGTATCATTACTGCGGGTAACTTCTTTACCCGCCGAAATGAGCGCTATGCTGTTGGCTGGCATTTGCGCTATAAAATCGCTTCTGCGCTGACAAAATTCAGCAACAGGTAGTAGCGTGTTTTTGATCATAGTTACCAGCTCACTGTTTTTATAGTTGGTGGGTAGCTTAAAGATAAATAACTAAACGTTTTAGTCGCTAGTGCTAATGCAGCGTTGCCGAGTTATCTTTTAGCTCAGGTGCGGCACCTAATTCGGTAAAACAAAGTAAGGCAGAAATTCTGACGTATTCAGCAATTTCAAAATAGGCTTGCTCGGTGTCTTCATTTTCTTCGACTTCATCTGACAAATTGGCAATTTCACCAAAGTCGGTCAGTACTTCTTTGACATCTTCAGACAGTGTGGCATTTTTATTTTGTTGTAAACCAAAGCCTAAATTAAAACCTTGTACCCATTTACCTAGGGCATGGCCACGTTCAACAATTGAGTCGTCATCATCAGGTAGCATTAATTGAAAGCTATAAGAATCATCAAGAATTTTTTGCCAAATATCACTGTAAATATCTTTAACTAAGCTTTTAACGCTAGCAGGCAAGCCTTCGGCATTATTAAGCATGTCATTAACCATAGCGACATAATCGTTACTTTCAAACTCAAAACCTGCCGCAATTAAGCCAGTAAGCACACCATGAATTTCAGCAGCGTGCGCCTCAATACCTTCGCTAGTTAAAATTGCTTGTACAGAGGGAAAATCTAAAGTGGTGCTATCAGCCATAAAAATATCAATTCAATCGAGGTATATTGTTGACTATCTTAACATCGGCATAGCCTTGATTCCAGAAAAAAACCATAGAGATCACTTGCATAGTGTAACACTCACCGTTATAGTTCCCCCTTATGGGGTACTAAGTTTTGATTATTATTACTTTTCTTGGTATTACAGTCTGTAGTTTAGTATTTCGAGCTATTGTTTGAAAATACTAAAATAATGTTTTTGAGAATAACAACGCGATGAGCCAACACACAGTTACGATAAATGTTGCCAACAAACGATTAAAAATCGCTTGTCCTGCTGGCCATGAATCGGCTTTGTTGCAAGCAGCCGATGAAATTAATAAGCGCTTAGCTCTCGATGTGAAGAAAAGTCCTTCGGCAAAAACCCCTGAGCAAGCTTTGGTGATGATGTCGTTAAACCTTGCCAATGACTTGGTTAAAGCACGAGCTGAGTTAGAGCAAGAACGCGAAAAAATGCAAAGTAAAATTGAACTGCTACAAGCCACAATTGAACTGGCTGTTAATTCCCCTAAAAGCGCATAACTCACCCTCTCGGTATTATTCAATTTTCTAAAAATATGGTTTTTGTTTAAAGAAACTTCAATTTGTTCAAGCATTAAGCAGTCAGGTCTTACAAGTAATAAAAGACTTAATTCGGCTGACATTATTCGCTATAATAACTTCGTCTTCTGGGATGTTTGTTTGTGAACTATGTCCCTGAGCCGATAAGTTTTACCTAAGGAAGTTGATTATTAACTATTGTGCAAGCCCGGCTCGTATCGGGAAGCCTACGGTTAGCATGATATTTCCGCCCTGAACACCCGGTGTTCAGGACTATGTGAGCTGCGGCATTCTGGAAGACA
>TARA_R110000782_G_scaffold73091_7_pt1 | contig 14094 bp, 13 predicted proteins | sample TARA_R110000782 | Tara Oceans TARA_R110000782 (sample SAMEA4397859) | marine metagenome | biome: Polar Biome; feature: [SRF] surface water layer (ENVO:00010504); material: water (ENVO:00002006), including particulate matter (ENVO:01000060) such as... | depth 5 m
AGCCCCGCTCTCGAGAGCGGGGCGATTGGTCTCCAAGCGCTGGGAATCAGGTGTTGCGGGGCGCCTGCGTCGTGCCCGAGCCGGAGGGGCCGGCGATGGACGACCGCATGGTCGTGTCGGCCTGGATGTTCTTCATGCGGTAGTAGTCCATGATGCCCATGTTGCCCTGGCGGAACGCGTCCGCCATGGCCTTGGGCACGTCGGCCTCGGCGAGGACCACGATCGCGCGGTTCTCCTCGATCTTGGCCTTATTCTCCTGCTCGAGGGCGACGGCCATCGCGCGGCGCTTCTCGGCCTCGGCCTGGAACCGGCGCTTGTCCGCCTCCGCCTGGTCGGCCTGCAGTTTGGCGCCGATGTTCTCGCCCACGTCGATGTCGGCGATGTCGATCGAGAGGATCTCGAACGCCGTGCCGGCATCCAGCCCACGGGCCATCACGGCCTTGGAGATGCGGTCGGGGTTTTCCAGCACCTGCTTGTGGCTGTCGGCCGAGCCGATCGCCGAGACGATGCCCTCGCCCACGCGAGCGATAATCGTCTCTTCCGTCGCACCACCGATCAGGCGGGCCAGGTTCGTCCGCACGGTCACGCGGGCGCGGGCCTTGAGCTGGATGCCGTCCTTGGCCACCGCGTCGATGGTGCTGCGGCCTTGGGCGGGGTTGGGGCAATCGATGACCTTCGGGTTCACCGAGGTGTTGACCGCCTCGAAGATGTCACGCCCGGCAAGGTCGATCGAGCAGGCCGTGTCCCACTCCAGATCGATCTTGGCGCGCATCGCCGCGATCAGCGCGGTGACCACGTTGACCACCCGCCCGCCGGCGAGGTAGTGCGTCTCGAGCTGGTTGGTCGAGATCGGCAGGCCCGACTTGACCGCACGGATGCGGCTGAGGACCACGGTCCGGGCGTCCACCTTGCGGAAACGCATACCGATCAGGTCCGGCAGGCCCACCTTCGCGTTCGACAGCAGCGCCTGGAACCACAGCCCGAAGAAGTTGAACAGCACGACCACCAGGCCCAGCAGGATGATCGACGCAACGACGATCAGAATGATGTAGAGCGGATTCATGAATCAAGGCCTCCGGATAGGGGATCTTCCGTTGAACACGCGAGTATAGGTTCTTGGGTCGGGGGACAACGGTCAGAAGTTCTCGGAGAAGCGGGTCGCCCGGCTCGCATCATGTGGCTGCCCGCACCCGGATCTGCATCCCGTCCACGCCGGTCACACGGACCGCGGTGCCGCGGTCGATCAGCGGGCCCTCGGCCACCGCGTCGTGTCGCTGGCCGTCGATCTCCACCAGCCCGACCGGGCGCAGGTCCGTCACGGCCTTGCCGCGCGTGTTGACCAGCGCGAGCCGCTCGTTGCGCTGCTCACGCACGTCGCGTGCGATCTCCTCGGGCGGCGGGCCGATCAGGCTGCGGCCCAGGGGGGTGTTGGGCAGCATGCGGATGGCCCAGAAGAAACACATCGGCCCCAGCACCGCCACGGTCAGCAGCCCCGACACGCCCCACATCGAGGAGTAGCGGAACAGGGCCACGACCCCCGCGATGGCGCAGCAACCCGCGACGAGGCCGATGATGCCCCCGGAGGGCACGAACGCCTCGATCATGATCAGGATCAGCGAGACGGCCAGCAGGCCCAGCCCCGCGACAAGCATGGTTTCCATCAGGCCGTGTCCTCCGGTCCCGCAGCGACGACCACCACGCGGAACCCCTCCACCCTCAGCACCCGCACGGGCGTGCCGGCGTCGATCAGTTCGTAGTCGGCCACCACGTCGATGAGCCGCTCGTCGAACTCGGCCGTGCCGCTGGGACGCAGCGCGGTCGTTGCCACGCCCAGATCGCCCGGCGCCAGCTCGACCCGCGGAGCCCGCGACGCGGCCCGAAGCAGCTCCGCGTCCACCCGCGCGCCCTCTTCTTCCTCGTCCTCGGCCCGCGCGCCCAGGACCAGCCGGTCCAGGATCGGCACGCGCTCGAAGTGGCGGGCGATCAGGTACATGCCGATGCCCGCGGTGATCACCGCCAGCATGATCGTCGTGGCACCCCGCAGCAGGTCGGCCTGCATCCCGGCGTTGCCCATCGCGCCGCCCGCGGGGATGAACGTCCCCAGCAGCCCGCCGAACAGCGCCACAACGCCCAGCACGCCGAAGAGCCCGAAGCCCGGCAGCACGAAGATCTCCACCCCGAGCAGCAGGATGCCGAGCACGATGGCCGCGATCTCCCACCAGCCCGCCATGCCGATCAAGGCCGGCGGGGCCAGCAGCAGCACCAGCGACGCGACCGCGATCAGGCCGGGGATGGTCAGCCCGGGGCTCATCATCTCCAGGAACAGGGCCAGCAGCATCACCACGATCAGCACGCCGCGCACCACGCCGCCGGTCATGAACCGTACCAGGCCCTCGGACCAGTTCTGATCGAGCCGGATCAGCTCGTCGGCGCCGAAATAGGCCTTGAGTTCCTCGTCGTCGCGGATCACCGCCGACGCGAACCCGAAGGCGAGCAGCTGGTCGTTGCGCATCACGATCGGGGCCGATCCGTCGGTCAGGTAGCCCAGATCGATGAACCGCCCCGCGTCGCCCGGCGTCAGCACGGGGCGCTGCGAGCGCTGCTCGAGGCGCAGGTCCGTCCGCTCGGGCGACTCGAACTCATCGGCGATGTCCCGCAGCGCCTCGCTGGCGGGCAGGAAGCCCTGCGGGCGGTTCTCCGGCGCGGACGCTTCCTCTTCCTCGGGGCCCGGAGCCGCGGCGGCGGGATCGTCCGCCGCAGGGTTTTCGTCCGTCGGGGCGGCCTCGGTCGTGTCGGGCTCCGCGGGCGCCGGGCCGTCCGCGGCGCCCTGCGGCCCCGTGCGCACGCCCCCGGTCACGCCCGCCAGCAGCGGCTTGCCCCGCACGGGCATCCGCCCGAACAGCATCTTGAACTCTTCCTCGTTGATCGCAAGGCGCTGGCCGGTCGAGGTGTCCTCGACCCACCAAAGCTCGATGCCGTCGATCACGATGGCCTGGACCATGTACTCGTCCCAGCCCGCCCGGCGGGCCGAATCGGTCACGTCGGCCAGCAGCACCGGCAGGATCTTGGTCCGCTCGTCGGGCGTCAGGCCCCGCAGGCCCATGCGGTTCTGGCCCGCCACGGGCGTCATGGTCACCGGGAAGGCGTCGCCCATCGAGGCGGGCGAGTTCGTCACGATCTCGCGGCAGGCCAGGGCCGTGATCGCCCCGCCTGAGTACGCGTCCGGGTTGATCCACGCGACCGTGTTGGCGATGGACGAGCCCTTGATCGCGTTGGTCATCTCCAGCACCGCGCCGACCTCGCCGCCGGGCGAGTTGATGTCGATCACCAGGGCGTCCGCGGCCCCGGCCTCCGCCAGGGCGATCCGACGCCGGAGCGACATCGCCGTGATGGCGTCGATCCCGCCCTCGATCGTGATGACGACGACCTTGTTGGCCTGGCGATAGGCGGGCACCGCCGCCGCGCCCGGGTCGGCGCGGTCGGACCCGGTCTCCTGGGCCAGAGCGCCGGTCCAGGCCAGCAGCGTCGCGGCCAGCAGGGCCACGAACCGCCACACCCGTGTCCGACCCCCGGAACCGACCTGTCCAAATCCCGATCGCAGCATCGAACCAGTATACGGAGAACCCGTGCGCGGGATTCTCCCAAACCGCCCGATCGGGGCCCGGACGCGTCAGCCGACCGGCGTTTCCTGTTCCACGGTCCACGCGAGCGACTCGCCCCGGCAATCGATGTGCAGGGCGAAAAAGCCGGGGGACCCTCCGGGCCCGGATCGCTCGTGCTTACGGATCATGGGCCAGATGATCTCACGGTCGGTCATCGGCAGCGGGAGCCCGTCGATGGCGTCCGGATGGTGCCAGCGGAGCTCGCCCTCGTTCATCGGCCCGGATGCGACCTCGACCGGCCCGAGCACGCGGAAGTAGAACAGCAGCCAGTGCCCACGCCCCTCGAAGGCGGTCTCGGCGATAAGCCCGCCCAGATGGACCCGCTCGATGGGCACGTCGATGCCGGCTTCTTCCTTGATCTCGCGGACGGCGCATTGCATGGGGCTTTCGCCCTTGGTCATCTCCAGCTTCCCGCCGATCGGCGAGCACAACCCCTGATTCGGGGCCTTGATGCGATGGAGCAGGAGCACCCGTCCGTCCTTGTCGCGCAGGTCGCACAGGCAGGCGATCTTGTAGGGCAGGCCGTCGCCGTTGGGCATGCCGGGCAGGATGTTGGCGGGGTCGGGCATGGGACGGGAACCGTAGGGACGCTCCCCCGCGGGATCGCCGGTCGGACCGGACGATTCACGCGTGCGGGGCCCCGTTGTCGATACCCTTGCTCGTGCAACACCCCCAGCCGATGAGCCAGCCATCCGAGAAATCCCGCGTCCGACCGACCGATTCGCCCGTCGGGGGCGCTCGGCCCTACATGCTGGGCATCGGCGGCTGCGGGATGTCGGGCCTGGCCCGCGTGCTGGCCGCCCGGGGCCTGACCGTTCGCGGTTCGGACTCGACGCCCTCGAACACCACGCAGGCCCTGGCCGGCGCCGGCATCCCGGTGGTGTTTGAAGAGCTGCCCGAGACGCTGCCAGAAGACGCGGACGTGGTCATCGCCTCGGCGGCCGTCAAGCCCGACCACCCCCAGGTGCTCGAGGCCACCCGGCGCGGCCTGACCGTGCACACCTACGCCGAGGCCCTGGGCCTGAGCATGGCCGCCCACACCGGCGTCGCCATCGCCGGCACGCACGGCAAATCCACCACCACGGCCATGCTCGGCTGCGCCCTGACCGACGCCGCGCTCGATCCCACGGTCATCGTCGGGGCGACCTGCGCGCAGCTCTCCAAGGGCACGGCCGAGCCCGGGCCGGGTGTGGGCTTTCGCATCGGCGCCCCCAACGTCCCCCAGGGGCCGCTGGCCGAGCGCCCGGGACTGCTGCTGGCCGAGGCGTGCGAGTTCAACCGCTCGTTCCACAACCTCCGCCCGACCATCGCCTCGATCTCCTCGGTCGAGGCCGACCACCTGGACATCTACGGATCGCTCGACGCCATCGTCGAGGCGTTCGCCGGCTTTGCCCGCCTCGTGCCCGCCGCCGAGCAGGGCGGCAAGCTGATCATCGCCCACGAGGGCGCGCACCGGCGCGAGATCACCGCCGGCTTGACCTGCGCGGTCGAGACCATCGGCTTCAACCCGTCCGCCGACTGGGTCGTGCGATACGAGCCGGTGGCCCGTCTGGTCACCGTGAACGGGCCCGGCGTGGACGAACGATCCTGGACCATGCGCATGCCGGGCGAGCACAACGCCTTCAACGCGGCGATGGCCTTTGCCCTCGGCTGCGCGGCCGGCGCCGACCCCGACAGGCTCGCCGCATCGCTGGGCGCGTTCCGCGGGCTGGACCGGCGCCTGCAGTTCCTCGGCCAGCGCGACGGGGTCCGCGTTTTTGACGACTACGGCCACCACCCGACCGAGATCGAGGCCACCCTGCGGGCCCTGCGCCAATCCGAAGACCCCGCCCCCGTCGGCGGCCGGCTGATCTGCGTCTTCCAGCCCCACCAGCACAGCCGCACCCGGTTCCTGCTCGAGGAGTTCGCCACCAGCTTCGAGCACGCCGACATCGTCATCGTGCCGCACATCTACTTCGTCCGCGACTCCCAGGCCGAGAAGCACAAGGTCTCCTCCGCCGACCTGGTCGACCGCCTCCGCGCCCGCGGCGTGCGCGCCATGCACCTCTACCCCTTCGAGGCCATCATCGAGCAGCTCGAGAACCTCTGCCGCCCGGGCGACCTGCTCGTGGTGATGGGGGCCGGACCCGTCTGGCAGGTGGGCCGCGGCTACCTGGGCGACGGCGGGGCCGCCTCATGAACACCACGCCCGACGTGCTGCAGATCGAGGAACAGGCCCCCATCTCGACCTGGTTCCACATCGGCGGCCGCGCCGACCGTCTGGCCCGCCCGAAGAACGCCGAGGAACTGGCGCGCTGCTGCGAGCTCGACCCGGACCTGGTCGTGCTCGGCGAGGGCGCGAACCTGCTCGTGGACGACGCCGGCATGGACCGCCTGGTCGTCTCCCTCCAGACACCCGGCTTCCAGACCATCGAGTTCGATCCTTCGGGTCTGGTCCGCGCGGGCGCCGGCGTTGCCCTGCCGCGGCTGATCAACGAGACGGTCAAACGCGGGCTCTCGGGCATCGAGACCCTCGCGGGCATCCCGGCCACCCTCGGTGGCGCGGCCGTCATGAACGCCGGCGGGGCCTTCGGCGAACTGGCCACCAGCGTGCGGACCGTGTTCGCCACGGACCGGGCGGGGCGCGAGCACTCGTTCCGCCGGGACCTGATCGACTACGGCTACCGACAGTCGTACCTGAACCACCTGATCATCACCGGCGTCGAGCTGGCCCTGACCCCCCGCCCGGTCGAGGAATGCCGCGCCGAGCTGAAGCGCTGCATGGACTACAAGGCCCTCTCCCAACCGCTCAAGGACAAGTCCGCCGGCTGCGTCTTCAAGAACCCCGTGCTGCCGGATGACTTGGGCGACATCGGCGCCCAGGGCCAGCGGGTCAGCGCGGGCATGCTGATCGACCGGGCCGGCGGCAAGGGCATGCGGGTGGGCGGCGCGACCGTCTCCGACGTGCACGCGAACTTCTTCGTGGTCAGCGCCGACGCCCAGGCCCGCGACGTTATCGATCTGATTGCCCGCGTCCGGCAGCGCGTGATCGACGTGCACGGGGTCGCCCTGGAGCGTGAAGTCGTCATCTGGGAGCGCACCGCTTGAGCAACGACCAGACCCCGGACCTGCCGCCCGTGCTCGTGCTCGGCGGCGGGCCGGACCGCGAACGCGAGATCAGCATCAAGAGCAGCGAGGCCGTCCACAAGGCGGCCCGCGCCGCCGGTTTTGACGCCGAACTGCTCATCATCGACCGCCCGACACCTGCCGAGGTGGCCGCGTGGAAGGGCCACCTCGTCCTGCCCATCCTGCACGGGCGCTTCGGCGAGGGCGGCGTGCTGCAACGCATGCTCGAAAACGCCGGCGTCCGCTTCGCGGGCTGCCGGTCCGAGGCCGCCCGCCTGGCGATGGACAAAATGGCCACCAAGCTGGCCGCGGCCCGCGCGGGCGTGCCCACCTCCCCCGGGGCGATCGTGGACCCCGACGACGACGTCTCGCCCGTGGGGCTTCCCGCGGTGGTCAAGCCCGTCGCCGAGGGCAGTTCCGTCGGTCTGCACATCTGCCGCGACCAGCCGTCCTGGGAACGGGCGCTCGAGGCCGTCAAGGCCGACCAGGCCGAGAACCCCAACCGGGCCTACCTCGCCGAGCCGTTCATCGCCGGCCGTGAGATCACCGCGCCGCTGCTCGGCGAGGCCGACGGCTCGCTGACCGCGCTGCCCCTGGTCGAGATCGCCGCCGCCGAGGGCGTCTACGACTACAAGGCCAAATACACCAGAAACGACACGCGTTACACCGTTCTCTCCGGTCTGGCCGATGAAACCACCAGCAAGATCCAGGAGCACGCGGCCCGCGTGGGCCGCGCCATCGGCGTCCGCCACCTGGCCCGCGTCGATTTCCTGCTCCCCCCGGACCGCGAGCCCGTCATGCTGGAGATCAACACCATGCCGGGCTTCACCGCGACCTCGCTCCTGCCCATGTCGGCGCACGCCGCGGGCGTGCCCATGCCCGCCCTGATCGCCCACATCATCCGCCTCGCGACGCTCGACTGACACCGCCCCGCACACCGAACCCCGAAACCGAACGAGACGAGACCCATGGCCAAGAAGACCCGATCCAAAGCCAAGAAGTCGCACCGCGACCCGGACCGCGCCGCCCGCAACCGGCGCACCGCCATCGCCGTCCTGCTCGTCGTCGGCGGCGTGGCCTCGTTCGTCGGCGCGTCCGCCGGGCTCGACGCGATCAACAACCGCGCGATCACCGAACTGACCCCCGGCGACCCCGTCGTGGCCATCGCGTGGCCGCGCGACGAACGCGGCCAGGTCTGGCTGCCCATGCTCGAGCGTGAGCGTCTCTCGTCCCTGATGCTCCAGGCCGCTTCGGGCGGCCGCGCCCTTTCCGGCGAGCCGCTGGCCGAGATCGGTCGGGCCCTGACCGACACCGGCTGGTTCGAGGGCACGCCGACGGTCCGCTGGACGGCCGAGGGGCACATCCACGCCGAGGGGCGCTTCCGGGCGCCCGCCGCCGCGGTCCGCATCGGCCCGCGCGAGCACCTGATCGACTACCAGGGCCGCGTCCTCCCGCTGGACTACCCCGCGGGCGCGTCCAACCAGATCTTCCTGCTCAACCCCTCGCAGCCGATCGCCGACGTCGGTTCTCCCTGGCCCGGCGAGGACGTCCGGGCTTCTCTGGACCTGATCGTGCTGCTCCAGCGTGAGAGCCTGCTCGAGCAGGTCGCCGGCATCGATCTCGGCCAGGGCCGCCAGTCGGGATCGCTGTCGATCATCACCGACCGCGGCGCCCGCGTGATCTGGGGCGGCGGCCCGCAGCACCTGCGCCCCGCCGAGCAGCCCACCTCGGTCAAGCTCACCCGCCTGCGCGCCCTGCTCGACCGCACCGGCCGCATCGACGCCTCGGTCGATCTGGTGGACCTGCGCCCCCAGCAGCCTCTGATCGAACGCCGCCACGACTGACCCCGTATCGTCCCGCGTGACCGAGACCGCCCATCCAGCGACCCCGACGGCGCCAAGCCCCGCGGGCGAGCACGCGCGGCCCGATCCCGACCGCGACATCTTCGGGCGCGAGCCGGTCGGACGCCCCGACTGGTCGCACCGCCGCGGCGAGCCGCGCATCTTCGCGCTGATCTGGATGATCTACCTGATGGGCGTCACGGCCATCATGTTCATGACCGTCTCGGACGCGTTCTTCGTCTCCACCGACATCACCCGCCCCGCCGCCCGCGCGATGGTGCTGGCCACGGCGGCGGGGATCGCGCTGCTCTGGCCGGCGTTCCGCCTGGCGCAGCACCCGCCCGAGCACCCCGTGCGCGACGTCCTGCGCGACCTGTTCGTGCTGCTCGTCCCCGCCCAGGCGGTCGTCTGGCCGCACGCGCTGCGGGTCCTGGCCGACTGGCCGCTGCCGGTCCTGCTCGGCGTGACCGCCTGCTTCGCGGCGTGGGCCATGGTGGTGGGGGGCCTGATCGCGCTGGCCAACTCCGGCGCCGGCGCGGGCAGGGCCCGCTGGATGTGGATGCTGGTCGTGCTCGCGGTCGTGATCGGTGCGCCCGCGCTGGGCATGGCCCTGGGCATCGTCGGCCCGACCCGCGTGGACGCGCCCCGGCCGGGGTGGATGCTCTCGCCCCTGACCTGCGTGCTCGAGATCACGCGGGACCGCGACGCGTCCGGCACGACCGTCCCGGTCTCCCCGACGCACTGGCGGTCTCTGGCGGCCGTGGCCTGCGTGGGCGGCGCCCTGCTCTGCCTGGCGGGCGCGGCCCGGGTGGCCCCCACCCGGCGTGGGGCGTAGAGTCGCTGTCCGAACCAACCCGAGCCACGGGAGGCCTCGCATGGATGTCATCACCGCCGACGAAAAGGCCAAGATCCAGGCCCGACTCGACGAACTCATCGCCAACCGCCCGGTGATCACCACCCGCATCGCCGAGGCCCGCGCGATGGGCGACCTCAAGGAAAACGCCGAGTACCACGCCGCCCGCGAGCAGCAGGGCCTCGACGAGGCCGAGATCCGCCGGCTCGAGGAACGCCTGGCCAAGGCCCAGGTCGTCGACGAGTCCCGCACCGCCGACGGCGTCGCCTTCATCGGCTCGACCGTCAAGATCCGAGAGGTCGGCGACGACGAGATCGAGTCCTACCGCCTCGTCGGCGAGATGTCCGGCAACGACGACGGCGACATCGTCGAGGTCACCGCCAACAGCCCCATGGGCGAGGCGCTCATGAAGGCCCGCGTCGGCGACACCGTGCGCGTCAACGCCCCCCGCGGCGTGAAGCGCTTCGAGATCGTCGAAGTCCTCTGAGCACCCCTCGCCGCCCCCCGGGCCGATCCGCCGACCACCAACGCAACAGCGGCCCGTTCCGAGGAACGGGCCGCCGTCGTGTTGGCTGCTATTGAGAGAGCGGGTCAGGGCTGCTCGGTCGCCTCGACCAGGGCCTGCACGGCCGCCGGACGCTCGAACACCGTATTGTCGACGTTGTTGATCGTCGCGTCGGTGATCGTCATGACGATCTGCTGCGGGCCGATGTTCTGGACCATCTTGGTCGGCATCTTCATGCCGCCGAACTCCTTGTAGTCGCTCAGGTTGGTCGTGATCTTGATCTCGCCCATGGGCGAGGCCTGCACGGCCTCCTGACCGATCAGCATGCCGCTCTCGACCGAGTAGAACTCGGTGCTCTCGCGCCCGTTGGGACGGGTCAGACTGATCTTGTGGGCCTTCTGGCCGCTGAACTGCACCTCGCCGGCGTACGAGATCACGTCGTAGATCTCGCGGTGCTTGGCGGCCGAGTTCGGATCGGCCTGCTCGGCCAGGTCGGAGACCTCCTCCTCGGTCAGCAGGCGCGGGCCCTGCATCGGGTCGCTGCTCCAGCCGTACTCGCCGTCGTAGCCGGTCTCGGTCTTTCCGAAGCCGGGCAGTTCCATGACCATCGCCATCTTGCCGGGCTTGGCGGCGTACATCTTCATGCTGCCCTTGATGCCCGCCATCGGGATGTCGATGGTGCCGGTGACCGTGGTCGACTCGATGGACATGATCATGTCCTTGCCGCCGACCTTCTCGACGAAGGTGTCGATCACCTCGAGCGCCTTGGCGTCGTGCTTCTTCGTGTCCGATTTCACCTCGGTGGAAAGCGGCTTGGTGCCGTCCTGGGCCATCAACGGGCCGGCCAGGCCCGCCACCGCGAGCAGGCCCGCCATCGCTCCGATCGTCTTGCGCTTCATCAACAGTTCCTCCTTCAGTTCGTTGCGGCCGGACCGCCCGCGGCGGTGGCCGTTTCGTTCACAATCCATTGCGCCGCCTCACGCAGGGGCGCGTCCACGCCGGCGAGCAGGTCGTCCCGCCGCACCGGCACCGAAACATCCGCGGGGACCCCGTCGCCTTCCAGCCGGGTCCCGTCGGAGTTGACATAATCCGCGATCGCGTGCAGGAACACGTCGCCCGAGGGCAGGCGGTCCATCGCCGCCGGCAACGCCATGCCCGCGCTGCGCGATCCGAAGGTCCTGACCCGCCCGATCGCGCGCAGCCCCCCGGCCCACACCTCGCTCGTGCTGGCGCTCGTGCCGTCGATGACCATCGCCACCGGCCCGGCGAACGGCGAGAGCCGCTCGCCCAGGGACGTGACCACGACCGGCTCGGCGTTGAACTCCAGCTCGGCCCCCCGCATGGTCATCGTGCCCAGCTGTGCCGGCTCCGACACGAGGAACCGCGACAGCGCGCTGGCCATCATGCCCACGCCGCCCGGGTTGCCCCGCAGGTCGATCACGATCCCGTCCGCGTCCTGCAGCTCAACCATCGCCCGCTCGAACTGCGGGGCGATGGGGATCATGAAGATGTTGAAGGCGATGTACCCGATCCGGGTGTCCGGGTCGCCCGTCTCGGCATCCGTCAGCCAGCGGTGGTCCAGGTTGGTGCTCATCGGGGGCAGGTTTCCGAACTTGACGAACGATCCGGGCGGCTCGGCCCGCACCACCTCGACGACAACCTCCGCGTCGTCCCCGTCGAGGAACGTCATCTCGATCGGCGTGCCGCTGCGTCCGCGCAGCCGCTCCGAGATGGCCTGGCTCGCGTACAGCGCCGCCTCGGACGCGCCGACCGCCTCCGAGAGCCGCTCGACCAAGGCCCCCATGTCACGGGCGCGGATCTTCTCAAGCACCCAGCCCATCCGCACGCCGGCCTTGTCCGCCGGGCCACCGGGCAGCACGCTGGTCACCAGCACCCGGCCGTCGACCACGCGAAAGTCCAGCCCGGGCATCGCCGTGCCCTGCCCGTCGCCGCGACCGGCGACCTCGACCGGCCCCGAGGGGCCGTCCCCGTCGCCCACCGCGTCGGCATCGCCGTCCGTGTCGGCACTTGAATCGTCGTCTTCGCCCGTCAGGTCGATGTCGTCCGGGATCACGCCGAAGTGGCTCTGGTTCAGCCGCCCGACCATCTCCTGGATGATCATGCGATTCTCGTCGCGCGTGGTGGCGGCCTCGGCCTTCGGGCGCAGCTCAACCCGGACCGCGTCCCAGTCCACCCCGTTGTATGTCGTGTCGTAGTGCGTGTCCCGCACCAGCTCCCACGCCCGGTCGAAGTCGGCCAGATAGCGTCCCGGTTCGCCCGCGGGTTCCGCCCTCGCGCTGGGAGCCGGCTCGGTCACCCCCGCGCCGTGGCACCCGCTCAGACCCAGGACCATGCCGGACGATGCCAGCACCCACGTCGCGATCGTTCTTCTCATGCCGCTGCTCCCGCGCTCGCCCGTTCGCTCTGTGCCCGCCACCGATCTTGCGGCAACACCCGGGCCCGCGCGGACCCGCACAACCATAGAACCCGACGGGATCTACCGGGCCGGGCCGCCCCGGCTGCACCGCCGGCCAATCAGCCCCCCTGAACAGGCTGCTTGACGGCCCCCATCAGGCCCCTGTACCGGCCCCGGCGATCCAGTCGGCCGCCGCCCGCAGCGGGGCGTCCACCCCGCGGAGCAACGCGTCCCGATCGACCGGGACCCGCTCGTCCGGCCCCACGCCGTCGGATTCCAGGCGCGTCCCGTCCGAGTTGACGTAGTCGGCGACCGCGTGCAGGAGCACGTCACCGGACGGCAGCGCGCTCATCGCGGCCGGCAGGGCCATGCCCGCGGTCCGGGTGCCGAAGGTCCGCGCCCGCCCCAGTCCACGCAGCCCGCCGGCCATGAACTCGGCCGTGCTCGCGCTGCCCTCATCGATCAGGATCGCCAGGGGCCCGGTGAACGGTCCGAGGCGCTCGCCGCCCGACGTGACCACCACAGGGTCCGCGTTGAACTGCAGGTCCTGGCCGCGCATCTTCATCGTCCCGATCCGCGACCGCTCGGAGACGAAGAACCGCGAGAGCGACGCGCACATCGGCGCCACGCCGCCCAGGTTCCCGCGCAGGTCGATCACGACGCCGTCGGCGTCCTTGAACGCGACCATCGCACGCTCGAAGTCCGGCGTGATCGCGATCATGAACGAGTTGAACGCGATGTAGCCGATCCGCGCGTCCCCGCCGCCGGTCTCCTCCGGCGTCAGCCAGCGCGACTCGAACGTGACCTTGATGGGCGGCAGGTTGCCGAACTTGACGGTCTGCCCGTCCGGTTCGACCCGCTCGACCGTCCGCGTCACCTTGCGGTCCGCCCCGTCGAGGAACGCCAGCCGGGCTTGGGTGCCCACGGGCCCGTTGAGACCGCGGGTGATGGACTGCCAGGCGTACAGCGCGCCCGTCCGCGACCCGATCGATTCGTCGAACCGCGTGATCAGCGGGGCGACCTCGGAACCGTTGATCGCCGTGAGCAGCCAGCCGGGGCGCACGCCCGCACCGTCCGCCGGCCCCCCTGGCGTCACCCGCGTGACCACCGCCCGCTCGTCCGCCACGCGGACGTCGAACCCGACGCCGCCGTCCTCGCTGTCGGACGCGACTTCCGCGGGCGTCTCGGACCCGTCGTCGTCGGACGCGGCGATCTCGGTCTCGGCGTTCTGCAACTCCTCGGGGATGATCCCGAAATGGCTCTGGTTCAGCCGCGCGACCATCCCGTTGATGATGTCGCGACTCTCGGCGCGGGTGGTGGCCGCCTCGGCCTGCGGGCGCAGTTCCACTCGCACCGCCTCCCAGTCCACGCCGTTGTAGGTCTCCTCGTGGAACGTGTCGCGGACCAGTTCCCAGGCCCGGTCGAAGTCGGGCAGATAGGTGCCCGGCTCGACCGGCATCTCGGCCGCGGGCGTCGGCGCGCTCCGGGTCGAGGCGCATCCCGCCAACCCAGTCCCGAACCCCATCCCCAGGCCGATCCCGACCGACAACGCGGCCGCCATCCTGCGGCGGATCGCCCCTCGGGGTCCGTGGCGGGCGGTGCGGTATCCAACGAACGGCGGCTTCGGTCCGCGCGGCATGCGTGGTCTCCTCTCGGTGTGGCGGCTCGCCGCTGTCCCCGGCGGCCGAAGGCCTACCGAAAGGGCTCGACTC
>TARA_R110000782_G_scaffold182437_4_pt1 | contig 14077 bp, 13 predicted proteins | sample TARA_R110000782 | Tara Oceans TARA_R110000782 (sample SAMEA4397859) | marine metagenome | biome: Polar Biome; feature: [SRF] surface water layer (ENVO:00010504); material: water (ENVO:00002006), including particulate matter (ENVO:01000060) such as... | depth 5 m
GTCGACCGGCCGCAGCATCCTCGCTTGGCGCGCGCAAAAGCAAGGCGGCATTGGCGCGCAGGTGCGAATCGCGCCGCTGCTGTTGCTTCCGCCGCGCGACTGGCTGGCGGAGCGCTGCGACCGGCGGTTCGAGACGATGCTGGAGCAGGGCGCGGTCACGGAAGTGGAAACGCTTCTGGCGCGCCGATTGTCGCCAGAGCTGCCGGTGATGCGCGCGATTGGCGTGCCGGAAATCGCGGCCTGGCTGGCGGGGGAATGCAGCCGGGAGGCGATGATCGAACGCGCGCAAACCAGCACTCGCCAATATGCGAAACGTCAATATACATGGTTCTCGCGCCAGCCGCCGCCGGACTGGGTTCGGCATCATGAAATTCTCGATAACAAAAATTGCGAAGAAATTGTAATTAAATTACACAACATCATGTTGACATGATATTTTATGTCTCTTAAGGCGGCTCTCGTTGGGCGGGGTTGCGATTCTCGCTCATATCACGCATGCGCGGCGCCATTGCAGCCGAACGTGCCGACAGGGCCTGCCGATTCCTTCCGGACCCGGTATATGAGGCGAATGTGCAAGGAGACTGAGTGTGGCCGAACTGAGCGGCGCGGATATATTGGTGCAATCCCTGGTCGATCTGGGGGTCGAAATCGTGTTCGGCTATCCGGGCGGGGCTGTGCTGCCGATTTACGATGCACTGTATAACCACCCGCAGATCAAGCATGTGCTGGTGCGCCACGAACAGGGTGCGACCCACATGGCCGAAGGCTATGCCCGATCGACGGGCAAGCCCGGCGTCGTGCTCGTCACCTCCGGTCCTGGTGCGACCAACGCGATCACCGGCATAACCGATGCGCTGATGGATTCGATCCCGATGGTCGTCATCACCGGACAGGTTGCCACGCACCTGATCGGTTCGGATGCCTTTCAGGAAGCGGATACGGTCGGCCTGACGCGCCATTGCACCAAGCATAATTATCTGGTGAAGTCGCCAGCGAAGCTTGGCCCGATCATTCATGAAGCCTTTCATATCGCCACGTCCGGTCGCCCCGGCCCGGTCGTCGTCGATATTCCCAAGGACGTTCAGGTCGCCACAGCGCCCTATGCGAAGCCTGCTGGCACCGAGCATGTCAGCTACCGCCCGCAGGTGAAGGCGGAAGCGGGCACCATTGCGCAGGCGACGGCTATGATCGCGACGGCGGAGCGGCCGATCTTTTATACCGGCGGCGGCGTCATCAACGCGGGGCCGGAGGCTTCCGAATTGCTGCGCGAGTTGGCAGAGCTGACCGGTGCGCCTGTCACCAGCACCTTGATGGGGCTTGGGGCGTTCCCGGCTTCGTCGGACAAATGGCTTGGCATGCTGGGCATGCACGGCACCTATGAAGCCAATATGGCCATGAACAAGGCAGATCTCATCATCTGCGTCGGTGCGCGGTTCGACGACCGCGTGACCGGGCGGCTCGATGCCTTCTCGCCGCACAGCAAAAAAATCCATATCGACATCGACCGCAGCTCGATCAACAAGACGGTGCTGGCGGATATGGCTATTGTCGCGGACGCGGGCAGCGCGCTCGCCGATCTGATCGCGGCATGGAAGGCGGCGGGGCATAAGAGCGCCGACCTCACCGAATGGTGGGCGCGCATTGCCGGATGGCGCGCGCGCAAGAGCCTCGATTATGCCGAAAATGGCAGCGAGATCATGCCGCAACGGGCGATTGCCGATCTGTTCAACGCCACAAGGGGTCGCGATGTCATCATCACCACCGAAGTCGGCCAGCATCAGATGTGGGCGGCCCAGCATTTCCATTTCGACAGCCCTAACAAATGGCTGACATCGGGTGGGCTCGGCACCATGGGCTATGGCTTCCCCGCCGCCATCGGCGCGCAGATGGGAAACCCGGACAGCCTCGTCATATGCGTTGCGGGCGATGCCTCGGTACAGATGAACATTCAGGAGCTTGGCACCGCGATCCAATATCGTCTGCCGGTCAAGGTCTTCATCCTCAACAACGAATATATGGGCATGGTGCGCCAGTGGCAGGAAATTACATATGAAAGCCGCTATTCGGAAAGCTATTCCGACAGCCTGCCCGATTTCGTGAGGCTGGCGGAAGCCTATGGCTGGACCGGCATCCGCATCGAAGGCGTGCAGGAGCTGGAAGCCGGTATCCGCCAGATGATCGACACGCCGGGGCCGGTGCTGGTCGATTGCCGGGTGGCGAAGCTCGCCAATTGCTTCCCCATGATTCCGTCCGGCGCGGCGCATACCGACATGCTGCTCGACCCCAGCCAGGTGTCGGGAACGATGGCGGACGAAGCGAAGGCGCTGGTATAAGAATTCACACAGGACCAGGGACGCCGAATCGAGGAAAGACGCGATGACCGAGCACCTCAAGCTTCGCATACACATCACCGAACCATGGGATTTCATGCGGCAGACGGGGCTTGAGGAGCTGACGGGGTGGACAACCGACCATGAGATTGAAGAGCTGGAGGAATGGGAGCTGATGCTCGACGCGGGATATAAGATGCATGATGTGATGCATCATCGCGTGCTTATCAGCCCGCGCTATGTCGGCGAGCATCTCGCCAGGATATTCGACGCCATTGTCGGCTTCCCGGTGCGCATCGCCCACCGGCTCGACGGGGAATGGCATTATGCGCTGGCCGGCATGTTGACGGTGCGGCGCGAAAAAGAGGAAGAGCTTTGATGCATATTGCCGAGGAACAGGACGAACGGCATGTTCTGTCAATCACCGTTACCAATGAAGCGGGCATATTGGCACGCGTCGCGGGGCTGTTCACCGCGCGCGGCTATAATATCGAGAGCCTGACCGTTGCCGACATATCGGACGATCATCAGGTCAGCCGCATCACCATCGTCACCAACGGCCCGCCGCGCGTCATCGACCAGATCATCGCGCAGCTCGACCGGCTGGTGCCGGTACACAAGGTTACGGACCTTACCGAAAACGGGCCGTTCGTCGAGCGCGAGCTGGCGCTGGTAAAGGTCGCGGGTACGGGCGAGCACCGGATCGAGGCACTGCGTCTCGCGGACATCTTCCGCGCCAAGGTGGTCGATACCACGACCACGAGTTTCATCTTCGAACTGACCGGTCCTACCGACAAGATCGACACGTTCGTCGGCCTGATGCGCGAGCTGGGGCTGGTCGAGGTTGGCCGTACCGGCATTGTCGGCATGGTGCGCGGGAAGGATTGACCTCAAACATCGCCGATGGCGCATATGTCTGGCGGCCAATGCGTCGCCGCAAGTGAAGGACCGATTACGTGGCCGAGTTTTTTTCTGCCCTGGAACCGCAGCATAGCGAAGCACTGGCGTCCGCGCCGGTGTTCTTCGTCGCGACCGCGCCGAAAGAGGGCAGGATCAACCTGAGTCCGAAAGGCATGGACACGTTGCGCGTCCTGTCGCCCACGCGGATCGCCTATCTCGACCTCACCGGCAGCGGCAATGAAACGGCGGCGCATCTGCTGGAGAATGACAGAATCACGCTGATGATATGTTCCTTCACGCGCACGGCGCAGATTTTGCGCGTTTATGGCCATGCGCATAATGTCCAGCCGTCCGATGCCGGTTGGGATGCGCTGATCTCGCATTTTTCGCCTATCGCCGGGACCCGGCAGATTTTCGTAATCGATGTCGATTGCGTCCAGACCTCCTGCGGCTATGCGGTGCCGCAAATGGAACTGGTCGCCGAACGGCAGACATTGGTGAAATGGGCGGAAGGCAAGGGCGCGGACGGGCTTGCAGAATATCGATCCGCGAAAAATACGCTCAGCATCGATGGTTTGCCCACCGGGCTGCAAAACTAGGGTCAGGACCCATTAATTCAAACTAGAGAAATGGAAAGAACATGAAGGTTTATTATGATCGTGACGCCGACCTCGGGCTGATCAAGAACAAGAAGATCGCCATAGTCGGCTATGGCAGTCAGGGCCACGCCCATGCGCAGAACTTGCGCGACAGCGGTGTCGCCGAAGTGGCCATCGCGCTGCGCGCAGGCAGCGCCACTGCGAAGAAGGCGGAAGGTGCGGGCTTCAAGGTGATGACCAATGCCGAGGCGGCGGCATGGGCCGACATCCTTATGATCCTCGCTCCCGACGAGCATCAGGCGGCGATCTATGCCGACGATCTCGCCGCGCATATCCGCCCCGGCGCGGCGCTGGCCTTCGCCCATGGCCTCAACGTGCATTTCGGCCTGATTGAGCCGCGAGCCGATGTCGATGTCATCATGATCGCGCCTAAAGGCCCCGGCCACACGGTGCGCAGCGAATATCAGCGCGGCGGCGGCGTGCCCTGCCTCATCGCCATCCATCAGGACGCGACCGGCAACGCGCACGACATCGCGCTCGCTTATGCCAGCGGCGTGGGCGGCGGACGCAGCGGCATCATCGAGACGAATTTCAAGGAAGAATGCGAGACCGATCTGTTCGGCGAACAGGCGGTGCTGTGCGGAGGCATCACCCACCTCATCCAGGCGGGTTTCGAAACGCTGGTCGAGGCGGGCTATGCCCCTGAAATGGCCTATTTCGAGTGTCTGCACGAAACCAAGCTGATCGTCGATCTGCTTTATGAAGGCGGCATCGCCAACATGCGCTATTCGATCAGCAACACCGCCGAATATGGCGACATCAAGACCGGTCCGCGCATTATCACCGACGAGACCAAGGCGGAAATGAAGCGCGTTCTCGCGGACATCCAGTCGGGCCGCTTCGTCAAGGACTTCGTGCTCGACAACCGGGCGGGCCAGCCGGAGCTGAAGGCCAGCCGCAAGACCGCCGCTGCGCACCCGATCGAGAAGACCGGCGCGGAACTGCGGGCGATGATGCCGTGGATTGGCGCGAACAAGCTGGTGGACAAGGCGAAGAATTAAACTCCGCCGTCGCAAAAGACTGGAACTGTCGGGGGGTGTTGCTTATGCAGGCAATGCCCCTTTTTTTCGTGGAGGACGAAGATGCGCCGTTCCCTGATAGCCCTTTCCGGCATTGCCGCGATTTCCCTTGGTGCCGCGCTGGCGGCGCAGACCATGCCCACCGAGCCGCCGGGCAAACAGGATGTAAGTCGCATCACCGGCGGCACCTATGCGGTCGATCCGGGCCATAGCCAGGTGCTGTTCGCATATGACCATATGGGCATCACGCGCAATGTTGGCCTGATCGCCGAGCCGGGCAGTGGCTCGCTGACGCTCGATCCGAAGAATCCGGACAAGGCGAGCGTGACGGTGAGCTTTCCGATCGCCAATATCCGAACCGGCGTTCCGGGACTCGACGAGCATCTGATGAAATCGGATTTTTTCGATACCGCGAAGTTTCCGACCGCCACGTTCAAGTCCACTTCGGTGAAGGTCGACGGGATGGAGGCGGAGATCACCGGCGATCTGACGATCAAGGGCATCACGAAGGAAGTGACGCTGGACGCGAGCTTCACCGGCGCGGGCGCGAATCCGATGTCCAAGAAGGAAATGGTCGGCTTCGGCGCGGAGGCCGTCATCAAGCGCAGCGACTTCGGGCTGGGCTATGGCGTGCCGATGGTGGGAGACACCATCGAGCTGAAGATCAGCGCCGCGTTCGAGAAATAACAAAAAAAGCTGGACTTATTTAACCGACAGCCGGTATGGGCAGAGCCATGTCACGGCATCTGCCCCTGCTGCTTCTACGACTTACACGCCCTTAGGCGTGTCTTTTGCGCTGCCCGAAACGGGCGCGCGCACTGCCTAAGGGCGAATTTCCATTATAGTCGTAACAGGGGCGCACCGCGCTGCCCGGACACAGGATTTATATGAACATGCTCGCTGACCCTTCGGTGAAATACCGACCCTTTCCGCAGGTCGATCTGCCCGATCGCCAATGGCCCACACGCACCATCACCGCACCGCCACGCTGGCTCTCGACCGATATGCGCGACGGCAACCAGTCGCTGATCGACCCGATGAACGCCGAGAAGAAGCAGCGCTTCTTCGATCTGCTCTGCAAGGTGGGCGTGAAGGAAATCGAAGTCGGCTTCCCCTCCGCCGGAGCGACCGAGTTCGATTTCATCTCCGGCCTCGTCAAGCAGAACCTGATCCCCGAAGATGTGACCGTGCAGGTGTTGACGCAGGCACGCGCCGACCTCATCGCCACGACGTTCGAATCCCTGCGTGGTGCAAAGCGCGCCATCGTCCATGTTTACAACGCCGTGTCGCCCGCGTGGCGGCGCATCGTCTTCGGCATGGAACGCAGCGAAGTGCGCGAAATCGCCGTCACCGCGGCCAAGCTGCTGCGCGATCATGCGGCGGCCCAGCCGGACACCGATTGGCATTTTGAATATTCGCCCGAAACCTTCTCGACCGCCGAGCTGGATTTCAGCCTGGAGTGCTGCGAGGCGGTGATGGAGATTCTCCAGCCCACGCCGGAGCGCCCCCTCATCCTCAACCTGCCCGCGACGGTGGAGGCGGCGACGCCCAACATCTATGCCGACCAGATCGAATGGATGTGCCGCAATATCTCGCGGCGCGACAGCGTCGTCATCTCGCTCCATCCGCATAATGACCGGGGCACCGGCGTCGCGGCGGCTGAGCTGGGTCTGATGGCGGGCGCGGACCGGATCGAGGGATGCCTGTTCGGCAATGGCGAGCGCACCGGCAATTGCGACATCGTCACGGTCGCGCTCAATCTTTACACGCAGGGCATCAACCCGGCGCTGGATTTCTCGGACATCGACGAGGTGATCCAGACGGTCGAATATTGCAATCAATTGCCCGTCCATCCGCGCCACCCTTATGCGGGCGAACTGGTGTTCACCGCCTTTTCGGGTAGTCATCAGGACGCGATCAAAAAGGGCTTCGCCGCGCAGGAAGCGCGCAATGACGAGTTGTGGGACGTGCCCTATCTGCCCATCGATCCCGCCGATCTGGGAAGGAATTACGAGGCGGTGATCCGCGTCAACTCGCAGAGCGGCAAGGGCGGCGTCGCCTGGGTGTTGCAACAGGACAAGGGGTTGAAACTGCCGAAACGCATGCAGGCGGATTTCAGCCGTGTGGTGCAGGATGTCGCCGACAGCAGCAGCCGCGAACTCAATGCCGCCGACATCTGGCAGACGTTCGAGACGCATTATCGCCTGACCGACGGCCAGCCCGTCCACCTGATCGATTATCAGGAAAGCGGCGCGGCGGGCGACCGCATCTTTGTCGGCAAAGTCATGATGAACGGCGAGGAGCGCAGCATTTCCGGGCGCGGCAATGGCCTGATTTCATCCGTGCTTGCCGCGTTGCGCGACGAGCTGCGTATCGATCTTGAAGTGGTCGATTATACGGAACATGCGATCGGTGCGGGCACGGATGTGAACGCGGCGGCCTATGTCGAATGCAAAATGCCGGACGGAAAGATTATTTTCGGTGTCGGTATGGATACGGATGTCGCTACGGCATCGGTGCAGGCGGTGCTTTCGGCAGCCAATGCGGTGATGGCGCGCCGGAACTAACCCTTGAGCTGGCGGGTCCGCTGCGCTTATGTGCAGCGGACCAACAAACGGGGCCTCTCTTCATGCTGACAACGCAAACGCTGCTCGATCGCCTGACGCTCCCGCTCATCGGCGCGCCGATGTTCATCATCTCCGGCCCGGAGCTGGTGATCGCCCAGTGCAAGGCGGGCGTCGTGGGAAGCTTTCCCGCTTTGAATGCCCGCCCGCAAAGCCAGCTCGACGAATGGCTGCACCAGATCACGGAAGAACTGGCCGCGTGGGACAAGGCGCACCCGGATCGGCCCGCCGCGCCCTTCGCGGTCAACCAGATCGTCCACCGTTCCAACAACCGGCTGGAAGAGGATATGGCGACCTGCGCCAAATGGAAGGTGCCGATCGTCATCACATCGCTGGGTGCGCGCGAGGATGTGAATCAGGCGGTTCAGGGCTGGGGCGGCATCACCCTGCACGACATCATCAACGACCGTTTCGCCCGAAAGGCCATTGAAAAAGGCGCGACCGGCCTGATCGCGGTGGCGGCGGGCGCGGGCGGCCATGCGAGCATGCTCTCGCCCTTCGCGCTGGTGCAGGAAATCCGGCAGTGGTTCGACGGGCCGCTGGTGCTGTCCGGCGCTATTGCGACGGGTCGCTCGGTGCTGGCGGCGCGGGCGTGCGGCGCGGATTTCGCTTATGCAGGCAGCGTGTTCATCGCCACGCAGGAATGTCGGGCAAGCGATGCCTATAAGCAGGGGATTGTTGAGGGACGGGCGGGCGATATTGTCTACAGCAGCCTGTTTACCGGAGTGCATGGCAATTATCTGCGCGCATCCATTATTGCCGCGGGCATGGACCCCGACAATCTGCCCGATGGCGACGCCAGCAAGATGGATTTTGGTTCCGGCGGCGCCAGCGATGCCAAAGCGTGGCGCGATATCTGGGGATCGGGGCAGGGCATTGGCGCTGTCGACAAAGTAGTTCCGGCGGCGGAACTGGTCGCGCGCCTGGCCCGCGAATATCAGGAAGCAAAAGCCGCGCTCTGCGGATGATGGGCTGCGCTATGCCACGAGCACATGCCGGATTCGCAAAGGAGGCTCCATGAGCGATTTTTTGTCCAGCCCAGCCTCGCATACCTATATATCCCAAAGGCTTCGCCTTCACTATGTGGACTGGGGGAACCCCGAGGCGCCGCCGCTTCTGTTACTTCATGGCGGCCGCGACCATTGCCGCAACTGGGATTGGCTCGCGCAGGAACTTCGCAAGGACTGGCATGTCATTGCACCGGACCTTCGCGGACATGGCGACAGCTCCCATTCGCCTGATGGCCGCTACACGATGGATGCCTATGTGTATGATCTCGCGCAGCTCATTCACCAACAGGGGCTGGCCCCTCTCAGCATCGTCGCCCATTCGCTTGGCGGCAATATCGCAATCCGCTATACCGGCCTCTATCCCGAAAACGTGCGGCGGCTGGTCGCCATAGAAGGGCTTGGCGATGCGCCGCCTGTGCTGATCGAGCGTCAAAAAACGCCGAAATTCGAACAGATGCGCAACTGGATTGTGGCCCAGCGCGCACTGAGCAGCCGTCAACCCCGGCGCTATCAGACTATTGAGGATGCCTTGCAACGAATGATGCAGGAAAATCCGCATCTTTCTCCTGAACGTGCCCGGCATCTGACCGTGCATGGCATGAGTCAGAACGAAGACGGCAGTTATAGCTGGAAGTTCGACAATTATATTCGCGTTCAATCCCCTGTCGATTTGTCCCAGGCGGAAATCGAAGCATTATGGCAAAGCATTCAATGCCCGACATTGCTGGTCTATGGAACCCAAAGCTGGGCGTCCAATCCCGTCGAGGATGGTCGCGCGCGCCATTTTCGCAATGCCCGGGTGTCCCTTTATGAAAATGCCGGGCATTGGGTGCATCATGACCGGCACGATGATTTTCTGACGGAAATCGAAAACTTCTTGTCCGGCGAATAGCCGTTCTCGTCGTATCATACGGTCCTTTGTCATCGCGCGATGCATTGCGAAAGACCGGACTGCCCCTGTCGACGTGCTTGGGATAGATCTCTCCTCTATCGCCATTTATGTTTTCTCCCCCGCCCCGGTTTCAGGTTTGAGTTGCTGCCGCCCGACGAGGATGCATTGCTGGAATCGCAATCGCCGCCGCCGGAAGATGAAGACCCGCTGCTGCGTGCGGCGCAGTCCTTGTCATCCGGCGGGGAGCTGGCGCCGCCAGAGGAGGGAATCGTTCCGCCCGATGACGATGTGCTGTTGCCTGAAGAATTTCCGGCATCGGGCTGGGGGCTGGCATTGTCGGCCGGAGTTCCGCCGCTGGAAGATGAGTTCGCGTCGGCAGTCGAAGGATCGCCCGCGCCGGAGGAGCTGTTGCCGTCATCGGTGGGGGATGCGCTATCGTTGGGCGGGTCATCGTCGGTTGAGGACGCTGCATCGCCGCTCGATGATGATCCGCCATCGGCTGAGGATGCTCCATCAGATGAGGAGCCTGCGCCACCCGATGAGGAACCACCCGGTGAGGAGGAGCCTCCGTCGCCCGATGACGAGCCGCCGCCTGATGAGGAGGAGTCTCCACCGCCAGAAGAAGATGAGGCTTTCCCGGAATCGTTCGCAGCGCGGCTCTCGCTCTTCATCGCTGACCCGACAGTGTTCAGGGTCGAGGCAAGGGAGCCACCCGCATCGGTGGCACTTATTACAATTGCGCAACCGATAAACCCGATTATCAATCCATATTCGGTGAGAGCTGCACCTTTGTTTGAAATCAGCAGAGATTTCATTTTAATATTCATGATGTAACGTCTCTGTAATATTTAAATAATCATCATGATATTCATCGATGATTAAGTAAATGTTAACAGAGGTATATTGCAGTATATTTTAAATATAATATGGAATATCATAAAGTAATAATTATGGAATTACTTGTATATTATAGTGATACCGTAATATTTTTTATATTTTCTTTGTGCCGCTTGGTGGCTCGCTGGTCTCTCAGAAACTGTCCTTCGCGCTGCGCAGACGGGCGAGGTCTTCCGCGTCGCGCGCGCGCATGAAGGGATTGGTGGCGCGTTCGAGCGCGATGGTGGTCGGCACGGTGGGTTCGCCGCGTTCGCGCAGGGCGGTCACATCTTCCATGCGCCGCGCCAGATCGGCATTGTCCGGCTCCATGGCGAGGGCAAATCTGCCGTTCGACATGGTATATTCATGCGCGCAATAGGCGCGGGTTTCGTCGGGCAGGGCGGCGAAGCGCTGCATATTGGCGAACATCTGCGCCGCCGTGCCTTCGAACAGCCGCCCGCAGCCCATGGCGAACAACGTGTCACCGACGAAGATGACGCTCGCGCTCGGCAGATAATAAGCGATATGTCCGGCGGTGTGGGCGGGCACATCCCAGACTTCGGCGCGTAGACCGCCGATGATGGCGATGTCGCCTTCATGCACAGGCACGTCGAGCGTGTCGATCTTGGCGGCTTCGGCGCGCGGGCCGGTGATGGTGCAGCCTGTAGCCGCCTTGATTGCCGCATTGCCGCCAATATGATCGGGATGCCAATGCGTGTTCCAGATCTGGGTGATGGTCCAGCCGCGTGCGGTGGCGGCTTCCAGCACAGGATCGGCAACGGCGGGATCGATCACCACCGTATCTCCGGTCACTATCTCATGCATCAGCCAGACATAATTGTCGTTGAGCACGGGCACGCACAGGATTTCGAGGCTCATCACCACTCTCCCGTATTGGGCATCGACGCCCATGGTTCCTGCGGCGGCAGATGGCCGTCCTGCAACAGTTCGACCGAAATGCCATCAGGAGAGCGCACAAACGCCATATGCCCGTCGCGCGGGGGGCGGTTGATGGGGATGCCCGCATCCATCAGGCGCTGGCAGGTGTCGTAGATATTCTCGACGCGATAGGCGAGATGGCCGAAATTGCGCCCGCCTGTGTATTTTTCCGGGGTTTTCCCCTCGGCGGGCCAGTTATAGGTCAGCTCAACCTGCGCATCCTCGTCGCCGGGCGCGGCAAGGAAGATCAGGGTGAAGCGGCCCTGCTCGCTTTCGAGGCGGCGCTGTTCCTTGAGGCCAATCAGTTCGAAAAAGGCGATGGTGGCTTGGGGATCGCTGACGCGGATCATCGTATGGAGATATTTGGGCATGTTCGCCCTATATCACCCCGAACGATCCCTCGCTACGCTGCGGATAGGAAAATGCGGTAATCAGCGACCCTGATTGCGCCAGCGCGTGATCGTGCGATTGAGGATATCGTTTTCGCCGCCGCTCTCCTGCCACAGGGCCGAGAAGCTGGGATCGCTCGATGCGGGACGGAGATTTTCCGCCAGATCGTCGAGCGCGACGCGGATCGGGATGGCGACGCCTTCGCCGCAGATGATGCATTCGCGGTTGCGCAGCGCCGGGATCGAATCGAGGAAGCCGCGCGCGCCTTCCGGCATGGCGGCTTTCACAAATGCCTGATCGCGGTCGTTGTTGAGGCGCATGGAAAGAATGGTGCCGCATTGCGAGAGCACGCCTTCGGCAAGGTCGGACGGACGCTGCGTGATGAGGCCCAGCGACACGCCATATTTCCGGCCTTCCTTGGCGATGCGTTCGAGGATCTTGCGCACCGACTGGCCGTTGCCGCTGGTGGTGGCGGGGATATAGCGGTGCGCCTCTTCGCACACGAGCAGGATGGGCCGCTGCGGTTCGCTGCGCGCCCAGATCGCATAATCGAAGACGAGGCGCGAGAGCACCGCTACGACGACAGACGTGATTTCCGACGGCATGGCGGACGTATCGATGATCGAGATCGGTTTGCCGTTCGAGGGCAGGCGGAAAATCTTCGCAAGGAAATCCTGCATCGTGTCGGCGACGAGCATGCCAGAGAACATGAAGCTGTAGCGCGGATCGGCCTTGATCTCGTCGATGCGGGTCTTGAGCCGCATATAAGGCAGCGAACCGGTGCCCTTGTCGAGCTTGCCCATCTCGTTGGAGATGATCGTGGTCAGGTCGGACAGCAGATAAGGCACGGGCGAATCGACGGTGAGGCGCGACATGCCCTCCGCCGCGCGATTGCGCGCGCGCGCGGCATAGAGGCATTTGGCCAGAATGTCGCAATCCTGCGTATAATCGGAGCCGGTCGAGGTGACGAACACCTCGCAATGCTCCTCGAAATTCATCAGCCAATAAGGCAGCGCCAGATTGTTGACGTCGTAGATCGCGCCATTGTCGGAAAAGGCGGCCGCATATTCGCCATGCGGATCGATCATCACGATATGGCCCTTGGGCGACACCTCGCAAATGCGGTGCAGAATCAGCGCGGCCGAGGTCGATTTGCCGGTGCCGGTCGAGCCGAGAAGGGCGAAATGCTTGCCGAGCATCGCGTCGACATAAAGCGCGGCGCGGGTGCTGGCGGTGGGATAGACGGTGCCGATCTGCACATGCGCGCGCTCGCTTGCGGCGTAGATCTGGTCCATGTCGTCGCTGGAGACGGGGTAGATTTGCGTGCCGGGCGTCGGGTAGCGGGTGACGCCGCGGCGGAAATTGACGATCAGGCCGGTGCCGAAATCCTCATTGCCCTCGCCGAGAAAATCGATGTCGGCGACGACGCGGCTGGCGTCGCGGCGATCAAGCACCATCGAGCGGATATTGGCCAGCACCCAGAGCGTGCCGAGCTTCATCTTCACCTGGCTGCCGACCTGCCCGGTCATGGCGATGCATGGGTCGGGGTGGCGGCTCAGCATGTCGATGCTTTCGAGATCGATAAGCACCTGCGAGCTGCTGCCGGCAATCTGGAACACGACGCCGATGGCTTCGGGAAGCGGCTGTGCCTTGTTTTCCCGCGCGAGCGGAGTGTCGGGCCTTTGCACCGCGGCAAAGGAAAAATTACCGGTCATATCGTTCATATCATTGCCCACTTTTCCCGGCGGTCTGGCCGCAACGGGCTAGTTATAATGCGGCAAGGTAAAGAAGAGTTTTAGACACCGTAAATATTTCATGCACGATATCGGATGTGGACGGCGCGCTGCTCTAAATCCGGCGGCCGATCCATCCGGCGGCGAGACCCATGGCGATGGCGATCAATATTGCGGCAAGCCCATATAAAAGCGACCAGCTTTCCGCCGCACTGGCGATGAACCGCTCGAAGCCGGATTTGCGCACCTGAATATCGCGCGTGGCCGCCGCAACCACGCGGCCATCCTGTATCAGGAAGGTCTCGGCGGTATAATCGCCGACCACGGCACGCGAAGAAAGCGGCAAGCGGGCGCGATACAGCACGCCGTCGCTGATTTCGACGGGACGGACGCCCTGCACGAACAGGCCCCTGCGCTGTTGCAGGTCGATCAATCCTTCCTCGAACCGGGCGATCTCCGCGGTGTCGCTAAAGGCGGCGGGGGAGAGCTGGATATCGTTGATGCTCAGTTCGTAAATGGCGGCGGTGCGCTCGTCGGTGATCTGCTTGATCGGGCGTGAACTGGCGATCGCATAGAAGCTGGGCGCGGACTGGAACTGCATGCTGTCGGCATTAACCCATATTCCCGCGATCTTCTGCTTCTCGCGCATCTTGGTCGGTTGTTCCGGCCCTTTGAGGACGACGACGATGTCGGCGGGGTCTTTCG
>TARA_R110000782_G_scaffold680_2_pt1 | contig 13953 bp, 9 predicted proteins | sample TARA_R110000782 | Tara Oceans TARA_R110000782 (sample SAMEA4397859) | marine metagenome | biome: Polar Biome; feature: [SRF] surface water layer (ENVO:00010504); material: water (ENVO:00002006), including particulate matter (ENVO:01000060) such as... | depth 5 m
GTACCATTAGCACCAGTAGTATGTGTATCACCATCTGTTACGTAGTATGTACCTTGAAAAGTGCCAGCAGCACTACCTAGTGCAACTGTATCAACTAAAGCGATTGGTGTTGGTGCACCACCTGCTGTATCGATAAGAGCTAACTCGCTAAAGTTTTCAATATCGGGAAATCCTACTGAAGTGCTAGCACTACTTACATCGATTTTTACATAGTTACCTATATCTAATCGACTAGTACTGTTATTCTTTGCTATGTAATCCTTTGGAGCAGTTGATACTTCTCTTGGCTTATCAACTGTAATAAAATTAGTTGAAATATTCTCAGTTCTATATCCTTGAACATAAGCAACATTAGGTTCTACACCAACAACATATTTCTTTACGCCAAAGGCTTTAGCTAATGCATTATCATTAGCGGTGTCAAAACTTTCTTCAGCTGCGATTACTGCAGCAGTTTTAAAACCACCATTAGTTCCATCATCAAGATATTCTTTAATGTCTAATGTAAATGGTTTTAATGCATAGTTACCAGATTCTTCACTTGTTCGTCGAGCTAATCTTTTTGTAAGCTCAGTATTAACTTCAGCAGCAGGAGCAACTTCAATTTGCTTCACGCCATTAGTAATAGTCAAGAGAATAATATAATTTTTATACACACCAGTTGGACTAGCAGGATCTGCTTTAATAAGTTGTGTTGCAATTTTATATCGATCAGCACCAGGAGCCGAAGCATTCGGAAACCCAGTAGCATTGTCAACCAAATTTGTATCAGTCGCGGCAGTAGCAACACTTTCAGTAACTTGCAATCCGATTATATTAGATGGAGTATTATCATACTTTTGTAAAATGATACTATCAGCAGCAACATATACAAAATTACCAGAGATAAAATATACACCTTCACTGATCGTGACTTGCGATCCTTTACCTATAGGATTTGTAGCAACGGCACCAGATGAAGCAGTAACAGTTCCACCATCACTTAAATTCGTATCAGAACCACCACCGACCATTAATATATCAGCAGCATTAGTACTCGAAGTTAAAAGCTCGCCTGCTGCGAATGTATTACTATTCGCTGTACCACTACCAGTAACATACTTAATGTATATAGTAAGAGCATCTGAAGTATTACCTGATTCTAATATTCCACTTTTATTTGAGCCAGACTTTAAGTCAACACCAGCTTCACTGATGACTTGTATGACTTGAGCAACAACACCATTCGCATTAGTTAATGTGCCATTCGCGGCATTTACAAGACTAGATATAAACGCACTAGCAGGAACAGCTGTTCCTGACGCATTAGTATAACTGCTTTCGACTTTGATATAATCATAGTCAACATTAAGCGCAACTTCACCACCTACTACTCTAGATCCATCAGCGAAAGAATACTGCCCATGATAATCAATCTGACGTTGCAAATTAGATTGCATTTCAGTCAACTCACGAGCCTGTACAGATACCCCAGGTTTAAATAATACTCTGTGATAATTCTTTGCTTCTGTAGAATCGTCAAATGTATACGTTGAAAATATATTTTTTACATTGGTAATCGACATGTTTTATTTTCTCTTTTAAAATTCAATGATTAATTTGATGTCTTCTATTTGTGTACTACTTCTTTGAATAGGGTCTCTATTTTCAAGGAATAATATTTCGCCTGATGTTTTATCGAATTCTGTAGTTCCATTAGATGCAGCTAACGTAATAGGGCCTTGAGAACCAGTAGGTGCACCCGAATGAGCATATGTTATGTCTCCAGTTGGTGCAAAAGCTTGATATCCTGTAAGACTATCTTGTACATAGTATATTTTTCGTACGCCAGCAGTCTGATCAACATTAACAACATATGCTTGAGGTAATACACCATTAATTGCTGTAGCGCCTTTTATTAATACATCATTACCGTTTGCGACAAATCCAGCCATCGTAGCCACATCATTGTCATGACTTCCATCAGCAGCATAAGTAACAAACTTAGTTGTTCTAAATGTTCCTCTATTACTTGAAGTTGCAGCTGCGATAGCTTCAGTTTGTACCGCGCCACCAACTGTAGGATTTTTTAATACAGTAATTTGTCTAAAGTCTTGGTTATTTGCAATATCAACATCATCAATACCACTGATTTGACTATTCAATCCAATGTAGAAACCACCAAGTTCAGCGACAGGATCTGCGCCATGGCCTGAAGGTGGTCCAATAATTGCTCGAGCAGCTAATCCGCTACCTGTTAATGAATCATTAATAACTGAAACATCAGCAACGCTATAGCCAGTACCTGGAGTAGTAGGAACAATACGAGTAACTGTATTAGCACTCTGAGTAATACCAGCTGATGTTGCAACAGCAGCATTTAAACCATCACCAACGATATGGATTTGATCTGCAATTTCGGTTTTAGTGTTAGTAATACCAGTACCTACATTCGTAACTTCGATACGATCAATACCACCTTTGATAGCAATACTATCTTTTTGTGCTTGTTGTTGATCATATAGCGGATTGGTATCTTCAAAATCGCCGAATGTAAATGTTGTGCCGTCATCAGTAATATACTGAGCAGTGTTAGAAGACATAGTTACAAACCTACCAGATACAGCTTTTACCACGGTGGTGGTCGCAAATGTACCATCATTTAATCCCGAAGCCGATACTGTTTGACCAACCATAATGTTTGGATTTTCATGAAGCATTTCAACTACACGATCTGCGCTAGCATCATATGTCGTCGTAACAGCACCTGCTAAAGATGAAGTACTGACTGTTAGAGTTTTAACAGGCATATAAGATCGTGTTAAAAACTTTTCTGAATCCGCAGCAATGATGGTGTACATATACTTCCAAGTGTAACCATCAGCTGTAGTAAACGGCGCAGCTTGTACCTTTGTAGGAACATCAGATGTCTTACTTACAAGTGTTTCACGATCTATACACTTATAAACTTTAAAATCATTTGTCAACACATAAAATGGCTTCTCATAGATATTGGTATCATTCGAATCCCATGGATCATAGATTTCACCAGCAGCCCAATCATGTCTTGGTGCAACATGAGATACATCATTATCTCTCAATAGTTTAATACCAACCATATTAGCTCGAGCTTGGTTTAAATCGTCTATTGTATCTGCTGGAGTAGCAGCTGCTGAATCTGTGAAGTCTGATAATGACGGAGCAGAATCCTGCCATGCTGTAGCTTTACCTACACCAATGTAGACATTACTTAATTCCGATCTTACATCTTCGATGAAACCTTTAGCGTTTAAAGCTCTAAAGTTATTTGATATGATTGCGGCCATAATTTTATCCTATGAATTTCTATCTTTTACTGTTTGAATTGTTGTGTTAACGTTATTTTTATTTATAGTACTTGCACCGACATTTTCTATAGTAAGTGAAGCAAATTGGCTAATATAATATTCACCATTAAATTTCTTTGTACCTAATACTGCTTTAACATCGTAATCTTTTCGACCAAAGTAATCATTAGATCTATCTATAGATGTTTTAGTAACTAAGCCAGTGATAGCGTCTTTTTCTATAACATCATTACCGTTTGATACTATTCTAATTGGTATGACATCAGGTACTCGTTTCTCGTGTATGGCATTACTACGTATATTTACGATTGGATTATTTATATATCCTAAACCAGCATTTGTTAGTTTAAATCCTGTAATGGTACCGCCACTGTTATAAGGTGCAACATAAGCTGTAGTAGCACCGGACAATCCAGTACCAAACTCCTTAGCATAGAAATCATCACCAACAGACCAGTTACCTAATGCAGCAACATCAAAGGTAAGATCATTTGTAGTATTAAAACCAGCTGTGAACGCAGAACCTAATATAGTAAACGAACTATTGACAGCATAACCTGTACCACCTTTAATCACTTTAACCTTCACATTGCTTATACTATTAATAGTGATTTCAAATTCTGCACCAGAACCATCTGCCCCAGTTGCAAATCCATCACCATCTTTTACAATATACGTTCCAGCATGCGCACCAGTTGATGCATGAGTCATAGCAATCGTATCAACCGATTCTATTGGATTTGATGTTTTCTGTTTAACCGCCAAGATATTAAAATCAGCATCAGTAGCATTACCTTTATCTGATATAACATACCTAGCACCTACAACTAACATAGATGTATCATTTACTAATATTTGATTAGATAATGTAAAATTAGCTTGTGCCGTAATATTACTTGTAAGAGGCTTACCTAAACTATTAATAGCATCAGGCTCTGCGATAATTATCTCTGGTGGCAATAAGAATTTCTTATTTGCAAAAGGTGCAAAGTCTAAACCTATAGGAGCTAACACTAACTTTGCTGTTGTTGCTAGAGAACTTCCAGTAGTTGCTGCTTGGAATATATCACCTACTTTCCAGAATGTTCTGTCATAAGCAGATGTAGATATTGTATTAAAGTTATCATTAGTAGCATCACCAAGATCTGTAATCTTATAGAATATATTTGCTGTTAATGGAGTACCTGTTAATGTGATAGGAGTTAGATCAGTAACTTTACCGATTGCAGTTTCAACACCACTATTTGCAACAGCGCTTAAAGGTTGGACAGTAAGAGCAGAGTTAGCTGTATAGCCTGTACCACTAAATACTTCAGTTACAGTTAATAATAAATCACCAGCACCGCTGCCTAATGCATCACCATCTACTGTAATTACATCACCTACTTTATAACCTGTACCTGCAGTTGTACCAGTTACACTTGTGATTGTTTTATCAGCCGCAATGACAATACTAACGACTCCATTACTACCACTTCCACTTGTTGTTGTACTGATACCAGTTTTAGTTGTATCTGCGTCACGGTTACTATCTGTTGTTCCGTCGAATGAAAATGCAGCCGGCTTGTCTGCTGGTTGGACACCAACTGGATGACCGCCTTTTACGACTACATTAATAACCTCACCAAATTCGTCGATCTCAGTTTCTATAACTGCACCACTTCCTTCACTCGAACTTACTGTAGGTGCTATGTTATATCCGGCACCAGATTGTACTATCGATACACCAGATGATCTTATTCCACCACCTCCGGGACCACCTGGCGATAGATATGTAATACTTAGTCTAGCACTTCTATTCGGTCTAGCTATACCAATAGGACCGAATACCGATGCGAACATTTTGATAAGTAGTCCGATATCATCACGAGTAAGACCAGGCTGAATTCCAGGCATCGATGACATTGTTTTTCTTAGACTAAACAACGCTGGATAGACATTAACTGGTCGTTCAACTGTTATTTCATTACCAAATACATCTACTGATTTTTCAAGAACAGTTGTATTAGGACCATCAGTTTCAGTAGCACCATCACCTAAGCTATCTCTTACTGCTTTAATAACAATTAAGATCTCACCGAAGTATTTAAATCCAGCTGGATGCACTAATTTATTATATAGATTTTCCCACTGTGATATATTACGACCAGCTTTAATTACATAAGAAAACTTTTGATAAAATTCTGAATCTTGAATCTTTTGTTTATCAGATACAAACCCTTCGTTATTTAAGTATTTACCCGATTGTGATGATCTAATAAAATTAACTACATGACCATTAGTCGAAGATGGAGTACCAACAAGTAAATAGTATTTGCTATTACGTGATATATCAATAACCGAACCGAATTTATTACCAGCAACTTGAGTTTCTTTGTATACTCCTTTTTCAACCCATTGATCGCCATTTTCGAAATGATATACTAATCCAGAATTAGCGATAGTGGTAACGCCTTCACCATTGGAATTTGGTGCACCAATTAAAACATTATGATTATAGATCTTTGCAGTTGTACCAAATAAATCATCAGTTTGACCAGTTGTAGGTTTAAATGATGTTACGTTAACCCATTGAACCACATTATTAATTGTTTCTCTGTCATAAATATATACAGTTCGTGATCCTGTTGCAGTAACAACTATAGTTGGCAGAGTTGTACCACTTATATCGATATCAATAGCAGCACCAAATAAATCATCGTTTGACAATTCTGAAGGACTTAAAACAAATTCTGGTACACTATTATATAAACCAGTTGAATCATTTTTATGGAAGACACTAACAGAACCTTTATTATTATCATATGCTGTCCATGAAGCAACCAGATAATCACCTCTTAATACTACCTTAGTACCCCATCCATTAACACCAGTTTGACTTAATTGCTGTGGTGTAATAATTGTTTGAGATAATGTCCAGTCTGTACCTAAACCTTTATAAACTAATATTGCACCGTTCGATTTGTCAGCGCCATTATCATAACCAGGAACTGTTATTGCAACGGTATTTCCGTCTAAAGATATATCAGTACCAAAGTTTAAGCTAGCTGCTGCGCCTAAAAGAGTTGCTCTATGTTGCCAAGTAAATGTTGAAGGTGCAGCAGTAAGAACTCTTTCCCAGATTTCTACACTACCACTATTAGCAGCAGTACCACCAGTATATGCGTCATCATCAGGAGCAGATATTGCTACTATGTCACCAGATAAAGAAACAACTGATCCGAAGTCATCGCTATCAGCTGCAGTTGCACTTACGATTTTAGCTTGCTGTGTCCAACTTACCCCGTCAGTCGTTGTCGTATGGATATATACTGCGCCTCTAGCATCAGTTTCACCCGGTGCACCAACGGCTAGTGTATTACGTACAGCGTCAAGTGACACAGAAGTACCGTATAAGTCAGCAGATGCTGGGTCACCCGCAACAACATTATTAACTTGTTTAGTATAGTTAGCAGCAACTAATGATTGATTATCCCAGTTACCCATTGAAGTTTTGAGTGTTGAATCCCATGGAAATTCAACTGCTATTTCTTCATCTTGGAAGAATAATTTAAAAAATGTATCAATCGAATCTTTAGATCCACGGATCTTATAAAAATCTATTAGTCTTTGATATAGAGCTCTTCTATTAACTTTAACATTTTGATCTACAGCAGGAGCAATTTCTTTCTGCATCATATTTAGAAACTCTTCTTCAGTCTCATTGATGTTTAAAGAGTCTTCTATTGTATTTAATCTAAACGAAGGATTAGCACCTACATAATTCTGAATAGAAGTAATCATCTTGATCTTTCTATTATTCAGTCGAGAAGGCAAATTAGTAATAGATACAGTTTTACCAGAATCAAATTCTAATCCATAGTCATCTGGTATATTATCTGCGTTATATATGTTGATATCATAGAAATTAATATCGAAATCAACATTATTATTACCTACAGTTAATACATTATCAGCATCATCATAAAACTGTGAAGCTCGTGCACCTTCTAAACTAAAAAATTTATTATTCTTTTGATCTGGATCTGGTATACGTATGGTAGAAATATTATTAATTACTACATCTCCAAACGTTTCAATCGATCTAAATAAGAATTCTTCAGTGTTCATAAATTGATAATATGAATCAAGGAAAGATTTTATACCACCTGAAGAGTTATTATTATAATTCGAATCCGTGGCATAATTTAAAAGCTCACCTGGAACTAAATGCTCTAGTCTAACATCTTCTTTAGATCTAGATAATGTACTACCTGCTAATTCGTATTCATTTATTCCAGAGTTTGTACTACTTACAGTTAAACGAACTCCAGGGACAATTGTCTGTGGAATGTCTACTAATATTGAAGTAAAACCGTCAGCAGTAGTACTTGAATCAATAACTTTTGGTATACCAACTACGCCTGGACCTGAAAGTACTTGCCCAACTGTAGGAGAAATTTCGTTGTGTTCTCCAGTATTAATAGTCAAGTTTGTAGTAAATAATATAGTAGTACTATTTACAACACCAGCAGTTGCAACAATACCAGTTAGTGTTGTGCTAAAATCGATTTTATTGCTCGTGCCTTCTATGTAACCACGAGAAAATGAATTTAAATTCTTTAAACTTTTAACTGCCATAGTTATCTCATTCTGCTTGTAGTTGTATAGTCAATTGCGCCAGACGGGCCTGAGTAAGCGATCTTGTCAATTGAACCTGATGATAGAATTTGTGAAGCTTCTATATTAATAATCTGATTTCGTTTAGGTGCCAAATCCAATGAATTAGGAACAATAGTAACTCGAATATCAGTAGTATCGTCTGTTGCAAAATTATTTAATGTAATTACACCCGTAGTCACATTGATTAATCCAGCGTCAGGGATTACAATCTGATTAACTCCATCTGCTACCTTAAAGATCATAACAGTTCTGTTAACGGAATCAAATATTTCAGTATCACCAAAGAAATGATCTACACCACCAATTTTAAATGGTGTACTTGATATGCTATACTCAAGACCCTTTTTAATAAAGAATGAATTCACATAAGTTAATGTAAAAGAATTCTCGGTCTTAACAGTCGATGGAGTAATATTCTTAAACATAAACGGTCTGATTGTCGAACTCGTAATAGCAGGATCAGAATTATCAACTAACGTTAAAAGCTCCGAGTGTCTAAACACACCATCAAATTTATTTAACTGATTAAAGTTATAATCTAATATAGTATCTTTTACTAATGATTCTAAAGCAGACTGTGACCTACTCGTAAGAGCTGGATTATATTTAAAGATTACATCTACTTCAATATTAGTAAACTCAGGATCTAAAATTTCCGGCTTAATCGAAACAATATTTTTATTTGTAAGAATACCAACGATTTCATTCTTTTCAGCTGTAGTAAGTGCATCACCGATAAGAGGTTTAACACTTACATAAGCTTTACCATAATCTGGTATAAGTTGATCTTCACCACCCCAAGTAGATATTGATTCTATGTTTGCAAAGTTTCTTTGAATGATTGCAGCATAGTCCTGAGACGTCACAGCTCTATCCTGTGCTTGGAAAGTAATAGGTGCGTTATATCTAATTGACTCTGTTGTTTCTGGTTGTGTACCACCATTAGCCGAAGTAATGGTGGTAGTAACGGTTGTAATATTACCAGCAGGAAGAGTAGGAAAGTCTGTCGATAACGTAAATGTATTTGCGCCATTGGCAGCTTCACCATCAGTTACTAAATAATCTATCGTTACAATGTTATCATTCACTGGCTTTTTACCAATAATACCATCGCCAAAAAATATTTGATAGTAACCACTTGAATTTTCTTGTAAGTGATATACTTGACTTGATGAATCTATTTCTTGTAATGTAGTAAATTGTGAATACGAATCATATAAATTAGCTTCTTGGTTTTGTTGTATACGTACTCGTAATGATGTAGTATCAGCATTCGAATCTGAAACTTGAAACTTTTGGTTTTCTATATCATTATCAACTCTATAAGATAAAAATCTAAATACACCTTGTGCAATAGGGATGTTAGTAAAGGTAAAACTTTTAACGGATCCGTTTGTAACTAAAATTGCAGTTTGAGATTGTAATGCCGAAAAGGTATACGATACATTATCTACAAGAGTATTAAATTTAGTTCCACGCTCTATAACTAAAGACGTAGGTATAACACCTACGAATTCAGACACGTCTACTACGAGCTGTATCGTTGCTCTAGGTGCTAGTACCGATCGTGGAACATAACCTAATAGACTTGCTCTTGATACAACATTACCTCGTATTTGAGCTGAATCTAAGAATGATTCGTTTAAAGCAAAATGAGCAATCATCGCGTTATAATGTGTATTATATGCAAGCACATCCATTAATACATTTAAGCCTGAACCTTCAAAATCATAATCGTTAAATTGCGATTGCGATTTCATAAAGTTTTTTATGTTTTCTTTTATTTGATCGAAATCAAGCTCTGTGACATTTAAATTTGACGCCATGGTATTTTACCTTAATCGTATTAAATTGATTTCTACTTCTTCTACAGAATCAGTTGCCTTTATACTAAATATTACATTCACTCTATACTCAGTTTCATTTTGAGCAGTTTGAACTAGCACATTAACATTGTCTATTCTTGGCTCATGATTATTTAAAACGTTTTTGATACCATTCTCTAATGCTAGCTTTGTGATAGCATCAGCTGGTTCAAATAATAAACCTCTTAGATTAGCACCTAATGTAGAGTTAAATGGCCGTTCGAAAAAGTTAGTAAGCAATAAGTTTTTTACTGCATTCTTAACAGCCAATTCGCCCTTTAGTGGAACTATATCTCTTTTTTGTGGATGCGGTATCATCTGTAAATTTAAATCAGAGTATCTATTAACTTCAGTACCATTGACAGCAGATCCATCACTGTATAATATTGAAGTACCTGTTCCTGTTGTATTTGAATAATTAGCCATAATAGTTATTTATATAAATTTCCTATGCAGTTATTGTAATTTTCATATATTAACTATGATGGTTTAGTTGGCCATACAATGTCTTCGTATACAGTAGCTGAAGAATTATCGATTGGCATATCACGCAGCGCTTGTCTATATGTAGCCCATTCAGCTTTCTTTGTATCTGTAAGAGGGGCATCAGCTAACTGAGTACGATCACTATCATTTAATAGCTCACTTCTTAGTCTGCGTAGCTTACCCCATTTGTCTTCGGCGGCAGCCGCTAATGCTGCACCTACATCACCACTTGCTATTAATTCTTCTATATTAAGCATCTGTTAACCCCGTTGCGTTGAATATCATATATGTCCCTGCGTATACTGCTTGTATCATAAGCGAACCACCAAAAGCTATTGTAGGGTTATTTGTAAATGGAATTAGGTCAGAACCATTTACCCAATATACAGCCTGAGCTGTACCACTACCATCTCTGTCTAATGTTATAGTAGTTCCTGTGTTGCCCGCGTGACTAATTTGCCACATGTCACCAACACCTGCCGTGGTTGTACTTAAAGTAGTATTATTTTGGACTATTGGTAAATCAAATTCAATACTGCTTGCAGAAAAAGCTTTAATCATATGCTGCCCACGATACTTTAGCATGTCTATAGTAGTTTTATTCACAGTAGTAAAGGCAAAAGATGAGTTCGGTCCCATGCCACCGATACTTAAAACTTTAGCAGCGTCAGTAGTTGGCAAATAAAAATCAGCGTTAGGTCTGTTTCCCGAATTCATCACAGTCGCGTGGATACTTTGGTGAGCTGAATCACCAAGTTGAATTTCAGCAGCATCTGTTGCAAACTTACCAGTAGTTTGTAATGCATCGGCACTTGCGTTTACTACTGCAGTATGACCCACACTAAAGCTATCATTTAGATAACTATCAAAAGCTGCTCCTCCAGTGCCATCTGCAATTGAAAATACGATACGATTACCCGTATGCTCTCCATCATCAGCATCGCTGCCTATTAAAGTTGATATTGATGCGTAACTAACTTTTACGTCGTCTTCATTGCGACCAGAAAATGCAATACCTCCTAGCCTAGTGGTAGCGCTAAACTCATCAGCTCTATCTACATCTCGGTATATATCTAATATTGGGCCGTGTTGGCTATATTGAGTAGGCGTCCCACCAACGTCTACAAACTTTCCTATCACTGTACCATGGACTTGCGCATTGGCTCCAGATCCGTTTGTTAAAACTCTGTGTATTCCAGTGTCTTCGTATAGATCACGAAGATTTTCATCCATTTCGTTATATGTGAGTGCACTACCTTTTGTAGCTCTTTTAGTAATAGTCATTGTATTATTCCATCTTCTCCATAGTATATACCAACGTATGATGTTGTAGTTCCGGGATTATCGGTCATATAATCCGATGTGACATAATTAAATAATTCTTTTTCAGCCGCAGTAAGATCTTCAGTAAAAACATAACACTGATCTATTAAAGCTTGCTTAGCAGTTGAATCTGTCTCTGCTGCAATTTGTGCAAGTAATGATGCATAGTTTGGATTAGCCATTATGTGATTCCATTCTTTTTCTTATATCTAGCGACATATTCTGTACAAGCTTGTGTGAATGGTCCAGCATTTGCATACGAGGAATATTTAGCTTTATATTTATTATAGTTTTCTTCTATTAATTTACCTTGTGCTTGGAAATCATAGGCGTCAGTTTCTGCATTTGTAGGACGTTTTTGTTTTAAAGCCGCTTGTCGTGATCTTAAGTCTGCAACAGTATAGTTAAACTTTTTTACTTCATCAATATTTGCTCCACCAGATTCAAATGTATATATCCATACTTCAGGCCCTGAAAGCTCATAATATTCTTGCTTTCTTTTCTTTTGTCCAAAGGCAAACAATTGATCGGTAAGAAATTTTATTCTATTAAAAGTCATTCTAGAAGCAAATTTAATCAGATCTTTATTAATCTCTTCAACGTCAGGGACATATACAGCTTTAGGAACAGGCGGGGGTGGTACAACATCAGCAACCTTAGGTGGTTCAGGTTCTACAATAGCATTACCAGCTTCATCTAATACAACATTTGCTGCGTTTGCACATATAGTATTTATATCAGCTTGAGTAGGAGGGAAAGTGCTCATTCCTAATTTTTCTAATGTTGCATCAAAGTCTGCTTCGGCACTTGTATACTTGCTTTTTAGTAGAGCTTTCTTTGCTTCGAACGCAATTACATTTTCATTTTGTGCAGCAAGATCCTGTAACTCTTGTTGAAAACTTTCCTTTGTAGGTATAGTAGGCTTAAACGATTCGGCTTCAGCTTTCATTGAAAGCATGTCAGTCTTGAGAGAAGCAAGTTGATCTTTGCCACCTTGTAACTTAGAGTCAAGACCGCCTTGTAATTCTTTTAGTTTATCTAAATTTACATTATCACCACATGTACTCATAACCTACTCCTATCCGCCTGCAATAACATTTGATGAACCTTGAGCCGATGCATTTGGAACCCAACTACCATGACCACCGGTAGCATCACCTATTCGATGAACTGGTTTACCGTTAACAAAAACTGTACTTGATCCGGCCGTTGCTGGATCTCCGCATCCAGTAGAATCTTGATTAGCTCGTATTACATTTTTACCATTAACAAACACGTTAGAAGAACCACCAGCATAACTAGTTTTATGAAATGGATTAGGCGTAGGACTAGCATGCCCTATATGACCATCTCCCAATCTTGTGACTCCTGGCATATTGACTCCTTAGTTCAGATTAATCGTTGATGCATCCATATCAATTCCACTACCACCATTGATATCCATTGACGCTGCTGTTGTTGTTTGTGAACCAGTAACGTCTGTTACTTGAGTACCACCATAAGTTTCTGTAACATTGCCAGTAACGTCTGTAGCCTGAGTACCAGTAACACCAATCAATTGAGCACCATCAATAGTTAACGCAAAGTTATTTAACGATGTATGACTGAATTTCTCAGCATTAAATAAGTTTAAATTTGCAAGTGACGTTATCCCACAGTTACCTGTTACAGTGTGTGACGAGTTGCCGCCTACAGTAACAAGTTTGTCTGCGATTATACTCTGTGTAGAATTATTCATAACTGTTAAACTATCATCAGTACCAATATTTGTACTACGACCAAGTACTACTTCAGTCTCATGATTAGCACCAATTTTTTGTTGTAATGAACCCTTGATATCCATTGTCATATCTTTTTCTACTTCAAGGTGATAGTTACCATACACTAATTGTCTTAAATTTCCATCAATAGTCATATTACAATTACCACGAATATGAACATTTTTATTTGATACAACTACTTCGTAGTCTTCACCTGTTATTTTTATTGACCTTGTACCATCCGCGTATATCTCTTCATATGTACCTGAAGTATGTGATCGATGAGTACGTTCAAATCCAGGAGTACAATCAACTTCTGCTACGTGACCACACTCTGATTCATTTACTTTATTATATGGATAATCAGGTACATGTGCACCACCAACCCTATCATCACCTAATGGAGGCATTACTTCAAATGGTGATTCGGTATAATATGATTCAGCTTTATCTGTCGCAACAGTTGAGACCTTAGGTGGTGACGCCGTTTGTATTGAAGTAACTGCTGCTGATCCTAATTCTCTTTGTTGT
>TARA_R110000782_G_scaffold24891_6_pt1 | contig 13949 bp, 31 predicted proteins | sample TARA_R110000782 | Tara Oceans TARA_R110000782 (sample SAMEA4397859) | marine metagenome | biome: Polar Biome; feature: [SRF] surface water layer (ENVO:00010504); material: water (ENVO:00002006), including particulate matter (ENVO:01000060) such as... | depth 5 m
AGTAGGATTCGAGGGCGATGACCAAGAGGACGTGGCAGACAGGATTCACGCCCGAATAGTGGAGGAAATAACAGATAATGACTAGAAATTGGACACCAGAACAGTTTCTCGAATTGCTAATAACAGACCACCAACTTAGAAACCGAGAGGGTTCTGCGAGTATGCTGAGAGTCCTGAGAGAGAAGTGCCATGAGGACAAGGAGGAGATGCTAAGTCTGTTCTTTGAAAGATACTTGAAAGCGCAAACCAGAAAGCTAGGGCAATACTCACAGATTCAGAGAGTTATAACGATTAGGTAACACGCCACACAGGAGTGCAAAAGTGTGCTAAGTTATAACTATTACCAACCAAGAGGAGGGCAACATGGAATTGAACGCGAGAGAGCATAAGCTATTAGATAGTGCTATCCGATTGCTAAGGGATAGGCATTACAATAACTACTACAATGCCAAGGACCAGAACAGTGCTGGAGCTTTGCACCAACTTGAGACATTCCAAGAATTAGAGACACTTAGAGAGACAGTTAGGAGTTCATAATGTATCACCCATTTTTTGCACAGGAGCTTGAGGAAATAGCGGAAGAGCTCGGGCTAGACCACGATGACTACGAGAGACTAGAAACTTATGTCTCAATGACATTCACCTATCCAACAGGAGGAAGCCCACAGGACGCGATTAGGGAGGACTTGGATAGCATTATCCGCAACGAGGAGGAGTCATTCATGGGCAACCACTCTAGCGGAGGGGACTTTGCACAGTATTGGTTCGAGGAGTTCACCACAGACCACTCAATACCAGAGTGGATTGTAGTGGATTGGGAAGCAACTTGGGATAGTAACCTACGCCACGACTTCACTTTCGAAGCTGGCTATGTTTGGTCGGACGCATAATGGTCGAGTGCCCAAAGCACGATGGCAACTTTGATTGTACCCCGTTTTGCAAACTATGCAACGGGAACCAGGAATTGAAAGCGAGGAGCAGATAATGACCAAGACTTATAAGGTTACTTACCTAGTAACAATGGATAGCGATGTAGAGTGGCCCGTAACGGTGGCATCATTCTGGGTTAGAAAAGTAGCACAGAACACCGAGCTAGAGTTACCTTACTTTATTCACCACGTTACCAAGTCACCAAGTGTGGAGGAAGTAATCGAAACACCAAAGCCAAAGCCCAACACCAAGCCAAAGGGGAACGCATGATGAATGCAGTTCGAGCAGAAGCAGAGATTCAGCAACTAATCAAGATGACCAGAAGTGTGGGCTCGATTGACAAGCAGTTGATTGCCCTAATCGTGGAGTGCTACGCCCTGATGACCGAGGAGCAGAAGAATGAGCTTTTCAGCAAAATTGAAAAAGATTATTCTGGCGAGGACTTGCTAACCTAACATAAGTGTGCTAGGTTATAACTATCAAACAGGAGGAGACAATAATGGGAAGCAATTACGCATACGAACTAGCAGAGTTTGTCGACATAGACCTAGGCATACTGACCCACCTTAGAACTAACCACTATCCGCCAGTGCCAGTGGAAATGGTTGCAGTGTGCAAGGAAGCGATTGACCTGATGAACGAGGGATTGCCCAACTCACAGATAGAGTTGCCACTAGGCACTAGGTATCGTGGAGACGTGACCGCGCCAGCTTGGGCTATTGCAGACGCTCACCACTTGGGAGCATGGATTATTGAGGAGGAGCTCTAAATGGCAAAGTATAAAGTAGATTGGACTGAAGAGCAGTGGTTCAGGACTACGATAGAAGCCAGCAGTAAAGAAGAAGCTCTAAACAAGTTCTGGCAGATAGAGTATAGCCAAGGCGAGATGTATGGTGCAGAGATTCAGGATTCAGTAGAGTTTGAACTAATTGAGGAGGACTAAATGGCAAAGTATTCAGTAGCGGTTGACCTAGTAGGAGAAGATGGAAACGCCTATGCGATTCTAGGTCGAGTGCAGAAGGCACTCAGCAACGCAGGAGTCGAGAAGTCAGAGCGTGACTTGTATTTCCAGGAAGCCACAGCAGGCGATTATGACCACTTGCTAAGGGTTACTATGGATTGGGTCGAGGTAGACTAATGACACAAGCCCGAGTAAGACCAGAGCTATTTGCCGATTGGGCAGACATGGGACTTCGCAACCTAGAGGGAGAGAAGCTAGACTGGGTTCCTAAAACAGAATGGGTGAAAGCAGTCTGTTGTGATGTGGGCTTAGGTGTCTATGTGCTAACCGAAGATGACGATTACTATTTCACAACAGATTCAATTGACCTAGAGTTCAGGAGGGACAGCTAATGCCAATTTATAAAGCACACTATTCAACGGGAGACTACGGTGTTCTGTGGTTCGAAGCAGATAGCATGAAGCATGGGCAGGAGCTACTTGATGCAGTAACCGAAGGCGAGATGGATGTTGATGACTTGCCAGAGGTAAACATGAAGTCTAAGGCAGATGAAAACATAGAGATTTACGGGATTCACCTAATAGAGGAGAAGTAATTTGAACAGCAAGACCAAGCAGAGAAGGTTAGATTTGAACAGCAAGAAAGTTGCACTACTATTAGGAGTCCCTATCGGATTCAGCTTAGGGCTTATGGTTCCAGCAGTGTTCGAGGAAGTTGCAGAAGTGCAACCGCAGATACTTGTAACTTGCGAGAGCTTTGAGGGTCCACAGGGGCCAATAGGAGTTGCAGGCAAGAACGGCAGGGACGGCAGAGACGGCAAGCATACCACAGTAAAGTTTATACACGTCCCCGAGCTTGACGGTCTATTCCACGAGCAGAATGTAATGATTGAACACCAAGACTAAGGAGGCATGATGTTATCAAGAGATGAAGAGAAGCGAGTATCAAGTTACCTGAAAGACTATGCGGTATACCTACACGCCAAGGCAGACAAGGAATACTCAGCGGTGGTTCAGCTTATGATTCGAGGCGCAGTTGCAGACCTGAACTCTATAGTAACCAAGCTAAACCAAGTGAAAGGACTCTCCAATGGCGATGACTAAGGTTCACGATGTCGAAGTCTGTGTCGATGACGGAGTTCTAAAGCTCATTCCTTATAAGTTGTACCTGAACACCAACGGTGACCTAAGCGCACAGACCGATGAAGCAGGGCTAGGGCCTATCTTCACTTGCAAACTCAGCGACAAGCGCAACAGAGACCTAGTGGCGTATGTTTTAGATTCAGAACACTGGGATGAAATGCGAGATTACTGGGATGGCTATTCAGATTGGCAAGAGAGCGGTAACTTGCAAACTGGAGTCGTTCCTGCTAGGATTACCCAATGGGCAAAGAAGTTGCCCGAATACGAGATAACACTTTAGGAGGCAGAGATGAAGCAAGCAGACATTATAATGCTAACAGAGCAAGAGTGGGAAGACGGTTACGAGCCTTACGAGAGATTGTTCGACACTCATGGCGAGGACAAGGCGCTGGTAGATTCACTGCCAATAGAGTATGTCTGGACACTGGTTGACGGCGATGAAGGCGAGCCATCCATCACAAACGGCATGGCTTATGTCAACAGGATTGGTTACTACATTACCAAGATGCCACACAATCCAAACGACCTTATCATTGTGCCAGATGATGATGACAACGAGATTCCTATTGTTTATGTCAATGAACAGGAAGATGTCTAATGAGCTATGTCGGAAGCGGTTATCTGTCAGACGTATTGGCTTGCAGTATCTCTTGCTTCAACGGGCACGAGTGGGAAGAGGATGTGCCATTCGATGACATGAAGACGGCACACCACGAGACAGAGTGCCCCGAGTGCAAAGAGTATGTTATCTACGAGGAGGATTTGAATTGGGTAGAGTAGCCAAGAGAGATGCAGGATTGCTTCAAGCAGTCCGAGATACAAGAGCAGTTCACAGGGTTGCAGTAGTCGAGGCCAGGAAGAAGATTGACGCTTTCATTATGTCAGAGACACAAGAAGTTTACGAAGAGATGATTTATTCAATTAGGATGGCCTTGATTGACGGGCACTCAGCCCGCCAGATAGGTGAGGCTTACGGCTCTTCCGACCCCTATACAGTAAAGAAGCTGGTTGATGAAGCGAAGCTAGGCATTGACCCAGATGGCACAGAAGACCCTAGCTGGCAAGTCAAGAGCATAGAAGACAGCGACAACTTCGAGCTAAAGGTAATTGCCTTTGGACAGGACAAGCAGAGCGGTAGTGCAGTCTTTGAGGTAGATGAAGACGGCACTAACATTACAGCAATTGACGGTGACTTCTGGTTGCAGTCCGTTGTCTATCGAGAAGGAATTGTAAAGGAGATACTAGATGCGAGATGAAAAGTACATGGAGATACTAGAAGCTTCAGTAAACCTGACCGAATACTATAGCGAAGAGACAGGCAGAGATGTCACGTTCGGATTCGATAACGAGTATGAGCTTTGGGTAAACGCACCAAGAACAAACGGCAAAGAGTACTTCGAGACCTATGAAGCAGGAGAGGAAAGAGTCCGACTGTTGTATCCTGATGTCTTCCTAGATGACGATTACAGCGACCCGATACCAGAGTTCTAATGGCTAAGGCCAAGCCAGTAGAGCAACCACCAAAGCAGTACGGGATTATGGGCTGGTGCTCAACTGGTTATCACAAGAGTTGCCAAGTCTTTGCACCAACAATAGAATGCAATTGCCAATGCCACACGAAAGGGAACTAATGACCATCAACGACATAATCGCAACGAGTTCGGTTCACGCATTCAACTCAGGAGTTATCGCTGGCAAAGAAGCAGAGAAGAAAAGAGTCTTTGCCGCAGTTGTAAATTACTTTGCTCTTAGCAATGAGCCAGATGAGTTCGGGCACTACAACAACAACCCAGAATGGGATGCAGGATACCAAGCAGCAATGGCGATACTGAAAGGGGCGTGAACGCAACAATGACAAGACCACTCAAGCCTAAGATGACACCAGATGCAAGACAGGAAGTTGCCATTCAGAAGATGGTGGCCTCGGAGTCCAAGGCATCACTCAACGCCTCACTGATGGGTGTTGGCAAAACACTCATGGCAGTCGAGGTCGCTCTTAGGCTGGAGGCCAAGACTGTGCTGATAGTCGGCCCCCTTGGAACTTACTACGGATGGGAAGACACCATCATGGCTCAGACCGAGGGCAAGGCTGGACACCTTATGAAGATAGAGAGCAGCAAGACTGGCACGAGGGCTTACGAAGACCTCAAGGCTGGCAAGGCTGGCTGGTACTTTGTGGGTCGAGAGTATCTCAGGACTAAAGAGTGGTTGAAGATTGTGCCAGACGCAGTGTTGGTTGATGAATGCCACTTCATGCAGAACAGGGCAAGCAAGTCATTCAAGGTAGCCAAGACGCTCAAGGGTGGTTACAGGATGTCAATGTCAGGAACGCCATTCGGCAACAGGTTCGAGGGCTTCTGGGCAGTGACTAGATTCCTATGGCCTGATGACAAGATTGTGCCTAAGTCATTCTGGAAGTGGGTAGAGAAGTGGGCAGTCACCAAGTACAACCCATTCAGTAACGTGGAGATTGTAGGCGAGCAGGTTCCAGGAGCTTATGCCAACACGCTGCCTTGCTACATTAGGCTAGAGCCAGCTCAAGAGATAGATGTTGTTCACGAAATTAGGTATGTTGACCTTATGCCGATTCAACGAAAAATCTATTTGAAATTTCAGCGCGACCTAGTTGTCTGGCTACAAGATAATCCACTGGTTGCTGAAGTACCTATCGCCGCAAGGATTAGGCTACGACAGATGACACTAGCAGTGCCAAGCATCGACAGCGAGGACAGGGTTTACTTTGCTGACAACGCAGTGTCATCCAAGTACAAAGCACTGGTTGAGATTATAGATGACAACCCCGGAGAACCAATGCTCATCTTGACAGACAGCCAGAAGTATGCTAAACTTGTGGTCGACAGACTAAGCGCTAGGCACTCGGCTTTCGAGTGGAGTGGCAAGGCTACTCAGGCTCAGCGAGAGGCAGCAAAGCAGGAATTTATAAACGGTGACTTGCAATTTATAGTCGCAGTTATTCCAGCCATTGCAGAGGGTGTCGATGGATTGCAACACGCTTGCAACACAGTTGTGTGGCTATCTCACAGCGACAGTAACATTCTAAACCAACAGGTACTTGACCGCGTCAGAAGGCGTGGACAAGAGAAGGTTGTGAATGTCTACGACATAGTCGCAAGAGACACGTTCGATGAAGGACAGCTAGATGTATTGCTACAACGAGAGCTTGACCTAAGGGCAAGCCTAAAGGAGGAAAATTGATTAACGTTTGGAACCACATAGTAGTTTTGGGATTTGCTATCGCAGCTTTTGTTATTGCAATAATGGCTTTTAGGGTTAGCATTATGCCCTTGCTTTCTTTCTTCACTGGCGAGATGCCTGAGCCCATGAGAGACGAAGAGAACATTGCAGTAAAACTAAACGCTCACGACTTCGACGAAGATAACTAATGGCTGAGTACGTATGGGAAGAAGCAGACAAGACTAACCCTTGGGGCAGGAAGAGAGCCAAAGGTACTCACTGTTCTAAGGGGCACGAGTTCACAGAAGAGAACACTTTCATTCGGCCTTACGACAAGACCAGAGTGTGCAGAGAGTGTCGCAGGCAGTACGCAAGAAAGAAGTATCAAGACAACAAGACCGCAGGCAAGACCAAGCAGAAGCCACTTGAGAACTTCACTTACATTGTGCCACAGAGTGTGGTGCTTGATGACAAGTCTCACAATCTATACAAGAAGCTTCAGGTTGAGATGCAGAAGAATGTTATTCCATGCACCTCGCAGCAAGAAGCGTTTGATAATCCAGAGCACGTGACCAAGTACAACGCAGAGCTGATGTGCAACGGTTGCCCGATTATGAAGTTGTGTCACGACTTCGCAGTATCGAGCAAGCAGGAGTACGGCATCTGGGGCGGGATAAACTTTACTAAGGAGGTGTACAAGAATGGCGATGAGTGGTTTGAAGATAAAGGAACTATCGATTGGCTTATTTCAGAGTGAGACTGACAGGGACAGGCAGCGCAAAGTAGGAGCGTCTCAGATATCTGACCCTTGTACCAGGCACCTAGCAATGGCTATCATGGGTGAGAAGCAGGGCCCAAGCAAGTACTGGCTAGGTGGCAAGATAGGAACCGCAGTTCATGGGTTGCTCGAAGACTCCATAGAGAAGAGCAGGGATGTTCCTGAGTTCGCTGATGCAGTAGTGGAGCAGAAGATAACACTTGGCGAGCTGCCAGAGTACGGTGTAATCTCTTCTAAGCCTGACCTAGTTCTACCTGCTCAGAAGCATCTGGTAGACTGGAAAACTTCTACAAGAGCAAAGACTAAGAAGATTCAGAAGTGGATTGACGGAGAGTCAACAGATGCAAGCATCAACTACACAATGCAAAAGTACATCGGGCAGACCCAGCTCTACGCTTGGGGCTGTGCTCAAGGTGGCACAGAGATAGAAACAATTTCCCTAGTGTTCATCAACAGAGATGGCACAAACGAAGTTGATGTGGTAGAATACACTTACGAATACGATGAGCAGATTGCATTAGCACTTTGGAATAGGCTCGTAGCATTGTGGGATGAGTTGAAAGAGGGCTCCCATCCCCAGAGTTACTCCGGTAACGCCAACTGCTACAACTGCTCAATGAACGGGCTCTCATAACAAACAAGGAGGATACAATGGCTGAAGTAACAAAGGCTGCAACTGATTTCCCAGAGCTTAGCTTTGCTAAGTTCGTTCACAAGGCGGAGGCTCTCAACGCTCCGAAGACAATCCTAATCTACGGAGATGCTGGTCGAGGTAAGACTTGGCTTGCTGCATCTGCCGCAGAGCTACAGGAGATGTCGCCAGTTCTGCTAATTGATATCGAAGGTGGAGCATCAGCTATCGCCAGAGACTTCAAGGGTGTTGACGTTGTCAATGTCGAAACGCATGAGCAGCTTGATAAGGTGACCAGCGAGTTGCTGTCAATCAAGCACAAGTACAAGACTGTTATCATAGATACACTTGGTGTGGCTATGGACAGGGCAGAGAAGGTCTTTGGCGAAAGACCAGAGAACAAGGGTAACAAGTTCGGCAAGTGGGGTGACCTGAAGATTTGGGCCAACGACTTGGTCCGAGCTTTTCACTCAGCACCATTCGTATCAATCATCCTGACTCACGCAGAGGACCAGAAGGATGAGAACACAGGAGCGGTTAAGACTGTGCCTAGTATCCCCGGTGGTTCGAAGAAGGACCTGCCAGGAATACCAGACATCATCGGTTACATGACCGCTGAGAAGACAGAAGAAGGCGGAGTTCGCCGAGTTCTGGTTGTGACTTCATCGGATAGACTGGTTACAAAGAACCGTTTCAACTTGCCTCCAACTATTGCGGAGCCAAGCATGAAGAAGATAATGGAACTAATTAAAGGAGGCAACAAATGATGGCATCAATCAAGCTAAAGATTACAGAAGAAGTAGCGCAGGCAGCAGACAAGGGCAACACAGGCAGCTTTGACCCAGTACCAGCTGGTAGTTACAATGCTACAATCTACAACATAGAGGTCGAGAACGTTCGGTCTGGAGCAAACGAGGGCAAGCCAAGATTCAACATTCAGTTCCGCATCTCAGAGGGACAGAACGAGAACCGTCGTGTGTTCAGCTATGTGCCGTTGTACATTGCTAACGACTTCTGGAAGACCCAAGCTTTCTTCAAGGGTCTAGGGGTTGACATGAAAGCCGGAGACTTTACCGTCCCAGAAGCAAACAGCTTGCTTGGTAAGTCTATCGGTGTACGGGTAAAGATAGGAACGGACATGAACGGGCAGCCACGCAACGAGGTTGGTGGCTTCGACGCTTCTACTAGCACAGGTGATGTACTTACCTCAATGGGTGCAACTGCTGTAGAAGGCGACACTTGGTAGTCGTTTAGGCCAAGACAGGGGTGCGTCTGTATAACGCACACTAGCCCTAATCGGATGGTCAATCCTCCTCCTCCTGTATCACCTTTGACCGTTGAGTTCGACTCTCAACTAGGGCACCATCTAATTTCACAGGAGGCAACTAGACAGGAGGACAGAATGAAAACGGCAGATTTTATCAGCGGAATTTTCGGCGATTCAGTAGGTATCGCTACACTTGTTGTAAAGAATGCAGCGAGCGGTGAGCTAACCGAGCAGAAGTTCTACGAGTATCCAGAGCAGAAGACTGACATGATTGCCTTCGCCAATGCTCACGCAATGGAGGACGTTTACTTCTCTCCTATCTTGTTCAACGCTGCTCGCAGGATTAAAGAGAACGCGAAGACAGTCCACGTTATCTATGCAGACGCTGACACTTGTGCGCCTGACAACTTCATGGTGGAGCCAAGCATCTCTGTTCAGACATCCGAGGACAGGTGGCACTGCTACTGGGTCCTTGATGCAGAGGTCGAGCCAGCAGAGGCAGCCTTGCTGTCCAAGAAGATTGCCTACGCCCACGCTCATCAGGGCTGTGACAAGTCTGGATGGAATACAACCAAGCTCTTGCGTATTCCTAACACTCGCAACCTTAAGCGTGATGACGCTTGGTCTATCGAGGCAACCACCACTGGTGAAATCTTTACGCTTGAGCAAATCAATCAGGTCTACGGAGACGTAGAGGTTGAGCCAATCCGTGAAGCAGCCATGGTTGACATGCCAGCAGGGTTCCCAGCCATCCTAGATGTCTTGGACAAGCTTGCACACAATCCACAGGTTGTTGGTCTTTACATGGACCACCCGTCCCACAACGCAGACATGTCCAAGTTACTTTGGAAGCTTGAGCTAGAGCTGTTCCGCGAGGGACTGACTCCAGAGGAAGTGTTTACTGTTGCCCGTCACTCTAAGTGCAACAAGTACCACTCTCCTGACAGGCCTAAGCGCATGGATGCTGACGGAGACTTATGGCGTGAGGTCCAGCGGGCACACGCTTCATTCTCGCAAGAGGTAGAGGCCTTCGTGCCGGAACCCATAACAGAGGATGCACCAAGAGCCCGCTATGCTAAAACGGAAGTCAGCTTCTTGACTCCGGAAGAGAAGGAAGCAGTCTGGATGTCAGACAACTTCATCCAGAAGTATGTACGCTGGACTGCTTCCAAGACCGATGCTGCTGAGGAGTACCAGATTGCAAGTGCATTCACTGTGCTGTCATCTGTCTTCTCTGACTGGGGCTATGCTGTTCCTCGGTACGGCAAGATGGGACTCAACCTTTGGTTCATGGTACTTGGTGAGACAACTCTGACCCGTAAGTCCACAAGCAGGCAGCTAATGCTTAGGATGATTCGTGAGTACGAGAAGTTCGGTGGCTACCAGATTGACATTGGTTCGGATGCAACGCCGGAAGGTGTCACATCTATCCTTGCAGAGCGTGACAAGAAGACCTCGCTGCTCCACAGGGATGAGGTCCAGGGAATGTTCAAGGACTTTATGAACAAGACCTACATGGCATCTGCAGCTGAGCGATTCACTGAGCTCTACGATGGCAGCGTCCCAGTTGTGATTCGTTCTTCCAAAGATAAAAGGCAGAGCGAACGAGCAGAGACTAACTTCATCATGTACCTCATGGGTATCACTAGCAAGGTGGCAGATATTCTCACAACGGAATACTTCCGCTCCGGATTCTTGGCTAGATTCATATATGTTACTGCAGATAATCCTCAGAGAACCAGAGAGACCGAGGACATTCAGCAGGCTGATGAGTATGAAGTCGCAGTCAAGGACAAGGTGATGGCTGACATGGTGGGTGAACTCTTTGCTTCCGTTACTTGGTGGCAGAAGAAGGGCAACCCATCGCAAAGGCCAGTCAGGCTCAGTGATGCATCTCTCATCCGCTTCAACCAGTACAAGTGGGAGATGGGTAACTTTGCAGAGAGCCACCCTGAGAACGAGTCCATCGAGCCATCAAGGCAGCGACTTGCACTATCCGTTTGGAAGTGTGCAATCCTGCTAGCAATGCACGAGAAGTCGGACGAGGTAAAGCTGACACACATGCTTACCGCAATCCACTACTCGCAGGCTTGGTTCGACAACCTAGTCAAGATGGCATCCGCCATCTCCGCTTCAGAATGGCAGCGTGATGTTGACCAGCTTGAGGCATTCGTAGTGGACAGAGGTGGCAAGGTCCGTTACGAAGAAGCATACCGCAGGTTCAGTCACAAGAAGAAGAGGGAGTTCGATGACGTTGTTGAGTCGCTTAGGTCGCAGGCTAGGGTTATTTCTGTTGTTGATAGCCGTAAAACTTATTTGGAGGTTCTAAGCTGAATAACTTTAGCAGGAAAGCTAAGTTCGAAAGTGTAAAGTACGATGAGGAAGCGGTCAGGTTCCATGCTGAGAAGTATGACGCTGGGTTTAGATACCCACTGGGACTTGCCTGCTACCAACTTACCGAGATAATTAAGATGAAACAGGAGGCACTAAATGACAGCACTACTAAGCCTTGACCCCGGTGGTACAACCGGGCTAGCTTTGTTCGAGTATGATGAAGACTCTTACGAACTGGTATGGCGTAAGCAAATACCAAACGGACTTCAAGGATTCCTTGACTGGACGTGGGAAGAAGGGGAAGACATGCTCATAGATGAGATTGTCTGTGAGAACTTTAACCTAAGAGAGGGGCTACACGGAGTAGACCTGTCTCCATGTTACGTAATAGGAGCGCTAGAAGCACTGTGGCCCACCGCTGTGACACCAATTACGTATCAAGCCCCAAGTCAGAAGTCGCTATGTGGCGATGCCCGACTTGACAAGCTAAGGCTACATGTACCCGGCAAGCCACACGCTAACGACGCGGTACGTCATGGTATAATTTACCTTAGAAACAAGAAACACAAGGCAGTACTAAAGGATGGGTGGGCAGATTAATGAAAATACTGTTTCTAGATATTGAGACAAGTCCAATAACAGCACACACGTGGGGACTATGGGACCAGAACATTTCCATTGGTCAGATAGTTTCCTCAACCGAGATGATGTGTTTCGGTGCAAGGTGGTATGGCGAGAAGAAGGTTATCTTTAAGTCAGAGTTCCACGATGGCAAGGCAGAGATGCTGAAGTCTGTGCACGAACTACTCGACGAAGCTGATGTACTGGTCGGCTGGAACTCAAAGGCGTTTGACTCTAAGCACCTGAAGCGTGAGTTCATCGAGAACGAGATGCTACCGCCGTCTCCTTACAAGGACATGGACCTGATGCTAACCGTCAAGTCCCAGTTCAAGTTCCCAAGCAACAAGCTGGACTATGTCTCGCAGAAGCTGGGCGTTGGAGCAAAGGTCAAGCACTCAGGGTTCGACCTGTGGCTAGGCTGCATGGCTGGCAACGCTAAGTCTTGGGTAGAGATGAAGAAGTATCAGATACAAGACGTGGACCTGTTGGTTGACCTGTATGAAAAGCTAAAGCCTTGGATTACAAACCACCCAAACAGAATACTTCACGACGGCCTAGAAGGCGGATGTCTTGTCTGTGCCTCACAGAAGCTACAACGTCGCGGAACCTCAATCACAGCATCGGGAAGCTATCAGAGATTCCAGTGCCAAGACTGTGGCAAGTGGCAGCGTGGACCAGTATCAATCAACAAGACAACTACCAGGAACATCGCGTTCTGATGATGGCGTGGTTCTTGAAGCTGTTTAAAAAGAAGAAGGCCGAAGAACTACCCGAACAACACAACCACCACGACGACGATGACTACTTAGGCTACACCATCCTAGACGAGAGGACTGGCATGCTTTTGTCGGTCCTCATGGTGTGTGGGTGTGGCAACGCGGTAGTTAAGTTAAACCCAGAGTCAGAAGAATACTTTTATTGCGACCATTGCGATAGAGTCTGCACCAGAGACACACCTTGTGAGGCGTGTGTGCAACACATGTTGTTCGATGCTGAGGCCGTTAGGGCAGCAGCAAAGGACTTCCAGCACGATGAGGATGAAGACGAAGACTACTAAACAGGCACGAAAAAACCCCCGGTCACCTCTGCCGGGGGTTTTTCGCTTGTCGGATTTGTTCCTTATACCAGCCCCAGGACTCCTAGGACACTTATTGACGCTACTATCATTGCAAGTACCGATGCAATGAGCGCCACATTTTCTTTGGTTGTACTCTTAGAAGTCTTCAACTGCTGAATTTCCATCTGCATTTCCTGAATGTCATCTGCTTGGTTGTCGGACTTTTTATCTAGGCGGTCAATAGAATCTCTCAATCCTTTTATACCTTCCTCAATGCGCCCTATAGCTACTAGTACTTCAACCCATTCTCTATTGTCCGATGCAGAATTTTCAGCCATGGTTTAGTCTTTAGGTACGTTGGTGATTGCTAGTGCTGAACCGCTGATTGCGAGGACTGCAGCTGCTACGTTAAGTAACTGGGCACCAATCTCATCGGTCAAAGTTCCTACTGCAATTAGCAATGGCACTGTGGTCGCAATGATTCCGTAAATCCATTTGCGTGTTGCTGGGTGTAAGTCTAACATTATGGCTCCATCTCTTCTGTTGGTGTGTATAGTTTAACATCCTCGAATGTTCCAAATGCGGTGTAAGCTGTGAGGATAATGCTTATCAACGAAACGCCGCCTGTAATTAGTGTGACTCCAACTCCCCATTGGTCGAGAAGGAACGTGGCTGCACCGAATGCTATCATGCCAAAGCCTAGCCAGTAAGCACGATAGATTAGCTTACGCCTGTACTTCCAGCTCGGACCAGTTCCGTGGTCCTCTTGTGCCTTAGGTACTAGCAGCGCCATCATAGCTTTCCTGATGCTCATAGTGGCCTCTTGCAGCAGGTGCAATACTTCACAACTGGCTTACGAGGTGGCTTGATTGTCTTGGGAACTTCCTGAGTTGCAACCCACTCGACCATGTCAAACTTGGAAGAGGTAACTCCGAAGACACCCTTGACAGTACGGCTCCCGGTGAGATGCAAATGTACGCCGTTTGAACCTGAGCCAGTATTTCCAATGTAAGCCATGGTCTGACCTTCTTTA
>TARA_R110000782_G_scaffold39147_6_pt1 | contig 13946 bp, 19 predicted proteins | sample TARA_R110000782 | Tara Oceans TARA_R110000782 (sample SAMEA4397859) | marine metagenome | biome: Polar Biome; feature: [SRF] surface water layer (ENVO:00010504); material: water (ENVO:00002006), including particulate matter (ENVO:01000060) such as... | depth 5 m
CAACGCAGACAATCAAATACTACTGGATAAGAATGAAGTAGAAGACCTAGAACATTTAAAAATAGACATACTTGCTAACAGAGGACTTAGCCAACTGTTAGAGATAGACAGCGAAACACCACTGGAAGCATATCCTGAACAGGACTTTGAAACAAGTCAAATGCTTTGCAGAGGAGAAGTTATTGGAGTAACACAAGCAGAGTCGCCAGCAATGCGCAGACTGTTCCAAGCGATACAACCACAAAGCAAATCAGACTGTGTATTTGCTACTGCACTTATTAGACCTGTTGCTACTACAGGCAGACAAAAAGCAGCGTTCTTTCAAGACTGGACTGAACAACGTTTAGAAGATACTATTGTATATGAAGATGATGCTATTCGTAAAATAGCAAAACTTATCAACTGCGATATGTATGAAGCAGACATGTATCGTCGTGCGTTTGCAAAACGAGACGAACAAAAAGTTATGCAGTTTATGGAGCGCATGGGCGACAGTGAAAACAAAGAACAGATCATACAAGAATTATATAGCTTGGGAAACTTTGGATTGTGCAGGGCACATGCTGTAAACTTAGGCAGGCTTATATGGGCACTTGCATATCAGAAAGCACACAACCCTAAAGAGTTTTGGCGGGCAGCACTTAAACATTGTCAGGGCAGTTACAAACGCTGGGTACATAAAACAGAAGCAAAGAACGCTGGCTGGGATCTGCGTGACTTAGGATATCCAAACGGCATTACAGAGTCGCCACAGCAACAGTACAAACGTCATGGATATTGGACACAACCAGAGTTTATGCCTAATATGTTTGTACAAGAGACTTGGGGTGACAGAGTAAACTTTGCAGGACTGGTTGCTAATGGGCGTGTGTTCAGAGGCGAAGGTGGACGTTATGTTACGTTTGTAACACTTGGTGTTAACAATGGCGAGTATGTAGATGTTACTATTAAAAAGCCTTTTGGATACAAAGACACAGATGTAGTTGCAGGCAGCGGCAAGGTACGCATGAGTAATGGCAGTCGTTATATTGATTGCTGGGATGCAAAAGGTTACAGACTAGATCAGTACCTTAGTCACTAGTTTTAAGTCCAGCAAGCATGTTCTTTAGTTTACTGCTTTGCACACTTGCAGTAATCTTACCTGCAGGCTCATCACCTGCATCAACTACACCACCACTGTCTTTGTTTTTAAGTTGATCATAGATACTGCTTGACTGTTTCTTAAACTGTTGATATTCTTCATCCTCGCCCAAGTCTCGGATACGCAGACTTTCAATATCAAACTCCAAGTCAATCTTTTGACCAACACCGCTACTGCTTCTAGTTTTCATCAACTGTATCTGATAGCGTCCACGCTCGCGCATTGCACGACTTGTAAAGATACCAAACACGTTATCCGCTGTGTTGATCTTACTAAGTCCACCACTAATGTGCGAATGATCAAACTCTATTTCATCAACTGCACCTCTGTTTAACTGCGAGGCTGTTACAAACACACAGTCTAGTTCCTTAGCCAAGTTGCGTAGTTCCTCACTAACGTACTTGTCCTTAACAAACAAGTCACTTGGGCTTACTTTAGCACTTACTGGCATAAGCAAATCCAAGTAATCAATCAGCAAGAAGTCTACTTGCCAGTTGTTCTTGATCTGTAGTTCTTTCAAGTATGCACGAATATCATTAACGTTACTCTGGGCAGGCATGTATTTGATTTGCAAGTTACCTGCTTTCTTGCCTGTCATCTTAACTTTCATCTCAACAGTATCCAAGTCTTTGAACACCTCTTTGGTGCTTACATTTGTAAGCATGCTATCAATACGCATAGCACTAAGACCTTCGCTAAGTTCCAGTGTCAAATACACACCATTTAGTCCTTGTGTTACCCAGTTAACTGCTAGATTCTGCATGAACAAACTCTTGCCTGATCCTGATCCACCTGCAAAAATATTAAGTTCTCCCTTGTTCATGCCACCAAACAGTTTACGATCCATAGCGGGCCAGCCTGTGCTAATCTGTCCGTTATTGTCTTTAAGAGCCAAAAGTCTTGCTCTAGGATCTTCAAAGTAATCTGTACCCATGTCTTTTGTTAAACTAATTTGTACAGCATCTTTAATGATCTTTTCAACTGGTTCGTATTCGCCTTTCTCAAGCAGGTCTGCACTCTTGAGAATAGCACGTTCTAGTTCCTGTCGCTTGGTGAATCCTTCAAACTCTACAAGGAACCAGTCGTTATGGCTTTCGTTAATATCTGGCACAGGTTTTAATTCAACACCTGTTACTGCTTTTACTTGTTGTGCAGTAGGCAATGCACCATGTTCGTCACTGTGTTCTTTTACAAACACTGCAGTATCATACAAACTACGATCAAAGTTATCCACGTTGTAGATGTTTTGCACACGCACAAAGTTCTGTGCATCATGCAACATCATCTCTAAAAATAGTTTTTGTAAGTCTGCTGTATAATCTTTTGTCATTCACATTTTCCACAGTTGTAAACACAGTAATCTGGTTTAACTTGTTTTATTGTACTATAGAACTTGTCAAAATGTCTAATACATTCTGAAAAAGTAGTTTTACTTATATCGTACTTGTCTCTATTCTTCCACCAATCTGACTTGTAATAAAATCTATAATCATGCACAAAGCAACACGGTAAAAAATGCCCTTGTGCGCTGATGTATTGATTTCTATAATTGGAACACTTTGGTGAAATAGTTTTTACTTGTTTATAATTTTCTTTTGTAATTTCTTTTGGTCCTGTAAATTGTTTTGGTTTTAACCAATCGTTATCTAACCATCTATCACTTGGTTCAATATTGAATTGATCTATACCTAAGTCTTGGCTAAGTTGTTTTGCACTAGCAACATCATGCTCGTTGAAACTAAATGGAATGTATTTCCATATTGTTTTTACACGCCCTGCACACAATTTTATAGCAGTTTCAATTTGATCCCACTTTGCATTAATCCGATATTGTGTAAAGTTTTCAGGCAATCCATCAACTGCAAACTCAACTGTATCGTCAGGTCCAAGACAGTCTAAAAACTGTTCCCACCATGCTTTATTCCTGCCGCTTCCGCTAGTGTTTATAACTACTCTCGGAGCATGTGTTTTACAACTTGCAACCAATTGATCTAGTTTAGGATGTAAAATTGGATCTCCGTATGTTCCGCCTAAATAAAAATATTCTACGGGCAAATCAAAGAAGTTTTTAATACTGGCTGGATTTAAGTCTGCAATAGTTAATCCTTGTGTTCCAAATTTATCAAGCAAGGTTGTTCTTGCACACCGCGGACAAGCAAGTGTGCATCTACTAGTAGGCTCAAGCGTAATGCTATACATATTTTTTACGCCTAAGATTAATTTTTAAACTCATTGTTTGCTTTGCATCTACAATACTTTTAAGTGTAAACAGTTTACCATAACGCACAACTGCATCATTGATGTCTTTTACATCCGACTCCCATTCAGGGAAACTTACACTCCATCCATACTCCAGTGCATCGTCAATTAGACGTTGCCCCGCACTGTCTCTGTCTGGTACTAGTATAACCTCACGAGCAAGTGTGTCAATAATCTCTGCTTGTGTCTCACTGGCATTGTTGCTAAGTATGCCTACACCACCAATACACATGGCATCTAGTATACCTTCTGTCACAACAACAAACTTTGCATGGGGCAACTGATCATCCATGCCATACACATAGCCTGTGTCATAACTGTTGTGATACTTTGGCTTGCTGTTTTCATCTGTTGTTCTTGCGGTGTACCCAATTAATTTGTTTTTATATGTGCAAGGGATAATAAAACGCTTCCACATACCTGCAGGCTTAGTGTCACTGTATAATAACTGTGTGCTATCTAGTCCACGTTGTGCAACATAGTCCTGTATGTGTTGCGGAGCATCTGCTAATGTTACTGTGTTATCAGGCAAAGGTCTAGGTTTAAATTTTATTTCAAACTTTTCTTCTTCAACATTTTCAACTACTACTGTGTCTTTAATACGCAGTGCTTCGATATTAAGCATCTGTCTTGTGTTTTCATCTACGTTTAACCACGTTAGTAGTTTACGCATTTTAAAACTAATATGTCTACCTGGTTGCCAACCTGTCTTAAAGTTACAATTAAAGCAGTGATAACTTATTGCTTCACCGTTTGCAATAATGCCACCTCGCATACGTTTGTCCTGGCTTTCGCCATTGTGATGGCAACAAACAGCATTAAACGATACCCATCCATTACTGGTGCGTTTGGTCTTGCCCGGAAGGCTATCCATTACTGTCTGTTGAATACTATTCACAAATATCTGTTTCTGCTAGTTTAGTTTCTGAATTCACCATCCATATCATACTGTGTCCATTTAAATACTTCGGCATAACGACCAGTTGTATGATGACCACGCATTGCACAATGACTTTCAATTGTATCAATCAATGCAGCATGCGCATTTTTATTAGTTTGATAGTGTACACTGTCGTGATAGTGTACACTGTCGTCAATTATATTGGGCTGATCAGCACTGTAGTTGCTTCTAGCACCTGTAAATGTTTTACACCAGCGTAGTTTTTCTTCAATCTGATTGTCAATAGGCATGTAACCATTGGGTATGAATGTACCATGTATGCCGTTAAAATTGTGATACTTTGCATACTCGTACTGAACAATGTTACCTTTGTAGTGTCTCAATGCCCATATTGCTGCTTTATGTGTAACGTTATTGTCTTCGTGATTATCATATGGATTGGGAATGAATACGTTATTATAAGGATTAGGATCGCATTCACAAGTTCCTTCGGGGCAATCATTACATTGGGGTGCCATGATAGCAATTTCCAATGCTCTAATTAAACTAGCCAGCGTGCCATGACCACCTCTACTCACCAACCGCCTGCGTTGTTTACTGTGATATGGGCTGCCTCTGGTATAGTCCTTTTCATCTACCCATAGTCCTGGATGTTCATTCAACCAATTGGCATTAAATGTTTTGCCATCCACTTTAAGATAACTGTAGTTAAATCCATATCTGATGCTGTTGGCTTCAACAATATTTGTTACGCCTTCATCTTCAATCATGAACAGTATGTCTACTTCCCAATTATTTTCAATATATTTAAGTATGGTGCCTCCCATGCATTCACTGGCATCATCAACGTGAGGACAAATTATAAGTATTCGTCTGGGAGGTCTTTTAGTTTTACTAAGCAATGTATTCACCTCGTTTACTGACCCTCCCTTACTGTTGCTATTGCACGGAGGGGTTGTTTTAATAGTGTTTGGTAGACCCAGCTGTCTGGGCCACGAGGTGGATTTTGATATCCAGTTCGGCTTATAGTGCCAACACTTTTCGCGATCACTTTATCAAATTCATTTGGACCGCGAGGACCATATTTGTTGTTCATCGATGCTTTCCTTTTCATTTAATATATGATAAATTGTATAGGTTAATTGACTAAATGTCAACAATTATTTTATGCGTTCTTTAGCAAAATCATGCAACCTAATTGTGAAATATTCATGTCCTGCTTCGTTGGGATGTCCACCACTTGCAAGTAAGTGTAATCTCGGATCACTCTGTTGTGCATCTTTAAGAACACTCTCCATGGTTAATCCAGTACAAAAGTAGTTGTCATATTGCGCTGGTTTATGAACGCCCAGTGCATTAAACTGTAGTATAGGGATGCTGTTAAGTTTGCATACACTGTTTACAAATAGTTTTGCAGCATCAGTCCAATAGTTATGATCAACATCACTAGTAATCCAATCCTTGCGACTGTGCAAAAACTTTTCATCATTTCGAACTGTGCCATTATGCGTCCATGTATCATCTAACCAACTAAATCTCGGCAAAGCAGTCCAAGCAACACACACTACTACACGCTCACTAGGATTCCTATTGTTATTAAACCAGTCAGCAAACTGATACTGTATAGCATAATTGCTGTTAGCAGGCTCTGCACGATTATCCCAGGTTGCATTTAGATGTTTGGCTAGTTGTCCTAGCCATGCATGGCTTTCTCTGTAACGAGTGTTTGTGTGGTGCTGATCCCAGGTATAACTTTCTGTGTCACTATGATACACACCTTCTAATCCTGGATCTATTAGCTCACTGCCGTAAGTGAAACTACAACCAAATCCAACTAACTTCAAGGTCTATATAATACTTGACTCAATGTTCCACTAGTAGTTGTACGCTTAAAACGCACTGCACTGTATACGCCAGTAAAGTTAACGTAGGCATTGTCAGTTTGTGCAGTGTATGTTTCTGTTGCTATAGTTGTAAAATCAGCATTTTGAATACTATTACTTGGATTAATTGAGCCCTGTATCTCCAGGGTGCCTGTGAACGCACTGCTAAAATAAACTTGTGCAGTGTGTTGTGCTGTGTTGCGATTTATATATGGTTTAATACTGATAGTGCTGCCCGTGTCGCCGCTGGCAAATGCTTCTGTTGTGCTTGCTATGAATGTAGGATAAACACCATCTGCTACTTCTAGGACACCGTTTGCACCATAATTGTCGTCTGCATATGCTGGTGCAGTACGATCTTCACCGTCTGTTACTTTAAGTGCATAGTTGTAAAACTTGCTATCTAAGTTTAGCAAGTCACCTTGTGTAACGCTTGCTTCCATAATACCTTTTTGTTCGTTGACCACTGTAAGCGCACGTTCCAAGTAAGCAACGTTATTTTCTTTGTCTAGCACAACAATATTTGCAGTCTTGCCAGACATGTTTACTCGCTTTTGATCACGGTTTTTAAATTCAATTCGTATATAGTTGTCAATACCTCTATATACTTTTACGGTTGGTGTATAAAACATACTCATTAGGTTGCTTACTCCTGTATCAGTAATAACTGCGGTGTGTTTTTGTGCATATAAATATCCAGTAGTAACAGTCATACTGTATTTATCGAAAGAGTTGAATGCCTCCACTAGCAGAAGAAATATTTGAAAAATATCCGTTTTTGAGTCTAGTAACTTATGGTGGCGCAGAATATGTAGGAATAGTACAGAACCAAGATGATACTGTGTTAAGCATGTACGACTATACTAAAATTCCAGACAATCTAAAACAAATTTTTTTAGAACTAGGTGATGTTTGGTGGTGGGAAAGTAATAGAATGATTCCTATTAACCTATTCCTAAAACAAGACTTTACACAGTTTGCCAGCATATTAATTACTTTAAATATTCGTGACACAGAAGTTGTTCGAGGTCCTAGTGTAAGCATTGCTGATCTAGCAAAAAAACGCAGTAAGAGACGCAATATTCAATTGGTAAAGAAAGTAAAATGATGGAATTTTTTTTAGTGCTTATGCTAAAACACTTTATAGTTGATCTCGGTACGCAACAATATATAGGCCCAAGTAACAAACACGAATATTTAGGTGACGGACACAGGCACTATTTCGAGCATGGTATAGTCACTGCATTTATTGCATTATACTTTGTACCTGATATTGCAGTAATAATTGCTATACTTGACTATGTAATACACTGGCACATTGACTGGGGCAAGCATCACTTAAATAGATTTCTTAATATCGAGGCTAAAACTCCACCATGGTGGTGGACAAATGTACTAGACCAATGCTTGCATGTGCTTACTTACTATTTCCTAGCAGTAATTGCTAGTGGCGTGTAGTGCCGCCACTATTGCTTGACATAGTATAATCTTTAATATCCAACTCATCAGATATAGTTTCCGCTACATGCACAAGCATTTTCTGTATTTGTTCATCATCTAAAAATGTTTTATATAATACCATACTGTGCTTTAGTAACATAGTAGCCACATACATAAAGTCCTCGTCTGTGGTTAACTGTGTTTGAATGTGTGCTACTAATTGATTTTGTATTTCTTCCATGCGTTTTGTATCGTTACTCATTTGCTTCCTCTAATATATTCATATGTACTGCTACTAATTGTGCATACGCCACACTGTGGCTTTTCTTAAAACTATAACTATCCAGTCCTGCTTTGTCCCATACTGTGTTTGCTACCTCTGCCCATGTTTGCCCTATGAGATGACGTTTAGCAGGGCGTATGACTGCAAGAAACATTGCCATACGAGGGATGCTTGTAATGTCCTCAGGCATTTTTGCCATTGTTTCAAAGTGTTTACCTACATGTATTAGTTGCTTAAAGAAGTCTCTGTCATGTAGTTTACTCCAGTTAGGCTCACGCATAAGTTCTACTAGATGCAGTTCATCTCTTACATTTGTGTAAACGCCAACGTTCAACAAGTCCAATTTAAAGTAGCCCAGTTCTTCTGCACGTTTATGATCCAGTGTGGCAAGTCCATCATGTGCTTGCGGAATACGGTTAAAGTAAACACCTGTGTTGTGCTTGTTTCCATTTCCAAGTCTAGCACCAACACCGTTAACATGTTTTGTTAACTGTGTGCGATCAGCAAAGTCAATGTCTACATCTGGCATATCAAACATATTCTGTCTCTAACCTGTGTTCTATGTCTATTGTGTTTTTTGGATATCCGCTATTATATACTATTAGTCTAGTATTGCCTAGATATTTTTCAATTAAGTAATCTAAATATGCCTGTTCATATAGTGCAAAATCGCTGATGTCCATTGGCGTTTTATCTTTATAACAAGCAAATGCTCGGAGTACTCGTTGTTCACTATGAATAATGCTTTGCTTCTTTTTTATAAAGTTATCAAATTGATGCTCAATATCTTGTTTTTGTGTGTATCCTAAATGGTGCAACAGTTTTGGTATACAATTTAAAAAATCTTTTTTGTTATAAAATGTTTTGAATGGTAGCCTAAAATCATGACTATATTCTTGCAATACATGGTCCATTCTTGTAAGATGACCGCTATGTTGTCCAAAACTTAGTTTATACATTTCTCTGCAACTGTCTATATTATGTATGTCAAAATGTTTAAATTGTTCCCGTACACTTTCTGCTATTAAAAGATCGTTTGAGTAGAATTGATGTGCTTGATCAGGCAAATACTTTAAAACATTAAATCCAAAATCGTTACTCGCATAGAGATAGTGCCACTGATATTTGTATAAGTCTTCTTTATCTAGAGTTATAAAAAGCCAAGCACGTTTCTCTTTGTGTATTTGATCTGTTACCTTCGTGGCGTTTTGAACAATTATTTCTGGAAAATCAGTAGCATGCGCGCCAACTCTGTCTTTACCATAAAATTCTCGATCTTCGACCAATCCACTAGCAACATTTAAACATTTTATTAAAAAATTGCCATGTGCTCCGGGAGGATAATCAATTGTCGGTAGTGTCATAGTCCCGCCTCTTTCAATATATGCTTTACCCATTCTGTGTCTGCAAAATAGTCTACAAACTTGCGCTTCCAATAGTCCGGATCGATATACGGAAAGATCATTTCAATCTGCTCTGTGCTTAGTTTGTCCAGTGCTGCTTGTCCACTTGCACAGTTAAAAATAATCCAAGCACTAATGCGCCCTGTGGTTATATCTCTAACCAACACATTACCATTTACATAGTTAAAGTAATGATTGAATACACTTTCTTTTTCTTCTGCCCAAGTTTCCATGGTCTTTATGCTACGCTCTAGTGCATCCTGCGTTGCTTCTTTGCGCAAGTGTTCTATCAAATATTCTTGATACACTGCATCCTTGCACCAATAGTCTAGTTTTTTGTTGCTTTTAATTACCCAGTCAATAAACTTTGCAGTGTTAATTGCACGAATATTCACCATGTGTCTGCCAAACTTTACAAATGCATTATAGTATGCGCTTTCACTAAAATCTTTGTATGTCTTAAACTTCGCACTGCCTTGTGTAAGTTCATAGAAACGCAAGTAAGCAGTCATGCCCAGTTTAACACCTGCTTCATTCTCTTGTTGTGCTCTGCGCTTTGGCTCGCACAAATGCGCTACAAGAGTACTTTCCTTGCGATATCCTTTGCCACAGTATTGACATGTGTAGTCTTTTGTTTCCATACTATAATTAATTATAGCATCTTTTATGACGCTTGTAAAGTCATTCATGCATCACCGTAGAGTTTAGAGATTTCCTTAAGGTCCTTGTCTGTGTACATCTCACACAGCATATCCAATTCGTCACTTTTTGCATGTGGATGTAGACGCTCTACATCTTTGCGACGCTTGCTTGAATTGTTCTTGTCTTTCTTTTTATGTCCGACCCACTGATGGAACTGTGTTCCCATACCAGGACTCACTGTGCATAGCAGTTGCCACACCAGTTTAGGATGCTTTGCTAGTTCAAAGTATGTTTTATTAACACGCTGATTGCCAGCCATCAAGTAGTATGCCTGTAATTCACTGCTACCTTTTACTAGACTTACATAACGGTTTAGCAGGAATGGAGTTACTTGCTTTTGATGTTCAGGAGTAAGTCCATCATAAAACGCATAGTCTTTACGATCTATTGCAGCAAGTATTGTGTTTAACTGTAGTTTGTCAGACATCGATATGTTCCATTAAGTAATCGGCATACATTAAATGACCTTGTTCATCCGGATGCCCGTACCAATCATGTTTGTTAAAATCCCAAGGTTTCGTGTTTTTTTCTTTCATCTGGCTATGCAAACTATTTTCAAACATATTAATAAATCTAGGTCTACGTCTTATTTCATCATATATCTTATTGCTGAATACGAAATCTTGATCGACTCTGATATCAAATCCTAGATTATGAATTATAAAGTTTTTATCATTATATAAAAGATAATCGTGCAGTTGTATCAAATTAAAAAGTAGATTTGCTTCCATATATTGCCAATGAAAAAGTTGTTGTGTTTCAGCTGAAGTATCAAATATCTGTACAGAATTTATACTATCTTCTTCTCGCCATCTTTTATATTCTGCAGGTTTATTAGGTATATCCGGAATCTCTTCACTAAAAGTTTCCAGCCTACTAATTACTCCTATGCCAATCGCCATAAAACATGGAACATCTTCAAAACTATATCTTACACTGCTTCTTATTGTTTGTGCAGGACTCTTGCCGATAAAGCCGTAATGCTCTAATTCGTATCCTAGTCTATCTGCTATAACATGCCCAGTAGTTTGTGTTTCACCGGGAGGCAGCATACAACTAAAACTATCGCCGTCATAATATAATTTAGTTGAAGTGTTTAACTGTAGTTTGTCGGACATAGTTTCTCTTCTAAAAATTCTTGCCAGTTATCTTCAGTAATTTCATCAATGCTCCAGGCACGCATTTTACCTGAAATCTGTTCTATTAGATTATTATTATACTCGAATTTTAATATTTTTTCAAATATTTTATATCTAAAGTTAGAAAACATCAGATCGTGGTGTTCTTTGTAAGAGTTAAAGTAAGAAATTTTATAATCAGGCAATGGTCTATTATTAATAGCAATAAAAATCTTTTCTAATATATCTAAATTAAAAAGATCCTGGTAGTTTAAAATGTAATTAGCTTTATTAATATTGTTAATGTTATATTGCTTTGTCCATAATTTAATATGATTATCCTGATATGTAGATAAATCATAAAGATCAGAATTACACAAAAGTCTATCTACTAACTCAACAAGAGACATTTGTTCTAAATTAAGTCTTTTGCTACAATAGTTATTGTAAATTATTTTTAATGTTTCTGACATGTCTTCACAAAGAATCTTTATCACACATTTATTATCATTATCTATGCAAAGATCATGACTGGATATAAAATGTTTCTCCTCAACACTTATAATACCTTCATCAAACTGTGCTGCATATTCTTTATCAATATCGATTCGTAATGTTGCTGTGTCTGACTTATGCTCAACATCTAAAAAGGCAGCTACAAAGTTTACACCTGATCCTGGTAATCCGCAGACTATATAGTCTTTAATCAAACTTTACTCCATGCGTATCTATTACATCACTAAATGATAACACAAACATGCGAGCATCGTCAAGTGTTTTAAACTCTAGCACTATTGTATTATCCACGCTTTCTATTCTATGATCTGTGTCTGTGCGATGTTCTAGATAACGTTTTACACGATCTAGTAAATTACTAGCCTTGGTTCCGTGCTTTACTGCAGTGTGAAAGTCTAACAAATGGCTAAACTCAAAGCATCTATATTCTGTGCGTGTTATCCTGCCCGGAGTAGGCATACCAGGACGCCACGGCATATTACCACGCTTTGTCAATGCTTACAATCTCGTTTTGTTTGTTAATCTCTTTAGCACAGAACACGCAACGAGGATTCTCTACGTCTGTTTCAATTGGAATAGCAAGTATTTGTCCCTGTTTAAGTTTAGGAAAGAACCACTTTACATCGCTGTATATGTCTACAATGTTTACTGGCAAGTAATTGTGTCTAAAGTCGCCAAGTGGATTAAAAACAAAAGCATCAAAGCCTCTGTCATTTAAACTACTAAAGTTTAGCATCTCTAGGTCACCAACATCTCTATCACCAATAAGGATCTTCCAATCCACAGGCATGCGAATCATCTTACCGCCAACATCTAGCACTACTGCAGGACTATTAAAACTTTCTAAGAAGATAAGCGGAATAAAAAAGTAGTCTGGATCAGCAGGATTACTGTTATCCAATATTGCAAAACGTAGATCATCTACTTCATCTGGAATATCGTTCATCTCATATGCAGTATTTTCAAGTGTAAGAATACGCATTAGTATACCTCTACAATTTTATCAGCAATGCCGTATTTCTTTGCTTCCTCTGCACTTAGCCATACATCTTCTGCCGGAAGTAGTACTTCGCGAATTTTCTTTTCAGTTAATCCTGTACATTTTTTATAGTGTTCTAGCATACGCTCACTGCTAAGTTCAAACTCGCGCATTGTAGCAAACAATTCATGTTCTTTGCCGCGTGATCCCCAACTGTATTGGTGACTAAGAATACTTGTATTAGGCGTTACAACACGGCGACCTTTTGTGCCTGCCATAAATGTAAGGATACCACAACTTGCAATAAGTCCTAGTCCAACAGTACGAATTGGAATCTTACTGCCCTTCATAGTATCAATAAGTGCAAATGCTGCATGCACACTACCGCCCGGGCTGTTAATAATAAGTGTAAGTTCTTTAGGACGTTGACTTGCTGGCAACATATTTTGTTCGATAATCCAAGTAACAAACGGTGCTGTGCTTTTGTTATTGAACTGCTCATAAAAATAAGCAACTCCACTGTTATACATAGTTTCGCCTAGTTTGGGCTTTTCGTTCTTTTCACTCATGTTAATTCCAATCCGTTTTCTCTACTGTAAATGGATAATTTGCTTCTTTGTAGAAGGCTTTTCTTTTTGTTAAATGTCTTTTAGCGTATTTCGCTGTACTGGTTATGTCCCAGATTTGTACGAAGTCTTTGTCTTCCGCTTTGCGAATGCCACGACCAATGCTTTGTATAACTCTAACAAAACTTTTACCGGGCTCAACAAGCACAAGATTAAAGATACGAGGAATATTGATACCCACCGATGCAACTCCGTATGTGGCGATGATAACCTTGCCTGTAGCAGTTGATACCTCGTCATATTCTGATTTTCTGTCTGCACCTTTTGTACTCCCAGATACAAATACACTGTCTGGTATGCGACTTGCTAGTTCATTGCCTGCTGCAATTCGATCCACTAGTATAAGTGTGTTGCCTGTGTCCTTGATACTATCACATAGTCCTGAGATATAATCAAGTCTGCCTTTATCTTCTAGTAAGTATTTAAGCTCACTTTGATAATTTGTATGTACAACTGTGTCAATCATTTGTACAACATTCACATGACACTGTGCCAACACACCTTTGTCTTGTAGTTCTTTTGCACTGATCTGATTAATAACAGGACCAATGCTACACACAATACCCACGCTTTCAAACTTCTCTTTAGGCACTGTGCCTGTTAGCCCCCAACGTATGGGTATATGGCTCATTACGCCCGTTAGCAGGGCTGTTAGTGCGTCTGCTTTAGCCATATGCACTTCGTCCACCATAATA
>TARA_R110000782_G_scaffold99828_4_pt1 | contig 13946 bp, 16 predicted proteins | sample TARA_R110000782 | Tara Oceans TARA_R110000782 (sample SAMEA4397859) | marine metagenome | biome: Polar Biome; feature: [SRF] surface water layer (ENVO:00010504); material: water (ENVO:00002006), including particulate matter (ENVO:01000060) such as... | depth 5 m
CAAGGACGCATGGACCCGCTGGTTTCGCCTCGCCGGAGTAACCACGCCCACCGTATCCGGCCCGACCTTCGAACATTTCCTGATGCTCGCGCAGGCCGCCGCGGCGGGCGCGGGCGCCGCGCTCATCCCCAGCTTCCTCATAGAGCCGGAGCTTGCATCGGGCGCCCTCGTCTCGCCCTTCGATCTGCCGCTCGCCACTGACGACGCTTATTATCTCGTCTCCCCCGAAAGCGGCGGCAACGAAGCCCTCGCCCGCTTCCGCGACTGGGTGGTGCGCGAGGCCGCGTCATCGTAGCGCTTGGCGCGCCCTGCGCGCTGCATTAATCCCGCCGCATGACCTCTCCTGCCCGCCCCCGCGCCATTGCGCTCTGGCTTTATGTCGTCGCAGCGCTCGTCTTCGCGATGGTCGTCGTCGGCGGCATCACGCGTCTCACCGAATCCGGCCTGTCGATGGTCCGCTGGGAGCCGATCTCGGGCGTCGTCCCGCCCTTGAATGATGCGGAGTGGCACGCAGAATTCGAAGCCTACAAGGCCTACCCCGAATACCAGAAGGTCAACCGGGGCATGTCACTGTCCGAGTTCAAGGCGATCTTTTTCTGGGAATATCTGCACCGCGTGCTCGGCCGCTTCATCGGCCTCGCCTTCTCGTTGCCGCTCGCGTGGTTCTGGGTTCGCCGGGCGATCCCCGAAGGCTACAAGCCGCGCCTGCTCGCGCTCCTGTCGCTCGGCGCCTTACAGGGGGCGATCGGCTGGTGGATGGTCGCCTCCGGCCTCATCGACCGGCCGGACGTCGCGCACGACCGCCTCGCCGTGCATCTCGGCACCGCACTTTTCATCCTTGGCGGGCTCGTCTGGACCGCGCGCGATCTCATGGCGCTCCACCGCCGCGAAGGCCGCTCGCGGCTCACAGGTTTCGCCGTGCTGGCGCTTTCGGCGCTGGCGATCCAGATCGTCCTCGGGGCGTTCGTCGCCGGGCTCAATGCCGGGCACGCCTTTGCCGAATGGCCGCTCATGGGCGGGCGCTTTTTCCCCGAAGGCGTGCAGTGGCTGGAGCCGCTTTGGCGCAACGTCGTGGACAACCCCGTCGTCGTGCAGTGGGTGCACCGCTGGTGGGCGTGGATCGCCGCGGCGCTGCTCGTCCTGCTTTCCGTGCGCACGGCGCGTGAAAGCGGGGGCAGCGCGCCACGTCTGGTGCTGCTTCTGCTCACTGCGCAGATCATCCTCGGCATCGCCACGCTGCTCACCGGCGTGGCGCTCCACGTGGCGGTCGCGCATCAGGCGGTCGCCGCGCTGCTGGTGTGGACGGCGGTTTCGTGCGCGCATGGCCTCGGCAGGCCGGGATACCGGATGCACTGAAAGCCACTGATTCCGTTTGTAAATTTGCCTGAACACCATAATACCCCACGCCTAAGCGCCTATTTCACTTGACGCTTTTGCGGCGCTCCATCATATGCCGCGCCGTTCACGCGGGCGGCTTCATGCGGCCCGCCTTTGTTTTGGGATCGAACCATGCACACCAAGTCCACGGTCTCGGCGAAGCCCGCCGAAGTCGAAAAAAAGTGGCTGCTGATCGATGCCGACGGTCTCGTCGTGGGCCGTCTCGCTTCGATCATCGCCAATCGCCTGCGCGGCAAGCACAAGGCGATCTACACGCCGCACGTCGATTGCGGCGACAACGTCATCGTCATCAACGCGGGTAAGGTCCGCTTCACGGGCAACAAGCTCAAGGACAAGACCTACTACCGCCACACCGGCTATCCGGGCGGCATCAAGGCCGTCACCGCCGGCAAGATTCTCGATGGCCGCTTCCCGGAGCGCGTGCTCGAGAAGGCTATCGAGCGCATGGTTCCGCGCGGGCCGCTCGGCCGCGCGCAGATGCGCAACCTTCGCATCTATGCGGGCGCAGAGCATCCGCATGTCGCACAGAATCCGCAGGTCGTCGACGTCGGGTCGATGAACCGCAAGAACAAGGTGGGTGCCTAAGTCATGGCTGAAGAGAAAATGGGTCTTGAGGATCTGAAGGATCTTGCCGTCGAAACCGTCGCCGACACCGGCACGGGTGCGCCTGTGGTCGTCTCATCCGCACCGCTGCGCGAAAAGGAAATCGACGCGCAGGGCCGTGCTTACGCCACCGGCCGCCGCAAGGATGCCGTCGCCCGCGTCTGGATCAAGCCGGGCACCGGCAAAATCACGGTCAACGGCCGCGATCAGACCGTGTATTTCGCGCGTCCGACGCTGCGCCTCGTCATCAACCAGCCCTTCGACGTGTCGGAGCGCGGCGGCCAGTTCGATGTGGTCGCCACCGTTTCGGGCGGCGGGCTTTCGGGTCAGGCCGGCGCAGTAAAGCACGGCATCAGCCAGGCTCTCACCAAGTTCGAGCCGGAACTGCGCGGCGTCGTCAAGGCTGCGGGTTTCCTCACCCGCGACAGCCGCACCGTCGAGCGCAAGAAGTACGGCCGCGCCAAGGCGCGCAAGAGCTTCCAGTTCTCGAAGCGCTAGTCCGCTTTCAGAATCACGTTCAAAGGGCCGGCCGCAACGCCGGCCCTTTCCGTTTGGGGGGAGTGCCGCTAAGCCTTGGCGCCATGTTCCGCGCCGTTCTCCTGCTGCTTGCCGCCCTCGCGTCGCCCGCCCTTGCGGCAAGCGCCGTGCAGAACCCCAACACCCGCGTCGAGCTGATCGCGGAAAGCGCCGCGCCTGCGCCCGGCAAGACCGCAGTGCTCGCGATCGTCACGACGCCCCGCAAGGGCTGGCATACCTATTGGAAGAACCCCGGCAGCGCGGGCATCGAAACGCAGGCGGCGTGGACCCTGCCGGAGGGTGCCGCGGCCTCGGCCATCCGCTACCCCGTGCCGTCGACGTTCACCGTCTCGGGCATCATGAACTACGTGTTCGAAGGCGACGCGGCGCTGCTCGTCGACCTTTCCGTGCCGCAGCTTGCGCCCGGCACACCGCTCCCCGTGAAGGTGCGCGTCGATTATCTCGTCTGCGACGATGAACTCTGCGTCCCTGAAAGCGCGGACCTCGCGCTCGACCTCGAGGTCGGCGACGGGGCAGTTGATCCTGCCGCCGCACCGCGCTTCGAAAAGGCGCGCGCCGCTTTGCCTCGTCCGGTCGACTGGCCCGCGCGCTACGCCCATGCGGATGGCAAGTTCCGCCTCTCGGTCGATACCACCGGCGCGGGCGATGTCAGCCGCGCCTACTTTTTCCCCGAAGCCGACGGCGTTCTCGATTACGACGCGCCGCAGACTGTCAGCCGCAGCGGCGACACGCTCATCATCGAAACCACGGCAGGCGCCAATGCCGATCCCGGCGCGGTGAGCGGCGTGCTACGCCTGGACCGCGCCGACGGCAGCCATTTCGGCGCCAGCCTCACCGCAAACGCGGGCGAGGTCGCGGCAGCGGGCGCGCCGCTCGCGTCTGCTGGACACGAACAGCATCAGCCCGGCCTGCCGTCCGCGCTCACTGCTCTCGCACTTGCCGTCCTCGGCGGCTTCATCCTCAATGTGATGCCGTGCGTGTTCCCGATCCTCGGGCTCAAGGCGCTCAGCCTGGCAAACGGCGGCCATTCCGAAAGCGCCGCGCGGCGCGAAGCGCTTGCCTACACAGCGGGTGTCGTCGGCACCTGCGTCGCACTCGGCGCCCTTATCCTCGCGCTTCGCGCGGCGGGCGCGCAGGTCGGATGGGCGTTCCAGCTTCAGGATCCGCGCGTCATCTTCCTGCTGCTGCTGCTCGTCACCGCCATCGCGCTCAACCTTGCCGGGCTGTTCGAAGTGCGCGCGCCGCAAGTCGGCGGCGATATGCTTGCATCGCGTGGCGGAACGCAGGGCGCGTTCTGGACCGGCGCACTTGCAGCAATCGTCGCTACGCCCTGCACCGGGCCGTTCATGGGCCTCGCGCTTGGTGCGGCCATTCTGCTTCCAACCGCGCTCGGTCTGCTCGTCTTCGCCGGGCTGGGGCTTGGTCTCGCCCTGCCCTTCATTCTGATCGGCTTCATCCCCGCGCTCCGCAATCGCCTGCCAAGGCCCGGTCCGTGGATGGTGACGTTCCGCCGCATCATGGCGCTGCCGATGTTCGCGACCGCCGTTGCACTCGCCTGGGTGCTCGGGCGGCAGGCGGGCGTTTCGGGCATGAGTTTCGGCATCGCCGCCGCCGTGTTCCTCGCTGCTGGGCTCTGGTGGGTCGGCATTCGCCAGCACGGCGGGCGCCCCGCCGCCGTGCCGCTCGTCGTTGCCGCGCTCTCCGTGGCAACCGTGCTCCTCATCACGCCGCGCGCCGAGGCGCCCGTCGCCAATGCGGCGCTGCCGAACGTCGAGCCCTTCACCGAAGCCCGCCTCGCCGCCCTTCGCGCCGAAGGCCCGGTGTTCGTCTATTTCACCGCCGACTGGTGCATCACCTGCAAGGTGAACGAAAACGGCGCCCTCTCCGCGCCCGCCGTCACCGCCGCCTTCACGGAGGCCGGAATCCCGACGCTCGTGGGCGATTGGACCAACGCCGATCCGGCAATCACGCGCTTCCTCGAAAGCCATGGGCGCGCCGGTGTCCCGCTCTATCTCTTCTACGCGCGCGGCAAGGATGCGGAGGTGCTTCCGCAGCTTCTGAGCGAGGCGCTGATGCTGGAACTCGCCCGCCGCGCCTGATTATGGCATCCTTTCCCTTCACCAAAGGGAGACGAGACATGAAAACAGCCATCGCCGCTTTCGCTGCCATCGCCTTCGCGGGAACCGCCTGGGCCGCCGAGGTCGGCAAGCCCGCCCCCGCCTTCACCGCGCAAACGGCAGCGGGCAAGACCGTCAGCCTCAAGGATTTCGCCGGGAAAACCGTCGTTCTCGAATGGACGAATAGCGGCTGCCCGTTCGTGAAGAAGCACTACGATTCCGGCAACATGCAGAAACTGCAGGCCGATGCGAAGGCGAAGGGCGTCGTCTGGCTCACCGTCAACAGCAGCGCGCCCGGCAAGCAGGGCTACGTCGACGGCGCGCTCGCCGCGAAGGAGATGAAGGACTGGACCTTCCAGCCGACCGCCTATCTGCTCGATCCGGCAGGCAAGATCGGCAAGGCCTATGATGCGCGCGCCACGCCGCACATGTACGTGATCGACGGCAAGGGCGTGCTTCGCTACGCGGGCGCGATCGACGACAAGCCGACCGCGAACCCCGCGGACATCAAGGCCGCGAAGAACTACGTCACCGCCGCGCTCGGCGACGTTGCCGCCGGCCGCGCCGTCGCAAGCCCGGTCACCCGCGCCTACGGCTGCTCGGTGAAGTACCCGGACGCTTAAAGCGCCCTTAACCAGCGCGGCCCCACCATGACCCTCGCGTACGTGTATCTGTCTCGCGGGGTCGTGGGTCGTGATTATCTTTTTCGGGCTGGCCATCGTGCTTGTCTGCGTGTTCGGCAGCTTCCTGATTGCGGGCGGCGAACTCGGCATCATTGCCGGGGCGCTGCCGCAGGAGCTGCTGATTATCGTGGGCGCGGCGGCGGGCGCCTTCATCATCGCCAACAGCAGCACGACGCTGCGCCGCGCCGCTGAAGGCGTGCGCCGCGCGTTCGAGGGTGAGCGCTGGGGCAAGGCCGATTATCGCGACCTCCTCTGCCTCCTCTTCCTCCTCATCAAGACGCTGCGCACGCGCGGCGTGGTCGCGATTGAAAGCCACATCGAATACCCCGAGGAATCGCGCCTCTTCGCGGCCTTCCCGCGCATCGCGGCGGACCCGGCGCTCGTCTCCTTCATCTGCGACTACGTGCGCATGATGGCGATGAACTTCGAGGATCCGAACCAGATGGCCGACGCGATGGAGGCTGATCTCGATCGCCACATCGCCGAGGAGTATCAGGCGCAGGGCGCGCTCCAGACACTCGCAGACAGCCTCCCCGCGCTCGGCATCGTCGCCGCCGTGCTCGGCGTCATCAAGACCATGGGCTCGGTGGATCAGCCGACCGAGGTCCTCGGCGCCATGATCGGCGGCGCGCTCGTCGGCACCTTTCTCGGCGTGCTGCTCAGCTACACCGTCGTCGGCCCCATCGCCTCCCGCCTCGCGCAGGTGATCGATGCGGAGGCTAAGTACCTCACCCTCGTGAAAACCGTCATCGTCGCGCACCTGCAGGGCCAGGCGCCGCAGGTCGCGGTCGAGCTCGGCCGCCGCACCACGCCATCGAACCACGCCCCCAGCTTCGCCGAAATGGAAGCCGCGCTCGACGCCCTGCCGCGCGACCTCGTCTAGCGCTGGAATCCCCCCGGCATATCCGCTAAGCCGCGCGCCATGTCGCAAAAAATCCGCATCGCCGTGCTCGGAGCGTCGGGGTACACCGGCGCCGATCTCGTTCGCCTCGCGCTCACGCATCCCAACATCGAAATCGCCGCGCTCAGCGCCAATGCCAAGGCGGGGCAGGCGATGGCGGACGTATGGCCGCATTTCGCCCACGTGCCTTTGCCCAGCCTCGTCCGCGCCGAGGAGATCGACTGGGCGGGCATCGACGCCGTGTTCGGCTGTCTGCCGCACGCCGCCTCCGCCGCGCTGCTCTCGACGCTCATCGGCCCGCGCATCATCGATCTGTCGGCGGATTTCCGCCTGAACAGCGCCGAGACCTACGCCGAATGGTATGGCAACCCGCACCCGGCGCCCGAGCTGCTGCCCGATGCGATCTACGGCCTCACCGAATATGCCGCCGAGCTTCTGCCCGCCGCGCGCATCGTCGCCTGCCCCGGCTGCTACCCCACGGCCGCGCTGCTCGCCCTGCTCCCGCTCCTCGAAGCCGGCCTCGTCGGCCACGAGCGGATCACGATCAACGCGCTTTCGGGCGTTTCCGGCGCAGGCCGCAGCCTGAAGGAAGCGAACCTCTTCGCCGAGATGGCGGAGGCGGTGCACCCCTACGGCATGGGCCGCCACCGCCACATGCCGGAGATCGAGCAGGAGCTTGCGAAGCGCGCGAACGGCGCCGTCACCATCAGCTTCACGCCGCATCTCGTGCCGATGAACCGCGGCGAGCTTGAAACCATCACGGTCGAGCTGATGCCCGGCAAGAGCGTGGCGGACCTGCGCGCCGCGCTCGGCCACCGCTATGCCGCCGCGCCCTTCGTGCACCTGCTGCCGGAAGGCAAAGGCCCATCGACGCGCATGGTGCGCGGCTCCAACCACTGCGTGATGAACGTGTTCGAGGATCGCATCCCCGGCCGCGCCATCGTGATCGTCGCGATCGACAACCTCGTGAAGGGCTCGTCGGGTCAGGCGATCCAGAACATGAACCTGATGTTCGGCCTTCCCGAAACCACCGGACTCCTGCAGGCGCCTCTCTTCCCATGATCGTTACCGAACGCCTGAAACTCCGCCCCTGGCGCGAGTCCGACCGTCTGCCGTTTCGGATGCTCTGCGCCGACAAGCGCGTCATGGAGCATCTCGGCGGCCCCCGCAGCGCGGCAGACGCCGACGCCGCGATGGAGCGCATGATCAAGAGCGAGAAGGAACGCGGCCACTGCTTCTGGGCAGTCGAGCGCAAGTCAGACTTTTCGTTCATCGGCTTTTGCGGGCTTCTCGTCTGCGAAAAGCCCGGCACGCCCGTTGACGGCGAGATCGAGATCGGCTGGCGTTTCCGGCACGATTGCTGGGGCCAGGGCTTCGCCAAGGAAGCCGCCTACGCGAGCTTCGACTGGGGCTTCGCCAATCTGGATGTCGAGCGCATCATCGCGATCACCATGTCGGAAAACACGCGCAGCTGGGGGCTGATGGACCGCCTGCGGATGCGCCGCAAGCCCGAGCTCGATTTCTACGAAACCTCCGCCACCACGGGCGGCAAGGAAATGCGCATCATCACCTATTCCCGCTCGCGAGCGTGGGACTGATGCCCGTCTACAGCTACGAGGGCGCCGTGCCCGAGATCGCCGAGGACGTCTTCATCGCCCCCGGCGCGCACGTGATCGGCAATGTGAAGATCGGCGCGGGCTCCAGCGTCTGGTACAATTGCGTGCTGCGCGGCGATGTCGGCACGATCACCATCGGCGAATGCACAAACATTCAGGATGGCACCGTCGTCCATGTCACGGGCGGCGCATACAACACCGTGATCGGCAGCCACTGCCTCATCGGCCACACCGCGACCATCCACGGCTGCACGCTTGAAGACAACGCCTTCGTCGGCCTCGGCGCGATCGTGATGGACGGCTGCGTCATCGAAGGCGATGCGATGCTCGCGGCGGGCGCGATGCTGACGCCGGGCAAGCGCATCCCTTCGGGCCAGATGTGGGCGGGCCGCCCCGCGAAATACGTCCGCGACCTCACGCCCGAGGAAATCGCCGGAAACCGCAGGGGCCCGAAGCACTACGCACGGCTGGCCGAGATCCATCGGAACCTGCCCGTCATCCGGCCCTGATGTCCGCCGCGATCACGCGCCGCCTCGCCGTTTCCGGGCTGGCCGCGACCGCGCTTGCGGCGTGCCTGCCCCGCCGCGATGCGGAGGGCTTCGCGCCGCGCATCGCGGAAATCGAGGCGCAAAGCGGCGGCCGTATCGGCCTTTTCGTGCGCGATACCGGCAGCGGACGCACGCTCGCGCACCGCGCCGATGAACGCTTCGCCATGGCCTCCACCTTCAAGGCCCCGCTCGCCGCCGCGGTGCTCGCCCGCGCGGAGGCCGGCGCGCTGCGCCTCGATCGCCCCGTCCCCTACACCGCTGCCGATCTGCTCGCTTACGCCCCCGTCACCGCGCGCCATGTCGCGGAGGGGGCGATGAGCGTGGAGGCGCTGTGCGCCGCGACCGTGGAGCTGAGCGACAACACCGCCGCGAACCTGCTGCTTCCGCTCGTCGGCGGCCCCGCCGGGCTCACGCGCTGGCTGCGCGGCCTCGGCGACAGCGAAACGCGTCTCGATCGCACCGAGCCGACGCTCAACACCAACATTCCCGGCGACCCGCGCGACACCACCACGCCGCGCGCGATGGCCGGAACGCTTGAAAAACTGCTGCTGTCGGATGCCGCGCTCACGGCGGACGCCCGCGCGCGCCTCACCGGCTGGATGGTCGCATCGCCCACCGGGAAAGACCGTCTCCGCGCCGGCCTCCCCGCAGACTGGCGCGTCGCAGACAAGACCGGCACCGGCATGAACGGCGCCGCCAACATCATCGCCGTCCTCTGGCCCCCGGCTGGCGCCCCGCTCGTCGCCGCCGTCTACCTGACCGGCTCCAAAGCCCCCGTCCCCCAGCTCAACACCGCCCACGCCGCCCTCGGCCGCACAATCGCCGCCTGGCACAAACCCTGACCCCTCCTCTCCCGCCCGCGGGAGAGGATACGAAGCCTTCGCCAAAGGCCTAGGCAACGTTGGTGAGGGCAACGACGTTGGTGAGGGAAGTCCGCGCTACTTAGCGCCGACCGGAGACCACCCCAGCCCGTCCCCATCTTCGCCCACCGGCAGCCGCCGCAGCACCTTGCCGCTCGGCCATTCGACCTCCGCGACCGTGTTCGTCCCCGTCTCCGCGACGAACAGCCGCTTGCCGTCCGGCCGGAACAGGATCGTCACCTGCATCGCCTCGGCCTTGCCGCTCACCGGGATCGTGCGTTCGTGCTTGCCCGTCGCCACGCTATAAACACCGAGCGCACCCGCCTGCAGTTCAGAGGTCACGGCATGCTTCCCGTCCGGGCTGATCGCGATGCGCAGCGGGAACGGCCCCGTCTCGATGCGCCGCACCAGCTTATCGGTCGCCGTGTCGTAAACATGCACCTCGTTCGAGGCGCGGCTGGAGATCCACACCTGCTTGCCGTCCGGCGTGATCGCGATGCCCTCCGCCTCGCGCCCGGCAGGCAGATGCCCGACTGTGCGCCCGCTATCCAAATCGATCACGCTCGCGCTGCCGCTCTTCATGTTCGCCGTGTAGGCGCGCGGCCGCGTCGGGTGCACCGCCACCATGTGCGATCCTTCCGCCTCCGTCGGGATCGATTTCAGCACGCGGCCGTCCGCGCCATCGATCACCACCAGCGTCTTCGAAGCCTCCGCGGTCGCCAACAGGCGCCCATCGGCGAGCCAGAGCAGCCCATGCGGCCGCGAATTCGGCCCGATGTCCCACGTCGCGATCCGCTTGCCGTCCGCCACCCCGTAAACGTCGATCGCCGCGCCGCCATAATTCACCACCGCCGCCCGCGCCCCGTCCGGCGACAGCGCCACCTCATGCGGATTGGCCCCGCTCGCCACGCGCGCCTGCTCCTTGCCGGTGGCAAGATCGATGAAACTCACCGTATCCTCGCCCTTGTTCCCCACAATGAGCGTCTCGGCCGAAGCCGGAAGCGCCGCAATCAGCAGCGCGGCGGTGAAGATGGTACGCATGAAGCTCTCCCGATGTTTCGGGGCATATTGGCGTAGGTAGGGCGGGAGGTCACGTCTCTAAGCCGAATTGCCCGGATGCGGCATACCAATGATCGAAGCTATGAAGGGCGACATCTCATTGGCAAGATCGCTTATCTCGCGGCTTTTCTTTTGGATAAACCCGTTTGAATAGTCGTTGCGAATGACCCTCCACCCTAGACCGTCGATTTTGATCGAATGGGTATGCCAATCAGTTGTGCGTTTGTTGCGCTGATGAACGACGCCATGGATCACGCTTATCCGAAAATCGTTCAGCTCAAATATCCTTGTCCGAATATCTGCGAGCTTCGTTCTCGTCACGTCCCCTATAGATGTATCCTTTTCAATGGATTTCTTTACGTAATTCAACTGCTTCGCCAACATTCGGGGCAACCCCTCGTCAGGGACCACGCCATTTTTGACGTGATGCCAGATGACGAGATGGGACAGCATAAGTTCAATGGTAGCCCAAGAAATAGAGATGTTACCCAAGGTCGTTAGGACGGATTGGGCATGAGCCCAAGATGCGTCTAATTGCTTTTGACGGAGCTGAAGTGCAAATTTGTAGGCGCACCAGCGTAACGGCGGAATTCTCCTGAGCAGGCGTTTGAAAGGCGACATCAAGGCCGAGATTTACTCCGAAGCAAAATTGGTCAAATGGCATTCTTAGCGGTGTTGATCTCCCCCACACCGGTCAACGTGAACGCCCCGGTGCCAGGCAATTCGACGCGCAGTTCCAGCGTACCGCCCGCGGCCTCGACAAACCGGCGTAGCGTCGAGAGGTAGAGGTCGGTCTGGCGCTCGATCTTGACCACTGACGGCTGCTTGATCCCCAGGCTCTGGGCGATCTGCTCCTGGCTGCGTTCAGCGAGCTTGCGCAGGGCCTTGAGCCCTTCGACCTCGTTGCGGAGTTCCGCAGCGCGGGCCTTGATGCTCTCTTGGCGCTTCTTCGGCAGGCCGGCCATCACGTTATCGAGTGTGCGTCCCATCCTACTTTCCTTTCAGTTTTTCGAGGTGGTTTGCAAAACGCGTGTCCGCCTTTGCAATCAGCGTCTTGTAAAACCGCCTCTGCGCAACCCCGCTCTTGTCACCCGCCACCAGCAGGATGGCCTTCCGGGCCGGATCGAAGGCGAACGCCACCCGCCAAACCCCGTCATCAGCGTCGAACCGCAGCTCCTTCATATTGGGATACCGCGATCCTTCCAGCGTATCGACATGCGGCCGCCCGAGCACGGGCCCCATGTCGGCAAGCACTAACGCGACCGCGAGCAGAGCGTCCTGCACGGCTTCCGGCAGAGCATCGAACTCGGCGTCGAAGTCATCATGGTTGGCGACCATCCACGCCATGCAGTCATATACCTCTCAGGCTATAATTTGTCCATAGCTCAAAAGCTATATATGGCATACATGACGAACACGTCGAATTTCAAGTCTACCGATCCGCCCCCTTCGCCTTCCCCCAGCTCCGCGCCGCCGTATACCCAAGGTAGCCAGTCCCGAAGAGCATGTAGAGCGGCTCGGGGATTGCCTCCAGGTAGGCGCCCATCCCCGCGCCGATCGCCTGTGCCGTCACGGGGTCGGCGGCGGCGATGAGGCCCATGGGGATGGACCAGAGCAGCAGCACGTACATCACGTAGAGGAAGCTCGGGCGCGCGCGGCTCGTCCACGGGTCCGCCGCGTTCGCCTCCGCGACGATCGCGGCCATGCGCGTTTCGATCAGCTTCAGTTCGTGGCTGCCTTCCAGCTGGATCAGCTCCAGCTTGGCGCGTTCGCGCGCCTCCTTGTCGGGGATGATGCGGTCGAGGAGCTTGGCGACGGGCGCGATGATGCCTTCCACGAGCGACATGGGGGGTCTTCCTTTCGTGCGGGTTCAGGCGTGGAAATCGCCGATGCGGCCGGCGAGCCAGCCGAAGGTGAAGCTTTCGTTCGCGGGGCGCGCCTCGGCGAGTTCGATATAGCGGGCGCCCTGCAGCGCTTCGAGCGCGCGCAGCAGCACGGTTTCGCCCGCCTTGCCGCGCGTCTGGATGATCGCTTTCAGCGCGGCGAGCGTCGCGGTGTCGATGCGGCGGCTTTGCGGGATGTCCGGCCAGTCGCGTTCGCGGCGGTTGAGTGCATTGAGCGCGCGCTGGAGGAAGCCCACCGCCACGGCGGGCCCCATGTTGACGCCGGTATCGAAAAGCTCCGCCGCGATGCGCCGGGCGAGCGCGTTCACGCGGTCGAAGCCGGTGTCGTGCCAATAGCGTTTCCGGTAGATATCTGCCGCCGCGGCGCGCGGCAGGTCGCGCATGGCGCCGCCGTAGCCCGCCGCGCGCGCCGTGCCTTCCGTGATGCCGAAGTTGGTGGGGCCGCCGCGGTCGTCCGGGTGGTCGACAAAGCCGCCTTCGCGGCGCAGCAGCATTTCGATGAGATCGTCGATGGACGCCATGATGGGGCTCTCCTGCCGTGAGGGGCAGAACGAACCCATCTGGTTCCTATTTGTCAAATCCTATCGCGAAACCGGTGCGCGACGGGTAACTTTGTCTACTTCAGGAAAATCTGGTCGGAGCGACAGGATTCGAACCTGCGACCCCCACACCCCCAGTGTGATGCGCTACCAGGCTGCGCTACGCTCCGACCGTGGCCCGCACTTAAGGGCCTTGGCGGGCAAAGGCAAGCCTTGCCCGCCGGTTTCTGCCTAGCTGCCCTGCAGGCTCGTCAGCAGCTTCTGCGCCGCCGGGCGGCTGTCGAACTTCGGCGCCTTCAGCGCGGTTTCCAGCGCCTCCACCGCCTTGCCGCGCTGCCCGTTCATCGCATAGGCGACCGCGAGGTGGAACCGCACGTCCGGGTCATTCGGCGATCCCGCCGCCGCCTTCTGCAGCAGGCTGAGCGCGAGCTTCCGGTCGCCCTTGTTGCGGATCAGCAGCCAGCCATACGTGTCCTGCACCGCCGGCACATTCGGCCCCACCGCATAGGCCTGCTTCCCTGTTGCGAGCGCCCGCTTGTCGCCCACCATCGAATAGGCCCACGCGAGGTTGTTGAGCACGGTCACGCTCTTCTCGGCGTTCGGCAGTTTCCGCAGCGCCTCGTAGTTCGCGATCGCCGCCTTGTACTGCCGCTGGTTCATCTGCAGCTCGGCGATCGCGGCCAGCGCGATCGGATCGCGCGGGTTCGCCTTCTGGTAGGCCTGCATCATGGTGACGGCCTGCGAAGGCTTGCCCGTCTGCACATAGGCCTGCGAAAGCGCGCGCGCCGTCGCGAGGTTAAACTTGGTCTTCCGCGCGGCCTCCAGGTACGGGATCGCAGCCGCAGCCTGGTTCTGCCCCAGGTATGCGCGGCCGAGCGCGAGGTCGGCGTAGTTCTCCTTGGGCGCCTGCTTGCGAAGACGCTCTGCCCACTGCTTCGCGGCGTTCCAGTCCTTCTGCCGCGCTTCCAGGAATACAAGCTCGGAGTACACCGGCGTCGGATCGACGCGCGGCATCGTCAGGATGCGCTGGTAGGTCGCGCGCGCTGCTGCGACCTTCTTGTTGGCCTCCTGAGCACGCGCCAGCATCACGCGCGGCTGCGGGCTGTCCGGTTGCGCGTTCACGAGGCGGTTCAGCACCGACTCGACCTGGTTCTTCTGACCCGCCGCTTCATAGACGCGGG
>TARA_R110000782_G_scaffold269679_1_pt1 | contig 13867 bp, 18 predicted proteins | sample TARA_R110000782 | Tara Oceans TARA_R110000782 (sample SAMEA4397859) | marine metagenome | biome: Polar Biome; feature: [SRF] surface water layer (ENVO:00010504); material: water (ENVO:00002006), including particulate matter (ENVO:01000060) such as... | depth 5 m
CTTGGTTAGTTAGTTGCATTGTTGCAATCTCCTTTGTGTTTGTTTATAAGTCTATTATAGCATGTAAGTAAGTTATTTTCAAATTTAATCACATTGAGGGAAAAGTCAATCCCCTTTTTGTATTCGATAGCTATCGCTATCAAAATGTTGAGTTGAAAACTCAAACAATTCCGTATCTTGTAAAGCTATCATCTGGTGCCGCAGTCCGCGATATACGTGGAAATTATCACCCTTTTCTAATATTAATTCTTTTGCATTTTCAATGTCATCGTCATCGGAGTATTTTACCAACATTTTTCCAGATTGGACATAGAAGACTTCATCTTTTAAGACATGATAGTGCCAAGAGCATCGCTTGTCCTTGACGAAATAAAGTAGTTTCCCACAATACTCATCACAATTTACAATCCATTTCTCGAATCCCCAACCTTTAGGGACGTAGTTCATTGTCAAAGAAGTCTTCATCTCTAATTCCTTTATCGTCTATATAGTAATCGCCAGAGGGTTTTCCCAAAAACAATTGGTGATATTCTACACCCCAATTCTCAAGCTGTTTTTTTGTTAAATCATAAAACTCTTCAATTGCCTTCTGAGCGTTATTTTGATGTCTGCCCATACCTCTTGCGGTATGAAGAACAATTTTATTATTCTGAGCTAGAATGTTTACTATCTTTATTCTATCATGGAATGGCTGTGCGTTCAAGTAATCTCCACCTGAATTTGTGCAAAGAGTCCCGTCTATATCAAAAACATATGTCATTTCATTTTATCCAAAATCTTAGTTGTGGAGTAACCGTTAATAAAATTGAAAATTATAACATCAGAAATGTCATTTCCGACAACTTCAGAAGGAACATAGTCGCCCCCTTTTACTATAATATCTGGATTTAATTCGTATATAAGATTATATGGTGTATCTTCATCGAATATACGCACTTCGTCAACGCAACTCAGTGTCTCTAGTAGTAACTTCCTATCTTGTTCATTAAAATATGGTCTTTCGCTCCCCTTAAGTCTTTTAACGCTTTCGTCGCTGTTTAATCCCACAATGACGCGACTTCCGATATCTTTGCAATATTTTAATAACTCAATATGACCTCTGTGAATAATATCAAAACATCCATTAGTAAAAACTACACTATTTGACAACGCTAACTCCCTTTTTTTGTACAACTATGGTTGCACATTCATTCGCAAACCTAATCGATTCATATATGTCGCCACAGTCAATATACTTCACGGACAGTCCAGCAACAAAAGAATCTCCTGCTCCTGCAACATCTCTAATATCTACTTTTGATACAGGATATGTCTCGTTTTTATAAAGCGCACCCTTGGATCCAAGAGTTACAATGATTTTCCCCTCAGATATTTTATCGATATTTTCTTTGTTATTTTGATATTCAAATTCATTAATTTTTATAAAATCTACACTCTCGCACCACAATCCCAATATCTTTTTTGTATCCAGGAACACACACCGATGACTGCTTCCGATGGTATTAATGTCTTCTTCAGATAGGAAACCCTTGTTATAATCAGAAATTACAATTGCATCGTATTTTTTGTAATCAACAGAATGTATGTCGCATTTTCCATATTTTTTGTCGCCTTCGTCATATCTCATAAACATGTGGTTAGAGGAGATGTCAACAAATCGAGTCTTTGTTATGGATTTCCAATTACTATTAGTTATTATATCGACACTAACTCCGAGACTTTTTATATTATTATAAACATTGTGAGCCATTCCATCATTTTCAATTTGCTGAACAAAGTCAAATACTGGCACTGGTGCCTCTGGGCATAGTCTGTTACACTTTCCGTATTTAAATATATCTCTACAGCTTTCGCCAATAACTAGAATATTAACTGACACTATTTTTCACCTTAATATAAAATTCTTTCCGCTTGATACTTGATCTCGCCAATAATTCAACAGATCTAACATTGTTTTTTCAAATGGTATCTCTGGTTTCCATCCAGTATGGTTTGTGAATTTGGACGTATCGGGAACTTGCAAATCTGCATCGATAGGTCTCAATCGCTCTGAATCGATTACGATATCAATATTATCAACAGTAGACAAATTGATTAAGTGATTCAGCATTTCTCTTATACTGCACGTATAGGTTCCTCCAATATTATAATACTCTCCACCAGTTGGATTTTTAGTCACAAGCATATAATATGCTCTAACGGCGTCACGAACATCTGCCCATGTTCTCAACGAATCCAGATTACCAACCTGAATCACAGGTTCTTGCAATCCAGCCTCTATCATAGCAATTTGTTTTGCAAATGTAGATTCAGCGAAAACGTCGCCACGCCTTGGTCCCGTATGCGTAAACATTCTCGTTGTCATAACTGTCATATCGTAGGCTTCTGCATAGAATCTCCCAACCAAATCTGTACCAACTTTTGATATTGCGTAAGGCGATGCTGGGTGGAACGTAACATCTTCGTGAATTGGCAGGAATTCTTTTGGTACTCTGCCAAATACTTCAGACGATGCGCAAACATGTATAATCGGATCTTGTCCTAGTTTTTTTATAGCATCCAAAACCTTAGCAGTGCCTAGAATGTTAGTCTCAAGTGTCTCAAGGGGAGAGTCAAAACTTGTCTTAGGGTAACTTTGCGCAGCTAAATGAAAAACATAATCGGGATTTACCTTTGAGAATACGTGTAGAAGTGAACTAAGGTCGTTAATGTCTCCATATTCAAGAAATACTCTTTCTTTATTATTTATCATTGGCATTAAGTGTTCGATGTTCTCAGTTCTATCATTCCACCTCAATAAGCCAAAAATATCCCAATCGGTGCTCTCAAGTAGGTAATCAGCTAAATGAGAACCTACCATCCCCGTAAACCCAGTAATTAAAACTCTTTTCTTACTCATTTTTTGTGCTCATTAAGTTTTCTTCATACCATTCTATAGTTTTCACGATTCCTTCGTCTATTGAGATTTTCGGCTCCCAATCCAGCAACCTCTTAGCTTTAGAGCAATCTAAGGACAGGGACGTTGGAATGGTTGGTTTAGACAAATCGTGCTCTATCTGCAACTCTTTACCTGAATGGGAAATGATTTTTTTGATTAAATCCACTATTTTTACAGCCTTGCCCAATCCAACGTTAAACAGTTCATACTCGCCCTCCTGTTTGGTTATTGCGCAATCAATAAACTCAATCAAGTCATCGACATGGAGCAAGTCTCTAGCTCCCTCGCCCGTTCCCCAAACACTAAGCACACCAGTTGTGTTTGTCATAACCTTTGTAACGGTTGCGCCAAATACATGAGAACGTTCTAAATCATATTTATCGTGAGGACCATACATATTTGAATGTCGCATAACAGTGTGTTTTGTCCTTCCCAAGCGTGAAAAGAATTCACACATCTTTTCGATGTATACCTTAGTATTCCCTACACCAAAATATGTTGGATATATCTCGTCTTGAGCATTCCAGTCTGTCTCTTTCTGAGCGACATCGGAAGGCTGATACATGACAGTGCAACTTGGAAACACTATATGCTTTACATGCTGTTCGTAGCATTCTCTTAGAATTAGGCTATTTATTACGGCATTGTCGGTTACGTGGATATGAGGACGATTTATAATGTCATTAGAGCCAGATGTTGTCGCAGCAAACTGTAATACGATATCAACATCCTTTAATGCCTTCCTCACGTCGCTTATGTTGTTTAAATCGGCGTAAACCCACTCAACATCATAATCCATTATCGCAGGTTTATTATGATACGTCGCTCTGACAGCATATCTTTCATCGTTCAGATATTTTTCAAGCAGGTTTCTGCCGATAAAGCCTGTAGCTCCGCAGATTAGCATTTTCTGTCTTTTAGTCATTTTGTTCCTTTATGAAATTTTTCACTACTTCAAGAGATGTCTTGTTCATGAATTTGAAAGTGGAAATAATATCGTGTTTATCAATATCTGGTGTCACATAGTTAAAGCTTCCAAAGCTACATTCTTTAGACACTATGTTAGCAACTTGTTCTAAGGTAACATTACCGTCAGAAACAACATCGAAAGTGCCCGTAATATCGTTAGCATCTGCATACTTTATAATATTAAGTATATCACAATATGCAATAAAGTTAAAGCTTGATTTTTCACTTAGAGTTAATTTTGGCTCTTTATCTTCAATTATTTTAAGAAAATTGTTTTTTCTCATGTCCTTTCCCAGAAGGGCTGGGCATCTTAAAATTAAATAATCATCACACAAACTCTTAACGATAGATTCTGAATACTCTTTCATTATATTATAATCTGTTTTATCGTGCCTATATACGTCGATGGAAGAAATGTATACAAACTTCTTCGCAGGCGAGCGATTATAGTTTAATCTACACAATTGCTCCGTCAAGAACACGTTATCTTTCAACAATTGATATTTATCCTCATCTCTTTTTGAGTTGAAGGCACAGTGGACAATCAGTTCAATTTGCGAATATCTACTAAGAATATCTTCTTTATTCTCTCTGTTCAGAGAAAGACATCCACTAAACTGATCTGACAAGTATTTTCCCAACCCTCTTCTCGTGCCAGTGATTAAAACTTTATTGTTTTGTAAAGGCATTATATCTCTTATCAATTATTTCCTTATTATTTAAAAACCAATCGATTGTATCGTTAATGCCTTGCTCAACACTTACAGATTGGCTAAATCCGCAATCATATGCCCGTGACATATCGAACACTCTCCTTGCATCCCCTGTTGGCTTGTCGGTTAGCCATTTAATATCTTTACCAAATCTTTTTGCCACAATTTCTGCTATAGTTTTGATAGACACTCCGTCGCCGCTTCCCAGATTAACAGGCTTGGTGATTCTTTTTTCCACTACATGTAGCATTCCAGAAGCAACGTCCTTTGCGTGAATAAAATCTCGAATTGCAGATCCATCTCCCCACACTTCAAGAACTTCATTATCGTGAGCTTTTCTAATCAATGATGGAATCACCATTGCATTTGCTGGATTGAAATTATCGTTGTTTCCATAAACATTTGCTGGTCTAACAATTGATATATTATTTTTGCCAGTCTGAATCGAATATGCCTCTGCTTGTAATTCTCCTATTCTCTTTGCCCAGCCAGCGAACCTGTCATTCGGAGATGGAAATGTTGTCCAAACATCATCCTCTCTTAGCACTTCTGCTGGTTTATATACACCGACGGAGCTAGTATATAGATACCACTCGACACCAGCCCTCATAGCAGCTTCCATCATATTGGTATTAAATTGTAGCATCGGCACCATAAAATCTGCTGGCTGTTCTGCGCACATTTTTGGAGAACCTTTTATGCCTGCTAAATTAAAGATAATATCTTGACCAATGCATACCTCTATGCATTGTTTAAAGTAGCATAAATCAACTTGCTTGTAAGTAATGCCTACAAGGTTCGTATTTTTGCTAATATCGGCTACTGTTACTATTGCACCTAAATCAACCAGCATGTTGACTAATTCTCTACCAATCATTCCGTGTCCGCCAGTGACGAGCACTTTCTTATTTTTAAACATTGTTAATCCTTTCACATAGTTGTTTAATTTGTTTGTCAGTTAGTTCCGTGTGGTTGCCCACGTATAACGAGTTGTAGTGGATGTGATTTACATAAGACATGTCTCCTACAATTTTGTAATCATATTTGCCCTCCAAGAGATAAGGTTGCATTGTCTGATTTCCGCCTCCAGCAGTCCCAGTCCTATATTCAACCTTTTCTGCTTCTAAAATATCACATACTTTTTTAAACCTATCGCTATCATTTTCTCTTAGAACAAGAGGTAACGCAAAATTGCTATTGCCCTCCAACTCATAGTCCGTATAATAAAATTCAGAATCAAGACTCGAATTCCAGAGACTCATATTATGCACTCTTCGTTCAATATTGTAATCCAGTCTATTCATTTGTTCCAAACCGAGTACAGCATTGATTTCTGCGTTCCTCATATTATACCCAGGAACTGCAAATGTAAAAAGTGGATTGAGATTAGGATATTTTTCTTGATATTCTTTCTGAAATTCTGGAGATGTTTCTCTTGTCATGCCGTGCGAGCGAAACAGTCTAATATATTCATGCATCGTGTCGTTATTGGTACACACTACACCGCCCTCAATAGTAGTAATATGGTGTCCAAAATAGAATGAAAAATTAGACATATCTCCAAAACTTCCTACCCGTTTCCCGTTGTAAGTTGCGCCATGGGCTTCGCAACAGTCTTCAATGAGTATAATATCGTTTTCTCTTGCAAAGTCAACTATTCTTTCGTCTATTCCATTAAAGCCTAAAGCGTGAACAATAATAATCGCCACGGTGTCTTCGGATACTGCTTTTACAATGTTATCGTATCCAATGCATAAAGTTTCTGGATTGATATCGACAAAAACGGGTGTCATTCCAAGGTTTACGACGGGTGCAATATCAGATACCCAACCTAACGGTGGTACGATTACCTCTCCTGTTCCTTTTAGCTCCTTTACTACGGACATCATAATATAATTTGCACTTGCGCCAGAGTTAACAAAAGTAGTATTTTTAACGCCTTCCCAGTCCGACCAAACGCTCTCAAACTGCCTCACTTTATCGCCATTTGTAAACCTTACTCCTGGCTTTGAGATAAAAGAAGACATAGCTATTTTATCTTCCATGGTGATATTGTCGTTGATAAGAGGCCATTTGAATTTATTTTGTGGCATAATATTCTCCGTGTTCTACAATTAAAGTTGCTCGACAGTCTTCCCTCTCATATGCTTCCTTGAATGCGGAGAAGACTTGCTCTGGTTCTAAAAGTTCTACAACGTTTACGTTAGTAAGCATTTCTTTAAGCGCGTTTGTGTGGTTTTGTGTATGCTGCGGTCCAGCGTCGATAGGAGTTTTTGCCCCAACGGAAACCCGAATTATAACTCTTGGTTTCATCTCGCCCATAGACATCTCTTGCATTTTATCTAAATGATTTACCAATTGATTCATCGCCAAAATGAAAAAATCAAATCTAGGATACATTGTAATCGGCACGTACCCTTCTAAAGCCATTCCAGTAGAGATGCCCATTTGCATCTCCTCGAACACGGGAAGTTCAATTCTTTTCTCTTGAGACACTTCCGTGATGGTACTCGAAATAGAATGTCCGCTTACTTTACATGCTTGTCCTAAAAATACAGTGTCTTCTTTTTCAGATAGCCAATTCATGGCTCTAATGATTTCTTCTTTATATTTCATTTTAAAAATTCACCCACTTTCCTGTACCATGATGAGGATATCCCATTTCGTATTCATAGTATATTACATCATCTGGTATATTTTGTTTTTTATTCCACGCCATCTTAGTTGGAGTATGAACACTCATATTGTTATCTTCTATAATCCATTGCAGCGGTAAGTCAAAGTTTTTAACGTATTTGTATGCCTCGTGATACACGCCAGTTTCCATTGTCATGTCTCCCACAAAACACCACACCCTTCGGTTCGTTTCTTTTCTTTTGAGCGCCATAGCAGTCCCCACTGCAAGAGGAATAATGCCTCCGACAATCGATGACGCATAGAAATTAGGATTTACATTATTTGTCCCCATACTCCTTCCATCCGTTATCCAATCAAATAATTTATCTGGATTTACTCCATGCAAAAGTGCATGATAGTGGTTTCTCCACGGAACAAAAACCCAATCATCTTCGCTGATATATTGAAATATTTCGATCAACTGCTCTTCATTGTTTTTAGATAAATGAATTGGACCTCTAACTTTCCCTGCTTCATAGTTATCTCTGACTTTTGATTCAAAATCAATTAACTCTTTTGGCGTCAAAGAGACATCTCTGACTTTTTCTAATTTTGAAGGTATTTTTAAATTCATTATTTATCTCTTGGTTGTAAAATAGGATTTGAAATTGGCCAATCAATATTGTACGCAGAGTCATTCCATTTTATTGTAAATTGTTCATCAACGTCTGGATACTCTCCATCATAAGCCCACTTGTAATGAAAGACAGAATTCTCACTTAAAACTAAGAATCCATTTCCAACTCCTGGTGGGAGCAACACTTGCTTTTTGTTGTGGGCATTTAAAATTGTCCAGTCCCACATTTTATATGTCTTTGATTGCTTGCGATTGTCCACCATTACAAAGTAAATATCGCCGTGTAAGCAAGTAACTAGTTTCCATGATTTAGCATCCCCATGGATGCCACGCAAGACATTTTTACGAGATGTAGAAACTTTATCATGATTAAACTCTAACCCATGATCACCATATTTCCATAGAGTCCACAAATCTCCCCTATAATCTGCGTAAGCATCAGGTTGATATATTTTTACGCCATCAATCATTTTTCCAGCTAATTTCCCAATCTTTAAAATCTGCCGCCAAGCAGTCAATCTTATAATCTTTCCTGCCGCCGACTACTTCTTGAATTTTATTTTTTGAAGTATTACGAATGCCGTTCAGTCCGTGCGTTAATTCCAAGTCATTGCCATCTTTAATGCCTTTTCTATAATTTGACTCATTGTGCCAAATGTGTAGATTCATTTGAGATAAAACGACAATAGCTCGTATTGTTTCTCCTGTTATTATAGCATCATTATTTTCGATTATCAAGTTAATATCGTGAATAATGTCAGAAATTTCCTCTGCATATTCCGTTTTGTGTTCAGGTATGAAAACCTCTTTGAGTTGTGCAATTGATAGCCTATCTATAATCTCTGAGAATGTTGGTAAATATTTTCTATTTTTAGTCACTTGATTATCCTTTTGTTTAAATCTTGAATTTGTTTTTGACGTATGTGTGCGTATTTGTTATATGGGTGTTCGGAATCTCTAAAATCTAAAACACCCTCTCTTCTTTTGGAGGCATCTTCGTATGTTTCATCTTTATCAGATTTTCCATAAGAATAGTGCATGTGAATAAATCTTACATCATATGAGCAAATGAATCTGCCTATGTTCTGAAATACTTCTGTGTACCACATATCTCCAAAATCAGCTACAAACCATGGCGGTTGTAAAAAGCCCATTGTTTCTACCACTTTTCTGGATACGAAAAAATGAGTCGCCATAGCTCTCATTCCGTCATCGGGAGATATTAAATATATGTCATCAGGAAACATATTGCACTTTTCAAGTATCATTGAATCCCAATCGTTAGTTTGAATGTCTAAATCATCTGCTATAATGCCAATTATATCATGTGTAGTTTCATTAAAACCAATATTGTAAAGTTCTCCAAAATTCTGTTCTTCTCTTTCAACCATAACATGTTTTACGTTATTTGTTTTCGCGATTTGACTTTCTAATATTTCATTCGCGCTGCCTTGATCGTCGCTATCAAAAACAAACACAACTTCTATGTTTTCTGGAATTTTTGATTTATTAAAAAGATTTTCTATAGTTTTAATTGCTTTTTGTGGGCGCTTCCTGCTTGGGAAGACGAAAGATATTTTATTTTTCATAGGATAAGGTTCTCGCTTATTAATTCGCTAATTTGTTCATCAACAGACTTTCTAAATTTGTTGCTAATTTGGTAGTTATCTTCTATTGCATCTTTTCTTTTATGATAATCTTCAATCGTTAAGTTCTCTAGTATTGCGTCTAACTCTTCTATAGAATTGAACGTAATAATGCCATCTTCGTTAAAAAAGTTACCAATATTTTCGCATCCTCTAAAAATAGGTATTGTCTTTAAGGCAAAGCAATCACATAAAGCTTCTGTAAAGAAATTATCTTGTAAGCTATTGTTTGCAACTATTGAAAAAAAATATCCTCCCAGAGGTTCTGTCTTTTCTTCAAAAGTGTTAAAAGCGTTTCCCCATAAATCAAAATTATGCTTCTTGTGTAATGCTTCTGCAATGTCAAATCTAAATCTATGTCCTGGTGTCATAGTTTTATTAGAGGCAATCATTGAAACCAACTTGCTTTTTTTAGATTCGTCCCATTTTCCCCACTCCTCATCTCTCACTCTAGATTCGCACCACACTAAATGTTTGCAATTATCGTATTTTTCTATCAACTCTTTATCAAAAGTAATAATTAAATCAAACATTTCATGGTTTTTGTCAACGCCGTGATAAGGAGCTTCTTTTACATCCCTTGGTTCTATTATCCATCCAACTTTATACTTGCTTTTTACAGAACTTATTAAATTGCTATCAAAAATCATGTCATCAACAAATAAAGAAACACCATTGTATTCTCTTCGCCTCTTAATATAATGCATATTTTTAGGCTTGCCCCAAATATCAGTTCCATTCGAAGCTATATAACCCCACAATTTCTCAGTATGAGCAAACGAAAAATCAAACAGATTAACAACCAATACATCACTATTGTACATTGACTCGTATTCTTTCCAATTTGTCAACGATGCGGCGTGCAAAGGCATCATTTTGGGATCAAAGTTATACCCATAAAGATCATAAAAAGAAGGAACTATGCCATTCCATTGACCCCATATAAGCTCTTCCTCAGTAAAAAAACCTTCATTAACTAATTCTTTTATTGTTTCAGATTTAAAGCCAAGGACATTGTATTTTTCAGGATTATATCTGGATACTGCGCCTTTAGCAACTGTTCTTAAAGGATAATCAACCATGTCCTTGTCGGAAAAACAAAAAGTGAGATTCGACTTTATATATTTATTTGAAGCTAGTTCTGTGCCCATAATTTCAAACTGCCAAGGTGACCAATCATTGTCCATAAGTTCTAATAGGTATTCAACATTCCAAATTGCTGGCTGTGTTGAAACTCTATAGGGCGCTTTTGGATGCTTAACGCATATTTGATTATTTCTAACATCTTTTACGTTATGTAAATTTCCTTCGACTTGAGAGTCAAAAGTTAAATCAAATCTACCAACTTTCTCATTATCTCCTATAATCTTGTTCGCCAATTTTAGCATATCAAAATTTGGAAAATCACAAAGCCAATAATCATCGATCATAAATATTATATGCTTGTCGTCAATCTTAGATAAAAAGTCATGTATATATCTTGTCCACTTACTTGAACCGCCCTCTTGGTGGGGCGCAAGACTGTGAAAGTGATGGTTTTCATTATAAAAATTGAAAGACGGGCTTGAAAAACCTAAGTAATGAACTTCTGCTTCTGGCCAAAACTTATTAAACAAATAAGAATTAGTTCTTATTATTGGTAAAGACTCATCACAACAAGGAATAAGTATCTTCAAATTGGTGCTCATATAAGCTCCTGAATTTCTTCAATGGTAAATTGCTCAACTTCATTAGATGCTGGACCTTCTTCAAGTATTTTTTCGTGCATATTCTCACCAGGCTGTAATCCAATTACTTTTACATCTAATTCCTTGCCCGATTGCAAATATTTATTAGCCATTGCGTTTAACAAATCTCCCATCTTCATTGATTTCATTTTTGGAACCCATGGAGAAGAAGAATCTGCCTCGCTAAGACAAGAAAAAATTAAATTAACCGCCTGCTCTCTTGTCCAAAAAAATCTTGTTGCTTCTGTATCAGTGATAACTACTTGACTACCTTCTTCTAAGAGTTTTTTCCATTTGCACAAAACTGAACCAGTTGAATATAAAACGTTTCCATATCTAACTATCCTGTATTCAATAGATGGATTTATTTTTTCAAATTGTAAAAACAGTCGCTCCATTAATAATTTTGTTGCTCCATAGACACCACTTACTTGAGCCGCTTTATCAGTGCTGATACCTATTACAAAATCTAGATCTTGCTCAAGACTGTTTTCCAAAATATTTAGACTTCCTATAATATTTGTTTTGGTGCATTCTCTTGAATATATTTCAGCCAAACCAACATGTTTTGAGGCAGCTAAATGGAATACGGCATCTACTCCCATCATAGCTTGCTTCATTTCAAACTTGTCAGAAACGTCGCCTGTAAATATTTCAATTTCAGGATGATTTTGTTTTATCATTATTAGCTTTCCTTCATTTCTGCTAAAAGCCCTTACTTTTCCTCCACGGCGGATTATTTTTCCTACAAGATGCTCTCCAAGAAATCCAGTGGCTCCCGTGATAAGATAAGTTTTGTTTTTTTCTATTTTCATTACAACTCCTCTAACTTTTTATATTTTTCTAATGAACGTATGCGCTGTTCGCAACTGATTTGCAATTGTCTTTTATCTTTGTGCTCATTTAGTTCGTTTAAATCATTCCAAATATACAATACATCTTTTATGAAATGTGCCCTTTCTCCAGACATCTCCAACAGTGGAAACATTATCGCAAGATCTCCAGCGGCTTTATAGTATTCGCCGTCAGTATCTATTATATCACTATTCTGAATATTTTTCAACAATCCTAATTTATAACTTCTCAGATGCGAAGTACACCAAGGAGATTGTCGATAGATATTGTTTTTAACGACTAATTCAGGCACTTGGGAGGAAAACTTACCTATCTGTCTGTTAGATAAGTTTATATAACTTCCATATGTCATCCAGCACTTATTCTGATTATAGCACTCGTTTAAAATAGAAAGAGTATTTTCACTGGAGAAAAAGTCATCTCCGTCTAAAATTACGATAATATTTTCTATATTATGTTCATTATTATGGATTGTTGCTGCCTCGTATGCATTTCCGAGCGGTCCTAAATTTCTTTTGCCTTTAACTAAAGCGAACCTGTCATCTCCTCCAATAAGCCTTTCACATATTTGATAGGAATCATCGGTTGAGCAATCATCCGCTACTATGCATGAAAAATTGTCGTAATCTTGCAACAGTACGCTTTTAATGCTCTTGCCTACCCACTTCGAAGCGTTATAAAAAGGAACGATAATAATAAATTTATTCTCGCTCACATTAGCTCCCTTTCTACTAAGTCTGGAATTTGTTTTCTTTTTTCAATCATAACTTCTATCAGATCTGCGCCTTTAAGTGAAAACCATTCTTCTCCAGTGGCTCCGACTAAGTTATTTGCAATAACAGTTAGCCCCATCATTCTAGCTTCGACAGCAATTCGAGATAAAGTCTCTGGTGTTTTTGGCAGGAATATAAACTTTTCACTCTCTCCAAGTCTTAATAAGAATTCTATATAATTACAAGGCGGAATGACATCGTACTCCCACTGCATTGACTCACATAATTTAATAGCATCGCTAGTATTCTTATGCCAGTTAGTTGAACTCATTATAGCACATGTTGGTTTTTTGTCAACACTAGACATTTTCAACATTGCTTCCAGAGAATCTTCTGACCATAGATTTCCACCAAGACTTATGATATTGTTCAATTCTAAATTTGATTTTACGATATCGGCGTGAAAACGACTCTGACATAAAACTGCTTTTGCATTCTTGTAAAAGTTGAAGTTGATTATGTCTTCCTTTGGTGCAACAAAGTTCTTATAATTTGCTGGATTTCTATTTTTTACATATTTATGATCGTGTTCATAAATTATATACTCTCTGTCATTTTCAAGCATTTCTTTATTTTTCTCTGACAACATAACAAAGTTAGCAACTATGAACTTTGTTTCTTTGGAGCATTCAGAAATAAACAGTGGCGTTAACAGACTGCTCTTTACTTCCAGTACATGTGTGCCTCTCTGCCGTAAAATATCGACAAGCTCTTGATTGTTTAATTCTCCCCCGCCGCCAACCTCGTTAGCGAAAAAGTCTGCTACAAAGACTATCCTACTCATGGATTTTTATGTCCAAGTCTGAAAGCCAATCCTCGATATCGAGCACTTCCTCCTTTTCAAGAACTGCGTCGGCGAACTTCGTAGTCATTCTTTCTTCCGTGAAGTTTTCCAAGAGGTACTTTTTGAGCTTTCGAGACATTCCAACATAGTTTGAGTGGTTAGAATACACATCTCTCATTGCCGACTTTGCTCCATCTTCGGTTGGGTAG
>TARA_R110000782_G_scaffold267265_1_pt1 | contig 13866 bp, 9 predicted proteins | sample TARA_R110000782 | Tara Oceans TARA_R110000782 (sample SAMEA4397859) | marine metagenome | biome: Polar Biome; feature: [SRF] surface water layer (ENVO:00010504); material: water (ENVO:00002006), including particulate matter (ENVO:01000060) such as... | depth 5 m
TGGTGGAGAATCATTATTAGTAACTAGAGTTACTACTGGATCATTCACATCTGCAGATTCTACCACAATACAAAGTGGTGAAGAAGGTGGAGTATTAGCATTAGCTAATCTTGGAGCCGGAACTGGAGGTACATATTCTGGTGTTGATAATACTTATACTAATATCGCTTTAACAGGCTCACTTTCAGGTACAGGGGCTGTAGCAACTGTAGTAGTAACCTCAGATGTTGTAGTAAGTACTACAGTAACTGCTGGTGGTACTGGATTTGCAGTTGGTGAAGAGATAACATTTGCTGCTAATTTAGTAGGAGGAACAGGTACTCAAACAGTAAAAACATTAGTAGATGCTGATATTGTAAATGTTATATGTTTTACAATTGAATCTTTAACTGAAGGTGTAATAGCTAATAGTACAGGATCTGAAGATGCTTCAGGATCTTTATCTAATGGTACTTCAGATAATGTTAGATGGGAAATATCATCTGTTTCAGCAGATTCAGGTACATTTACCCTTTTAGTTAGAAGAGGTAATGATAATAACAACGCAAAAGTAGTTCTTGAAACATGGGCTAACTTATCATTAGATCCATTAGCACCAAATTATATTACTAAAGTAGTAGGTGATATAACAAAAACATTAACAGTAGATGGTTCAGGAGCAACTTACTTAAAAGTAGATGGTTCATATGAAAATAGTTCAAGATTTATAAGAGTAAAATCAGTAAATAAAAAGACACCAAATTATTTTGATAATACAGGTATTGCAAAACCAATATATGCTACTTCATTACCATTAGTATCTAGTGGATCAATGGAAAGTGCTACTGGTAATTTATTTGAAGGAATAGCAAATTATTATGAAACTATAAATAATACAAATACACAAGGTTTATCAGCTTCCGATTATACAGCATCAATAAACCTATTAGCTAACCCAGATGAATATCAATATAATTCAATTATAGTTCCTGGTCTAGTTAGAAATAGTGCAAATTTTGCTTCTCATGTTGCTGTTGTTAACTCTTTAGTTAATAATACTGCTGCAAGGGGAGATAATTTAGCAGTAATAGATGTTGCTGGATATGATTCAGAAATTGCTTCAGTAACTTCACAAGTAGCTGGAATAGATACTTCATATGCTGCTACTTACTGGCCTTGGTTACAAACAGTTGATCCGGATACAGGTGAAATAATTTGGATCCCAGCATCAACAGTAATCCCTTCAGTATATGCCTTTAATGATAGTGTGAGTGAGCCATGGTTTGCTCCTGCAGGATTAAATAGAGGAGCGTTACCGACAGTAATACGTCCTGAAAGAAAATTATCTCAAGGAAATAGAGATACTTTATATACAGCAAATGTTAATCCAATTGCTTCATTCCCAAATTCAGGTAATGTAGTATACGGACAAAAAACATTACAGAAAAGAGCATCAGCGTTAGATCGTGTAAATGTTCGTAGATTATTAATTGCACTTAAAGATTACATATCTGGGGTGTCTGAAAATTTAGTATTCGAACAAAACACAATAGCAACAAGAAACCAATTCTTAAGTACAGTAAATCCTTACTTAGAATCAGTTCAACAAAGACAAGGTTTGTATGCCTTTAAAGTAGTAATGGATGAATCAAATAATACACCAGATGTTATAGATAGAAATCAGTTAATTGGTCAAATTTTCTTACAACCAACCAAAACAGCTGAATTTATTATCTTAGATTTCAACGTTTTACCAACAGGAGCAACTTTCTCTTAAAAAAATAAAAAAACACAATATTTATAACAAGATAATAAATAAATAATATGGCAATCTTAGATCCAAACGAAATATTTTTCACAGCCTTCGAACCGAAGGTAGCAAATAGGTTCATCATGTATGTTGATGGTATCCCTGCTTACACAATTAAATCAGTAAGTTCATTCAGTGTTGAACAAGGAGAAATCCCATTGAACCACATTAATACTGTACGTAAAGTAAAGGGTAGAGCTAAATGGAGTGATGTTACATTAACATTATATGATCCAATAACACCTTCAGGAGCTCAAGCTTGTATGGAGTGGGTTCGTTTACATCATGAATCAGTAACTGGTAGAGATGGTTATTCTGATTTCTACAAAAAGGATATTACATTAGATGTATTGGGTCCAGTAGGAGACATTGTTTCAGAATGGATATTTAAAGGTGCATTTATTAAAACAGCTACATTCCCTGAATTTAACTGGGATACAGAAGCAGCTGCAGTAAATATTACTTTAGCATTAGGTATTGATTATGCAGTATTAAATTTCTAATAATAGAAAAATTAAATATTTTAAAGGAGAGCTTGGCTATGTCAAGCTCTTTTTTTATATTCATATGTATAATATATAACAGTTATAAAAAATAATAATTTATGAACGAAATGAACTTCCCCACAGAAATAGTGGACTTACCTTCTAAAGGTATTTTGTATTCACCCGACAATCCTCTTTCATCTGGTAAAATTGAGATGAAATACATGACCGCAAAAGAAGAGGATATTTTAACTAATCAAAACTATATCCAAACCGGAGTTGTATTAGACAAATTACTTCAATCTTTGATTGTTAGTAAAATTAATTACAATGATCTATTAATAGGTGATAAAAATGCAATTATGATTGCAGCACGTGTATTAGGATATGGTAAAGATTATAGTTTTTCCTATAAAGGATCTACTCAAACAGTAGATTTAGCCTTATTAGATAATAAAGAATTAGATGAATCTTTATTTACTCAAGGTAAAAATGAATTTTCTTGGATAACCCCATCAACTAATGTTAATTTAACATTTAAATTATTAACACATGGTGATGAAAATAAAATCCAACGTGAATTAGAAGGATTAAAGAAAATTGATAAACATTCAAGTAAAGAATTATCAACACGTTTAAAATATATGATTACATCGGTCAATGAAGATCGTGAATCAAAGACAATTCGTGAATTTGTAGATAATTATTTCTTAGCAAAAGATTCTAGAGCATTTAGGGAACATATTAAACAATTCCAACCAGATGTAAATTTAACTGTCTACTTAGAAGACGAAAACGGTAGTGAGGAGGTTGCTGACCTCCCGATTGGGATCAGCTTTTTTTGGCCTGACGCTTCAGTATAGAGCAAATTTATTTAAACAAATCCACGAAATATTATTTCATGGAAAAGGAGGTTATAGTTATGTTGAAGTTTATAATTTTCCTATATGGTTAAGAAATTTTACTTACAACAGTATAGTAGAATTTTACGAAAAAGAAAAAGAAGAATACGATAAATCTTCAAAATCATCATCTGGACAATCTTTTGATCCTATGAAAGGACAAAAAGTACCAGATGCTGTTAAAAAAGCAGCTCAAAAGGGTAGGATATCTTATAAATGATATTCTACCTTTTTTATCTCCTTCATATTTATAACAAAACACCCCAATGGCTAACGGAGAAGAACTTAAAAGTAATTTAAAAGGAATAAACGACGAAACGAGTACATTATATGACCGTCTTCGTGGTATTACTTCTGAAATAAAGGGCCAATCAACAGCAATTTCAAAATCTAGAAAAGCTTATAATCTCTTTGAAAAAGCAGCACAAGATTTTAAACTTCAAAGTGAAGAAATATCTAAACTTGATGATAAAAAAATAAAAGATTATGCAACTGTATTAACAAAACAACTTGCTATTGCTAAACAAGAAGCACAAAGTATAATAAATGGTAATTCAATATTAAGAAATTTACAAAAAACAGTTGACCAAAAAAGAGCAGAAGGTGTAGCCGATGAAGTAATTAATGAATTAGTTAATAAAAAATTATCGGGGATAGAGAAGTTAACAGAAGAACAAAAAGCATTAGTTTCCTCCCACTATGATCAATATAAATCTCTTGAAGAAATAAATACCCAAGCACAAGAAGAATTAGGAATTCGTACAAAAGTAAATGAAAAATTAGGAGTTTCAGGAAAACTTCTTAAAGGTATATCTGATTTTGGTGGTGAATTTGCTAAAGCTTTTGAAATAGATAAGGTTTCAAAAGATATGGAAGACTTTACCTATGAAACTACAAAAGCAGGTAAAGAAGTATCCAAATTACAAGTAATGGGAGTAGGATTAAAATCCGCTTTTAATAATGCACTTACATTTACAACCGACCCAGCAGTTATATTTGGAGCTGCTATTAAAGGTTTCTTAGAAGTTGATAAAGCTAATGTAGAATTCATGAGGCAAACAGGCCAGGACATGAATGAAATGTCAGTAGCTTTAGATTCTTCAAATGGTCATTTTATTACAATGGCTGATTATATTAAAACAGCTAGTGAATTAACTGCCGAACTAGGTCAAAATGCAGCAGCAATTTTCACTCCTAAAGAACTACAAGAAGCAGCAGAGTTAACCGAGTCTTTAGGTTTAGCAGGTAAAGAAGCAAATGCTTTAGCTAAATTTTCAAAAATAAATGGAGGGCATATTAAGGACCAAAATAAAGCTATAGTCGCTGGGGTAAATGCATCAAATAAACAAAATCAAACAGCAGTTACTGCTGGTGGTATATTAAAAGATATTGCTAATGTTTCTGATGGTATTGCTATAAGCTATGCTGGTTATCCTGAAAAATTAGGGGAAGCAGCAGCAACCGCTAAAGGTTTAGGTATGAATTTAGGGGAGGTTGATAAAATAGCAAGTTCATTACTTAATTTTGAAACTTCTATTGCTAATGAGTTAGAAGCAGAATTATTAACTGGAAAATCACTTAACTTAGAAAAAGCACGTACTGCTGCTTTAAATAATGATTTAAAAACAGTAGGTGAAGAATTAGCAAATCAAGGAATAACATCCTCTAAATTTAGTCAGATGAATCGTTTAGCTCAAGAAGCACAAGCAAAAGCTTTGGGTATGAGTAGAGATGAAATGGCAAAAATGCTTCTTGCTCAAGAGATGTCTAATGGTTTAAGTGAAGATGCACTATCAGCTGCCCAAAAACAAACATACGAATCATTAAAAAATGAAGAAGCAGCAGAAAAATTTAAAAAAAGCATTGAAAAAATCCAACAAGCCTTAGCTCCTATGATTGATGGTTTAGCAAGTGTTTTATCATTTATGATGGGTATTTTAACTCAAACCTATTTGATTTACCCATTATTAGGAGCTATAGCATTATCTTATGTTCCTAAAATGGCTGCTTCTTTTAAAGGTATGTTTAGTGGGCTAAAAGAAGGAGCAGGTATGATCAAAAGCTTATTCACAAGTACAAAAGGTATAGCGGCCGAAGCATCAGGTCCTTTAACCAAATCTGGTAAACCTGATATGAGGTTTGCATCAAATAAAGGAACCGATGAAATGTCAAAAGCAGGAGATGATTTAGGTAAAACAGCTGATAAAACAAAAGGCGTTAAAGGTAATATGGGTAAAGAAATTGAAAAATTTCTTAAAGGGGTTGGAAGGGGACTTAAATATATTGGTCAGAATTTTGTAGATATAATAAAAGGTGGAATAGCATTACTTTTAGCAACCCCAGGTTTAATAGCTTTAGGGCTAGCAGCACCTGGATTATTTCTATTATCTATGATCCCAGGTAAAGCTTTAGAAGGAACCTTAAAAGGATTAGGTTCAGGTTTAAAAGCCTTAGGAAAAGTAGCTATGGATCCAATATTTTGGTTAGGAATAGCAGCTATTGCAGGTATAGGTGCCTCACTGATACCATTAACCTATGCTTTATCACTACTCACTCCTTTAGTAGAAGCTTTTGGAAATATTATAATAGGAGTAATGTCATCAATACCCCCGATCATCACAGCAGTAGCAGAAGGTTTCGTTATGTTGTTGGGTGCTATTAGTTTTGAAAAAGCATTAGCTGTTATAGCTGTAGGATACGCTTTAGCAGGTTTAGGAGCTTCACTATTACTATTTGCTGCTGGTTTAACGGCAGCATCAGTAGCTGCCTTTTTTGGAGGTGGTATTATAGATAAAATTAGTGAATTAGCATCAATGGCAGATCCATTAGATATAGCTTCAAAAGCAATAAAAGATATGGCAGAAGGTATGAATAGCTTCGCAGATGCTTTAGATAAAATAGATGAAGATAAACTAGATGCTGTTAGTGGATTTATGGTAGGAAGTACTATAGCTGCTGGGGTAGGAGGTTTACTTCAAGGTGCTGGGGATGCTTTAAGTAGTTTAGTAGGTGGAGGGGAAGAAGATCCAATGTTAAATGAACTTCGAGAATTAAAAGCGGTAATGATTGAAGTAAGAGATAAAAATCAAAATATATATATGGACAGTAACAAAGTAGGTACAACAAATGCTACTTCAGCTGTTAAAACTCAATAATTTTTAATATTTATAATAAAAATAACTATGGCACTTATTAATTCATTAAACAAATCAAATTTAGACAAAACTACAGATGAAAAATATGTAGAAACTTCTAAATCAGAAGACAAAAAACTAGTTAATGCTCTTGGTAGTTCAACATTATCTGTAAAAGGTACACCTAGTGTTTACAATACAACCGAAACTAAACTTATAGATTCAGGATTAAATTCTATTTTATCTAGAGGCAATAATCCTAGTAAATATGTAGATAATCTTCCTAAATAATGCCTTTAATAGACTTAAAGACAGATCTTAAGTCCATAAAGTATGGGAAGGATGTATTTGGTGGGGGGAATAGCCTTCAACCATTTATACGAACCTCTATCCCTGAAGATTATCAAGGAAAAAACAATACTATAGATTTTGCTGGACGACAAGGGGGAAATATACCTGGTGGTTTAATTACTTATGGAACTAATGAATTTATTAGAATAGGTAAATTTTTAAGAACCCCCCAAGGTTTACAATTTATTGCTAAACAAGAGATATTATCTAAACAAGAAGCTAGAAGATCATCTGACTTAGTAAAATCAAAACCTTCTTATTCTTACAATCCTATAAATACTTTACTTGCTGCTGCTGGTGGTGAGTTGGGTCTTCACCCATATGGTAAGGGAGGGAATATAAGTATCAATGATGAAGATAAATATTACAAAGTTTATCCTAAAGCACCTGTAGAAAATAATGTTTTAATAAAAATATTAACTACTAAACAAGATAAAAAAGATACAAATCCTAACGGAAATATTATTTCATATGAAGGAGGTCCGGGGCAATTATTATTTGGAAAAACAAATATTAGATTCTCAGATCAAAGAACAGGAAAAAATAATAATTTAGCAATTAGTCAACCTTCTTATTTCTATTCAGGGTCAGCACTGCATGAAACTAATGTAACCCCAGATGGTAATTCTATAAATTATAATAATTTATTAGGAGCAAGTAAAAAAGCAAACCTAGATAAACCACAAGATACCGGGTTTACAGAAGAAGGACAACAAATAAAAGTATATGGTCCTGAATCCGATAATAGTACATTATCTAAAAATGAAGGTGACTATAAAATAGTATCAGGATCACAATATAATCAGGGTAAACCCGAACATGCTGTTGAATCCCCAAATTATAATAAAAATTTAGGAGCTTCCACAGAATGGAATAAAACATCCCCAGGAGTTAATAATATTTTAGTATCCCCGGATCAAACAGGAATTAGTGAAGATGGAGTGTCAAATTTATTATTTGGTGTTTCGGCTAAAAATACAACATTATCTTTAAACCAAGGAGCTTTAAATATAGTTGAAGGTTTTGGGTATGATAGTAAACCAAGTAATAAAAATGTTGGTCTTAGATATAGTATAAATCCAGATACTGATGATAGAGCAGGAAGATATGAATGGACATCTAGATTAAAAGGAGCATCTCAAACTTATTTAAACCAAACCTTAGCTAAAGGTGGTAATGTTAATTTAGGAGATATTATTACTCCATACAATAATGTATATACCCCTAAACAAGAAGGTACATTTCCTTCAAATAGCTCAGTAATTAATTTTTATAAAGCATGGAATAATGATCCTAATTCTAATCAGTCTACTGTTTGGAATCAATTATCATTAATTAATGATCCTACAGTATATCAAGATAAAGGTATATATAGTTTAACTGACTTTAGAGAAATTGTAATTAGAGGATCAAATGGAAGATTTGCTACTGCTCCCAATCAAACAGTAATAGCAAAGGCCCCTAATTATGCTACTAATAATATAGAAACTAGATTAAGCCTAGGAGACCCAGGAAGAAGAAATAATAGAAACGTATATAGTTACTCTACTGGTATTTTATCTAATAAACCATTAGACACAATTAACTCTAAAAAGGTATTTAAATCAACTACAAATAGCTCTTCTCAAGAACTTAAAGAAGATGCTGTTAAATTTGCAATATCAGCAATAAATAACGATAATCCATTTACATCAGACTCATTACAATTTAGAGCATTTATAGACACATTCTCAGACACATATGCTAGTAAATGGGATGGGGTTAATTATTTAGGTAGGGGTGATACTTTTTATAATTATAATGGGTTTGAAAGAAGTATTAGTTTAAGTTTTACTATAGCTGCCCAATCACGAGCTGAATTAATACCTATATATGAAAAACTAAATATATTAGCATCTTTTATGTTACCTGATTATAGTAATCAAGGACTTATGCAAGGGAATATACTTACATTAACAGTAGGTGATTATGTTGTAGATCAAGCTGGGGTATGTGATGGTTTTTCATTAGATTTAATGGAAGGAACATGGGAAATAGCATTAGATGATGATGGTAATAAAATATATAATAGTGAAAAAGTAAAAGAATTACCTCATATTATAAAAGTATCAGGATTTAAATTTAAACCAATTCAAAACTTTGTAGCTAAAAAAATAAATTATCCCGAAAAAGTTGATAAAACAAATTCATTATTTGCGTTTCAAAAAACTCCTAAAGGTAATAATTTAATATTATAATTAATGGCTAATAGATATAGAAATACTGAAATAATTAGAACTCAATTAGGAAGAAGATATTTTGAAACTACAAAATATCCTACTATCCCTCTTACTGAGCAAGATATTTATGTTTATACAACTAATGAAGATCGCTATGATTTATTAGCTTATCAATATTATCAAGATAGTACTTTATATTGGGTTATATTAACAGCAAATCCAAAGTTTCCTCAAGATAGCTTAACTCCTCCTATAGGTTCCCAAATAAGAATCCCTGGAAATATCCAATCGATTTTAACAAGTTTTGAAAATTTAAATAATAATGAGTAATATAATAGGATTAAATTTTGAAAATTGGGTAACCGAAGAAATAGAACAAAGACAAAAACTAAATCAAACTAGTTTAGAAAGTAATTACTCCCCAACCCAATTATCTTATTTAAATCAAAAAGGAGCTTTTGTAAGGGTAATATCAAGTGTAAATGTAGATGATTCTAAAGTTTTACGAGGTCTTCCATCTTCTTTTAGTAACTACAAAGGTAATCAACTAGCAGCAGAATATACATTACAGGGGGGTATTCGAAATATTAATACTCAAAATCTCCGTTCTGGAGTCCTAGGGGCAGTAGATAAATCAACAGAAGCATATGGTTTAGGAAATGAATCAGGTATGGGTTTACAACCAATGCCTGGAATTACTGACTTTTCAGTAAAATCCCTTAATAGAGGTTCTTTAAAAGAATCAACAATAAAGATAAAAGCATATAATAGAGTTCAATTTGAAATTATTAGTTTATTATATTTAAGATTAGGATTTACTTTATTTATAGAATGGGGTCATAATATTATAGTAGATAATAAAAATGGTGAAATTACTCAAAATGCTTTTACTTGTAAAGATACGGCATTAAAGACTAGTGAACCTAAAAAAATTCTTAATAAAATACTTGAACAAAGAAAAGCCTCAAATGGAAATTACGATGGATTGTTGGGTAAAATAAAAAACTTTAGTTGGTCTATAAATAAAAGTGGACATTATGATATTGATGTTACCCTATTAAGTTTAGGAGATGTTATTGAAACTATAAAAGTTAATACTAATTATTTTAATGGTAATGATTCTCTTGATGGGTTAACTTTACCTGATAACCAAGCTATCGCTGATGCAGCTGAGGAAATAAGAAGCGATCAGAAAGAAGCAAGACAAGAAGCATATTCTGAAGGAGATATTGTAGAAGCAGATGATCTAGATGATAGTGAAATTGTTTTTTCTCAACGATTTGCAAATGATATATCTTTTTATTTGTATAAAGTATCTATAGGAAAAGCTTTAAATACAAACCTATCATCAGTTAGAAGAGCAAATGCTATTCTTGGAAATAGTGGAGATACTGACGGAAATGAATTTTCATCAGATTCACAATCAAGAGCAGTAGTAGAAAAGCTTCTTAAGGTTTTAGAAAGTGCATCCATTAATTTTGGTGATGAGGACGACAAAAACTTTTGTTATATTGATTTTGAAGGTGGAGAAAATATATATGGTTATTATATAAGATTAGGATGGTTGTTAGAATATATTGAAAAAAATATATTAATGACTATTTCTAATACAGATGATAGTAGTCGTTCCCCATATGTTGAAATAGATTATGATTCAAAAACAAACATATGTTTTTCTTGTAAGGGCCAAATATCTGTAGACCCAAGAGTTTGTATTATTGGAAATAAAACAGTAAAGTTAGATGGGGAAGACCAATTTCTATACGAAGGTACTGCAAGTTATTATACTAACCCAAAAGAAGGTCAAGAATATGGACAATTGATGAATGTTTATGTTAGTATTTTACATGTTATAAAAGTATTAAAACAATTACAAGAATCAACTGCTGAAGAAACCCCAGATGTAAGTTTATTAGATTTTTTAAAACAAATAATGTCTGATATTCAAACATCTACTGGTAACGTTAATCAATTTGATGTAGTTTATGATTCTGATGAGAATAAAGTAAAAATTATAGATCAAACTAGTATTCGTAATATTCAACAAATTGCTTCTGATTTAGGTTTAGAAAAAGGAAATAAAGTATCTTCATTTAATATATATGGGTTTAATGAAAGTGGTGGATCCTTTGTTAGAGATTTTACTTTTAAAACTGAAATTACAAATAAATTAGCTACTACAATAGCTATTGGTGCTGGCGGTGGTAAAGTTGGAAGTGAAAATGCTTCTGGTCTATCAAATCTAAACTCAGGACTAATTAATAGACATATAAATAAAATAAAACCCCCAGAAGGTGTAGAAGAAGTAGAAGATAATGGAGAACCAACCAGCGTTGAAGTAAAATATCAAAATCAATTAGAAACATTAGGTGAATTTGTAGAAAGTCAAATAGACTCAAATAAAGGAAAGGGATTTTTTGGAGGTCTTCTTAATCTTTTTGCAGATGATCAAACAGAATGGGATGAAGATTTATTTGATAGTTGTAAACCTATACTTAATAATGTATTAAGCTATCAAATTCAACAAGCTACAGAATTATTAAATGAAAAAAATAAACTTTATAATAATGTTTCTCCCCTTTCAGGATTTATTCCATTAAATGCAAATTTTACTTTTGATGGACTATCAGGAATAAAAATATATGAAAGATTTGTATTGTCTCAAAATATTCTCCCTGATAACTATTCTAAAGGAGTAGATTATTTAATTAAAGGAATTAATCATAAAATAGGAAGTGATAATCAATGGGTTACCTCTATAGAAACAATTGGTAAACCTTCAGAGGAATCTTTAAATAACGTAGGATCATCTGATTCTTTAAATATTTTAAAAGGTAAAAATTCAAATATTATTCAAGATAGATTTAACAATAGAGATCTTACAAAAAAATTAGGTGAAGAAGAAAAGTTAAATGAACCTGGAAATATTCAAAGTACAACTCTACCACCATTTAGTGGTAACACAGCAGTATATAATCCAAGTACACAAAGAGGACGTACTTACCCAAGTGGTATTGAATATAAATTATCATTAATAAATAGAGGGAATGCCAAAATAAAAAGAGTATTCATCCACCACACTGCTGGGTGGGATGATAGAGCAGGAATAATAAAAGGATGGGAAAAACGAGTAACCACAAAGGGAAATAAAGGAGTAGTATCTACAGAATATATAGTATCTATGAAAAACCCAGATAAACAGGGAAAATTATATGCTAAATTATGGGAACAACTTTATGATGGTCAAAAATATTGGGCATATGCTAATTCAACAGGTAATAAGGGAAAAGAAGAAGTTGGTATTGAATTAACAGCTTTAGGATGGTTAAATAAAAGATCAGATGGTAGTTTTTACCAAGATAAAATTAAAAAAGATTCTAACACAGGTAAAGATTGGGTTTTAGACAAAAACGTAGGTATAGTTCATGAAATAAATTCTGATGGTAAAGTAGTAGAAAGTAAAAAATGGCAAAATAAAAAATATTTCCATAAATATACAAATGATCAAATAGCATCCTTAGAAGAAGTTTTATTAAGAATAGCTACATATCCTAATTTTGAAGGAACTTATAAATTCGGGTATGAAGAATATAAAGATATGTTCCCTTCAAATTTTAAAAACTCTACTCTAACACCAGCATATAAAAACAACCCAAACCAAATGTTTTGTCACTCATCAACAACAAATAAAACTGATTGTTATCCACAAAAAGAATTATTAGAAATGTTAATTGGGTTAGAAAATAAACGTGTAGGAAAATTAATTGATACAAAACCTTCAAATGTTGCTCTATTTCCTAATGTCCTTTCTAGAGAAATAGGTAGATATATTAACCCTACTGATATAGATTTTGGAGCATTACCTAATGAAGAGGTTCAAACTGAATTACGAAATGTTTTATCTCGTTTATTAGTATGGTTTAAAAATACATATCCTGATACTAAAGAAGGAAATGCAAAATTCTTAGAATATATAAAATTATACAATAAACCAGGTAAACTTTCATATGAACCTGTTATATTACATTTAGTATTTAATACAATTCAAAACGGAAACATTCCTAAAGATGCTAAAGGTAACCCAATACGCTTATCCCCAGATTATATAGATTCCGCATTTGCGGATGCTATAGAAGCAAGAACTACTAAGAGGTGGAAAGAAGTAGGAAATCCAGAAATATCATTTGATTCAAACGTATAGATATAATGTATATACCTAAGACCCATATAACCCCAAATTTGTATACTAATGGGGGCGAATATCAAATAGCTTCTAACGGACAAGAATATGTTGGTGATTATTGGCAATATGCTAATAATAAACTTTATACAGGAGCCACCCCTTATTCCCCACCACCATCTAATCAATTAATAATACCTATCACTACAGGTACTTGGTCTGATGATGATCCAATAATTACAATTTCAAGACTAGCGTTAGCAGGTACTGATCCTGATCCTGTATCATTTCCAACCACCCCTGATGTAACTTATAAGTATGTAATACAAGAGGGTGAAAATTTTAATTATAATTTATTATTTAATAACTCAACAACCTCAATCCCTATAAATAAAATAGTCCCTAATTCAGAATATGTTTCCCCTACCCCCGAAGATTATAACTTCCAGGAATATATGAGATATTTTTTATATCAAACTAACCCTATTCATTCTTTTTTTGAAGTATCAAAAAATACATATAATAATATTTTAAATAAATCTAGTCAATATATGTGGGAATTTTTTACTCCTATTTCATTACCTTGGAGGTTAGTAGGTACTAGAGATGAAGTTTATAAAGTAAATTTTGAAGTAGTAAAATCCCAAAGCAATTTTATAAATATACCTTATATGTTAACTTATTTTGAAGGTAAATACGATCAATATAGGAAAAAATAAACTTGGAAATGTGAAGTAATTATTTTATATTTACGTAAAACAGGTTATAAATGTATTGGTTAGTAGAAACTGAAGAGCAAATAGAAT
>TARA_R110000782_G_scaffold106095_1_pt1 | contig 13859 bp, 32 predicted proteins | sample TARA_R110000782 | Tara Oceans TARA_R110000782 (sample SAMEA4397859) | marine metagenome | biome: Polar Biome; feature: [SRF] surface water layer (ENVO:00010504); material: water (ENVO:00002006), including particulate matter (ENVO:01000060) such as... | depth 5 m
GGAGGTCCTAGAGGCTTACAAAAATTAGCTACAAAAAGATATTGGAAAAAAGTTAAAAAACAGTTGGCTATTTAAAAATTCTTTCGTATATTTAGACATAAATAAAGGTTACGTGTATGGCATTATGGAAATTTACAAATTTAAACAAGTATGGTAGTATCCGATCTAGGATAATTTATAAACCTGAGGGTGAAACATTTAGTTTTAATCCTGGAGGGTTAGGATCTTTTATAAGTGTGCAAATGTTCAAATATAAGTATGAAGATCCTATTATATCTCCGGTTTTATTTACAGACCTCAATGGTAAAAAATTTATTGTGCCTTCATGGAAGGAGGTATTACCTGAAACAACTTTAAATGATATTGAGTGGGTTAAACCCAAAGTGAAAAAAGAAAAATTACAAAAAGGTGAATGGTTATTTGAATCAAAAAGTGATCCTGGGCATTTTTATAAAGTTACTCAATTAGGTAGTAGAATAAAATGCGACTGTAGTGGACAGTATAGAGCCAAAGATAGGCAATGTCGACATATGAAAGACATTAAAAAACAATTAGGGTTATGAGTTGTAAAGTAACATGGTGTAATAAAGAAACAGAATTTTATAATAAATCACAACAATACAAATATTGTTCTACTCATATTCAATATAAAAGATATGCATCCAATGCTCCTTTAAGACCTTGGTTAATGTATAAAGTTGAAAAATTGTTAGAAGATAGATTAAAATGTGAGAATTGTAACTATGATGCGAAAGTCTTCCACCCTAACAGACCAATTAAACAACTAGCAGGGTTATTTGATGTTGACCATATCCAATCAAATTTAAAACATACATTAGAAGGTGAGCAACCTTCAAATTATCAACTACTGTGCAAGCAATGTCATATATTAAAATCATATGATGAGGGTGATTTTGTATCAAAAAATAATAGAAAATAGTATGAGCAGAGGCCGACCAACAGAACAAACAGAAGCAAGAACAAAATATATCTTAGAAATATTTGAATACCCTTCCAAACCAGAATTAGGTAGTAAGCAGGTATGGCATTTTGATAAAGAAAAGTCTAGCAATGGAGCTTGGAGAGTTGAAAATTTTGACGGTCCCGATGAAAAACCTATCCAAATCAAACCACAAAAGGGAAAGGCACACAGTAATACACCTGTAGTAATGGTATTTAAAACCTCAAAAAATGCAAATGCTAGAACAAAAATGAAAATATGGAGAAATGAAAATATAGATTATATCCTCACAACCCCAAAACTACCAGGTATTCCTAATAAGGCTGTTATTTTAGAAATTGGAGTTGGAGACACTCTTATTGAAAAGTATAAATTAGAGTATAATCTATAATATGTATAATAAAAATTAAAAGATATGAGTGAAAATTACAAAGAAAAATGGAAAGAGTTTATAACCGAAAGCTCTGCAATAGACAACCAGTGGTTAGTTTATGTAAAATCATTAGTAAATGATATTAAATTGAATGGGGTTGATGATTATGTTAATTTTTCGGAAGATGATTTCAAAGAAGATTTTGACAACTACATAGCCGACAAGATGGATATGTAGTATCTAAAAATATATAAAAGATTTATGCGAGGGGATTTGGTTTAGCCAAATCCCTTTTGTATATTTACGTGTTCGAATGGTTCGAGCGATTAAAAATAAAGGTTATGACAGAGTATTTGTATGAAGAGCAGTTAAAGTGTGAAAAATTTGAAGAATTAGTAAACACTAAAGAAATCCTGACAAAAGAAGAAGTAGATTTTGTCGTTAGTTGGGACGAGTCAGAATTAGAAAATATGTTTTACTTAAACAAAAATAAATATTTAAATTTAAATGTTTATAGTGAACATGATCATGAGAAAAAACAATTTGAATTTGAAACTTATTAAAAACTCATGTGAGAGGGTTTGGTTTAGCCAAACCCCCTTCGTATATTTACAGGGTAAAACGGGTGCGAGCCCAAGTAATAATTAAAAATAAAGGTTATGTTTAAAAAAATTGATTTTAGAGTATTAGCAATGTCATTAATTTTATTTAGTTTAGGTATACTTACTATGATGGGTATTACTCAAAAATACATCCATTTTGCAGGTGCCTCAAACGAAATGGGTTTTTCATTATTAGCATTTTGGATAGGTGCTATTTCACTTTTAGCAATTAAAAAATAAAAACTATGATTAGAGAAAAAACAAAAAACACAGGACCAACAGTTATTGATTTAACAGGACCAGATGGAAATGCTTTTGCCTTAATGGGTTATGCAAATCGATTTGCTAAGCAATTAGGTTTAAATGGTAAAGAAATAACAAATGAAATGATGCAAGGTGACTATGAACACTTGCTAGAAGTGTTTGATAAAAATTTTGGTGATTACGCAATTTTAGTAAGATAATACAGAATTATTTAACGTACGTAGAAATAGTAGAATTAAAATAAAAGTTATGAAAAAAGTAGATAGATTAATAGTTACTCCTAAATGGATGAAAATTAAAGAGATGTATGAAACTGGAACTAATGGTTCAGAAGCATATGGAACTAATTTTAAAATTAATGGAGAATTAGATAAGTTAGGGCATGAATTCCTTGATTTGTTAGGTGAGATTACTAATAAATTTGGGTATAACTGCATTATTGAGGGTGTAAAAATGGATTTGTGGAAAGAACGCATTTGGTCACTTATAGAAAATGCAGGTTTACTGCCTGAAATATCATGGAGAGATGATAAGGAATCTGATAGATTAGAATTAGAAAATGCCCAACTTAATGATGATTTTGGTGATTTAGAAGATTATGAACCAACAGATGAAGAATTACTTCAAACTGAAATGTGTAATTAATAAAAATAAAGTTATGGATTTAAAAAGTTTACTAGTAAGTATAGGATTTTTTATTGGGGCACACATAGTAACATGGTTTCAACTAAATGGTCAATTTTTTAATAGTTGGTTTAAAGAAAATGAATGGGTAGTTGCATTGTTTGGTATACCCATTTCTTATATGTATATTTACGGAACTAAACACGTATTCAACGCATTTGGTGGTTTAATTTGGCCTGGAAGATTTATAGGGTTTAGTATTGGGATGATGATATTTGCTATTTGTGCTTCAACCTTTATGGGTGAGGGTTTAACAAATAAAACTATAGTTAGTTTATTATTGTGTACCTGTTTGGTAGGAATTCAAGTATTATGGAAATAAAAAAAGGTGATAAAATAATTATCTACGACGATAAGGTTAAAATAGTAATGGGCATTCATACCAATGGAAACCCATTAATAAAAAATAACGGAACATTATGTCAAATATCTTTAAATAAATGTAGATTAGTATGAAAAGAAAATACAAAGGTTGTGAGTTAGAAAGTCCAATTTATAGGCAAATAATAAAAGAAAAAAACAAAACAAATAAAAATTTAATAGATGATTATAGAACAAAACGTGGTAAGCAAAGCAAATAAATTTAAAGCTTCTTCTTACACAACACACCCAGTTAATACGTATATACGATGATTGGAGAAATAATGTATAGTGGCGATCGAGCTTGCCTCACCCTAAGACGAATAAGGATAAAGCATTTTGAAAAAGACGGTCAAATAAGGATGGATTGGTTGAGTGCTTGGCGCGATCGCTTTCACGCTAATCATGTTTTGAGAACTCAAGAGTACTTTCACTTCTGTAGAGTAATTGATGATGCTGAAATTGTAGAAAATGGCTAGAGTAAATAGAAATTTTTGGTTAGGAGATGATGATCAACCGTGTGTGAATTGCGGTAGTAAGGAGGAAGTGATTTGTAATGAAACGCTTCTATTGATTTGTGGGAACTGTGGTGAGGTATTGAGGAGAACAACTCCAAACCGCAAGTCAAAAGGTCGCGTGAAAAAAGACTTTCGCTTGGGTGAAGATTGGAAGTAATTTAGGGTTAAACAATATGTATAACATATATTAATAAATTATTTAGATTATGGCATTACCATCGGGTATGAATGTTTGGGCAAGAACTATTACTGTTGTTGATGAAGGGAAGATGAGAGTTTTGGGTAATTACCCTTCAGGTATATTTAGAAGTCAACTATGTTTGAGTACACCCCAATTTGAAGGGGTTATAGTTGGTTTTGGGAGGGTGTATAAGCCAGCAATATCTCCAAATACTTCATTAACTGGAAATGACTTTATAATAGTTGGTGATACTAAGGAACATGGTGGTCAAAGTGTTGGTTCTCCATTATTTGTAAAGTGTGTGGATTTTGATAATGATGATGAATATATAAGACAGATATTAGGGTTACCATATTTTCAAGATATGGGGAATACACCAGTTTCAACTTCTAATAGAGATCTATTGACTAAGCAGATTTATGAAGCTGGATTATGGATTTGGAGACCCGGAAATGCACCACCTGTGAATGTGGCGTGTAAATTAAATTTGGAATTTGAATTAGATGAGTGTTATGGTGTTGCAGCTGGATCAAGTGCTACTAATTTAGGTACCGTAGGAGGAACTATGGATATGTCCAATTCTACTGTTGAGAATTTTACGGGATCAGCAAGCCCCTACATGGGTGCTTGGGATTTAGATGGCGGGGATGGTAAAGGAACTGTTCAAAATAATTTAAATACAGGAGCTACATATACTCTTGAATGGATAGGTCAAACTTATACCAATACTACTACTATGGGGGTGTTTTATGGTGGTAATGGAACTTCAGCTGGAACTGCTGTATTTGGGTGGTGGCAACCATCTAATGGAAAATATAATTTATTTGCGGATCAGTTGGCATATACTATTGACCCCAGAAATAGACACCATGTAGTGGTTTCAGTCAATACTACTACAGGTGATGGTGCTTTGTACGTAGGTTTAAATAGTGGACAATGGGCTGAACGTGATACTTCAACAAGTATGAGTGGTACTCAAAGATCACCAATTACTAATGATTTTGACATTGGTGATGTAACAAGTTTTGCATCGTGGGATGGTTGGTTTGGTTGTTGGAGAGTGTGGGATGATGCTTTAAGTGAGGATCAAGCTGAAATTTGTTGGTTGCACAACAGATGGAGAGTAGATGATTAATATTTGGTTACCTGAAGAAGGGTTCGTATATTTACAGAGTAAATGAGGTGCGAGCCCAATAAAAGTAAAGGTTATGAAAAGAGTATTATATCTACACGGTTTAGAAAGTAAGCAAGGTGGAGAGAAGGTAGAATTTCTAGCAAATGAATGCATTGTTCATGCTCCCGAAATGGATTATACACGAAAAGATGTGTTTTCATTCTTAACTAAAAAAATTGAAGATTTTCAACCTGACTTTATTATTGGATCTAGCATGGGTGGTTATGCTGCTTACATTTTAGGAGCGCTTTATAAAATTCCTGTGTTAGCTTTCAATCCTGCTTTGCATTCTAGAAAATTTAACCCTGCATTTCCGGCATTTGTAAATTTGCATACTCCCTCAAAAATAACGGTTGTGATTGGCGCACAAGATACGGTTATCAAGCCTAATAAAACGTTAGATTACATGGAAGATCATTTTGCAAATAGAGGTGTTCAAAGTGAAATTGAGCGCATTAATACAATGGGACATAGAGTACCGTTTGCTGTATTTCGTGATATGTATAATAAGCATATAAAATAAATTTTAAAAATAAAGGATGAATAATTTTAATTTAACTAAATTTTTTAGAGAACAATATCTAGCTGAAGGTAAATGGCAGGATCTTTCTAATAAAGATTTAGGTGAGTTTGATGATGATATTATCGGATTGATACAAACTGCTTATGATTCTATTGGTGGTCATCCAAATTATAAAGATGTAAATGATGTTAGTAAAGAAGCAAATAAAGGTGCCAATTATAAAATCATTGATTTAGATAATGATGGAGATATTGATGCTACTCTGGTGTCTAAACCAAAACCTTCCGGTGAAAAGTTTGTTGCTGCCGGCCATGATGGTTCTAGTCAAGCTAAAAGAGCAGTTATTACACATAAAATAGAAAAATTAAAACAACCTGGATTTTACATTGAAGTATCAGGAAGAATTAAAGATATATTAGTAGCAGCAGGTATACCTCAAGTAACAGATGAAGCTACAATTGAAAAAGCATTAGAGGGTAAAAAAATTATAGTAAATAAAGATGGTTCTTACAAAAGAAAAATAGGTGGAACATGGCATGAAAAAATAATGCTAGGATCACCAATGGTTGCATAATTAATTATATAATAGATTAATTATCAATAGCGTATGAAAAAGATATTATGGGTATTACTACTAGTAATTACTACCCAAGTTAATGCTCAATTAAATTTGTTAAGATTTGCAACTTTCTATGCAAGTTATTCCACAACAACTCCAGCTGCAGAGCCAACATCGTATAGAGTTGAAGGTACTGAACCTGATAATACTTTTGATTTTGTTCCTAACTTTACAGATGGGGAATTAGTAGAAATTACTCAATATAGTGATCCTAATTTAGTTATTACTTTAGGATTAAGAAAGATAGCTAGATTTGACTATCAGGTAAAAGGTAATAATTTTTATACAGGGGAAGAACATGCCATCACAGATTACTCTACAATATCAAATGCTCCAGGGTTAGAATATTTATTCCAATATTCTTTTGTACGTAACAGGGGTACAGAAGTAACACAACAAGAGTATAAAATTAGATACATATCTAATAATTACACAGCTAAAGCTAGTTATGTTGATGATGGGTTAATTAATTTAAAGTATACTTTAGGTGAAGCTAGGTTGAGGAAAAGTTTTGGTTCTTTAGATGTGACGGCAGGTATAGCTCACAGATCCCATCCGGTTTATGGTTGTAATCCTATAGATGATGTAGAGGCTACATCTTGGGAAGAGTTTGCTTTTAGTCAAGATTATTTTAGATTTAACGATGGTATTTGGTTAAGATATGATGATGATGCTGAAGCTATAGAATGGTTAGCTGCAAGTGATAATGAGTTTTACAAGTATCATTTTGGTAGGTTAGTTACTGATTATAACCAAAAAATATTGAAGGATTTAGGCATACAACAAGAAGCATCTTTAGTCTTAGGTTTAGACTATTATTATAACACTGAAGATTGTTGGTTACACACTTGGGGTTCTGTATACCCGGTTCATAAGGGGTTGACTGAGTTTTCTTTTGCTCGAGATGGAAATAATGTAGAATGGGATACAGGATTGATATTTGGTGTTAATTTTAGTAGGCACTTTAGTGTGTTTGTAGAAGGAAGACACTTAAAGTTTTGGGATAGACCTTCTTATCAATTGAAAACAGGAATAAATTATTTAATATTTTAATATGGCAAAGGAATTAAATGAAGACACTACATTAAAGGTTAGTATTAAAACTTTAGCAGGTATAGCAGTTTTGATATCTACACTAGTTGGGATGTGGTTTACATTACAAAATGATATAGAGGATGCTAAGAAACTACCAGAACCTTTAGATCCTGAGATTACTAGAATGGAGTTTGATATGAAAGATCAACTAATTCGTCAAACCATTATGACAACACAGGATGATGTTTCTGAAATTAAAGAAGACTTAAAAGCAATTAAACAGAAACTATATGAATAAGTTATTAATTATATTTACCCTTATATTTAGCTTTACATCCGCTCAAGACTTTATTAGTGGGGAAGATTTAGAATCTAAAACAGCAAAAGGAACAACAGTTATTGAGTTTTGGGCTGAGTGGAATAAAGGGAATGAAGTAGGTTTTTTAGGTAGTTTAAAAGATTGTAATGTATATAAACTGTCCATAGTAAAAAATACAAATACTCAAAAAAAATATAAAATATTATCAATACCAACTGTAATAGTATTAGATAACGGTGTTGAAAAAGCTAGATTTAACCCCAACATAATGATGAAGTTAGATGCTACAAAAAAAGATGTACAAAAAGCAATAGATAATATAACCTTTAGCAAATTCCAGTAATGAGTAAATTTAAATTAAATTTAAAACGATTTTCAAAATCAAGCATTGCGTATTCAATGTTTTGGTTAACAATGATATTCCTATATATAGTAGGGTTTATGTTTTTATCTTCTAGTGCTAAAGGTCAAGACTTTGATAATTATAAAAAAATTGTAGTAACACAATCAGATCTTATGGACGGTATATTTTGGTCTATAGGTAATTGTGATTTAGATACAGTGATATTTAATGGAACTACTACGTTAGACCAAATTGTTTATCTACCAAAAAAGTATAGAGTACTAATGAGAGATTTTGACGGTAATGCTTGGGGTGGTGCTGTTATGCATATAATAAATTACCCTGACTTAGACAGTGCACTTACTTTAAATTATTTTAATGAATCAGCTAGTGTTGTAGTACATGATTGTGGTTGTACAGACTCTACATATTTTGAGGAAAACTTACAGACATTTGAAATGTCTATAGAAGAGATAAATAGTAAATCATTTACACCTACCATATATTATGATATGATGGGTAGAAGGGTAAAACCTACTAAGGGTTTATACATAGCGAGTGATGGGATCTTAAGGAAGAAAATTTATATAGATGAGATTAATTAAAAAAGATGAAAAAATAATGGGGTAATTGAAAGAATTTTATTTGCACTTACTGGAATTTTATACTTAATTTTATTTCCTTACATTTACGGAGTAAAAAATGCTTACAGTGCCTATTATGCTGAAAACCCTACACTATTTGTGGGGTTCCTTTGTCTTCTATCCATTGGATTTTTTAGATGTGGTGGTCATTGGGTTAAAGCAGGTTATTTTTTAACTGCCGTAGCTTTTTTTGATTGTTATCGTTTTGAAGTTATACATTTTACTATGGCTGTTAATTTCTTTCTAGTATGTATATACGCAATGATCACAGATAAACGCTTTAGTTATGTAGGAAAAGCCTCTTTATGTTTAATCCCCTTAGCGTTTCAAAATATGTTAATTTTTGAAGCATCTCAAGTAGGTTTAATATTAGTATTTAATATTTTATATATCTTTAAATTAAAACAGTATGAAGCGTAATGTATTTTCTTTTATCTTATTTTTATTTCTAGTAGTAGGATCTTGTTCTCATATTTTAAGAAAACCCTATGTAGATCCAGTATTAAAACCTGCTTTTGATAATTGGGTGGAAGAATGTAAGTCAAGAGGAATTAAATACAAAAGAGATATTTCACATATTGATTCTATTTTATATGCACCTCTGGAAGAAAGGTATTGGGGTAAGTGTTATGGTGATAAAATTATTATTAATAATTTATCTATATCTCCCATCGATGAGTTTACACTTAAATTAGTTTTATTTCATGAGTTAGGCCATTGTGCTTTTAATTATGATCATTATGAAGGGGGAGTAGATATAATGAATAGTATATTACCTGAAGATAATATACCTCTTTATCATTATTTTTGGGATGAATTTCTAGTAGATACTTACTTTACTAATTATAAAACAAAAATAGAACGGAGGAGATTAAAGAAAAAGTTGGAGAAGCAAAATTGCTTTTGTATATTGGATGAAGATAAATTACAAGTCAAATAAAGAAGGTAATTAAAAATAAAGTTATGATGTTAGCAAATATGAATTATATAACCCAACACCCCATAAAAAAATCTGATTTAGGATTTCATGGTAACTTGTTTGGTGGTAAACTACTAGCATGGTTGGATGCAGCTGCTGCTTCATATGCTTCTGAATTTTGTGACACACCTCGTATGGTAACCAAATCAATTGATAAATGTGTGTTCAATAAACCTGCTCGTGAAGGTCAACTATTAAAAATATTTGCTAAAGTTGAAGAAGTAGGAAATACTTCAATAAAACTATACATGGAGGCACGATCTCACAGCGTTTATAACGGTAAACAACACGTTATACTTGCAACAAACATTACATTCGTAAGAATCGATGAGCAAGGAGATGCCATACCTATAAGCGACAGGGTAAGAGATAAATTAAATAAAAAATAATAAAAATAATTGAAGAGAGATTTGGTTTAGCCAAATCCCTTTTGTATATTTACGTGTTCGAATGGTTCGAGCGATTAAAAATAAAGGTTATGAAGGTAGATAATTATAGTGGAAGTTTAGATGGTTTAATTAATAATTTTCCAACTAAAAACAAAGAAGGTTTTACAACAAACGAAATTGACGATTTACTCAAATTGTTTCCCAACATCGAAACTAGTAAATTTGATGACGCATTAGGAATTAACACTTGTATGTTCATAGGCGGAGAAGTAATTACGTATCATTGTGATATTCTTACAGCATTAAGATGTGTAACTGAGAATAGAGAAATGAAATCTTATGAGTGGGATTAGTTATTTTTAAAGTAATTGCAAAACAATTTGGAGAAGCGAGACCCCGTTCGTATATTTACAGGGTAAATGAGTTGATAATTATTAAAAATAAAGGTTATGGTAAATCAAGTAAAAAGAGGACGTCCAAGTAAGCAAATTATTGAAACAACTAACATTAAATTAAATGTTAAGACTGTTAAAATGGATGACATGGAGTTTAACAAGAGATTGTTTGAGCCTATGAAAACTGGAACTAAGGTTGATGCTTTCTTTAGTATGGAAGGTGGTGTTATGCCTGGTACAAACGTTGTAGTTACAGGAGACCCAGGTGTTGGTAAAACTACAGTGTTATTAGATATCATTGCTGATTTACAGTTGAAAGGTAAAAAGTGTTTATTTATTAGTGGTGAAATGAATGCTATTGATATGGTTGGTTACGTTAAGCGTTTTCCAAAATTTGGTGCTGTTGATATCTTATTTATGGGTGATTATGCTGAAGTTAATCCGGATGTAGTTTTACGTACGGCACTTAAAGAAGGTTATGATTGTGTATTGATCGATAGTTTAGCAGAAATTAGTGATAGTTATGTTGATTATTTTGGTGGAACTGGAAAAAGCAACACAAATAGAATCCTCCAATTATTAGATGAGCACAACCAGGCAAATAATAATGCTCAAATTAATAGTGCATTTTTGATAATACAACAAGTTACTAAAGGTGGTACATTTGTTGGATCAAATAAAATTAAACATATGACAACTGCGATGGGTCACTTAAAGTTTGATGGTGATGGTAATCGTTTCTTCCACTTTAGTAAAAATCGTAGAGGTGGGAATGGTAATAAATTGTTTTTCAATTTAAATTCTACTAATAAAGTAAATTGGACACATGATGAGCCTATTAATATGCTTGCTTAATAAATTTTAACTTAAACAACCCTTAAATTAATTAAACCCTAAAAATTATGAATGTAACTTACATTACAAGTACAATAGCAGCAATTACAATTATGTTTTTTGCAGTTACACCAACAATACTATTATTATTTAAACCAAATCAAAAAACAGTCAACCCTAGAATAAAAGATTTGGAAAAAGCTGATATGGATATTGCAGATCAAACCAACCAGGGTTTTGCTATATTAGAGCAACGTTTGGATGCTATGGAAACTGCAATAGAAGAAATAGCAAATGAACGTAAAGAGGTAACTGGGTTTAAAAAGAAAAAATAGGATTAGTGGATATACAAACTAAAGTCATTAAGAAGGTTTTATATAAGATAGACCCAGAAGCACCTAAAGATGAAGAATTTATTGAGTCGGTGAACATGATATTACTATTGATGGAACAAGAACAACGTAAGCAAAATAAAAAAAAGTAAAAGTTATGGAACCACACGTACACAGAATAGTTGAATTAGGTAATAATAAAGCGAAGGCAGTAGGTCCTTGTAGAAAAACACGTAAAGAATATTCTACAACAGAATTTAATTTAATGGGTTATATGAGTTGGATTTTAAAGGAAGATAAAATTCAAAATTGCCTACCAGACTTAAATGTTGATGATAGAGAATTTCTTATGACTGGATTCTCCCCAGAGGGGTGGAATGTGATATTTGGGGATAATAATTAAAAACAAATAAAAAAGTATGATGAATTTGAAAATATTTTGGATTGTCTGGAGTGCAGTTGAAGTACCTCTCCTTTTAACAGTTATTACGATGCAGATGCTTCAAAGGGGATATATGGGAATGGCTTTACTTGCTGGATTTTGTGCCTCTATAAGGTTAATCATAAATCTAATAATTGCCCACATTGATCTTAAATTTGATGGTGAGGATAAACAAACATACCAACACAACAACCCAGAGTTTTATAGTAAAGTGGAGAAAGATCGTATTAAAGAAATGAAAAGATTAAATGAAGAAGATCACATTAAGGGTATGTTAAAGAAAGATATTTCTAATAAATGATTAGTAAAAAAACCCAAAAGCAAATTAAATATAGGCGCATGCTAAAAGCAAAAGAAGATAAGCACTATAGTGAATTTACAGATCATGAATTAGTAGTAACAATTAATCGTTGTATTGGTATTTTGAAAGAGCGACTAATTAGAGATGAATTTATTAACTTTAATGTCACAACAAAGGAACTTTCAATACTTAAAACCTATAGAAAAAAAATATTAGAGCCAATAACTGAAACATATATTACAGAAGATGATGTGTTACCATTTTAAAAAATAGACTTTAATTAAGCTAAAAGATAGACCTACGGCCACGCCTTCAATATGTAATTCTTAATATAGCTACATATACAGCTTGCTGAAACATGTAAGGTATGTAATACTAGTTTTGAAGGAATATTAAGGTCAGTAAGTGCATTATAGCTAGACCCACCAACGATGAACCGGGCAGACATCGAGTACTAGACGTAGTACATAGCTTTTTAAAGTCTTATATAAAATGTTAGGAGAAGCCAAATCCCTTTCGTATATTTACAACGTAAATGGTTAGTTAATTAAAACAAAAGATTATGCTTACAAATTATACAGTGTTCGGAATTATAGATGGCAAAGCAGAAGTAATAGATAGATGTGTTACTAGCATGGCAGCTAATAATTTAGTTAAGGAATGTAAAGAATTATATCCTAGCTTTGAATCATTTGGTTATGTAAAGGGTAACTTCTGGAATACAAATATTACATTACCAAAGAAATTTAAAAAGTAAGTTATGAATAAAGAACAAACAAGACATCATCTAGCCAGGTTAGAAATGATGATGGCCGAGGAAAGAGGTATTAACTTAAGCTATGAAGAAGCTTTAAATATGGTAGATAAATTATAATATGAAACATATATTTGGAGATCCAGTAGGAGAGATAGAATCTATTATAGATGAAATGAAGAACATAGTACACATTGAAGGAGTAGGTCGATGCCGTATAGTAACGATTAATCGTCGCAATGAATATGGTGTAAATGAGCCTTATAATATATATGAACCCGTAGAAGAAAATAAATAATAGACATGGAATTTAAAGGTATGAAAAGAGGATTTTGGACAGGATTGCTATCATTTGTTATAGCAAAAGTAGCACATTTACTAATTACAGGATGTATAGGCTTAATTTTAGGTCTAACATTTGGAAACACCGTACTAGAAGATGCAATGTGGGATGTAATTACAATTTTAGATAGTCCAGGAGTTGGGCTTATATTTTTAATATTTGCTACTAGGTACACTTACAGAAGATTAGTTTCTCAAAAATAATTGCATAAAAGTTTTGAGAAGCAAAATATCTTTCGTATATTTACAACGTAAATAGAGATATAAATTAAAACCCAAAAGAAAAAGCATATGTTGAAAATGGAGAAATCATTAATAGTAAACATAGATGAAATATTACAAGTTCATCCACAAATTACAGTTAAAGTTCATCACATGATTGATGTATGTCAAGATGGTCCCAATTTAGCTAATATTACATCAAATGTTGAAATGACAGATTATGTACTAGAATCATTTATGGGTGAGCCATTAAGAATGATTGAAAGTGA
>TARA_R110000782_G_scaffold270130_2_pt1 | contig 13821 bp, 8 predicted proteins | sample TARA_R110000782 | Tara Oceans TARA_R110000782 (sample SAMEA4397859) | marine metagenome | biome: Polar Biome; feature: [SRF] surface water layer (ENVO:00010504); material: water (ENVO:00002006), including particulate matter (ENVO:01000060) such as... | depth 5 m
TAGGTATCAGTACCCCCACCACCCCATGCGTTTAATCCCCCCACCCCATGGCACCTCTCTAAGTATTTGCGTGAGACAAGGAGCAAGAAGCTAGTGGTAAGGTAGACACGCGCAGAGCAGTGGATCAAGGGCAAGAGCTGTGCTAACATGGCACACATGCAAGCCATCCTGGGGTTACTGGAGCATATCATCCGGGGCGGTGAGCAATCCCGGCACCCCGACCACCCCTTTTAGGGGGGCGCGGGTGTTGGGTTTGCCCTATAATATTGGTGTTGTACATTCATTCGTGTATAATTTCATTAGGGTACAAGTTAACCACAAGGAGAGCACAAGTGGTCCGAGATTATAAAAAAGAGTATGAAAACTACCATTCTTCACCAAAACAGAAGAAGAACCGAGCTTCGAGGAACGCGGCCCGCGCTACTATGGTCAAGAGTGGTCGAGTTAAGAAGGGGGACGGGAAGGATGTTACTCATAGGAACGGGAATCCTGGTGACAATTCGGACGGTAATTTGGGTGTATTGAGTGCGAGTAAGAACCGGAGTTACCGTAGGACGAAGAAGGCTGGCAAGTCTCAGGTTCATTAATGGATTATAATTTATTTGGGCGGATTATGGAGCTTGTACATTTGGATCCATTTTGGGGTCCTACTAGGACGAGCAGTCACACTAATTCTATTTATTATGCTGTTAAGCACGGGAAGGTTTTGGTTCATTGGTCTGGAGGGGATCTTGTTGGTTTTTGCACCTATGGATTTTTCACTGAGAAGGAGTTAGAAGGGGACAATTGGTTTGGGGAAGAAGTTTATTCCCGTAGCACGGGTGATGTGTTATTCTTCCCTAAATTTCAGTGTCGCGCTGGGAGACGAGAAGTGATACGGTTTATACGAGACATACAGGGTTACATGTATGACAATCACCCTGGCGTTGAGACGGCTGGTGGTTTGCGTGTATATCCGGAGGGTCGTAGGCGCAACGAGCTTTGGCATAGGAAGATTGCATGAGATATTCGGTTTTTAGTCCTTTACGTTATGCGGATTTCTGGGGTTTTGCTGTTCGCGACACCAACGGCAACAGCAGCAGCGACGACAGCAGCGGCGACGACAGCGGTTCAGAGACCACGACGAGTACCACGGTGTATGAGAACGATTACAGCGATCCAAACAATCCTGTTCTGGATACTGATCCGCATACGCCGGGGACGCAAGGTAGCACCATAAATAATAATAATAATGATGGTAACAACAGCGGTTCAGGGACCACGACCACGACCACGACCACGACCACTGCCGCGGGTCCTTTGACGGTTAGTGTTAAGGCTGGCGACACGTTGGGTGATCTTGCTCTGGCCAACAACACGACGGTTGCTGCGATTGCGATTGCGAGTGGGATTGATTTAGCGGATGTCAACAACATTAACATTGGTGATTCGTTAACTATTCCGAGTGGATCGAACACGACGGGTCAGAGTATTTACGATGACATACCTCAGAGTGTGTTTAACGAGAAGACGCCTGACCAAGCTATTACTGTTGACGGAAATTATTACGATGCGTTTGGCGACTCTTATCTTACGGCGGAAGAGCGAAACGTTGCAGAGTCGGATAAATTCAGCCAGGAGTCGTGGAGCAATCCTCAGAACTGGGAGATTGTGGTTGATGAGCAGGGGAACCTAGACCAGAGTTACACTGGCGATTTGGGTATGCCTGCAAACGCAAATTACACTCTTCCGAGTTTATCGGATCTTGAGTCTCTTGGTAAGAACGAGACGGGGTATGATCTTGCTGTTGTTGGCAACCAAGTGCGGTTGCAGGGCAAATATGGCCAGAATTACAGCAACGAAGATGAGTTGGTTATTGGGGAGACGGCGGTTGGTCGTCGGGTTGATTCTTACAACGACGCTGACAACTGGCGTATTGATGCAGATGAGCGCGGAGATCCTCAGTTAATTTATGTTGGCGGGCAGGTTGCTCCTCCGACGGGTGCGTACAGCAACGGTTTTATTACGGTTCCGAGTTTAATGGACGTTGACGCGGCGCAGGAAGCTGCTGGATTAAGCGGTATTTATTTGGATCTTGAGGATATTGGCGGCGAGATCAAGGTTTTAGATTCGTACGGCAACATTTTTGACAACGCTGACCAGGCTGCGACGAACGACGTTAAGCTGCAGGATCGTTCGGACCCGGCTAATTATGAGATTGGCATAGATCCGGAAAGCGGGAAGTTAGAAACTCGATACGTTGGAACGTATGCGGACAGTGACTTTGTAGCGAACTCTACTCCTGAGACGTTTAAGAAGGTATTTCCTACTTTTGATATAAACAGTGCTCAAAACTTAGCTACGGTTCGCGGGACCATGGATCCTATAACTACGAGCACGGTTATAAACCCCGACATGGCGTTTTATTTATCTCGCATTACGGGCCAGGACATTGATTCGTTAGTTGGCCAGCGGGTTTCGTTAAATGATTTGGGTGTTTTGGACACGCTTGGTTACACGTTAGACAACGATGCGTCTCAGTACGTGGCGTCTGAATTTACGACGACGGATTCGAATATGCTTTCGTTGTCTGCGGAGGAGGTTTCGGATCCATCATTGATTGAGATTTCGGTTGATTCGATGCGCAATCTTGCAGGTGGGTTCACGAGCACCTTTACGGGTGCTCTTAAAGGCTTGGAAGTTGCGAGAGGGGCCAACGACGACTTGACCTTGGACAAGTATGTTGGCCGCATGGCTGATTTAGGCGAGGACCGTGAGAGCGTAGATTCTAGAATTGCTGGGATTAACACGCAACTAGAGAAGATGATGGTTGAAGAAGGCATTACTCTTTCGGAAGCAAAAGATTATCGCGGTGATTTAGCTGGTCAGCTTATAATGCTCGACCAAAGGAAACTTGCTATTGAGACGGATCTTATTCTTCAACAGGCGGCGTTTGAGAATTTGGTCGAACAGGCAGGCATACCTTTAAACGAGCGTTTCTTTTTCGAGCTGGGGGAATACCTGCAGGAGAATGCGTCTAATTACATTGGCGACGTTGAGAACCCAGAGCTCTTTACGGTTAAGTTGTTTGGTGCGTTAGGCAACGCTCTTGGTTTTGTAACTTCTGCGGCGAGTGCTTCTGTTGCCGCGTCGTTGGCTACGGGCAACCCGGTTTCGGGGACCATTGCGGGAACAGCTTCTGCCGCGATTCTTGGTTCTTTGGGCAATGCGGCTGCTGCGTACAGTGAGGCGGTGAAGAGCGGTGCTACAGAGGAGCAGGCTCGGAGAGTTTCTCAACTGGGTCTTGTTATAGGTTCTGCTGAAGCGATACCTATTGGTAAGGTTTTAGGCAATTTACCTCCGAACTTTGCGGATTTATTTATCGGCAAAGTAACAAAGGCTGCGGTTGATTTCTTTGAAGAGGGTGTTGTTGAAGGCGCTCAAGAAGTTATGAGCAGCATTCTCAATGACATGGCTGCAAAAGGAATTTACGACCCAGATCGCCAAGTGTTCTCAGCGGATCTGACCGAAGACGCTTTAATTGGATTTATTATTGGTGGCACAACAAACGCTGGTTTGACGGCGTTAACCTCCAGTGACAAGCAGAAGATTGCTAACGAAACTGGGATAACGGTTGATCAATTAAATACTGCGATCGACAACCCTGTTTTGTTTGCTGATGTTGTTGTGGACAACGGGATAACCAAAGAGACGATTGATCAATTGCTCTCTGACGGGATGAATATCTCGAAGATTGTTTCGGACTTTAAATCTGTCACTGAGACTGGTGTGAACCCGGACGGTACGACGATTGAGGTTATGGCTAATCAGAGCGCGTTTGACACTACGAAGGTCGTGGATTCAACGGGCAAAGCTGCGATTGTATATGGTAACCCATCTTCTAACACGTTTAAGTCGTCGCCTACGACGGAAGGGTCAACGGGAGTTTTCGTTAAGATTGAAAATCCGTTTACGATTGACGGTATTCTGACGGATACAGGGAAACAAAAGCTTGTAGACATGTTTGGCGAGAGCACTACTGAAAAAATTGTTACAGATTTCAAGGACACTGGAACGGTTACGATCACCACTGAGATGGTAGAAACGATTGTGGAAAACGGTTTTGACGGCGTAATCAACAACGACACTGGCTCTGTGACGGTCACAGATAACTCCAATGTGTCGACTGTAACAGAAACGGACTCTGTTACGGACGAAACGATTGTGGCCACTCGCCCTGAGTGGAAAAACGAAATGGACCAGATGTACGCTACCATGGGCGGCATCAACCTCAGCGAGGCACAGTCTATTGCGGATCAGTACGGTGTCCCTCTCCTAGAGTTTGGCGACTATTACAAAGAGCTTATTGCGGTTAACCAGCCTTGGAAGCAGGCTGTTTTGGACAATTACCTGACGAATGGCAAGGTTGACTTTGACACAATCAAAGAGATCGAAAGCACATACGGGGTTCCTCTACAGGAGTTCAACGAGTTTTATAGTAAGCTGTCAGTTGCGAGTGCCGACGGCTTTGATGCTGGTATTTTGGGAGCATTTGAATCTGAGGTCGAGGACCTTGGTTTACAGATCACGGACCTTGGAACTAAGTTAAACACCGCACAGACGTTTTTTGAGAACAACTACGACTCGATTAAGAGCGTGTTGGATCCAGCGAATGGAGTGTCCCCCCGTGATGCGGACGCGCGTTTAATTGAAATGGGCATTTCTTTGTTGGACGCCGGGTACACTCAGGCGGAAGCCTTGGCGCTGTATAATAATATTGTTAACTCTGCCACTAACGAGATCCAACTGGGTATAACCACGGATCGATTTGCCGCGGCACAGGCGATTATGCCCGCTCTGATTCAATCGGAGATTTCTAACGGCACGGGTCGCCAGGACGTTATCAACGCTTTGAAAGAGGCTGGGTACACTCAGACCAACGCGGCCTCGGTCTATGAACAGTTTAAATCTATATACGATTTGTCTGAGGGTCAGAAAGACAATATCCTTGGCCTAGAGGAAGACGTTGGCACACTTACGGGTGAGCGGGACTTTGCCGAGGGTGCGTATTCTACGGTTGACGCTGCTTTAGCTTCGGAGACGGATCGCCAGGAGATTATTAATACGTTGGTTCAAAACGGGTTTGATAGTGCTTCAGCATCATCTTTGGTAGATACTGTGCAACAGATCCGCGACACCGACGCTACACTGCGTAGTGAGAAGGGCTTTGCTCAGGGCGCGTACGACTATGTTGAGACCAGGTTGTTTGAAAAGGCTTCCCGAGAAGATATTTTTGCAGAGTTAAAGGGCAACGGATACACTGACGCGAATGCAAATGCTCTTCTTGATGACATTCAAAACGTCTATTCGGACAAGGCAGCGTTAGTAACTGACGTGTCGTTCTCTCAAAACGCTTACGCTTTGGTTAGTGCGCAGTTGGATGCGGGGAAAACTCCGGCTGAAATCGTAGAGTTGTTGGGGTCAAACAACTTCCCCACAGATTTAGCCCAAGGAATTGTGGACAGCATACAATCTTACCGAACAACGATCTCTGGATTAGAAGTTGACATTGGAACAGAGAGCGGGAACGCTGATTTTGCCCAAGGATCGTATGATTTTATCAACGGTCAGTTGGACGCGGAGGCTTCTTCCGCGGATATCGTAGCTTCGATGGTGGAAAAAGGGTTCACCGAGTCGGAAGCGACGGGCCTTGTTAACAACATCAAGAACGTTCGAGACGATATTACGGCTCTTGGTTCTGATGTGGACACTCAAACTGGGTTTAAAGAGTTCGCTCAGACGGCTTACGGTACAATCAATACGGCTTTGGACGCTGGCACGGAGGTAGCAGACATTACCGCTGATCTGGTTAACAACGGATTTAGCGAGTCAGACGCCACAACGTACATAAATGCGATTAAAGGCAACCGACAAGCCTTCTCGGAACTGTCGAGTACGCAAGAAACGACCGCCGAGCAGCGCACATTTGCCCAGCAGGCGTACAATTTCATCAACGGTCAGCTGGATGCGGAGACTTCTCTCGATCAGATCGTCACAGAATTAGTAGAAAATGGGTATACTGAGTCTGGCGCAACGGCATTGGTAAGTAATGTCGATAATATGCGGACTACTCTGTCTAATACGGAGACTTCGCTGGGCACAGCCAACGCAAATCAGATGTTTGGGCAGACAGCGTATCGTTTTGTGAACGATCAACTTGGTTTGATTGAGGCCAACCCTGACGGAACTCTTTCTCAAAACGATGTTATAGCTAAATTAGTAGATAATGGGTTTTCCGAGGTTAACGCTACATCGCTGGTAGGCAATGTTTCTACCATTCGCACCACTGAGACGACGCTTCGAGACCAAATCACAGGCCTTGAGTCTGAAAACACCTTCGCGGAGGGTGCTTATGACTACGTCAACACCCGTTTGGATGCGATGTTGGGCCAAGATCCAGCCTCAGATGTGCAAATTACCCCGGAATCCATTGTCAACGAGCTTGTTTCGGAAGGATTTGACCAAACCACAGCGCAAAACCTGGTTGATAACGTAACTACGGTCAAGGATAAGGTCGCGGACCTTGGAATGCAGCTGGACACTCTGGGTACGGAGTCAAGTTTTGCGGAACGTGCGTACACGTACGTCAATTCTATGCTTGATCAGGGCAAAACGGCGGAAGAAATCTCTAATTCTCTAGTCGAAAAAGGTTTTGAGACGGACACAGCGTCTTCATTGGTTACAAGTGTAGACCAAACGCGCACAACTTTGACTGGTATGGAGAAAAGCCTCGATACTGCGCAGGATCAGAGGACATTTGCACAGAGAGCCTTTGACTTTGTAAATATGCAGTTGGATGGTGACGTTGAGGCGGGCGATATTCGCCAAGATTTGGTCGACAACGGATTTTCCGATGTGGATGCCGACTCATTGATCACGGATGCTACGGATATCCGGTCGAATACGTCTCTTTTAGAGGCGAATAACAGCTTTGCGCAGGGCGCTTACGGCTTCATAAACACGCAATTGGAGGCGGGATCTAAGTCTACTGACATTATCCAAGAGCTGATTGATAACGGATTTAGCTACGATAAGGCTCAATCCATGGTCACAAACGTGGTTAACGTGAACAATGAGGTAGATACACTCTCGGGTGCGCTTGGTATCATGGAGGGAAGAGCCGAGTTTGCGCAGACCGCGTTTGATTATATCAATGGGCAGTTGGATTCGAAGGTAACAGAAGATGTTCTGCTTGCTGATTTGGTTGAGACCTACGGGTTTTCCGCGGACAACGCTCAAAACTTTGTGGACTCGGTGCAAGAGACGCGTTTCCAAGAGGGCGAGCTGCAGAGGATTAAAACTGCAACAACCACTGGAACAACTTTTGATTTTGCGTCAGCCACGATGGGAGCCCCCGAGGGAGAAGACGGGGAAGAAGAAGATACTCCGACAACGGATGGCCCATTTGGGTCGATCACGCGCCCAGAAGGGGTGTCAACGACCACTCCAACGGATGTGTTCGGAGATATGTTTGGCGGCGGCGGTGACGGTGGCGGTGGCGGTGGCGGCGGTGACGGCGACGTTATCACTGGGGGACAACAGGTAGAGCTCGACGAATACGGAAACCCGATCTTGAATTTCGACGCATTCGGTCGTCCAGTAGGAACGTACACGACGCAACCTACGCAGATTACAGACCCGTTTGAAGCTTACGCGATGCAAATGCCCGACGGCCCTGGTTTCAACCCTCAGCAAGCTCGTTTGGGCCCACAACCCACACAGGTAACTTTGGACGAAGCGGGGTTTATTACAGAACCTGTGGCGTACATCCCCGAAGCGGCCCCGGTTGATCCGACAACTTATTATAACCCTCAGTTCAACCAGTTCGCCGAGGTGCCTGTAGGCTACGGGGCGACCACAGTACCTCAAAGCTTTATTCAGCAGCCGTTACCTGCTATAAACGAAGTAACACAAGAAGGAATTGGGTCGTTTCTTGGTAGAAAACCCCGCGTAGGAGCAGCGTAAATGGCATATACGATTAAATCTGGCGACACACTCAGTGAGATTGCGCAGAACAACAACACCTCTGTCGCAGAGATCATGGCGTCGAACCCCAATATTTCAAACGCTAACGATATCAAAGCCGGGGCCTCTCTTAACATGGGGAGCTCGGGCTCTGGGCAGTCCACTTATCAGGGTAATTTTGGTACGTCCTCCGGCGGCAGCAGCCAAGACCAGGCTCGACAAATTATTGGTGATGATCGTTCGCAAGAGTTAGCAAAACTAACCCAGCAAAACTTCACGCCACAGCAAGCGCTGCAGGCGTCCCGGCAACGTGGGTACACTGGCGGCATAGGGTCTTTGGATCAGAACATGTTAGCTGAAATGTCGGCTAGCAAGTATGACCCTATGAATGGGAAAGACATGGTGATTGGTGGCCTTCTAGGTGCGGTGATTCCTGGTGCCGGGCTGTTGTACACGGCTTCAAAATACAATGAGGCGTATGAAAACCGGGAGATTGCTAACCAGCTTTCCCAGCAAGGTGATTACGAGAACAAAGGGATTTTTAATTCAGGTCTTTTTAAAGGCGCGAACGCAAATCAGTATGTCCCTGTCTACGATGAGAACGATCAGTTGGTTGGCTCTCTTGGTTTGGACGCCGAGGGAAATGCAATGCGTTACATGGGTGATCGGATGGAAGGATATGAGGGACTTGGTTCTCAGTACATTCAGCCGCAAGAGATGCCGATGAATAATAACGACAACGACAACAACGACAACAACAACGGGCCGAATCCTATTTCAGCAGAAGCTGTAGGTGTAACCCCAGATGGCCCTGGCGCTGGATATAGTCCTACTTCCAAGCTCCCACAAGTTCCGCTACCTTCTGCATTAGAACAGGGCACTCCTCGTCCCGTCGCACCACAGCCTTTGACTAGACCCACTCCAATTCCGGCGGGTTTTGGTCAACAAGCTCAGGCCCAAGCTGGCCCAGCCGCTGGCGCTGTTCCACAAGGTATTATGGCTACCCGCGCTGCACAACAGCAGCAGGAAATGTACCCGTTTATGTACGGTAATGAGTACCAACGCCCTGAGCAACAACAACGTAGTATGGCATGAACCTACAAGCACTACCGGAAGAAGCTTTAAAAGAGATCCTGTCTCTTACGGAAGCGAAGAAGAAGTTAGAGCTGCGTGAGAAAGCGCACGAAAACTTCATGCCTTTTGTGCATCATGTGTATGATAATTTTATCGAAGGCCAGCATCACCGGATTATTGCTGAGAAGCTGGAGGCGGTTGCTAGAGGCGAGCTGAAGCGTTTGATTATCAACATGCCTCCTCGGCATTCGAAGTCCGAGTTTGCAAGTTACTTAATGCCTGCTTGGTTTTTAGGTAGGAACCCTAAGCTGAAAATCATTCAGGCAACACACAACACCGAGCTGGCGGTTAGATTTGGTCGTAAGGTACGGGATTTAATTGACGATCCGGTGTACAAAGAAATCTTTCCGGAAACTAATCTGAAGGAAGACAACAAGGGCGCGGGCACTTGGGGTACGGATAAGGGTGCCGAGTATTTTGCGGCGGGTGTTGGCGCGGCTATTACTGGCCGTGGCGCTGACTTACTTGTTATTGATGACCCCCATTCGGAGCAAGATGCGTTAAGCACCTCTGCTTTTGACAACGCCTACGAGTGGTACACTTCTGGTCCTCGTCAGCGTCTTCAACCTGGCGGCGCTATTATAATCGTTATGACTCGTTGGGGTAAGAAAGATCTGACTGGCAGGCTTTTAGCCCAGCAGGGCGGCGACATCATGTCGGATAAGTGGGACGTTGTAGAGTTCCCGGCTATTCTACCGAGTGACAATCCTTTGTGGCCAGAGTTCTGGGACAAAAACGCGCTGCTTTCTATCAAGGCTTCTCTGCCTGTTGGTAAATGGAATGCTCAGTGGCAGCAGACTCCTACTTCCTCTGAAAGTGCTATTGTCAAACGTGAGTGGTGGAGAGACTGGGAAAAAGAAAAGATCCCTCCGATAAAGTATATTGTTCAGGCTTATGACACGGCGTTCTCTAAAAAAGAAAGCGCCGATTACTCTGCTATAACGACGTGGGGGGTGTTCTGCCCTGAAGACGGTAGCCCCGACAACATCATCTTGATGGATGCTCGGAGAGGGCGTTGGAATTTCCCTGAACTCAAGGAAGTAGCCTATGAGGAACACGAATACTGGGATCCGGACATGGTGTTGGTTGAAGCAAAAGCGACGGGTACACCACTCATCGACGAGTTGCGACTTCGCGGCATTCCAGCACTGGGCTTCTCACCGGGCAAAGGAAGTGATAAGATAACCAGGATGCACATGGTTGCGCCTCTGTTTGAGGCTGGAATTGTGTGGGCCCCGATGCACGAAAAGTTTGCTGATGAGGTCATTGAGGAAGTAGTTTCATTTCCTAATGGCGATCACGATGACTTTTGTGATAGCATGACGTTAGCTTTGATGAGGTTTCGTCAGGGGGGGTTCGTCTCGTTACGAGGCGAAGAGGAAGAGGACGAATTGTACGCGCCTCGTAAACGGGAGTATTACTGATGGCCATGCCACCAAGCCCAATGGGCAGCTTAGTAGATTCGGGCCTTGATCTGGAAGCGACTGAAGGTCTTCCGGGAGTTGAGGTTGATATTGCACAGCCTGAAGATTTTAGCGGTGGAGCAGAAGTAATTGATGACGGTCAAGGCGGGGCGATTGTCCAGGCCATGGGTGAAATGGATGATGAAGAGGAAGTTGATGGCGAGGTAATCGAGCATACAGCAAACCTTGCGGAGTTTTTAGATGACGGTACTCTTGGTGAAATTAGCAACGATCTTGTCGGCTTGTACGAAGAAGATTATGACTCTCGTAGAGAATGGGAGGACGCGTACAGCAAGGGCTTGGATCTACTTGGCGTTGGAAGCACAGAGCGGTCTCAGCCGTTTGAAGGCGCTAGTGGTGTCACTCACCCGTTAATCAGCGAAAGCGTTACCCAGTTCCAGGCCCAGGCTTACAAGGAGTTGCTTCCTGCGGGGGGCCCTGTTCGAACCCAGGTTATTGGCATATCGGATCAAAAGAAAGAAGATCAGGCCCAGAGGGTCAAACACTTCATGAATTACCAGATCATGGAAGTGATGGAAGAGTACGATCCCGGCATGGACCAAATGCTGTTCTATCTCCCGTTGTCTGGATCGACATTTAAAAAAGTTTACTTTGACCCACTGAAGGCCCGTGCGGTTGCAGAGTTTGTTCCTGCTCAGGACGTTGTGGTTTCATATTCCGCTACGGACTTAGCGACGGCACCTCGTGTTACGCACGTTTTGAAGATGACCGACAACGACGTTCGGAAGATGCAATTCTCCGGCGTGTACAAGGACATCGATTTAAGCGGCTCTGGAGACGTGGACGAAGATGAGGTAGCTCAGAAGGTAAACAAGCTACAAGGCATCTCACGAGGCTACACAGACGATATTAGGACCATTCTAGAGATGCACTGCTCTCTAGACATCGAGGGTTTCGATGATGTTGACGAGATGGGAGAGCCTACAGGCATTAAGCTTCCGTATATTGTTACCATCGACAAAGACAGTAACCAGATTTTAGCGATCCGTCGGAACTACGACGAGACAGACCCGGTTAAAAAGAAACGCCAGTACTTTGTGCATTACAAGTTTCTTCCTGGATTAGGATTCTACGGTTTTGGCTTGGTACATATGATTGGTGGACTTGGTCGTGCGGCTACCAGCATCTTGCGTCAGTTAATCGATGCAGGCACGTTAGCCAACCTTCCTGCCGGGTTCAAAGCCCGTGGGGTTCGCGTTCGTAATGACGACGAGCCTTTGCAGCCTGGAGAATGGCGTGACATTGACGCGCCCGGTGGCAATATCCGAGACGCTTTGATTCCACTCCCGTACAAAGAACCGTCTGCGACTTTGGCTCAGTTGTTGGGCTCATTGATTCAAGATGGTCGCCGATTTGTTTCGATTGCTGACGAGCAAATAAACAACATGAGCGGAGAGACCCCTGTTGGTACAACAGTGGCTATGCTTGAGCGCGGTATGAAAGTGATGTCTGCTATTCATAAGCGTCTGCACTATGCGCAGAAGAACGAATTCCGTCTACTTGCTCGAATCTTTAAAGAGAACACTTCTCCAGAGTATCCATACGAAGTTGCGGGAGCACCATCTGCGGTCAAACAAGAAGACTTTGATGATCGGATCGATGTCCTTCCAGTAAGCGATCCAAACATATTCTCCATGGCGCAACGCGTCACCCTGGCTCAGACCCAACTACAGTTGGCTCAGTCAAATCCGCAGATGCACAACCTTCACGCAGCGTATCGTCGGATGTATCAAGCGCTTGAGGTCCAGAACATTGAGGAAATCTTGCCTCCTCCCCAAGAACCTCAGCCTATGGACCCTGCCATGGAGAATGCCAAAGCCCTTATGGGGGACATTTTACGAGCGTTCCCAGAACAGAACCACGAAGCTCACATCGAAATACACATCATGTTTATGAAGACGCCTATTGTGGCGACTTCTCCGCAGATTATGGGTACGTTTATGTCCCACTTGCAGGAGCATGTAAGTATGCTTGCTAAGAAACAGGCTATGGACGAGATCAAACAGGCGTTGAGCGGGGCAAAGATGATGGCCGAAACAGGTTCGGTAAGTCAGGAATCGGTCATTAAATATGAGCAACAGTTGCAGATAGACATGCAAAATGAGCAAGAGGTAGAGAACTTAGTTGTTCTGTATCAACAGAAGATCATGGCGGATGTGTTGGCAAGGTTGACACCAGAAAATCCAAATCAGCCTGATCCTTTGGTAGCTATCCGCATGCAGGAGCTAGAACTTCGCCGTCAGAAACAAGAACAGGAAGCGGTAAACGACGCTGCCAAGTTGGAGGTGGAGATGAACAAAGTCGAACAACGTGAACGTTTAGACAACGCTCGGTTGGATTTGCAAGAAGACATTGCTGGTGATCGCAACGAGGTTAACCGTGAACGTATTGCGGTAAACGCAGAGATCCAACAGATGGCCATGCAGCGGAGAAGCTAATGCCTTTGAAATCGGGAAAATCTAAAAAGGTTATCAGCCAAAACATAAAGGGGGAGATGTCGGCTGGCAAACCTCAGAAACAAGCGGTGGCTATTGCGTTAAGCAAAGCGGGTTATAAAGACGGCGGTATGATTAAATCGTTTAGTCCTATCGCCCGCCCGCAAAGGTTTGTCGGAACGTTTTAATTTTTCAGAACGGCGGTTGACATGATCGAAGTATTAGCTCTGGCTAGCGCCGTCAGCACAATAGCTGGCAGTATATCAAATGCGGTCAAGGCTGGCCGAGACGTGGGCGCTGTTCTTCCTGCTTTTGGGAAACTGGCCAAACTCGAAGCCGATATTAATCTCGCAGAGAAGGGCAAGCACAAAGGACCACTTGGTCGACTCACTTCTACGGAAGCCGAGGGGTTTGCTATTGCGCAAGCTAAGATGGCCCACAAGCAAGCCATAGAGGATCTTAGATCCGTTTGCAGATTGTACGGCCCACCGGGGATGTGGGACACCGTTGTCCGAGAGCAAGCCGCGGCAAGGACTAGGCGTAAAAACGCTTTGGAAGAGCAGGCGAAACAAAGAGACCGAATATTCTACACTTTGAGTTTATGCCTTGGCGTTTCTATTTTCTTGTTTGGAGTTGCCGGGTTATTTTGGGGTGCCGCCATTATAGCAGACAACCAGAAGTGAGGGTGTATGTGGTTTCTTGTCTGGTTTCAGTTTATCAACAACGATTTAACCCACTACCAACTGGGGCAGTTTCCTACTGAA
>TARA_R110000782_G_scaffold171288_2_pt1 | contig 13799 bp, 19 predicted proteins | sample TARA_R110000782 | Tara Oceans TARA_R110000782 (sample SAMEA4397859) | marine metagenome | biome: Polar Biome; feature: [SRF] surface water layer (ENVO:00010504); material: water (ENVO:00002006), including particulate matter (ENVO:01000060) such as... | depth 5 m
TTCCGCTATACGCCTCTTTTAGTAATGTTTATAGGTCGAATGAGCTATTTAAGTCGCCCTGAATTTCACAGGACTGCTGTTGCTCAATTGTATTTAAAGGACTTTCGTCAGCTCGGTTCATAACAGCTAAGTTCACGACCTAAATAACTCACTCGCCTATAAACATTATGGTATGCCGACTAGGATTCGAACCTAGACCTTTACGCTAACGCGCGCCTCTGCACTATTGGGCTATCGACATGTTAAACTTTAAATTGGTCGGTGCTTGGGATTCGAACCCATCGGATTTACATTAAACAACCATAAGAATAATCATTTAAAAACGCCCTTCATTACCAACTGCCGCCCTAACATCTAGCTCACCTCCGTAACCATCAATTATTTTATATTCAACGTGCTGTTGTCTGTTTGTTACCTCTACCGTAGTAGGGTTAGTGTGACCGAATGTAAATTTCATTTTTCATTTCCTTATTCGTTCGATGTATTTATTAACTAAACACAAAGTAACGTAATCAAATGCAATAGTCAATAGTTATTTAACCAAACATCAATCCCATTGCGGATGGTGGTTTGTCAGTTGGTCCGAACGCTTGGATAAAGGCATCAGCATCATTAGGGGAATCGACCTCACGCTTTTTCAGGTCGTCTTTTGACTCGACCATGACTTTACCCGCTTTACTAAATTTGCGTCGAGGCGTTGACAGCTCAGTAACTAAGTTAGCTAAGTCGTTAACGTTTGAGCTAATGCTAATTAACTCATGCTCCTCGAATTCCATGCCTTTTGTGACTGCATTAAACGTATTTCTAAACCTATCAGCAATTGTCCACCATGCCTGCGCTTTTAGGTTCTCGAAGAAGTCTTTATTTGTTATTTGCTCACCATCGTCATCAACATAAAATGAATCGGGGTCAATAACGCCAGCACCGGCTATGAACTTTGAATACTTAATTTGTAAATATCCTTGGTCTTGTGCTCGCTCGGTGTTCATGTTCTTAAAGCGACCACCACAGCCAGCACCAACGCCAATAGAGTCATATCGTATTTCAGCGTTGTATTGTGTTGCTTTACTATAAACACGTTGACAACTTTCTTCTAGCTCGTCCTCTTTAGCTTTCCAGTGCTCTCCCCATATCGCAACAATACCATGACGATATAACTGCGCACATAAATCTTTACCGCCATCAGCAACATCAAAGCCGATAGCTTTTTCACCGGTTGGTTCAATGCCTAATTTAATATGCGCATCAATGGCCGCTTCAATCCAAGATCGCTTAATGACCACATCGTCGTCATCGGTTTTGGGTATACCTTCATAAATGTGTTGATATTCTTCGTAATCTTGTTCTTTCATGCGTGATATTTTACGCAGCATAGTACTTGATAAAAACGGGTTTTCATCGTAGTTTATTTGCCTAACCAAAACGCCGTTTTCGCGGTCATCTTTGAATGTTTCAACATAATCACTAACTAAGCGAGGATTGTATAAAATCCAGCATTCAGCACCTTCTGAGCGTATGGTCGGCTCAATAACGGTCCATTGATCTTTAGTTAAACCTTCACCTTCTTCAATCCATCCAATATCAGCGCCTTCAAAACCTTTTATCTCGGCAATGTCTCGGTGAATACCATAAAAATGAAATGATGCCCCGGTAGTTTTGTGTCGAATTTCTGCGGCAAGTACGTCAAATTCATCAGTCAAGCCAAAGCGCTCAATCTGAATTTTAAGTATTGCGTAAACAGATTCTTTGATCTTATTTTGGAATTGTCGCATACATAAGAATTTAACCTTATAACGCGAAGCAAGGAAGATCGCAAAGCCTGCACAATCCCATGTCTTAGATGATGCCCTTCCACCTTTTAACACTTTGATGTCTGCTTTGGTCTTCCAAAAGTCTTTTAAATTAGGGTTAAGACTTGCCATTAATCTTTTATTTTCTTATCGGACAATCCAAACATAATAGTAACTGGTCCAATGATAATGCCGTAAGCATTGTTTTTGCTTTTATTTTCAGTAACCTTATGAAGTGAAAAATAAAGAGTCCTAGTTTCTTTTTTTGTAGTTACACACCAAGTTAGCGTTTCAGCCCACCCCAGCATTACAACGAGTCTTTTAATATTAAATAATTTAATCATTCATCACCTTCTGGTTCTTCTGCACCATAAAAATCATTAAAGCCTTTAGGGGACATTGAACCGTCACTAGATTTATTATCGACAACATGCTTTTCAGAATAACCATGATTATTTAATAACAACTTAGTGATCATTGAATTCATTGCGCCAGATAAGCCGCCAGATAACAATTTACGCTCTTGAATTGATGCGATTTCCTTAACGGTGTTAGAAAACTCAACTTTATCTTCATGCTTAACCCAGTCGTGAATTGTTTCTCGGGCTATTTTTAACTCACAAGCAAGCCCAGCAATAGATGGAACCACATCGCCAAGTTCTTCATAATTGATCAGGTAATCTTTCGCTATTTCCAACAATTCAGCATTATATTTAGTAGGTCTTGCCATTGTAATCACTCCTTAAAATCATACCCGTATTGTATTTAATACGGGGTTTAATAGCAAGTTTACGATTATGCTTGTAGTTTGTTTATTTTAATAACTAACTGCTCGAACGAAGCTCTTTGAACAAACATATCGTTACGACTGTTAGGATATGAAATCCTTCTACATGAAACCCATACCTTTTGAAAATATAATTCAACCTGCTCTTCGTCAAACTTCTTTAATAGATGATTTTTAGTATTGCCACCAAACTCATTAAGGTATATACCATTAAGTTTAATAAATTCACGACCTTGATCAGTGCTACGGTAATAACCAAGGAAAACAAAAGGCAACCCGCCAAGCATTTTTACATCTTCGGCAACTTCACTATGTGCATCTCCATCATCCCAATGCCACACGTTTAAACCTTTGTTTGGTACAAAATAATTTAACCCAAGAGACCAATTAGTTTTAATCACTTTATTCTCCTAATTAAAATTGCCCCGAAGGGCGTCTATGTTAATCACAACGAGCCGCAACAAAGTTTTCAACAGCCAGTAAGGTTTTAACCTTTTTAAAGCCCGGTAAGAATTTGCCATCAACAACAGCATACAAAGTGCCGCCAGTTAAACAGTAATCATCTTCACCGAAAGAAAAACTAACTGAATCAAATAAAACTTTTGTTGAATTAAACTTGTTTGCTACTTTATTAATTAATGTCATGTTCGTATTCTCTTTTATAACGGTTTGGGCTAATCCCTAACTCTTGAAACTATTATAGCAACACCTTTTACATAAGTAAACACAATATAGTACATTATGTGAAAATAATTATAATGTCCCACTGTCCCTTAATAATACCAAAACCATTATTCTATACATATATACGATGTAAAATGTACATATAACCTACAAATACATACTTATTACTACTCTTATATTATTTATATATTATTTAGAGACAAAGGGACAAACAGTAGTATAAGTATATAAAATCAATAACTTAGCTATGTCCCTTACCGTTAAAAAACTTAGTGAAATTTAAGGGACAAAACCCATTAAAAAGGGACACGAAAATTTTTATATTTTACGTGTCCCAGACTTTACCCCTAATATTCCCTAACTGCGCCAAGGATTAGAAATCCTCGTTGTTTATAGCCTCTTTAAAATCCAAGGCTACTTTCGTATCATCTTTGCAATAAATAAGCTGGTTTTTGCGGCTAGTGTTCTTATAACGGCCAACATTATGATACCCCATATCAAGCAAAATATTCTTCAAAGCTGACGTTTTAGGGAAGTGGTTGTAACCCTCAGAAAACGCATTTTCAGAAAGAGCGACTAACTTTGTCACGTTAACAACTTGGTCGTTTATTTGGTCCCCTTCGAACTCATTTATGGCATCTTCAACAAGTAAATACCCATCACTTTTAGACATATTTATCATTGTATTTTTTGCCGTTGTAATAGGCGCTCTTTTCATATCAAGAAACGATTGAGGTATTTGATATGACAATAACCATTCAAGCAACTCACCAACATTGTCACGCATTGATTCATATAAGTCGTGATAGTAAGTCGGTTGTTCATCCATCCACGCAATTAATTTATCTTTACGCTGCCACTGGCTGAACAAAATACAGTAACGGCGATCATTATCATCAATGGGTATTGCGTCCTTAAAATTAGTTAATGCAAAATAATTGGTTGTGTTTATTGCAACCATTGGGTCTTTACCTTTACAAGTGACCTCGATCGCGCTGTTTGTTATATAAGGTTTCATGTTGTTAAGAATGTCATATTTAAGACTATTGTTAATTTTCAATTCCTCAATAAACGTCATACATTGACCAACAGCCCAACCTGTAAAACTACTTTCTAATGTTTGTGGGTTCATGGTTCTCACGTTAGAAATGCCTAAAACGTGTTGCATCATTTCAGCTAATAGCGATTTACCATCACCTTGAACACCCTGCAATACTATCGCCCATTGTATTTTTACGCCGGGGTATTGAACATTGTGCGCCAAGTAATTTATAACGATATCCTGTTCAACTTTGTCTGGTAACAAGTGTGCAATATGCCCATGTATACGTGAAACGATATCAGTTTTACCAACCTTAACGCGTTTAACATCATTAGGTTTGTAGGTATTAAAAAAAGTTACGCCACCATGCGAGAAAAACTCACTAAAACAAGGAGCGTACATTGCTTCGTGAGCGCATTCTATTATGTTATTGCTGAATGTTGTTGCGCTCTGCATATCTCCCTCAGCGTTTGGTGGTGTATCTCTATTGTGTAAAACATCAAACGAACGTGGTCCCATTGTTGTTTTTACATTACGGCTCATATACTCCCCTCCATTGGTTAAAAATACATAATTATCAACATAACTACCTGATATTTTATGCTTTCTTAACCGCTTAAGCTCTTTATTTAATGATGCTTTAGACGGTGCGGTACCAGTTATTTCTTTATATTTCGCGCTTATTTTTGATAATGCTGTATCTAATTGAAGATTATCAAGTTTGCAATTAGCTAATTTTTCAAGCTCAATAGTGATGTCTTCAACGTTGTTTATTTCTGATTGTTCAAGTTGTTCAACAGCGACAACACCTTTACCGCCAACAAGTTTTATAACTGTTGCAAATGTCACTGGGTTAGCTTTTTGACTTCTACCGAATGACTCCCATCTTCTTAGGTTCATGTCGTGGTCGTATTTATCGGTAGACAATTGACTAAAATTATCGAATTGCTCCCATCCGAAATCACTACCTTTTGTTTCGTGATAAATGGCCATGCCTATTTTTAACCACGTATCAGCATCTTCTGATTGATCACTACTTAGTTTACTAATATAGTTTTCAACATCGGCGTTTGATAATCCTAATGTTTCAGCAGCTACCGCAGCGAGTAAATCATTGTCACCTTCAACCAGTTCAATAATATCATCAGATAATTTTAGTAAGACTTGCGCGGGTAACGCTGGCCAAACTTCATCACACAAAGCATCAGGCAAGCCAATCATGGTTAAATCTTCATAACCATCACCACTACATATCCAACCTTTACCGGTACAGCGAGTATCAAAACCAACAACACCTAATAGATCAGAACCTTGTTTTATTGATGCGCCGTCAGGTAATGCAAAAGCGTAATGTTTCCCGCCGCTAATTGTTTCTTGTAACTCTGCATTATCCCAATCAAGTGAACAACCGAGCATAGTTTCAACATCAGCACAGGTAACGCCTTTATGTGTATCTAAATCGAACACCACTACGTTTTTAGGGATCACAATACCAATGTTTGCAGAATCGTTTGTTGAACCTTTATATGTGTGCCAGTCTTGACCTTTTGGAATAGCCGGTGTTTTTTGCCATTTATCTTTTTCTTTATTAAATGTTTTTCTCACAGGAAAAATTTGTAAATTACTCATATGTCGCACCTACTAAATCGACAGCTTTAAATGCGCCGTTAGTTATAGATTCAATTTGAATAGCCCTAGCTGGCGGTATTTTATTGTCTCGTACCCATTGGCTAATCGCTTGTGTGGTTACGTCAAGTTCTCCCGCCATCTTGTTCTGGTTTCCAAAATAATTAAACAATTTCTCAAACATGCTTTTATCCTTTTAGTTAAGTAATGCTTGCAATCATAACTTAACAGTATTATATTATCAATCGAAACAATCCATAAACTTAAAAAGAGACAAATAAAATGACAGATAAAAAAATAGAAGACTTACTAGGTACAATCGTCGAAACAAATGAAGGAATTGAGTCTAACTTGATGACACTCGTTCGTGAGCAAGAAAAGACAAACATACACCAAGCGTTGCACAACGGTAAATTGCTTGCAGCACTTGAGCGAATTGCAAACGCACTAGAAGGTAAAGCACCTAAAGTTGAAATTGATTGGGATAAGGTTGGAAAAGAAGCTAAACCAGAAGTAAAAGCTAAACCAGAAGTAAAAGCTAAACCAACATTTACCCACGCAGATTTGAAAACAGCATGTTTGGCTAAATCTCGCGAAGACGTTAGCAACAAGCCAAAACTTAAAGCGTTGTTGGCTGAATACGGCGCAGCAAAAGCAGTTGATATCCCAGAAGACAAGCTTGCAGAAGTTATCGGCAAAATTGAAAAAGGTAAATTCTAATGACTGCCCATGCAAAATTAAGCGCTTCGGGTTCTGCCCGTTGGCTTAATTGCCCCGGATCAGTTGAAGCAGAAAAAGACTTTAAAGATATAGGTTCGTCGTTTGCCCAAGAAGGTACAGCGGCGCACGAATTAGCGGATCTTTGTTTAACCAGCGGTGACAGCCCTGAAAAGTACATAGGGCAAGAAATAGAAAGCGTTAAAGTGACTGCAGACATGGCTGAATACATTGCAGGTTATATTAGTTATGTTAAATCGTTTGAAGGTGAACATTTTTATGAAAGTCGCGTTGATTTTTCTCCGTGGGTTCCTGAAGGTTTTGGCACATCAGACGCGATTGTTATTCAAAGCCAAGTTGTACATATAATTGATCTTAAATATGGTAAAGGTGTTTCGGTTGACGCTGAGAACAACAGTCAGGGTATGTTGTACGCTTTAGGTGTTTACAATGATTACGGTTATTTGTTTGACGATGTGTCTGAATTTGTTATTCATATTTATCAACCTAGAACAAACAATTTTAGTTCGTGGGCTATTAGCTTATCTGATTTGTTAAAGTGGGGAGAATGGGTAAAACTTCAAGCTGATTTGGCATTAACAAAAAACGCAGACCGCGCACCCGGCGATAAACAGTGCCAATGGTGTAAAGCTAAAGCCACTTGTCCTGCGCTATCTAAGTACACACAGGACATTATCATGTGTGAATTTGATGACCTTGAAGAGTTAGACAACCCCGACAAATTAAGTAAAGCACAATTACGGTTGGCACTGGAAAATAAAAAGCTAATTGTAGGATGGTTGGATGCTGTCGAAAAACATATTTCAGGTGTTCTGTTTGACGGCGGTACTTTTGAAGGGTTTAAACTTGTTGAAGGTAGAAGTCTGCGAAAATGGGTAGATGAAGAATCAGCAGCTACCGCAATGTTGACACTTAAAAAAGAAGATGAAGTTTATAAACGTTCTTTAATAAGTGCAGCGCAAGCCGAAAAACTTTTAGGTAAAAAGAATTATTCATTAATATCAGATTACATTATAAAGCCAGATGGTAAACCAACACTGGCCCCAGAAAGCGATAAACGACAATCAATAACTAATGTCATAGATATGTTCGAAAGTTGTTGATTATTGTATTTAGTTAAGTTATGCTTAACTTGTCGTTAAGACACTATAACCCTAACCCAAATATTAAAGGTAAAAATTAAAATGGCTAAATTTACAATTAGAAACGCTCGTCTTTCATTCCCTGCATTATTTAAAAAAGCAGTATTCGACGGCGTAGAAACAAAATTCGAAGGTACTTTTCTTTTAGACAAAGACAGCCAAGCTGACCAAGTTGAAGAAATCAACAAACGTATTGATGCTTTCCTTGCTGAAAAGTTTCCAAAAGGCGCACCAAAGTCTGTAAAACGTACTGTATTTAAAGACGGCGATAGCGTTGATTACGATGGTTACGAAAATCAAATGGCGTTTAAAGGTTCAAACAACAAACGCATCACAATAATTAACCGTGATAAATCACCAATAACAGAAGAAGATAACATTTTATACGCTGGTTGTTATGTTAATGTTATTGTCGATTTGTGGTACTCAGACCATGCTAAAGGCGGTAAACAAGTCTTGGGTAATGTTATGGGTGTTCAGTTTGTTAAAGATGGTGAAGCATTTGGCGCAGACACATCGGCCGACGTTGATGAGTTTGACGAACTTGAAGATGAGTTCTAAATATTAATTAGTTTTACCCTTTGCCCGGCTTATGTCGGGCTTATTTTTATGTGGCTACTCCACATTAAGGTTTTAAGATGAAAAAAAAGAACAAAATCATTCTCGATGTAGAATGTTATATTGATTACTTCCTGATCTCCTTCCTATCTGTTAAAACTGGCAAATACCGCGAATACGAATTCCACGACGATTGTAAATTTAATGGTGCTGATGTTAGTGACATGATGTCTGATTTTATTACTATTAGTTTTAACGGTAATAAATACGACTTACTCATGATTGCCGCAGCTTTGCGTGGTTGGTCTACATTCCAATTAAAAAAACTAAGCGACGAAATAATTACAAGTGGTAAACCTTCTTGGATTGTTGCTAAAAATTGTGGGTTGCAAGTACCTAGACATTGGGAGCATATAGATTTAATTGAAGTTGCTCCGGGTTCAGCCAGTTTAAAAATATACGGCGGACGTATGCATTCTGAAAAGTTGCAAGACTTACCGATTGAACCTAGCGCTAATATTTTACCTAGTCAACGTGAATTAATGCGATTGTATTGCCGCAATGACTTAATAACAACTCACGACCTATTAAAAACACTTGATAAGCAATTAGCTTTGCGCGAAACAATGAGTGATCAATATAATGTTGACCTTATGTCTAAATCCGATGCACAAATTGCAGAAGCACTTGTCAAAACATACCTTGGCGGTTTTGGTGTTGCAGCTACCAAAAGAACAACACAAATAAAACCGTTTAAATATCGTTTGCCAAAGTGGGTTGAATTCAAAAGCGATGAGTTCAATGAAATGTTGCAAAAAGTTGTTGATTGTACCTTCGCAATAAACGACAAAGGTTCTGTGGTTTTACCAAAAGAATTAAACAAAGCTGTTGAATACATGGGGGCCAAATATAAGTTTGGTATAGGTGGCTTACATAGCCAAGAAAAATCACAGGTTGTTATACCGAATGATGATCAGCTTTTTGGTGAATTCGATGTTGCGTCAATGTACCCTTCAATTATTATCGAACAAGGTTTATACCCTAAACATTTGGGCGGTAAGTTTTTAGAAGTTTATAGCAACATAAAAGAAACACGATTAAAAGCTAAGCGCGCCAAAGATAAGGTAACAGACGGCACATATAAAATCGTGCTAAACGGTTCATATGGTAAGTTTGGTTCTAAATATTCGTTCTTGTACTCCCCTGAGTTACTAATACAAACAACTATTACAGGTCAATTGTCTTTATTAATGTTAATTGAAAAGATGACACTTGCAGGTGGTAAAGTTGTTTCGGCAAACACCGATGGTGTTAATGTTCTTTATAACAAGTCAGATTATGAAGATATTCATAATGTACAATTTGATTGGGAAATAACAACCAGTTACGAATTAGAATATACCCCTTATTTGGCCACATACAACCGCGATGTAAACAACTATGTTGCAATAAAAGAAGACGGGTTAAAAGGTAAAGGTGCGTTTGCAGACCCCAATATGATGAAGAACCCGACCAATGAAATATGTATTAATGCGGTAAAAAATTATTTATCTGAAAACATACCTATTGATGTGACTATAAATTATTGTCGAGATGTAACTAAATTTTTATGTGTGCGTAGTGTCACAGGTGGTGCGGTTTGGCGTGATCAATACTTAGGTAAAGCAATTCGCTGGTATTACTCCACTGATGGCGAAAGTATTCACTATAAAAAGAACGGTAACAAAGTCCCTAAAAGTGATGGTGCTAAACCGTTAATGGATTTATGCGAAACAATACCTGATGATTTGGATTTGTCGTGGTATATTCAAGAATCAATATCAATGCTTAAAGATTTAGGAGTTAATTATGCTTGAGTCTAAAATTGAAAGTGCTAGTACAAAAGAAGCTAAAAAACATGGTTGGTGGGGAATAAAATTTTTATCTACGTTGTTTAAAGGTTTACCCGATAGATTATTTGTTGGTCATGGTGTTGTAGTTTTTATTGAATATAAGCAACCCGGTAAATTACCAACTAAATTACAATCAAAAGTGCATGAAATGTTTAAAGAGCATGGCATCACTGTTTATATTGCACATAGCGTAGATGAAACAATGGAGATATTAAACAATGCAGTTAACTAGAGAAATGCTTCATAATTATCAAGAAAGAGGTGTTGACTTTGTGGTTAACACTAAAAAATGCGCGTTGTGGCTTGATATGGGGTTAGGTAAGACACTAACTTCATTAACGGCCATTGTCGATTTAATAGATAGTTTCGACATAACAAAAGTTTTAATAATAGCACCTTTACGAGTTGCCAACACAACTTGGCACAAAGAGATAGAAAATTGGGAACACACAAAACATTTAACTTATTCGATTGTTACAGGTAGCGACAAAAAACGTCGAGCAGCATTATATAAAAGCGCTGATGTTTATATAATCAACCGTGAAAATATAAAGTGGTTAGTTGATCTATATGGTGACAAATGGCCTTTTGATATGGTGGTTATTGACGAATCAAGCAGTTTTAAAAGCAGTAAGTCCCAAAGGTGGAAATCGTTGCGTAAAATCATGCCATATGTAGACAGATTGGTAGAATTGACAGGAACGCCAACCAGCAACGGTCTGCTTGACTTATTTGCCCAAGTCTACCTCTTGGATATCGGGCAACGTTTAGGGCGTACAATGACCGCATACAAAGCCCGTTTTTTCGAAAGTGACTATATGGGTTTTAAATATACACCTAGAGACGGATCAAAAGACATTATTTACAAACTTATTGAAGATGTTGTCATGACTATGCGTGCAGAAGATTATCTTGAGTTACCAGCAAGAATGGACATTACAATACCTGTTCAAATTTCGGCAAAGTTAAAAGCGCAATACGACGAACTTGAAAATGAATTTATGGCAGAAATTGAAGACGTTTCCGTTGCTGTTTTTAACGCTGCAGCATTGGCCAATAAACTTTTACAATTTTGTAACGGCGCAGTGTATATTGATGAGCATAAAAATTGGGTTGAATTGCATAAAGAAAAACTTGACGCTCTTTCAGATATTATTGAAGACAACCAAGGGGAAAATATACTAGTTGCTTATAATTACAAAACAGATTTAGAACGACTTGTTAAAAAGTTCCCCGATGCTGTTGTTATGGATAAAGAAGGCTTAGCCGTTCAGCAATGGAATGATGGGGAAATAAAAATGTTACTGGCTCATCCTGCTAGTGCTGGTCATGGTTTAAACTTACAAGCAGGTGGTAATATTATTGTCTGGTTTGGTTTAAATTGGTCCTTAGAACTATACCAACAATTTAACGGACGATTACACCGACAAGGGCAAACAAAACCAGTGAAGATCATTCATTTGGTTGTTGAAGGTTGTATCGATGAAAAAGTAATTTCAGCAATAGGAGATAAAGCCGAAACACAAAACGATTTATTAGAAGCTTTAAAAGTATAAACACCCACTATTATTTATTGAAAAACAAGGCAAACAACAATGAACTTTAAAAAATTACACCAAGACGCAAAAGAGCCAACACGAGGCAGCGAATTTGCTGCGGGTTTAGACTTATGCACGATTGAAAATGCAGACATTGCACCGGGTAAAAGCGCGATATTAAAAACGGGGTTGGCATTTGCTATTGAAAGCGGTTATGTGGGTTTGGTATGGCCTCGCTCAAAACTTGGCGCTAAAAAACAAATACAAGTCCTCGCTGGTTGTATCGATTCGGATTACCGTGGCGAAGTTATGATCGCGTTATTGAATAGTGGAAGTGATACGCTAGAAGTCCGTAAAGGTGACAAAATAGCGCAATTACTTATCCAGCAAGTGTTTATTGGTTCATTAACTGAATGTGAAAACATAGGCGATACAGTCCGCGGTAACGCTGGTATTAATTCCACTGAAATGCGTTTACGTTAAAATAAACTAAAATAGTTGTTGCTTATTGCGTTTAATATGTTAAATTGTGTTTAAGTTAATTAAACCAGTAAGCAACAAGGAATATTATTATGAAGAAAGAACTTGATTTAATTGAATCAGAAAGCGAAACCCCAGAAAATTGCAAGCCAGTTAGCGGATTTGAAACTTTCCGGTTCAATCATTATAAAAAAACATCAAATCAGTTTAAAAACGGAGTAGCTGGCAGATGGCAAATATTTAACGGGTACGGATGGTCTAATTGTGAAGCACCCGATGTATGGGTTAAAGACGGTGTTGAATCATGAGCAGCGATTTAATACCACCAAAAGGTGCAAAGCATTTCTTAAAAGGCACATGGCACAAAGTTGGCGCAGATAATAAAATTTATATCCATACTGGCGAGCAGTGGATCTCAAGTACTAAAACCATGCAGCAATATAACCGCGAAATTTTACGCGTAAAACGGGAGTTAGAATTGTGTCAGGTTTATTAAAAAGAAAATTGTACGTGCAAGCCGTTTCATTCGGTGGTGACTTTATTATTTCATTGCACGAAAACGAAATGCCATCAACTAGCTATATGACAGCAATAACGCTTAACACTATCGAAGTAGAATTCGAAGAACCAACCGAAACACAAGAAGACTTTAAACGCATGAAAGGCGAACAGCTAGCCGCAGTTAAAGCTAAGATCATGCACGACGCTAAAATTCAATGTGACGCATTAGGGGAATAAGATGAAAACAGCAATAGATGCAGTGAATGAGCTTAAGGGTGAATGGGTTAATGTACAGCTTCATAGTGGTAGATGGTATATCAATCAAGTAGATGCACTATCACACGAAGGTGGACAAGTTTGCACCCGTCAAAAATTCCTCGCAACAGTAGCAGAATGCGAAACTAATTTTGGTAAGTGTGAACAGAGTTATAGTGATTATGCTATTGCATTCGTTAGCATGGATAATTTAAATAAATCTTTTTCAGATAAGGAGTTAGATATGGATATTGATTGGAGTAAAGCGCCAGAGGGTGCGACTCATTGTTGGGCTAACATGAATTCGTTTTATAAATTCAGTAAGCACGACACAGATTTTGTTTGGCAAAATTGCGAATGGCAAAAGTGCTCAGATATTGGTTGCTTTGAAGGTGAATTAACGGAAAAGCCACAACCAACCCCAATCTACACACAAGAAATGGCTGATAACGGCAGCCCTCTTGCTGTAGGTATGTCGGCTATAATACGTGGAGAGACGAGGGTTATATTACTACCTGCTGACTGTGATGGCGATTATATAACTAAGTGTAAAGGTGGGCTTTATGAGTTTGACAGCATCAACCAATTCAAACCACTAACCCCACCTATCAAGTTAATGGATGGCGAGGCTTATCAGTTTCTTAATGAGGGCTCTACGATAGAGAAGGGTATTTATTACGATGGAGTGCTAATTAATCAACACGGAAATACCGCGTTAATGCTTTGCACCAACATTCAACCATTAACAGTAGAGGTTAAGTAAATG
>TARA_R110000782_G_scaffold13976_11_pt1 | contig 13792 bp, 9 predicted proteins | sample TARA_R110000782 | Tara Oceans TARA_R110000782 (sample SAMEA4397859) | marine metagenome | biome: Polar Biome; feature: [SRF] surface water layer (ENVO:00010504); material: water (ENVO:00002006), including particulate matter (ENVO:01000060) such as... | depth 5 m
CCCTCAACAACGAGCCCATCCAGTACCTCGTCGGCGAGGAGCACTTCTTCGCCATGACCTTCAAGGTCGACAAGCGCGTCCTCATCCCCCGCCCCAGCACCCTGACCATCGTCGAGGCCGTCCTCCAGCACGCCCGCAAGAACCCCGACTCCGGCTCCGTCCGCGATTCCGACGCCGGCAGCGGCATCCTCATCGCCGACGTCTGCACCGGCTCGGGCTGCATCGCCGCCGCGCTCGCCAAACACCTGCCCGGGGCCCGCGTGGTCGCGACCGACATCTCCCCCGACGCCCTCGCCGTCGCCAGGATCAACATCGAGGCCCACGAACTGGCCGACCGCGTGGACCTGCTCGAAGGCGACGGGCTCGACGCCCTCCGCCAGCACCCCGTCGCCGGGCGCGCCCGCTCGCTCCGCTACCTCTGCTCCAACCCGCCCTACATCCCCGACGACGAATGGGACGCCGTCGAACCCAACGTCAAGGACCACGAGCCCACGCTCGCCCTCCGCGGCGGCCCCGACGGCATGGATCTCGTGCGCCCGCTCATCGCCAACGGCCCGGCCTTCCTCGAACAGACAGGCCTGCTGCTCGTCGAACTCGCCGCCGCCCGTGCCCCGGATGCCCTCGCCCTGGCCGAGGCCCACCCCGACCTGACCAATGCCCGCATACTCAAAGACTCCGACGGCCTGCCGCGCGTGCTCGTGGCCGAGAGAAAACCCCGCTGACGCGGGGTTTGATGCGAGAAATCCGCGATCCGCGATCAGCGGCGACGCCGCCCCGCGGCCAGCCCGCCGAACGCCAGCAACGCGAGCGCCGACGGCGCTGGCACACTGAAGGTTACCAGGTCCGTGCCGGCCTCCGTCTCGTAGGCCCAGCCCATGACGCGGTAGTTCAACTCCGATTCGTGCAGCAACTGAAGGAAGCCGTAGTTGCTCTCCGTGCCCGATCCGGTGTCCGTCTCCACGACAAAGCCCATGTACAGCGTCTCGCCGTCCGCGCCCGCGTAGTCGAAGAATCCCGAGTTTTCCAGGGCCAGCAAGGTCTCGGTCGCGGGAAGATCGAAGCCCATATCGTCCAGCAGGCTCTGCCCCTCGGTGTAGTAGTTCCGCGTGAAAATGCCGCCGTTGTTGGCGCTCTGGAGGAACCGCAGCGTGCGGTCCGGCGAGTCCGTCGCGCCGGTCAGGACGTAGTTGGTGTACCCTGAGCCGGCGAACTCGTAGAACCCGTGGAAGAACAAGCCCAGCTCCGCGACGAAGCCGCCCGACGGCGCATTCGGCAGAAAGTCGAGATAGTCCTGCGGGTAGCCGTTGCCGGTGATGATCTCACCGCTGGCCAGACCAACACCCATCGACACGGCGAGTGTCGCACAAACGGTCCGTTTCATATCGCTCCTCCTCGGGGCCACGAAGAATGCCGCGGCGGGTTCTCCCCACCTTACCCCACCCCGGGGGATCCGCCCACCGTATTCTCGGATCAAACGACCAAAAAATGGCGCGAGGGCCGTCGGCCGCTCAGCCCTTCTTCGGGTTCGTCAGCGCGTCGCGCACCTGATTGAGCAGCAACTCGATCTCGAACGGCTTGAACAGCACGCCCTGCAGACCCTCTTGGCTCGCACGCACGATCGAGTGGTGCGGGTCGTACCCGAAGCCGGTCATCAGGATCACCGGCACGCCCGGGCAGTGCTTGCGGGCCGCCGCGAACACCTCGTAGCCGTTGCGGTCGGGCATCTGGATGTCCGACACGATCAGGTCAAAGCCCGAATCGCCGTCCACGCACGCCTTGAGCCGCTCGATCGCGTCGCCGCCCCCCGAGAAGATCTCGGTCTTGGCGCCCTTGTGCGCCAGCACGTCGCCGATCACCTTGCGGATCTTCGGGTGATCGTCCGCGATCAGCACCCGACGCCCGGCCAGCACCGGGTCCTTCTCACGCGTCCGCATCGCCTCGTCCACGCCCAGCAGCGTCTGCGGCCCGGAAGCCACCGACTTGACCCGCCGGCGGATCGACTCGACATCGGTCAGGATGCGCTCGATGTGGTGCCGCACCTCGGGGTCCGCGTCCGGGCGGGCCGTCAGCCAGTCCACCTCGTGCAGGATGTCCTCCAGCGGTTCGCGCAGCTCGCCCTCGAACCGGTCCGAGACCTTCTCGTTCACCGTGCTCCGCTCGGTCACAAGCAGCTGGAGCATGTGCAGCGCCATCGCGATGTACCGCCCGAAGATCTCGGCGAACTGCCGGTCCTGGTCGTCGAACGCGCCGGCCTGCTGGCTCTCGATGTCCATGATCCCGATCACCCGGTCGTGCACGCACAGCGGCACCGTCAGGCTCGATCGCGCCCCGCTCAGCCCCGGCAGGAACTTCTCGTCCAGCTCCGTGTCCTGGCAGACGTAGCTCCGCCCCGTGCTGGCGACGTACCCCGAGATCCCCGACCCCTCGTGCTCGAGGTACAGGTCCAGATCCTGGATCTCCGGCGGCAGCCCCGACTGCATCACCATCTCGAGCTTGTTCCGCTTGGGGTCGATCAGGAAGATCGCGAAGTGGTCGAAGTGCAGCAGCTCCTTCGAGTACGCCACGATCCGCCGCTCGAGCAGCTGGATCCGCTCCATCGAGTTCATCCGCCGGACTTCCTCGGTGTCCATCCGCACCAACTCGAAGCCCGCCCGGTCGATCGCGTCCATCTTCTGCTGCGCCCGGCGCGCCACCGTGATGTCCCGCACCACCGCCGCCACCTTGCGCTCGCCGTGCTCGTCCGGAGCCAGCGTCGTGATGTACACGTCGAACACCTGACGCCCGTCGTGGCTCTCCAGCTCGTGCTTGCCCGTCACCGCCCCCGTCACGCCCTTGTCCGACCGGGCCGCCATCTGGCACAACTCGGCCACCATCCGGCGCGTCCGCTCGTCCAGCGCGTCAAAGTACTGGTTCGACCACGCCGGCTCGCTCTCGCCAGCCGTGATCAGCACGCCCTCGCCCAGCGCACGCAGCACCGCGGCCAGCGTCGGCTCCTCCGGCTGCCGCACCACCTCGTAGCGGTCCCCGATCAGGGCCGACAACTCGGCCGCCGTGCGGGCGTCCGCTCCGACAAGAACCAGCTTCGGTTGGGTCTCCACCATCGTGCCTCAAGAGCCGGGCAGGGGAAGTCGAACGATCCCCGGAATCCCGTTTCCTACCTTATCCTTCGCACGCACACCCCTTGCGGGTGCATCGTTCGGAATCCGTTGCCCGGAAGGTGTATCGTCCATCGGCCCGACCGGCCTTGGGCCCACACATGATCCGCGTCCGAGAAATCTCGAAATCCTTCGGCCACCTCCGGGCGGTCGACCGCGTCTCGTTCGAACTCCCGACGGGCCAGATCGCCGGTCTGCTCGGCCCGAACGGCGCCGGAAAGAGCACCACCATCCGCATGATCACCGGATCGCTCGCCCCCGACGCCGGGTCCGTCACCATCGACGGCATCGACCCCGCCGAGCACCCCGCCGCCGCACGCGCCAAGATTGGGTATTTACCCGAGTCCGCCCCGCTCTACCCGGAAATGTCCGTGAGCGGCTATCTCCGGTACCGCGCCAGACTCTGGGGCCTGACCCGCCACGACCTCGAAAAGGCCGTCGGACGGGCCATGGACCGTACCCGCGTCGCCGACGTCGCCAAACGACGCATCGGCCACCTCTCCAAGGGCTACCGCCAACGCGTCGGACTCGCCGCCGCCCTGGTCCACGACCCCGCCGTCCTGATCCTCGACGAGCCCACCAACGGCCTGGACCCCAGCCAGATCCGCACCGCCCGCTCCCTCATCCGCGAACTCGCCGAAAACAAGACCATGCTCCTCTGCTCCCACATCCTCCCCGAGGTCGAACGAACCTGCGACCGCGTCCTCGTCATGGCCGGGGGGCGTGTCCGCGCCGACGGCACGCCCGAGTCGCTCATCGCCTCTTCCCCGGGCCCCGTCCGCTACACCGTCGAACTGCGCACCAACCCCGCCGCCGGGCCCGAGCACGCCCTCCAGGCCCTCGCCTCCGTCGCCGGGGCCGCCTCGGCCGTCCTCGCCGACCACCAACCCGACGACCACGCCCGCGGCTGGACCCGCGCCGTCGTCCACGCCGCCCCCAGCGCCCCGGACCTGCGCGAGCCCATCGCCGGCGCCCTCGAGGACCGCGGCCTGTTCGTCCGCGAGCTCACCCGCGTGACCCCCTCGCTCGAGGCCCTTTTCATCCATCTCATCGACGAGGCCGCCGCCCCGCCGACCCCCGCCCGCGGATCGGACCAGCCGGAGGCCGCCCCCGCATGATGCGCGCCGTGTGGACCATCGCCGCCCGCGAGGTGCAGAGCCTCTTCCGACTGCCGGTCGGCTGGATCGTCGTCGCCCTCTACGCCTTCCTCAGCGCCATCGTGTTCGTCCAGTCCGCCCTGATCCCCGGCGCACCGGCCACCATGCGGTACTTCTTCGCCGCCGCCGCGTGGATGATGGTCCCCATCGCCCCCGCCATCTCCATGCGCCTGCTGGCCGAGGAGGCCCGCAGCGGCACCGTCGAGATGCTCCGCACCGCCCCCGTCGGCGACTTCGCGGTCGCCCTCGGCAAGCACCTGGGCGCGTGGTTCTTCCTGGCCGTCACACTCGCGCCCACGCTCGTGCTGCCGCTGACCCTCGCCCTCGTCTCCGAGCCCAGGCCCGACCCCGGGCCCGTCTTCGCGGGTTACCTCACCCTGTTCCTGGTCGGCGGCCTCTACCTGGGCATCGGCCTGCTCGCCTCGGCCCTGACCTCCTCGCAGACACTCGCCTTCCTCGGCACCCTCATGGGCATCGTGCTGCTGCTCATGCTCACCAGCCTGGCCGGCCCCCTTCAGACCATTGCCGGCCCCCGCGTCCAGGAACTCGCGTCGGCGTTCTCCGTCATCGGACGCGTCGGCAGCCTGTCCAAGGGCGTCTTCGACACCGCCGCGGTCGCCTTCTTCCTGATTGGCACCGGCTGGACGATCGTCCTGACCGCCGGCGTGCTCGAGAGCCGCCGCCTCTCCCGCCCCCGACCGCTCGCCGCGGGCCTGTGGGCCGGGTTCATCGCCGCGACCGGCGCGTCCGCCCTGCTCCTCGGCGTGCTCGCCCACGACTGGCGGGCCCGAATCGACATCACCGCCACCGGCTCACACCGGCTCAGCCCGCGGGCGACCGGCATGATCGACCTGATCGACGCCCCGACCGAGCTGGTCTTCGCCATCGACCTCGGCGCCGCCGACCGCCGCGCCGTAGACCTGGTGATCGACGTGCTCGAGTCCTACGACCGCGCCAGCGACCTGCTGACCCTCCGCGTGATCGATCTGGGCTCCCCCGCGGGCATCGACCAGACCGACGACCTGCTCGCCGTGCTCGCCGACCGCGAACAGGACCGCTCCGCCCGCGTCCGCGAGACCATCGACGCCGCCGCCGCCAGGGTCCGCACGCTGTCCACCGAAGCCGAAGCCCTCGCCCGGGCCCTCGACGCCGTCCGCGACGCCATCGGCCCCTCCGAGCCCGGCGCCGCCACCAACCGCGCCTACTTCGAGCAGCGCGCGGGCCTGCTCCGCCTCGGCGCCCGCGCCCTTTCAGAGCAGGCCGCCGCCCTCGCCGGCGCCCTCGAAGAGCCCGCCGGCCCGGCCGGACTGCCGGCCACCGACGCCTTCGTTCCCCAGGCCGCCGCCGCCCTGAACACCCAGCGCGCCCAGCTCGCCGACCTCGCCGAGCAGACCCGCGCCTACGGATCGTCGGAGATCGCCGGGCCCAACGCGGGCGCCCTCGCCCGCGCCGCCGCCGACCGCGCCGCCGTGCTCCGCGACGACGCCGCCGTCGCTTTCGAACGCCTCGACCGACTGCCCAGGCTCGACACGCTCCGCGTCGCCCGGGCCCTGGAAACCGGCGAATCGCTGCTCGTCATCGGCCCGCCCGGCCAGGGCGTCGCCGCCGTGGACCTCGAGGCCCTCCTGCCCCCCACCGAGGTCCTCGAGCGCGCCGGCCTGTCCGCCGCCGGCGTGATCGGCCCCCGCGCCCAGGAACTCGTCGCCACCGCCATCGGCCGCCTCGTCCGCCCCGAACGCCCGATCGTCGTCTTCACCCACGCCCACCCGCCCGGGGCCCTCGGCGCCGAAGGCGGCGCCTTCGCCCGCGTCCGCGAACGCCTCCGCGAACGCGAGATCGACAGCGTCGAGTGGGCCGCCCTCGAGCAGGTCGAGCCCCCGGACCTGGCCCGGATCGACCCCGGGGGCCTCCGCCCCGTCGTCTTCGCCGTCATCAGCCCCGATTCGACCGCCGGCAGCGCGGGCGGACGCCTCACCGGCGCCCAGCGCGCCAAGGAACTCGCCGCCGTCGTCCAGCGACTGCTCGAAGCCGGCGAGCCCGTTCTCCTCTCGCTCAACCCCTCCGTCTACCCCACCTACGGCGACACCGACCCCCTCGCCCGACTCGCCGAGCCCTTCGGCATCGTCGCCCGCACGGGCACCACGCTGCTCCGCAACACCACCGGACGCACCGACGCCGCCACGCCCGGCGGCCTGGTCGCCGACTGGCTCACCGTCGTCGTCCCCCCGGGCGGCGACAACCCGATCGCCTCCGCCGTCCGCGGCCTGCGCACCCTGGCACCCTGGGCCACCCCGCTCGAACTGACCGAAACGCCCGGCGTGACCGCCCGTCCGGTCCTCGAACTCGTCGGCGACGACCAGACCTGGGCCGAGTCGCGCTGGCTCCACTTCTGGTCCACCGCCGCCAACGCCCGGTCTATGCTCGCCGAGCAGCCGCGGTTCGACGCCGGAGAGGACACCCGCGAAGAACGCTGGATCATCGCCGCCGCCGCCGAGCGGGACAACAGCTTCGGGACCTCGCGCGTCGTGGTGGTCGGCTCGAACGGCTGGTCGTCCGACTCGGCCGTGACCAGCGCCGTCCAGCTCGTCGACGGCCGCGTCGCCAACCGGTTCCCCGGCAACGACGTCCTCCTCGACGGCTCGATCAACTGGCTGGCCGGGCTCGACGAACTGATCGCCCCCAGCGCCGACGCACGACCGGTCGCGACCGTCAAGCCGCTGACCGCCTCCCAGCTCTCAACCATCCGGTGGACGCTGCTCGGCGTGATCCCCCTGCTGATCCTGGTCGCCGGCGGCGCCTGGCGCGGCCTCCGCGGCTGAGATCACCGTCACGTCGGCACGCCGCAGGTTCTCCCGCTCGGCGCCGCTCCGGCGGTACGACACGCGGTTCCCGTGGCTCGGCCGCCCGCACTCGGGGCAGTTCGCCACCGGGTGCCCCAGCCCCGCCAGGTCGTACCCGCACCGCGGGCACGCGCCCGGCGGGTACCGGCGCGGCAGCGACGCGATGAACACGCCCACCACGCCCACGACCACCGTGTACGGGTACAGCAGGATCTGCATGCCCTGGATGAACAACTCGGGGTGGCCCTGGCCGAACAGCCAGTGCCCGTACGCCAGCACTGCCAGCAGCGCCGTTCCGGACACCGCGCACGCGAAGGCGAGCACGGTCCTGCGGTACCTGGCCGAGAGGTACCACACCAGCATGGCGTACCCGACAAAGAAGGGGATCACGCCGGGACCCCCTCGCTTTCCCCCGTCCGCGAGGTTGCCGCGGGCCCCGCGGCGCGGAACCGGGCCACCCGCCGGGCCACCACCGCGCCCGAGATCAGCCCCACGGGGATGACCACCAGCGTCTCGGCGGCCCGGTTGATCAGGTCCCCCGCCAGCGCCGCGTCGAACGCGTGCGCCATCGTGCCCGCCGCCAGACCCACCAGCCATTCACGCAGGCCCATGCCGCCGCCCGCGAGCGGGACGAGCTGCGCGATCTGGCTCACCGCGGTCACCATGACGATCTGCACAGGGGTCATCTCGATTCCCATCACCCAGAACACCACCGCGTACCGCACGGCCCACACGCCCATGTCGGCGTACCGGGCCGACAACGCGCCCAGCAACCAGCCCGACCGTACCGCGCCCGCGCCCCGCGCCGCTAGGGCACCAACGCCGGTCAGCGCCACCGGGCCCGCGAGCACGAACCCGATGGTCACAGCCCCCGACCCCTCCGGGATGGCCAGGGCCAGGCTGAACCCCATCGCGCCGGCCACGCCGGCCAGACCGAGGGACCACAGGGTCGATTCGACGGCGTCGCGCACGCGGATGCCGTTGACCAGCTTGTGGTAGCCCACCCGCCCGATCAGCCCCGGACGCATCGGCAGGTGGTTGAGCAGCCACGCGCTGCCCACCAGCGCGTTCATCTCCCCCAGACCGACCGGCCCGTGCCGTCGCAGCAGCATCCACAGGCACCCGGACACCAGCAGCCAGTTCAGCACCGGGCCGGCCAGGATGATCACCACCGCCCACCACGGCGCGGCCCCCAGGCGTGCCGACAGGTCACGCAGCGAATCGGGGTTGGCGATCAGCACCGCACCCGCCCCCGCCAGCAGCAGCACGCCGAGCACGAACCCGGCCCATCCCACCCACCGCGGGCGGGCCCGCGGGGCCCCGGGCTCGGGCGCGACGCGTGTCACGGCCCCAGGCTCATCGGCACGTTGTTCGAAGGCGACGCCAGCCCCGCCACGCCCGGGCGGGCCCTGGAGAAGCTCGGGCGACCCTCCGCCAACCGCGCGCTCAGACGCTCGCCCATCCGACGAACCGCGCCGTCCTCGGACTGCGCCGCCAGCTCGAACACCGGGCTGTCCGGCGAACGCACCCGCGTCAGCAGCGTCGCCACCAGCAGGCCGCTGTCGGACTTGGCCCGCGCCAGCCCGTCCGCCACGACCGTCTCAACGACCGTCTCGTCGAACGCCGACATCTCCGGCACCTGCGCGGCGTGCGGCAGCTTGAGCGCCATCAACGCCCGCTCGGCCACCGTGGCGCCCGCGAACCGATCGCTCCATGCCCGCGCCAGCGAACCCAGTTGGTCCTTGGTCAGACGCAGGTCCTCGGCCGGCTGGATCGTCCGCGCAACCGTGGCGATCAACGCCGCCCGCAGGTCCGCCGGATCCCCGCTGGACACGCTGTCCAGCAGGTCCTCGAACGGTGCGCGGGACAGGTCGAGCATGACCCGCTGGACGATCCCCGACTCGGTCACCAGCGCCAGCGGCGCGTTGACCAGCCCGCCGCGGGGGCCGGGCTGGAAGCTCTGGATCACCCGGTAGCGATCACGCAGCGACACGTGCGCGTTCACCTCGCGCAGCCACTGGGTGTACGGGGCGTCCGCGTCCACCGTGACCTCGATCTCCTCACGCGGGTTCAGACGCAGACGCTGGTCCATCTCGAGCACCTTGGGCGTGGGCGCGCCGGAGAAATCCGCCAGACGCGAGATCGGACGCGGCCCGATCAGGATCCGAGAGCCGATCGGGCGCGACGCCCCCAGGCCCAGCGGCACGGACGCAGCGTTGCGCAGCCGCACCCGCACCGCGGCCCGGTCCAGCGGCGCCACCGTCGACATCGTGCTCTCGGCCTGGAGCATCATGAACGTTCTCGGGTCGGACGTCATCCGGTCCATCCAGCCGGGAACCCGCCCCAGCGCGGTGCGCAGCTGCACGCCCGCCGACGTGATCACGTCCGCCTCGCGCCCCAGCTTCGCCAGCCGGAATCGGGCCAGCGCGCCGAAGCCCTCGAGCGAGCGCTGCCGCGCGTACGTCAGATAGATCGGCACCGCCGTGTCCGTGTCGCCCAGCGCCTCGCTGGCCAGCGCCACCAGCAGCAGATCGTTCGTCGCCGGTCGCGGCGTGCCCAGCAGCCCGATCGCGCGCTCGTGCTCGCCCAGCCCGAACGCCGTCCACGCTTTCAGGTGCACCATCGCCGGAGAGTCGGCCACGTTCTTGCCGAAGAAGACCTCCGTCTCCTCGGCGATCTGGGCCACGTCCCGTCCGGCGATCGCCCGCATGATCTGGAACTCGGTGAACACCCGGACCGTCTCAAGGAAAACCTGACGCTGGTCCGCACCCGGCCGGTTGGCCCGCTCGGCCAGCGCCTTGAGCGTCTCCCCGCTGGTCCCCGCCAGATCCGCCAGCGTGCGGTCGATCGTCTCCTGGTCCCCGGCCGAAACCGCCGCCAGCAGGCGCACCCGGTCGATCCCCAGCTCGTAACGGATCTCGTTCGGACTGCGGATGTCGCTGATCGGCTCGCCGGCCTCCTGCCGGGCCTTGATCGCGTTGGCGGCCTCCGTCCGGAGGTCATAGAGCGGCGCGTTGAGGCTCTCGATCACCGACGCCGCCCCGCGGATCTGCCACTGCAGACTCAACTGCGGCTCGCGCATGGTGGACGGGATGTCGCCCATCGCCACCCGGAACAGCCGCTCGGCGTTGGTCAAGAACCGGTCGGCCGAGTCGATCGCCCCCTGGTTGGCCGCGATCCGCGCGATCGTCAGGTGCACGTGCGGATCGAGCGGGTCGGCGTAGAGCAGCCGGATCTGCCAGCCCACCACCTCGTCCACGCCCGCATCATCGGTCGTAAAGATCCTGGCCGCCAGCGACACCGCGTCCTTGTTGGTCGGGTCCAGATCGACCGCCTCGCGCAGCCGCTTCTCGAAACCCGCCACGTCGCCCGACTCGCGCTGCAGCAGCGCCGCGTCGAGCGCCAGGCGCGAACGCACGGACGCGTCCAGCGCCCGACCGGCCGGCCCCAGGAACCGCTCGTACGCGTCCATCCGCTCCTCGACCGTCTGCCGACCGTTGATGTTGGCGCTGACCAGCCTCAGCTGCGCCACCGTGTCGGCCGGGTCGTTGCGGATCACCGCCCGCGTGGCCTCGAGCATCAGCTCCCGGTCCCCCGCGGCCCAGGCCGCCGCCGCCAGCACCCGCGCCGTGTCCGCGTCCCGGGGTCGCATCCCGGAGGCCACCGAGAGCGCGTCCGCGACGATCTCGTAGTCCTCGGGCAGCGGGCTCGCCCGCATGCCGAGGTCGATCAACGCGTTGCGCCGGATGACCGCCCCGACCTCCTCCGCCGTCACGGGGCCGGTCTCGGACGCCACGCCCGCACGCACGCCGGACGCCAGCAGCGCGACCAGGCAGACCAGCACAACACCCAGCATCCGGCTTCGACGCATCAGGCCACCCCTCCGTCCGTCAACATCCCAACAGAAGCGGCCATCAGCCCGCCCACGAACACCAGGGCCATCAGGCCCTCCACAGGCACCGTCATCCGACGCGTCGCACGCGGGAACACGCGGTCCGCCACGCACGCCAGGAACACCAGCTGCCCCCCGGCGAACGCGGCGCACCCCACCCCCAACGCGACCCCCGGCCGGGCCATCGGCCCGTCGGACGCCGGTGAGAACCACGCCCACAGCCCCACGACCGTCAGCGCCGCGCTCCACGGCAACGCCGCGAGCAGCACCAGACCCAGACTGACAATCCGCCTCATCGGCACAGGGCATTCTCCCGCGGGAGCCCGGGCCGGGCCGCCGCCGTGGACATTTCTACCACGGACGGCCGCCCGGGGTTCGGATCAACCCATCGCCATCGAGAGCAGGAACTCGGCGTTGGTCTTGTGCTTGCCCAATCGGCTCTTGAGCAGCTCCATCGCCTCGACCACGTTCATGTCCGCCAGGACCTTCCGCAGCCGGTACACCAGCTCGAGCTCCTTGGGGTCCATCAGCAGCTCCTCGCGCCGCGTGCCCGAAGCCGCCACGTCGATCGCGGGGTACACCCGCTTCTCGACCAGGCGCCGGTCCAGGTGCAGCTCGGAGTTGCCCGTGCCCTTGAACTCCTCGAAGATGACCTCGTCCATCTTCGAGCCGGTGTCCACCAGCGCGGTGCCGATGATCGTCAGGCTGCCGCCCCGCTCGATGGCGCGGGCCGCGCCGAAGAACTTCTTCGGGCGCTGCAGCGCGTTCGAGTCCAGACCGCCCGTCATGATCTTGCCCGAGTGCGGGATCTCGTTGTTGTACGCCCGCGCCAGACGCGTGATCGAGTCCAGCAGGATCACCACGTCGTCGCCGAACTCGACCATCCGCTTGGCCTTCTCGATGACCACCTCGGCGATCGCCACGTGCCGCCCGCCCTGCTCGTCGAAGGTCGAGGCGACGACCTCCACGTTTTGGTTGGCGCAGTTGCGCTTGAAGTCCGTCACTTCCTCCGGCCGCTCGTCGACCAGCAGCACGAAGATCTTCACGCCCGGATAGTTCTTGTTGATCGCCTTGGTCATCCGCTGCATCAGCACCGTCTTGCCGGTGCGCGGCGGGGCGACGATCAGGGCGCGCTGGCCCTTGCCGATCGGGGCGACCAGGTCCACGATCCGCATCTCGATCTGGTCCGGCGTCGTCTCCAGCAGGAAACGCTCCTCCGGGTGCATCGGAGTCAGGTCCTCGAAGTTGACCAGATCATGGATCGCTTTGGGGTCACGCCCGTTGACCGAGTCCACCCGCAGCAGCGCGAAGTACCGCTCGCTCTCCTTCGGAGGCCGGATCGCGCCGCGCACGGTCATCCCCCGACGCAGCCCGAACCGCCGGATCTGGCTCGGCGAGATGTAGATGTCGTCCGGGCCGTGCAGGTAGCTCAGCTCGGGGCTTCGCAGGAACCCGAACCCGTCGGGCATGATCTGCAGCGTCCCCTCGCCGAACATGATTCCCTGCTTGGCGGCGCGGGCCTTGAGGATCTTGAAGATCAGCTCCTGTTTGGGGATCTGGTGGAAGTCCTCGAGCCCCTCGGCGTCGGCGACCTTGAAGATCCCGTCGATGTCCATCCGCTGCAGGTCGGTGATGGTCAGCCCGTCGTCGGCGATCTTGCCGCCCGACGCCGCCACAACCCGCTCGAGCTCCTCCGCCTCGCGCTCGAGTTCCTCGTCGCTGGGCAGGTGGTCCCAGTTGCCCGAGCGGTGAAAGTCGCTGCCGCCCCCACCCCCGCCGCCGCCACCCGGGCCGCCGGTCTTGTTGCGCCGCTTCTTGCGCCGACGCTTGCCGCCCCGGTCGTCGCCCTGGTTGTTCTGGTTGTTGCGGTCAAACCCGCCGCGGTCGCCGCCGCCGGCGCGGTCGTCGGACCGCTGCTCGGGGCGCGACTCGCCCTTGGACTCGGACCGGGCGTCGCCGCCGGACTCGCCCTTGCCGCCCTGCTTGCCCTCCGCCCTCACGTCTTGCTTGGCGTCTTGCTTGGCGTCCTGCCGCCCGGCGTCGGACTTGGGCGCCGGCCCGGACTCCCCGCCGGCGTCCGGCTTGGAGGGCGCTTTCGCCTCGGGCTTGGAGGCGCCCTTCGCCTCGGCGCCGTCGCCGGACTCCGGCTTGTGCTTGGCCAGACGCTTGACGGTCCGCTTCTTCTTGATCGGCGCGTCGTGGTCCGCGACCTCGGAGGACTTGGGCATCGCGATGTTCCTTGCTGTGGTGCCGACGCTCCGGGCGCTCCACGCCCGGCACCGCCGGTCTTCTCGTCACTGGGTTTGTTGGGATGTGAGATTGGAAACGGTAAAAGCTGATCCGTGATCGACCGGCCGGGAACCGCCACCAGAGAGCGGCCCGTGTGGCCCAAGCCCCCTCCGCCCACCCGATCAGGGGAGGCGGCCGGCGCATCAGGCCCGATCGCGACAGTGCTTGCGGATGGTCGCCAGAAGCCTGGCGGCACGGGATTCTAGCTCGGCCAGCGTCCCGTTGTTGGTGATCACATGATCCGAGCGCCGACGCTTCTCTTCAAGGCCCATCTGCGCTTTTTCTCGCCGGTCCAGCTCCGCCTCGTCCCACCCCCGGTGCTCCCGGACCCGCCCCAGACGCACCGCCCGGGTCGCCTCGACGAACACCACCGCGTCGCACTCGGCGTCCACCCCCGCCTCAAACAGCAGCGGCGCGTCCACCACCACCCCCTTCGCCCCGGCCGCCCGGGCCCGGTCG
>TARA_R110000782_G_scaffold19101_3_pt1 | contig 13725 bp, 12 predicted proteins | sample TARA_R110000782 | Tara Oceans TARA_R110000782 (sample SAMEA4397859) | marine metagenome | biome: Polar Biome; feature: [SRF] surface water layer (ENVO:00010504); material: water (ENVO:00002006), including particulate matter (ENVO:01000060) such as... | depth 5 m
GGTCACGGTATTCGGAGATGCGCCATGAACCCCCGCGGCCTGCGCGAACAGGTGGGCAAACGCGACCCGTTCGAATCGCTCGAGCAGGAGGCGGCGCTGTGCCTGATGCGGACCGCGTCGATGCTGGCCGGTCCGTTCCACGCGCTGTTCAAGAAGCACCGGCTGACCGAGGCCAGCTACAACACGCTGCGGATCCTGCGCGGGCACCGGCAGGCGGGGGAAACCGAGGGCGTGCGGGCGTCCAAGATCGGCTGCGAGCTGGTGGTGCGCGTGCCGGACGTGACGCGCCTGGTCGACCGGCTGGTGGACATGGGCCTGGTCGAACGCTGCGCCTGCGAAAAAGACCGGCGGGTGGTGTACGTGAAGATCACGGACGCGGGTCTGGATCTGCTCGGGCGGCTCGACGGGCCGGTGCGCCGGCTGCACAAAGAAACCCTGGGGCACCTGACGCCGGACGAGCTGGGCACGATGATCGGGCTGATGGACCGCGCCCGGGCGAGCCTGGAAGAAGACGGGCCGCGGGCATGACGAGCGTGGTGGTGGCGTATCACTCGGCGTTCGGGCACACGGGAGCGGTGGCCGCGTCCGTGGTCGAGGGGCTGCGGTCGGTGCCCGGCGTGGAGGCGGTGGCGATCGATGTGACGACGCTGCCGCCCGCGGATGACCGGCGCCGGCTGACCGGACGCTGGGAGTCGTTGCACAGCGCCGACGCGATCGTGTTCGGCTGCCCCACCTACATGGGGACGGTGACGGCGGAGTTCAAGGCGTTCATGGACGGGTCGGGCGCGGTCTGGATGGAGCAGGCGTGGCGGGACAAGCTGGCGGCCGGGTTCACCAACGCAGCGGGGCTGTCGGGCGACAAGCTGCAGACGCTGACGGCGCTGTCGATCTTCGCGGCCCAGCACTCGATGGTGTGGGTCAGCCAGGGGGTGATGATCGCGCCGGGCGGGATCAACCGGATGGGGTCGTACCTGGGGTTGATGGCGCAGTCGGACAACGCCCCGGCGGACCGGACCCCGCCGCCCGAGGACCACGCGACCGCCCGGCTCTTCGGGGCCCGGGTGGGCGAGGCGGCGGCCCGGTGGGTCCGGGGGCGGGCCTGAGGGCCTTCTTGGGGCGTGCGGGGCGGGAATAGCGGGTCGGCGGCCGGTATTTATTTGTTGTCACAACAATTATCCGGCACGCACGCCGGGGGAGGACCGCATGATCACCGTCCGCAAGAGCGAAGACCGCGGCCACATCGACCACGGGTGGCTCAACGCCAGGCACACCTTCAGTTTCGGCGACTATCGCGATCCCGAGCACATGGGGTTCCGGTCGCTGCGTGTCATCAACGAGGACGTGGTGGGGCCGCGGACCGGGTTCCCGGAGCACCCCCACCGCGACATGGAGATCATCACCTACCCGCTGAGCGGGCGGCTGCGCCACGGTGACTCGCTGGGCCACCAGGAGGACATCGGGCACGGCACGGTGCAGACCATGACGGCGGGCAGCGGCATCCGTCATTCGGAGTCCAACCCGCACGCCGAGCCGGTGCACCTGCTGCAGATCTGGATCCTGCCCCGCGCCAAGGGGCTGGAGCCGACGCACGACGCGCGGTCGTTCCCGATCGCCGAGCAGACCAACCGGTTCCACCAGATCGTCGGCCCCGACGGGGCGGACGGGTCGCTGGTGATCCGGCAGGACGCGCGGCTGTACGCGGGAATCTTCGCCGAGGGCTCGGCCGAGACGGTGGCCCTCGGCGCCGGCCGGCACGCGTGGGTGCAGGTGGCCCGGGGGTCGCTGACCGTCAACGGCACGGAACTCAAGGCGGGCGACGGCGCGGCGGTGTCGGACGAGGCGACGCTGGCCTTCGCGTTCGCGGAGGACAGCGAGGTGCTGTGGTTCGACCTGGGCTGAGCCGGAACGAGGCGCACGCGGGTTCAGCCCGCGTGCGCTTCGCACTCGATCTCGACCACGTACTCGGGCGCGATCAGCGCCGACACTTCGACCTGCGTGAGGCAGGGCGTGTGGTTGCCGAAGAAGGCCTTGTGGGCCAGGCCGACGCGTTCGGCGTCGGCGATGTTGGTCACGTACACACGGGACCGCATGATCGCGGTGCGGCCGAGGCCGATCCGGCCCAGGGCGGACTCGATGATGGCGAAGCACTGGGCGGTCTGAGCGCCGGCATCGCCCGGGGCGTGGGGCGTGCCGTCGGGGTTGACCGCGATGGTGCCGCCGACGAGCACGAGATCGCCCGCGCGGGCGAGGCGGGCGTAGCCGAAGCGTTGTTCCCACTGGTTGCCGGTGGAGACGAACTCGATGGGTGTCATGCGTCGTGCCTCAGGTGGGGGGTGTGTCGGAGCCGGGGCCGTGGGCGCCGTGGCGCTTCTGCTGGTGGAGGGCGCTACCCCGCTGGACGGCGCGTTTGCCGAACTTCTCGGCGATGAGGTCGGCGGCGCGGTCCACCGCCCGCTTCTTCTCGGCGTCGCCGGCATCGAACAGGCCGGCCTGGCCGGCGGACTCGGTCAGGCTCGAGACGCCGACGCCGATGAGGCGCACGGGGCGGAAGGCGCGGGCCCACTGGTCGAAGAGTGATCGGGCGGCGTTGGTGATCGAGTCGGTGCGGTCGGTGGCGGCCTCGAGCGTGGCCGACCGGGTGACGGTCTCGAAGTCCCCGAAGCGGATCTTGACGGTCACGGTGCGGGCGAACCGGGCGTGCTTGCGCAGGCGACGGGCGACCTGCTCGGCCTCGTCGGCCAGCACCGCGCGGACGGCGTCGGCGTCTTCGAGGTCCTGGGCGAATGTGTGCTCGTGGGAGATGGACTTGGCGGCGCGGTCGGTGTGGACGGGGCGGTCGTCGAGGCCGCGGGCGAGGTTCCAGAGGTGATCGCCGAAGTCGTCGAAGCGCGAACGCAGGACCTCGGCGGGTAGGTTGTACAGATCACGGATGGTGCGCACACCCAGGCGGTGCAGTGACTTCTCTGCGGCCGGGCCGACGCCCCAGAGGCGGGACACGGGCAGCGGGTCGAGGATCGGCCGGATCGTGTCTTCGGTGATGACGGCCAGGCCGTCGGGCTTGTTGAGATCGGACGCGAGCTTGGCGAGGAACTTGTTGGGGGCCACGCCGACGGAGCAGGTGAGCATGAGTTCGGACCTGACGCGTTGGCGGATGGCTTCGGCTATCGCGACCCCGCCGCCGAAGAGGCCGGACGAGCCGGTGACGTCCACGAAGGCCTCGTCGATGGACACGGGCTGCACGAGGGGCGAGTAGGACTCGAGGATGGCCATGACGCGGGCCGAGTCCTCCTTGTACTGGGCGAACGAGCCTTTGACGAACACGGCGTGCGGGCAGAGGCGCTTGGCGACCGCCGAGGGCATCGCGCTGCGGCAGCCGAAGACGCGGGCCTCGTAGGACGCCGCGGCCACCACGCCGCGGGGGCCGGTGCCGCCGACGAGCACGGGTTTGCCCCGGAGCTCGGGGTGGTCGCGCTGCTCGACGGACGCGAAGAAGGCGTCCATGTCGACGTGGAGGATGGTGCGGGGCGGTGTCACGCGGGCGATTCAAGCCGCATCCGACCGAGGGGGGGATGGATGGGGAAAAAACCTTTGTTCGTTGGGGAAAGGCCGGTTGGGGTTCCCGGTGAGTGCGGTATGCTGTGATACAACCCAACCACAGGAGACCATGATGAAGGCAACCGCGCTGCTGCTCGCGACGTTGACGACCCCGGCGCTGGCCGCGCCGGAGGTTGTGCTCTTCGATCCGTCCGCGCCATTCGATCCTGCGACGGGCATCATCGATCTGGTGGACGTTGATCCAACCGCGCCGGATATCCGCCTGTCGTACTTCGCCACGGACCCGGGCGGAGGCTCAAACGCGGAAGTGTGGCACCCGGAGATCATCGGCGCGGGCTGGAGCCCCTTCGGCGGGAATGGCCTGGAGGTCGAGTCGTCCATCATGAGTGAGGAATACCTGGCCGCCGGCACGGTCGTTCCGACCGCGACGCCCGGGCCGTGGGGAGTGGCGCACGAAGACGTGTATTATGGCGCCGGCCCGGACGACTACCCGCTCACACACATCGGGTACGAGGTGTTCCCGTTCCAGGATTCGTGCCTGTCGTGCAGCTACCTCGAGGATTTCCTCACGCTGGATGAGGGGGTGTACTACGTCGTGATGCGGTGGGAGGACAACGCCCAGACCTACTACGGCTGGGTCGCGTTCAATGTGGAGTATCTCGCATACCCACCAAGCTGCATCTTTGATGATGGATTCTCTTGCAATGGGTATGATCTGAAAGGCCTGCGCCAGCTTGGGCTGCGCTACGTGGCCGCGGGCTGGGAGACCGAGCCCGGCACGCCGATCACCACCGGGGGCGGGCTGTGCCGGGCGGACATGAACTTCGACGCGCGTTTCGATTTCTTCGACGTGGCCGCGTACCTCTCGGCCTACGTCGCGCAGGACCCGAGCGCCGATTACACCGACGACGGCAGCTTTGATTTCTTCGACGTCTCGGCGTTCATCGACGAGTACAACGCGGGCTGCGCGTTCTGAGTCAACGCGGGATCACGATCACAGACGCCCGCCTATCGCGGGTGTTTTCCTGCGCTCGGGGCGATCACGGCAGATCGGGCGGATTCGCGGCGGCGGCCGCTTCGGCCGCGCGGATGATTTCGGCGACGGTGGGCCAGTCAGCTTGCATCTCCGCCTGCCGTTGACGCAAGTGATCGAGCACGCGCGGGTGCTGGGCGGCGTTGGAGGTCAGGGACCACGCGGCGGCGCGGGCGACCTCGAGGCGGGCGGGGTCGTTCAGGCCGGCTTCTTCGACGGACATGTCGGGGGTTGGGATGATCGCCAGCACCAGGTCGACCCACTTCGTGTCGCCGTCGGCGAGGAACGCAGCCCACCAGAAGTCCAGCACGCCGGGGTTGTCGGGCGGGAGGTCTTCCATGGAGACGGGAGGCTGGCCGATGAGTTCGAGGGTGCCGGGGGCGTCCTCCTCGGTCATGGATGCGGCGAGGCGGCGCAGGCGGGCGCCGCTGCGGGCCGGTTCGGCGTCCCACACGGCGTAGGCGAACACCAGCTGCGACGCGGGCGACAGCCCTTCGGCGGCGGCGATCCAGTCGTCGAGCAGTTCGGGGTGCATCGCGCCCAGGCGGGCGAGGAACGCGCCGACCACGCCGAGGGCGTTGGCGTCCGGATCGGCCGTGTGGCCGCCGCCGCGGACGAAGGACTCGACCATGGACGGGGCCTTCTCCGGCGTGTTGAGCAAATACTGGTAGGTCATCCACCGCTGGGCGGCTTCCAGCGGCACGATCTCGACCGGTGCCGCGGGCGCCCGCTCCGCCGCCGGCGTTTCGGGCGCGGGCGCCGTTTGCGGCGACTCTGGCCCGCAGGCGGCGAGCAGCAACGGCACGGTGAGCAGCACGGCGCGGGAAGTGGTCATGGGTGATTGTTGGCCGGCCGCCGTGGCGCCAGTTTGCGGCCGTTTAGCCCCGCAGCTGCAGGTTTCTGAACAGGTCGCGGCAGAAGGCCAGGTCCTGGGCGGTGAACGCGGGGTCCTGTGCGGCCTTGACGTTGCAACGGGCCTGGTGCTCGTTGCGGAAGCCGGGGATGGCCGAGGCGACGTGGTCGTGGCCGAGCACGAACCGCAGGGCGGCCGAGGCGAGGTCCTCGACCGAGTCTCCGAAGCGGGCCTTGAGGTCCTGGCATTTGGGCTTGATTATGCGCAGGCTCTCGGGCTGGAAGTCTTTGGAGCCCTTACGGACATCACCCTCGCCGATGGGCAGGGGCTTTTCGGGGTCGAACTTGTCCAGCAGCAACCCCTGCGCCAGCGGCGAGAAGGCCACGAACGAGATGCCGTGGCGTTCCATCAGCCGCTGCACCACCGAGTCCGGGCGGATGAAGTTGTCGAAGAGCATGCTGGCCCAACTCTGGAAGACCTGGGGCTTCAGGACCTCGACCGAGCGCTCGAAGCCCGCGTCGGAGTACGCGCTCTGGCCGATGACCTTGATCTTGCCCTCGGCCTTGAGGGCGTGCATGGTCTCGGCGGCGTCGGGCAGGTTGCCGGGCTGGCCGTCTTCGGCCCAGCCGTCGTTGTGCAGGTAGTAGACGTCGATGGCGTCCACGCCGAGGTTGCGCAGGGAGGTCTCGCACTGGTGGCGGATGTTGGCCGGCTCGTAGGCGTGGGCGCCCGTGCCGCGGTGCCAGCCGACCTTGGTGGCGATGGTCAGGCCGGACGCCTTGACACCGAGTTTCCTCAGGCTGTCGCGGAGCATGCGCTCGGCGCGGCCGTTGCCGTAGACGTCGGCGTTGTCGAAGTGGGTCACCCCGGCGTCGAGCCCGGCCTTGATGCCGGCGAGGACCTCGTCTTCGTTGACTTCGGTCCATCCGACGGGGTTGCCCTCGGACCAGTTGGGGCCGCCCATGGTCCAGCAGCCGAAGCCGATTTCGGACACAGAGAGGCCGGAGTTGCCGAGGGGGCGTTGCTGCATGGGTTGGTCCTTCCGGTTCGGCTGGAAAAGAGAACGGTAGGGTTCACCCGCCCGGGAACATCGACTTCATGGCCGGCTTGTCGTTGGCCGTCGCCGACGGGTCGATCTGGGCGTCCAGGTCGGCCGGCAGCAGCACGCGGAAGACCGAGCCCTGGCTGGGCTTGGACTCGACGCGGATGCGTCCGCGGTGCTCGTAGATGATCCTTTTGGTCACCGCCAGGCCCAGGCCGGTGCCGCGGATGCCCTTGGTGGTGTTGAACGGCTCGAAGATCCACGCGAGTTTTTCCTGCGGGATGCCCGGGCCGTTGTCGATCACGCGGATCTCCACGTGCGGGGGGCTCATGGCGCTGGGGCGCTTGGGGTCCATCAGCGGCTTGGCCTCGTGGAAGGTCACGCGGATGGTCACGGCCCCCGTGTCCTTCTCGACCGCCTCGACGGCGTTCATCAGCAGGTTCATCAGCGCCTGGTGGATCAGGCTTGGATCGACCGCGATGGGGGGCATCTCCGGGTCGGCGTCCACGATCACCGCGACGTTCTTCTCCTGGCAGGAGACCTCGCACAACTGCGCACACTCCTCGGCGATGGTGTTGATGCGGGTCAGTTCCAGGTTGAGCTGGAGCTTGCGCCCGAAGGCGAGCATGTTCATCGTCAGCCCGACGATGCGGTCGAGGTTGCGGCGGAGGATGCCCCAGCCGTTCTTGGCGATGGCCAGATCGCCCTTGTTCAGGCCGATCTCGACCACATCGGCCCCGCCGCGCAGGCCCTGGAGGATGTTCTTGATCGAGTGCGAGAGGCTGGCGACGGTCTCGCCGATGGCGGCCAGGCGCTCGGAGTTCATTCGCATCAGGTGCTCGTCGGCGTTGGCCAGGGCCAGGCCGGTGTGCTGGCCGACGGCGTTGAGCAGGGCGAGCTGTTCCTCGTCGAAGGCGTGGTTGACCGAGGACGAGTCGATGTAGATCGCGCCGAACTTCTGTTCGCCGAACATGATGGGCGAGCAGATGGCGCTGCGAATCTCGTAGCGCTGGACCGAGTCGCCCATGGCGAAGCGGGGGTCGGTCATGGCGTTGGAGCTGAGCACGCCCTCGCCGTTCATGGCCGCGCCCAGGATGGTGCGCGAGACGTGGATGCGGGCGTCCTCCTCGCTCTTGGGCGGCGTGCGGTATTTGACCACCCCCACCACCATGTCGGCGTCGGGCGTCTCGCCGGGGATCATGATCACGCCGCGTTCGGGGCGGAACTCGTTGAAGACCAGCTCCATCACAGCCTCGAGCAGCTCGCGCTTGTTGGTCAGGCGGGCGGTCAGGGCGGTGAGCTGGTAGATGACGCGCAGGTGCTCGGCGGCGGTCTCGGCGGTGTAGCCGGTGTCGCCCCCCTCGCCGGCGATCATCCGCGCCTCGAACTCGGTCTGCTGCTCACCGTCCTCGGTGATCGTCACCGCGGGCGCGTCGCCGATGGCGTCGGGCCCGAAGAGCAGGACGGTGGCGCCGATGCGGATCTGATCGCCGGGCTCGAGGCGGATGCGCTCGCGGATCTGCACGCCGTTGACCCAGGTGCCGTTCTGGCTCTGCAGATCGCGCACGTGCCAGATCTCGCCGTCGGGCGTCAGCTCGGCATGGCGGCGTGAGACGGTGTTGTCGGTCATGGGCAGGGCCTCGGACGAGCGCCCGAGCAGTTGCGGCACGTCCTTGGGCAGCGGGAACCGCCGACCCGCGTCCGGGCCCTGGATGACCTGAAGCGTGAGCATCGCGGGACGATACGGGGCCGGCGGCCACCCGGATCGTCCGGCACCCCCCGGTCCCGTACGATCGGTCGATGGCCAAGAAGCCCAAGCCAGCCTGGCGGATGCCCACGCCCGAGGACCGGGTCGTGGTGCTCAAGGGCAAGGAGCTGTTCCTGCGGACGGAGTTCACCGACTTCATCCGCGGCCTGCTCCGCAAGGCCCACGGCGACTGCGAGTTCGTCAAGTTCGAGGGGGCCAACGCCAACCCCGCCGAGGTGCTCGACGAGTGCCGCTCGTTCGGCCTGATGGCCACGCACAAGCTCGTCGTGGTCGACGACGCGGACCAGTTCCTCGCGGGCGAGACCCGCGCGATGGTCGAACGCTACTGCGAGGCCCCGTCCGAGCAGGCCACGCTGGTGCTGCGGTCGGCGATCTGGCGGGCGGGCAAGCTCGACCAGCTGATTGAAAAGAACGGCACGATCATCCCGTGCGACGAGATCGACCCGTCCATGGCACCCGGCTGGGCCGTCAAGCGGGCGGCCAAGGCCCACAAGGCCACGCTGGAGCCGGACGCGGCGCGGATGCTCATCGAACGGACCGGGACCGACATGGGCCGGCTCGACGGCGAGCTGGGCAAGCTGGCGGCCGCCGCCGGGCCGGGCGGGACCATCACCCGCGCCCTGATCGGCGAACTGGTGGGGCTGACGCGGGAAGAGGACGCGTGGGTGATCCAGTCGCTGCTGCTGACCGCCGACCCGCAGACGGTGATCCGCGAGCTGCGGGTGATCATGGGCAACGGCTCGAAGGACGTGGGCGTGCCGGTCAGTTACGCGTGCTGCGACCTGGCCCGCAAACTGGTCGGGGCGGCCGAGGGGCTCGAGCAGCGCCAGCCACCGATGAAGATCACTAAGGATCTGGGCCTGTGGGGGGGCAGCGGCGGGCCGATCCTGGATTCGGCCCGCCGGATGGGGGTGGGGCGCGCCCGGGCGCTGTTCGACGCCGCCATCGCGGTGGACGCGGGCATCAAGTCCGGTCTGGACACCGAGATCGCGCTGGAAACGCTGGCCCTGCGGTTCGCGTTGCAGACATGACGCGTGATCCGGACGCCCCGGCGCGGTAGGCTTGCGGGCGCAGGCCTTGAAGGGCCTCCGGTTACGGAATGACCGGCCGCACGAGCAGGAGGCTCCGCCATGGCGACGCCCGACCCGACCACGCGTCCGACGCCCGAACTCGCGTGCCCGCGCCCGGCGCTGGTTCTGGCCCTGGCCGGGATGCTCGCGGGCACCCTGGCGGCGGGCGGCTGCGCCAAGGGCCGGACGCGCGACGCAGCCAAAGACGACGCGCCCACCAACGCCGGGCTGGCCAATCTCACCCGCGACGACGCGGCGCTGACGATCGATCCGCCCCCGGCCGACGATTTCGAGCCCACCCGCCAGTGGGCCCTCCAGGCCGCCTCGCAGCTCGAAGAGATCATGGACCGCATCCCCGGCTCGCCCGCGTACGACGCGGTCCATGCGGCGGGCGCGGACCAGGCGGCGACCGGCGCCGGGCGTTCGGGCCGGTCCGGCGAGGCGGCCCCCTCCGGGGTGGTCGCCGGGGCCGAGGAACCGACGCAGATCGCCGAGCCTGCCGAGTCCGCCGAGCCGACCCGGTTCTCGCTGGCGGCGTTCGCCGGCGAGGACGATGCCGATACCGCGATCGACGCGGCCGACGGGCAGACCCCGCCCGAGCTGGCCGCCGGACAGCCCGAGCCCGAACCCGCGGCCGAGCCCGCCCCCGCGGCGGTGGCCGGCAACCCCGAGGCCCGCAAGCAGCAGCTCGTCGACGAACTCGTGGGGGTGCTCGGCGAGCTGGCGCGATCCGGCGAGGGCCCCGGGTCGGCGGCGCTGGCGCTGGCGGGGCTGGAATCGCTCCGCCCGCAGGCGCTGGACGCGCTCAAGGGCGAGGGCCTGCTCTCCGACGCCGAGATCGCCTCGCTCGACGCGGCGCGGGCGCTGTTCGCGGCCATGTCGTCCGAGGACGGCATCGCCGGGCCGGGCGAGGTCTCCGGCGTGCTCGACCGCATCCGCCGGGACCTGGACGCCCGGGCGGGCCTGCGCATCGCCCGCGCCGAGCTGTGCACCCGCGTGACCGGGTTCGGACGCTACGAGACGTTCGGCGCCAACCGCTTCGTCGCCGGACGCCCGCAGCCGGTCATCGTCTATACCGAGGTCGACCGGTTCGCCCACCGCGAGACGACCGGCCCGGACGGGCAGCCCCGGTTCGGGATCGAGGTCTCGCAGCGCCTGGAGCTGTACCACACCGCGGACAACCTGAACACCTGGAACCGGGCCGCCGAGACCGACCGCACGGAATCGCGCAACCGCGTGCGGGACTACTACCTGATCAATCAGGTCACGCTGCCGTCGAACCTGTCCATCGGCAAGTACCACCTGAAAGTGGTGATGCGGGACCTCGTGGGCGGTCATTTGGCCGAAACAATCATCCCGATCGAGATCGTGGCGAGCACGACCGCCTCGGGGCTCTGACGGGCCCCGGACCCGGCCACATCGGCGGTCCGACCTGCCAATTCGGCGGTGGTTCGGGAAGACACCCCCCGGCCCCGGCAGCGCAAGGCCAAGAGCGACAAAGCGTTACACGGATTCGCAGCCGATTACCCCTGTTTGGGTTCTTCTGGCAACTGGCACGCCCCGTGCAGCCGATAGAACGGGATGAATCCTCGGTTCCGGCCGGATCCTCGATCCGGGAGGGCCGCGGGAGCGAACAGTCCCGGGAGGAACGGTGTTCCTCTGTTCGGGGAATCGGCAGGAGACCCCGGGTTGCGTCGGGCGGACACTCGCCCGAGGGAGACAGGTATGTTCGAACGATTCACAGACCGGGCCCGCAAGGTGATGGCCCTGGCCAATCAGGAAGCCCAGCGTTTCAACCACGAGTACATCGGCACCGAGCACATCCTGCTCGGGCTGGTGAAAGAAGGCTCGGGCGTGGGTGCCAACGTGCTCAAGAACCTCGACGTGGACCTGCGCAAGGTGCGTCTCGAGGTCGAGAAGCTGGTGCGCGCCGGCCCGGAGATGGTCACGATGGGCAAGCTGCCCCAGACCCCCCGCGCCAAGAAGGTGATCGAGTACGCGATCGAAGAGGCGCGCAACCTCAACCACAACTACGTCGGCACCGAGCACCTGCTGCTCGGCCTGCTGCGTGAGCACGACGGCGTCGCCGCGCAGGTGCTCATGAACCTCGGGCTCAAGCTCGAGGAGGTCCGCGAGGAGGTGCTCAACCTGCTCGGGGCCGGCGCCGAGTCCGAGGCCGAGACCGCCGGCGGCGAGCCGGGCGCGGGACCTTCGGGCGAGGGCAAGAGCAAGGGCAAGAGCAAGACGCCCGCGCTGGACTCGTTCGGGCGTGACCTGACCGAGCTGGCCCGCGATAACCACCTCGACCCGGTCATCGGGCGTGCGAACGAGATCGAGCGCCTGACCCAGGTGCTCTGCCGCCGGACCAAGAACAACCCCGTCCTGCTCGGCGAGGCGGGCGTGGGCAAGTCGGCGATCGTCGAGGGCCTGGCCCAGCGGATCATCGCCCAGGACGTGCCCGAGATCCTCCACGACAAGCGCCTGGTCGTGCTCGACCTGGCCATGATGGTCGCCGGCACCAAGTACCGCGGCCAGTTCGAGGAGCGCATCAAGGCGGTGATGAACGAGGTCCGCCGCGCGGGCAACGTCATCCTGTTCATCGACGAGCTGCACACCCTGGTCGGCGCCGGCGGCGCGGAGGGCGCAATCGACGCGTCCAACGTGCTCAAGCCCGCCCTGGCCCGCGGCGAGATCCAGTGTGTGGGCGCGACCACCTTCGACGAGTACCGCAAGTACATCGAGAAGGACGCCGCCCTGGCCCGCCGGTTCCAGTCCATCCCCGTCGACCCGCCCAACGCGGAGCAGACGGTCGAGATCCTGAAGGGCGTGCGCGACAAGTACGAGGAGCACCACCGCGTCAAGATCACCGACGAGGCGATCCGCACCGCGGTCGAGCTCTCGGGCCGGTATATCACCGGTCGCGTGCAGCCGGACAAGTCCATCGACGTGCTCGACGAGGCGGGCGCCCGCGTGCGCATCAAGAGCATGAGCAAGCCGCCGGATCTGGCGGACATCGAGGCGGAGATCGAGAAGCTGACCATCTCGAAGGACGAGGCCGTCAAGGGCGCGGACTACGAGAAGGCGGCCGAGCTCCGCGACCGCGCCGAGCAGCTCAAGCGCAAGAAGGAAACCATCCAGACCGAGTGGCGCGCCCGCCAGCAGGAGGCCAGCGGTGTCGTCGATGAGGAAGTCATCGCCGAGGTCGTCTCCAAGATGACCGGCGTGCCGCTGCAGAAGCTTGAGAAGGAGGAGGCCGCCCGCCTGCTCGGACTCGAGGCCGAGCTGCACAAGAAGGTCATCAGCCAGGACGACGCCATCAAGGCGGTGTCCCGGTCGATCCGGCGTGCCCGCGCCGGCCTGAAGGACCCCAAGCGCCCGATGGGCAGCTTCATCTTCGTCGGCCCGTCCGGCGTGGGCAAGACGCTGCTTTCAAAGGCCCTGGCCGAGTTCATGTTCGGCGACGCCGACGCGCTGATCCACCTCGACATGTCCGAGTACATGGAGAAGCACACCGTGTCCCGCCTGGTCGGCGCCCCTCCCGGGTACGTCGGCTACGAAGAGGGCGGCCAGCTCACCGAGCAGATCCGCCGGCGTCCGTACGCCGTCGTGCTGCTCGACGAGGTCGAGAAGGCCCACCCGGACGTGTTCAACATGCTCCTCCAGATCATGGAAGAAGGCCGGCTGACCGACTCGTTCGGGCGCCACGTGGACTTCCGGAACACCATCCTGATCATGACCAGCAACATTGGTGCTGACCTGATCAAGGGCGGCGGCGGCTTCGGCTTCGGCAAGCACACGAGCGAGAACCAGTTCGAGTCGATCAAGACCGTGCTGATGAAAGAGATCGAGCGGTTCTTCCGCCCCGAGTTCATCAACCGCCTCGACGACGTGATCGTGTTCCGCCCGCTCAATCGCGACGACCTCGTGCAGATCATCGAGTACGAGACCGAGAAGGTCGCCGAGCGGATCAAGGAGCGTGGGCTCATCCTCACGCTGGATCAGGCCGCCAAGGACTTCCTCATCGACAAGGGCTACAACCCCGACTTCGGCGCCCGCCCGCTGCGTCGCGCCATCGGGACCTACATCGAGGACCCGCTGTCCGAGATGCTCCTCTCGGGCGAGCTGCACGGCAAGAACCGCCTGCAGGCCACCCGCGTGGGCACCGAGGACAAGCTCTCGTTCGAGGCCACGTTCACCGGCACGGCCCCCGCCGAGCCCGAGGACAAGCCCGAGGAGGCCGCGGCCGCCAACGGCTCGGAAACCCAGTCGACCTGACCGGGCCTCGCCACCACGAACCCCCCACGCCCGCGTCACCGACGCGGGCGTTTTTCATGCCCGATCGAACCCCTATCGAACCCGGTCGGACCCGGTCAGGAGCCGGCGCGGTTTCGGTACAGGCTCGGG